>Ga0164290_1000081_pt1 | contig 340057 bp, 337 predicted proteins | sample Micstemetagenome_FD_108782 | JGI IMG/M metagenome (GOLD analysis project Ga0164290, IMG submission 108782) | Contaminated culture microbial community from soil near Moab, Utah, USA - Microcoleus steenstrupii SON62 (Illumina Assembly) | ecosystem: Environmental > Terrestrial > Soil > Soil crust...
GGAACCGGTTATCCAACCAGCGGCCGATAGCCGGAGATCGGGCGTTGAAGCCGTTCCAACCCATGAACGAGTACGCAATGTCATACTGGTGATCGATGCCGTCAGTGACGTGCAGGTCGAGGTACAGCACCGGATCGAGGGTGCGGATGAGCGCGATCATCGCCTGCATCTCGGGCGCGTCGGCCTTAAGGTAGTCGCGGTTCAGGTTGAGGTTCTGGGCGGTGGTGCGCCAGCCCTGTTCGCGCGGGCCGCGCTGGTTTGGGCGGCTCCAGCGGCTCGACCGTTCATGGCCGTCGGCGTTGAAGATCGGCACGAAGACGAGGTCGGCCCCGTCCAGCAGTCGGTCCTTGCCGCGGAGCGCAATGTCGCGCAGCAGCATGAGCCCCGCATCCTTGCCGTCGATCTCGCCCGAGTGAATACCGGCCTGGGCCAGCAGGACGGGCTTGCCCGCGCCGCCCTTGCTGGCCCGGACGTAATAGAGTTCGCGGCCCTCGGGGGTCACGCCGAACCGCTCGATCTTGAGCAAAGGCGAGGCGGCGACGAGCTTCTCCAGCCAGGTGCGCGTCTCGGCATAGCTGGGCGTGATCTCAAAGCCGGCGTGTTCGGCTGGAGTGATCCAGATATCGTCCGGCGCAACCACGAGCCTCTCGCTTGCGCCGGCCCACGGAGCCACGGGCGGAAGCGGCGCCTCCTGAGCGGCTGCCGCGAACAGCAATGCGAGACTTAGCATCGTCATCTCAAGATCACCTCTGGCTGGGAGGCGCCAAAGAGAGCCGCGTCTGCCCGAAATGGATCACCATCGCCTCCAGCAGCCTGATCTTGACACACCCACACGGACCCGACTTAGCGCGATGTGACAACATCGCATGACCGTATTCTGTATCGAGTTGCCTACGAATGACAATCCTTAGGGTAGCGCCCTGCTGTCTCTGTCTCCTTGCTTTCTCACCTGCCCAGGCACCGCGGGTGGGCGACAACGCCGCTGCCTCCGCCGAGGACGCGTTTGGCACCAGCATCGGCAACGAGCGGGTAGGCCTCTACAGCAGCAGTGAAGTGCGTGGCTTCTCTCCGATCGTGGCCAACAATATTCGGCTCGAGGGCCTTTATATGGACAGGCCCGCGCCGTTCACGGACCGCCTTGTCGAGGGCAACACGATCAGGGTCGGTCTGACCGCGCAGAACTATTTATTTCCAGCTCCCACCGGCATCGTCGATTACCGCATCCGGCCGGCGGGCAATCGGCCGATCATCAGCACCGTCATCGGCCTCAACTCCTTCGGCGGAGGGCGGGTCGAGGTCGACACGCAGATCCCGATCGTCACGGACAGGCTGGGTGTCGTGGCCGGGGCAGCCGTGTTCCAGGACGAATATGCCAGCGGAACCGACGCGTTCCTTGCCTCCTATGCGGTCGCCGCGCGCTGGCGGCCGGCCGCAGGCGTCGAAGTCATCCCGTTCTGGAGCCGGATCGACACTTGGGATCGCGAGGCGACGCCGGTGTTGCGGCCGGCGGGCGCTTTTCTGCCGCCGCGCGTCGAGCGGCGGCTTTATGCCGGTCCTGATTGGTCCGACACGCGCAACATGGTGACGCACTCAGGCGTGATCGCGAAGGGCCGCTGGAGCGATTGGTCCGTGGCGGGCGGGCTGTTCCGGACCGTCACAGAATCGCCGACCAACTATGCCCAGGTCCTCGCCGGACTCACGCCGGACGGGGTGGGGAACGGCGCATCACCTCCGATCCGCTGCAGAAGCAGGCGGCGACCAGCGGCGAGTTGCGCGCCAGCCGCACGATCGCCGATGGGCCGCGGCGGCATACCCTGCACGCCACGCTGCGCGGTCGGCAGCGGGACAGCGTCTTTGGTGGCGGCCGCACGATCAGCTTCGGCCGGGCGCCCATCGAAAGCCCTTTTGACGCGCCGCGGCCGGAATTCACCCTTGGAGAGCAGACGCGCGAGGACGTCGACCAGTGGATTGCCGGCGCTGCCTATGACGGGCGCTGGCAGGGCGTGGGCTCGCTGAGCCTGGGTCTGCAGAAAACGCGCTATCGCAAGACGGTGCAGCGTCCGGGCGAGCAGGCGGCCAGAACCGTCGACAATGCCTGGCTTCCGACCGCCACCCTGGCGCTGGAGCTTGGTCCGAACCTGGCCGCCTATGGCAGCTATACACGCGGTCTTGAGGAGAGCGGCACCGCGCCGGACGGCGCCGCCAATCGCACCGAGGTGCTGCCGGCTATCCTGACGTCGCAGATCGACGCAGGCCTGCGCTGGAGAGCGTCGCCGGCGTTCAGCATTGTCAGCGGTCTGTTCGAGGTTGAGAAGCCTTACTTCGCCGCCGATGCGAACAACGTCTTCCGCCAGCTTGGCGATGTCCGGCACCGCGGTATCGAGCTGAGCGCCGCGGGCACGGTGGCGCCGAACCTGACCGTTGTTGCCGGCGCCGTGCTGCTGCGCCCGCGGGTGACGGGTGAACCGGTCCGCGCCGGGCGCGTGGGGCGGCGCGCGATCGGACAGGCGGCGCGCGTGCTGACCTTGTCCGCTCAATATGCGCTTCCCCGAGCGGAAGGGCTCACCTTGGCGCTGAACGCGACTCACCGCGGCGCGCGTGCCGCCGACACGCTCAACCTGGTCGAGGTGCCCGCGCGCACGATCGTCGATGCGGGCATTCGCTACCGGTTCAGCCTCGGTTCGACCCCGGCGCTGCTGCGCTTCACGCTTAACAACCTCACCAACGCCTATGATTGGCAGATCGTCGGGAGCGGCGGCTACCAGGTCAACAGCCCCCGCAATGCGACGCTGTTCCTGACCATGGACTTCTAGCGCAAACACCTGCTTGTCAAAGTGATGTTATCTTGTATCACGCGCCACTCTTGGGGGTGGAATCGTGAGATGTTGAAGAAATCAGCGGCAGCCGTACTCGCCAGCATCGTGGTCGGAGGGCCCGCTTGGGCCGACGAGTCCGCTGACGGTGCAGGCGAGCAGCAGATTGTCGTGACGGGCCAGCGGCAGGCGTATCGCGGGGACTTCACCTTGCAGGAGACGCCGCAAGCCGTTTCAATCATCGGAACGGAGGAGCTCGACCGCAACAACATAACCCGACTGAGCGACGCGCTTGACCTGAACGCCTCGGTGGCGCGGCAGAACAACTTCGGCGGCCTGTGGGACGCGTACGCTGTGCGCGGCTTCGTAGGCGACCAAAACCTGCCGAGCGGATATCTGGTCAACGGCTTCAATGGCGGTCGTGGCTTCGGCGGCACGCGCGACGCGGCGGGGATCGAGCGGATCGAAATCCTGAAAGGCCCAAACGCGGCGCTGTTCGGACGCGGGGAGCCGGGCGGCACGGTCAACATCGTCACCAAGCGCGCCGATCTTGCCGACACGCGCGGGCGCGTTAACCTGCTGGCCGGCAGCTTCGATCGGTATCGCGCGGACGCCGACATCAACCTGTCGGCCGACGACCTGGTCGCGGTCCGGCTGGTGGGCTTCTACGAGGACGCTGGCAGCTTTCGCGATACGATCGAGAGCAAGCGCTTCGGCTTCCTGCCGTCAGTGCTGCTGAAGCTGTCGGACCGCACCAGCCTCACCTACGATCTCGAGATCACGCGCAGCGAGGTGCCGTTTGATCGCGGTGTGGTGGCGGTGAACGGTCGGGTCGACGCGATCCCGCGCAGCCGCTTTCTCGGTGAGCCCGCCGACGGCCCGATTGAGGCGGATGCGACAGGTCAACAGCTCCATCTCCAGCATGATTTCAGCGACGCCTGGAGCCTGCTTCTGGGCGGCAGTTACCGCGAGACGCGGCTGGAGGGCTTCTCAACCGAAGCCGAACTCGCGCGTAACCGGCAGCGTCTGTTCAGCGATGGCCGCTCCCTCTCGCGCCAGCGCCGCTTTCGTCGCTACACGGCCAGCCATCTCGTTTTTCGGGGTGAGCTGGCGGGCCGGTTCGACACGGCAGGGCTGACGCACCGCGTCCTGATCGGTGCCGATTACGACAAGTTTGACAATGCGCAGTTCTTCCTGCGCTCGCGTCCGGCCGTGCTAACGGCCACCACCACGCCGCTCGCCAGCAATGACATCGACATCTTCGATCCCACCTACGGCCGTTTTCTCCTGCCGAACCCGGCTCCGCAAACAAACCGTCTCGATACGCAAAAAGCATGGGGTGTCTACTTTCAGGACCAGATCACGCTGACGGACCGTTTGCAGGTCCGGATCGGGGGCCGGTATGATGATTTCTCACTCCGGTCGCTCAATCGGGCCACCGGCCGCGCAAACCGGCGCTCCTCGAACCGTTTCAGCCCGCAGGCCGGAATCGTCTTTGAAGCGAGCGGCGCGGTGTCGCTCTATGCCGCTCATGGCCAAGGCTTCCGCGCGAACATCGGGGCAGACGTGAATGGCCGGGTGTTCGATCCGGAAACGACGAAGTCGGCCGAGATCGGCGCCAAGCTCAGCTTCGCGGGGCTGACCGGCACGGTGTCGCTGTTCGAGCTGAAGAAGACCAATGTTCTCGCCGCGGACCCCGCTAACCCCGGCTTCTCCCTCCCGATCGGCGCGGCCCGCAGCCGCGGCGCCGAGGTCGAGTTGACGGGCAAGCTTCCCGGCGATGTCGATCTCTGGTTTTCCTATGCCTATGTCAATGCCGAGGCGCGGCGTGACGTGCTCGATCCCGATTTCGCGCTGGCGATCCGGGCCGGTGACCCGCTGATCAATATCCCCAAGCACAGCTTGAACGTGCAGCTCGCCAAGAGCTTCGCCGTGGGCAGCGGGGAGGTGACCGTCGGTGGCGGCGTGCAGCATGTCGGCGAACGGCTGGGCGAGGCAGCGACCACCTTCCTCCTTCCTGACTACAGTCTGGCCCGGCTGTTCGCGCGCTGGCGCCTGAACGAGCGGGTCGAGCTGTTCGGCGAGGTGACCAACCTGTTCGACGAGACCTACTATGCGAACAGCTTCTCGACTTTGTGGGTCCAGCCGGGGCAGCCGCGCGCGACCTCGGTTCGGCTCAGCTATTCCTTCTAGGCGGGGACTATGGACACTCCGACTCTCTCGATTTCGGACCTAGCTGTTGAGCGGGGCGGGCGGGCGGTCATCGATGGCCTATCGCTCCGGCTGATGCCCGGCGAGGTGTATGGGCTGCTCGGTGGCAATGGCTCGGGCAAATCCACAACCCTTTTTGCGATCCTCGGCCTGCTGCCGCGCGCGCGGGGCGAACTGGTGGTGAATGGCCGCGATCCGGCGCGAGAAGCTGACGCGGTGCGCGCTTCGGTCGCCTATCTGCCGGAGAATGTCGCGCTCTATGACCATCTGAGCGCCCGCGAAAATGTCGATTACTTCCTGCAGATCGCTCAGGTGGAGCGATCGCGCGATGAGGTGGCGGAGGCGTTCCGCGCGGTGCGACTTGATGAGGGCGCTTGGGATCGGCGCGCGGGCGGCTTTTCCAAAGGCATGCGACAGAAAACAGCTATTGCCCTCGCCATTTTGCGAGGCGCCCCTCTGCTGCTGCTGGACGAGCCGACATCCGGCCTCGATCCGTCAGCCTCCCGCGACTTCCACGCGCTGGTCGAGGACTTGGGCCGACGCGGCGTTGCCGTGCTGATGGTAACGCACGACCTGTTGGGGGCTGCCGATGTCGCGGACCGGATCGGGCTCATTGATCACGGTCGTATCGTCAACGAATGGGCTGCCGCACGCGACGGCCCGCGCTTCGACCTGCAGGCTCTGCACCAAGGCTTTGCCGGATTTCAGGCGGCTGCATGAGCAGAGTTTCCACAATCGCGCGGGGCGAGCTCCGGCTGATGCTGCGCTCGCGCCTTGCCCTGATCGGCCTCGTCACGCTGGTGCTTCTTTCCGCCGTCGCGGCTGCGACGTCATGGCAGCAGATGGAGCGTGCCCGTATCGCACGGGAGGCGAACCAGCATGCGGCGCACGAAGCCTTCGAGGCTCAGCCCGATCGTCACCCGCATCGCATGGTCCATTACGGCAGCTATGCGATCCGTCCCGTCGGGCCGCTCGCGGCGTTCGATCCGGGCGTCGATCCGTTCACCGGCACCGTCCTGTTCCTGGAAGGCCATCGCCAGAACAGCGCCACGTTCGGCGCGGTCCGAGAGTCTTCGAGTCTGATCCGTTTCGGCCAGCTGACGCCCGCCTTCGTCCTGCAGACGCTGGCCCCGTTGCTGCTCGTCTTCCTCGGCTTCGCGTCAATCGCGCGCGAGCGGGAGCAGGGGGGACTGCGCGCGCTCCGCGCCCACGGAGCGAGCACAGGCCAGATCGTCGCCGGCAAGAGTTTGGCGCTCGGCGCGGTCGCCCTGATTGCAGCCACGCCGGCGCTGCTGGCTCTTGCCATTGCCGGGGCGCGCTTCCCCGGGGAAAGCGTGACCAGCCTACTGGTCGGGCTCGGTTACGTCGTTTATCTGCTCGTCTGGGTGCTGCTGATCGTGGCTGGCTCGGCCTTAGCGCGATCGTCGCAAGTGGCGCTGATCGGCCTGATCGCCTTCTGGGCGATGGCGATCATCCTGGTGCCGCGCGGCGCGGCGGCCTGGGCGAGCATCGCCGAGCCGCTGCCGAGCCGAGCGGAGACCGATCTGCGCATCCAGGCCGATCTCCGCCGCCTGGGCGACAGCCACAATCCAGACGATCCGTTCTTTGCCGCCTTCAAGCAGCGGATGCTTCAGCAATATGGCGTGACGGGCACAGAAGACCTGCCGATCAACTTTCGAGGCGCTGTATCCGCCGAGGGGGAGGCGCTGACGTCGAAGCTGTTCCGCGAATATGCGGCGGAGGCAGCGGCAATCCAGCGCGCGCAGGTGGCACAGATGGGGGCGCTTGCCTGGATCAGCCCCGCCATCGCCGTGCGCCGCGCCTCGATGACGGGCGCTGCCACTGACCTCGACACGCACCTTGAGTTCCTGCGGCAAGCGGAGGCCTATCGTTACGAGATGGTCCAACGGCTGAACCGAATGCATGCCGAACTGGTCGATGCCGCAACCGACGCCCAACGGAGCAAAGACGCCGCAGCCGAGCGGCGCGCGCGCATCTCGGCTGCCAATTGGGCGTTGATCCCTGATTTCGACTTCACCGGCCAGAGCACTGGGCAGCGCGTAATCAGCATGGTGCCGTGGCTTGCTGTTCTTGCTGCATGGCTGGCAGGCGCGGCGCTGATCGCATTGATCGCCGCGCGCCGGCTTGCGAGGTCCGAACGATGAGAGCGCTGATCCGCGAAGGGCGCCTGCTCCTCCGCAGCCGCGCAGCTGTGCTAGGCGTGCTGCTGCTCGCCCTGCTCGCCAGCCTGGCAGTGGGTCTCGGTCTAGCGCAGGTTGCCCGCGAACACGCCGCGATTGAGCGCATGATCTCGATGCAGGTCGAGGATGAACGGGCGGTGATGAAGTTCGCTGAAGATGCGGGCTATGCTGCCTATTACACGTTCCACCCCACCTGGGACGCGCCATCGGACCTCGCCTTTGCGGCACTGGGGGGACGCGACGTGGCGCCGTCGATGCTCCGCATACGGGCGCTGGCGTTGGAGGGACAGATCTACGAGAATGAGACCGCCAATCCGGAGTTGGCGCTGCCGGGACGGTTCGATCTGGCGTTCGTGGTCATCTATGTCGCGCCGCTGGTGATCTTCGCCCTCTTTCACGATCTCTGGTCGGGCGAGAGGGAAGGCGGCCGCCTGCCGATGCTGCAAGCGCAGCCGAAAGCCCGCCGACGCATCTGGCTGCCGCGCATCGGCGTGCGGCTGGGGCTTGTGCTGTCGGCATTGTTACTGCCGTTCCTGTGCGGTGCTGTGATCGCGGGAGCGGCGCCTGGCCGAACTCTCCTCTTCGCGGCACTGATCGGCCTGGTCTGCCTGTTCTGGACGGGAGTTGCGCTCCTGGTAGCATCCCGGGGTGTACGATCGGCTGTGAATGCCGCCGTGCTGGCAGCGCTCTGGTTTATCGGCACGCTTGTCGCGCCAGCCGCGGCAAACATCGCTATCAACGCCGTCGTGCCCGTACCAGACGGCGCGGAACTGGCTCGCGAGAACCGGGAGGCGGTGCATGCCGGCTGGGACAAACCGAAGCCGGACACAATGCGCCGCTTCTTCGCCGTTCACCCCGAGTGGCGGAACACGGCGCCGTTAACTGTGCCGTTCCACTGGAAATGGTACTACGCCTTCCAGCACCTCGGAGATCTTCACGTGACTCAGATGTCGCGCGCTTACCGCCAAGGCGTGGCGCGCCGCGAGCAACTGGCGAGCCGGCTGGGTTGGCTGCTGCCGCCACTCGGCTTACAGCATGCGATGCACGAGGTCGCAGGCACAGGCGTGACCGCCCAGCTCGCGTATCAGGGTCGAATCCGCGCCTACCATGCGGAGCTGCGCCGCTTCTATTATCCTTATCTATTCGGGGAGGAACGCCCCTTCACTGGGCAAGACTTTGCGCGGGCGCCCGAATTCGGGTCGGGCAGCTCTCCCAAAGCCAACTAGGCTCATGGCCTGGACTCTGAGCTAAACCTCGAGAGCCCGGCAACCGAAGCCGACTGACCTGCACGGATGATGAGTGCATGAGCTGACTCTTTGGGCTGGCTGGCCTCTCCGCGCCCCAAACACGCTTGAAACAGCGACATGCCGCTGCAATAGGCGGCTCGGGTGCTCGTCGTCCACGCACGCACGGGCAGGCAGTTAGCGTTGGTCGGGCCGCCAGCGGGCATTAGCCTGTGTTGGACCAGCTATATGAGCAGCATAACCGAGGCGCGACCCAGCGCCATTCGCCAGTTTCTCAATGCGCAGTCCTCAGCCGGCTTGGTCTTGATGGCAGCGGCTGCAGTTGCGCTGATCATTGCAAACTCGCCTGCGGCTTCCGTCTATGATGCGGTCTTGCATGCCCATGTCGGCCCATTGTCCGTTGCGCACTGGATAAACGACGGTCTGATGGCCGTGTTCTTCCTGTTAGTTGGCCTGGAGATCAAACGGGAGATGCTGGACGGCCAGCTCTCGACCTGGCCGCGGCGCGTTCTCCCTGGCATCGCCGCCGCGGGCGGCATGCTTGTGCCAGCGGCAATATATCTCGCGCTCAATCGCGGTCCCACTGCAGTGGGCTGGGCCATCCCCGCCGCCACGGACATCGCCTTCGCGCTCGGGGTAATTGCGCTTCTTGGCAATCGCGTTCCAGCGTCGCTTCGTATCTTTCTCGCGGCATTGGCGATAATTGACGACCTGGGCGCAGTCGTGATCATCGCCTTCTTCTACACCGCCAGCATCTCCGCCTGGGACTTGCTGGGCGCGGGGCTTGCTGTGTCCGTTGCGATCGGGCTGAACCGAGCCGGCGTTCGGCGTCTGCTGCCTTATCTGCTGGTCGGCGTTGTGCTTTGGGTGCTCGTGCTTCGTTCCGGCGTTCACGCCACTCTCGCCGGCGTGATGCTCGCCTTGACGATCCCTATGGATTGCACGCCCGGCCGCGGAGATGCGACTGCGACAAGCCCGCTCCACCGCCTTGAGCATGCCCTGCATCTTCCTGTTGGTTTTCTGATCGTGCCCATCTTCGGACTTGCGAACGCGGCGGTGTCGGTGCTTGGGCTGCCGAGCGAGGCCTTCCTTGCGCCGGTCACCCTTGGCGTGGCTGCGGGTCTGCTTGCCGGCAAGATCGCGGGAGTTTTCGGCTTCGCGATCATCGCCATCCGCCTGGGCCTAGCTGATATGCCCGCGCACGCGGGTCGACTTCAGCTCCTCGGGGTCGCGATGCTTTGCGGGATCGGCTTTACAATGAGCATCTTCATCACGCTCCTCGCCTTTCCGGGTGATCCTCTGCTTCAGGCAGAGGCCAAGGTCGGAGTGCTGGCCGGCTCCTTCGCCGCTGGCTTAGCCGGATACCTTGTCCTTCGATACGCCCGGCGTGATCAGCACAAGACGATCTGAGCCACGCTGCCGATCGTCTGTCTTCTGCATGTCGGGCGCGACGCTGCAGCTGCAGAGAAGGTGGGAAAGCCGTGCTAACGGTCGCCTTCACCCATGCGCCAAGGTGCTCTTCAAGGAGCGCGTCACATGCTGGATCCGAGACCGTTCGAATGTCACGGCGTCACCCTGACGGCCCGGCTGAGGAGTATCCATCACTTCTCGTTCGCGAGCTTCATGAACGAGAGTCGGTCAAGTTGGGGGCCGATCACGACACTCAACCAGATCGTCGTGCCGGCAGGCGTGGAGCTTGGTCCCAATCCGATCGACAATGTCGATCTCGTCCGGATCGTGCGACGCGGCGTGCTCGGCTCGTGCGGCACCTTGGGGCAGGGGCTCCGCACGCTTGAAGACGAGGTGGAGGTTATCTCCGCTGGCAGCGGCATCGTGCTGGGCGACCGCAACCTGTCCCGCTCAGACTTGGAATATGTGGAGCTGCGCATAGCGACTGGGCCTCAGATCCAGCAACCGACACGCGTCGTGACAAGGTTGCCAGATCGGAAGCAGCTCGGCGAGTTTGTCGTGCTCGCCAGCGGCTACCCGCTCGATCGGCGCGCTCTTCCGCTGCGGTCGTCGGCACGCATCCTGGCTTGCCGTGCCCGCGCTGCACAACGGGTGACGCACTCCATCGCCCGGGGCAGGAAAGCCTATCTGATGATGCTTTCGGGCCAAGGGGTCGCTAACCAGCACCTGCTTAAGGCCGGAGATGGTCTGGCGATCGCCGACGAGCCGCTCCTGACCTTCACGGCGCATCGAGGTGCAGAGCTGCTGCTGGTCGAGGCTCAAGAAGCTGTCGATCTCCCCACCGCCGCCTGAAGGAGCGTGAGCGCGTGGACGGAACGGACGTTCCACTCAGCCTCTCGGCCAGCTTGCTGGCGATGCTGGTCCTGCCATTCTGGCTCGGCACCATGCAGGTGGGCGGCACGACACTCGCCGCTTTCTGCATGTTTTCGGGTTTGGTTCTGACCCTTGCTGACGACTGGGTGGAGCTGTCGCAGGGCCTGATCGAAGCTGGCGGGGTGATCGGAGATGCTGCCCTCCGCACGTTGAGCATCGGCGTGCCCGCGACGTTCGCCTTTTCCGCCGCGATCCACCTGGGATGAGTTCTCAAGAGGCAGAGGCCCGTTCTGTCTTCCCACTCCGCTGCAGCCACCGGCGAGACAGTCGAAGCCGAAAGTAGAGGCGGGAGACAGCAAACCCGATCGTTGCAAGCGCGATGCCCATGCACAGCATGCCCGTGGCGACCGCAACGAACAGCCGGACCGGCGTAGAGGTGATCGCATCCAAGCCTAAGGACGAGCCGAGCCAGTAAGCCGCATAGTAGATGGGTGGGAAGGTGAGCGGATTGGTGACGAGCGTTGCCGCCGCGGCGACCGGCACATTGGCTCGGGTCGGAATCGCCAGCATGGCGGCGCAGAGAAACTGTCCGATCGGCACGAGAAAGGCGCTGAGCAGGCCGACGGCGAGCGCCTTGGACACGCTGCGTCGATTGAGGTGCCAGAGGCTCGGATGAATCAGGCGGTGGGCGATTGGCCGGACCCAGCGGCTGGCGATGATCTGGTCCTTGCTCTTCATCCAGCGGCCACTCCGGACTTCGATATGCTGCTTGCCGCGCTCAAAAAAAGACCCGCCGTCGCCGGCGGGCCAGTCAGGCCACCCTCACCAGCTATTCATCGCAGCTTCGCGAAAGAGGAAGTCGCGTAGCAGCGCTCGAACCGCTGAAGATCACGGCCGACCAGGGAGGCAAATTCCTCGTCGATGATCAGAGTGGCCGAGGGAGATCCGTACTTCGTCCCGAACGAGGATGGCTTTCTCTTAAGCTCAAGCTGGGCGGGGCCGGCTTGAACCCGCGCCGCTTTCGCCGTCACGCGCGCGGTAAAGTTCTGCCCATAGGCGCATTTGAACGAACGTGTTTGCGGACCTGCGCGTGCAGGTGAGAGAGCCGCGGCGAACAGGCAGAAGATCGCTGCCAGGCCCAGCAGGCGGGCGACGCGCGTTCCTGTTCGAGGGTCGTCGACGTTCAGCATGCCGCACGAGGTATCACGTGATCGGTGCGACCGTTCGCACGGCTTTTCCACGCCTCGAGGTGTGGAAAGCCTGTAGGGACAGCGTGAGTGGCGATGCGCTAGATGCATCTTCATGAGCGGCGCGCGCCCCGGGGCGGTTCATTTCTGGCTCTTCTCCGCAGCGGCGCCAATGCTGTTCGCGGCGTCGACGCTTCTGGCTTATTTGGCGCAGGAAGTCGGCCGCCCGATCAGTGCGGCGCTGGTCTATCTACTGGGTGTCCTCCTGATCGGCGCGGGCTGGGGGCTCTGGCCCGGGCTCTTTGCGGGTCTTTCTGCCTCGATCATCTATAACTTCTTCCTAAGCGAGCCGGTGCTCCGGTTCTCGGTATCGTCGCTTGACGAGCTGGTGCCGCTGATTGCGTTCAACCTGACGGCGATCTGCTCTGGAGCGCTGGCAGGGCGGCTCAACGATCGTGCCCGGGTCGCCGAGAAGGCGTCCCGGGAACTGAACCTCCTGCTCGAGCTCAGCACCAGCCTGCAGCAGGCGATCGACCTGCAAGAGGTCGGGAGCGCCCTTGGCGGTGTGATCGAACGCTTCGACCTGGGTCACGCTGAAGTCTATGTGACGATGGACGGAACGCTTCGGCCTGCAACCGACTCGCCGGTGTTTCGCGAAGAAGCTGCCGAGGTAATCGAGACGGATCAGTGGGGCGGCAGCGATCCGTTCCTTCACCCGCTCATCTTCGGCGGTGAGGTTCGCGGCGTTCTGGTGCATCGCTCCATTGGGGGCGGCCAGCGTCTGCAGCTCGACTGGAGCGCCGTCGCTGCGCTTCTGACCATCGCGATCGAGCGCGCCTTGCTTTTCGGGGCTGCGGCTGAGCGTGAGGCGTTGCGGCGGTCTGAGCAATTCAAGACCACTCTGCTGGCGTCGGTCTCGCACGACCTGCGGACACCGCTCGCAGCGATCATCGCCTCTGCGTCAAGCCTGCGTTCGTTTGGCGAGCAGCTATCGACGGATGAGCGGCACGGCATGATGACTGTCATTCAGGAGCAATGCGCGCGGCTCGACCGCTACACCAGCAATCTGCTGAGCCTCGCCAAGCTCGAGAACGATCGGGACCATGTTGGCGCCGAGATCGTCGATTTGGCCGATCTGCTCGGCGCTGCTCTGGCGAGCTTCCGGCAGGGCTATCCGGACCATCTGGTCAGCAAGGCTCTGGAGACCGGCCCGATCCTTATTCGAGGCAATGCGGCTCTAATCGAGCAGGTGTTCGTCAACGTTCTCGAGAATGCCGGCCGCTACTCGCCCGAAGGCACGAGCGTGGGGGTGAGCCTCTTCTGCAGGTCGGACGAGGCGATCGTTGGGATCGAAGATGAGGGCAGGGGCATCGCGCCCCACGAGCTCGAGCGCGTGTTCGACCGGTTCTACCGGTCGCCCAGCACCGCTGACATCGTCGGACAGGGACTGGGACTGTCGATCGCCCGCGGCATCGTAGAGCGCTTCGGCGGACGCATCGACGCGCATAGCCCGACCGCTACGGGGCAAGGCACCCGCATCGAGATCCGCTTCCCGCTGAGGGAGGAAGGGGAATGACCGCCATCCTTATCGTCGACGACGAGCCGGCGATCGGCGAGGCACTTAGGCCAGTCCTCGTCAGCCAGGGCTATGACGTCGCGATGGCCCGCAGCGCGGGCGAGGGGCTGGAGCGCGCGAGAACCGGACACTTCGACGTCGTTCTCCTCGACCTGGGGCTGCCCGATGCCGACGGGAAGGAACTGATCGACCCGCTGAAGCGGCTCAACACAATGGCCGTGCTTATCCTGTCCGCGCGGCACCAGGAGCGGGAGAAGGTGGAGGCGCTGGACGCGGGAGCGGATGACTATCTGAACAAGCCGTTCGGGATCGACGAGCTGCTCGCGCGCATCCGCGCGGCCATCCGCCGCCGAGGTGAAAGCCGGCGCGAGACCGTCTTCCGGTCGAAGGATCTGACGGTCCATTACGATACGCGCCGCGTCTTTCTTTTGGGCGACGAGATGAAGCTGTCGCCCAAGGAGTTCGACCTGCTGGAAGCGTTGTGCCGGCAGGCTGGCCAAGTGGTGACGCAGCGGCGCCTGCTGCTGGCCGGCTGGGGCGATCCGAGCACCGACGGACAATATCTGCGCTCTTATATCGGCATGCTCCGGCAGAAGCTGGAAGAAGATCCGAGCGAACCGCGCCTGATCCGGACTGAACCGGGCGTCGGGTACCGGCTCAACGCAGTTCCCATCGAAGCTGGCGTGCAAAAGCCGTTGTAACGCTCGCCTTCCGGTCAGTCCTACTCGTCTGTCGAGACGGCGGGAGGATTGAATGCGTAAGACCGAGGCTTTGTCATTGTTGCTTTGCGTTTCCATGCTCGGCGCTTGCGCGAAAAAGCCGCCGGCTCAGCTCCCGCCTTCGCCAGACGCTGAGATGGGCGAGAGCGAAGCGTCCGGCGACTCATCAGGTGCGGCTGTTCCCGGATCGCAGGCGCACTTCCTGGCGAACGTGATGGCGGACCGCATCTTCTTCGATACCGATCAGTTCAACGTCGATGCCGAGGATCAGGCGGTCCTGCGCAGCCAGGCGCAGTGGCTGGCAAGCTATCCGGCGGCCCGCGTCACGATCGAAGGTCATGCCGACGAGCGGGGCACGCGGGAGTATAACCTTGCGCTGGGCGAACGCCGCGCAAACTCGGCGAAGAACTATCTCGTCAGCCTCGGCGTCAACGAAGGCCGGATCACCACCATCAGCTTCGGCAAGGAACGACCCGAAGCGCTTGGGTCGGATGATAGCTCCTGGTCGCGCAACCGGCGGGCAGTGACGGTGGTGGTCGAATGAGCGCAGTGCGAAGCGCCTTGGATGCGGCAATGGCTCTGGTCGGAGGCTTGCTTCTCGTCAGCTGTGCCGGCGGCGACGAGCCCCAGCTCGATGCCGGAAGTGCTGACTTTGTCAACGCCACACCTGAAGATGCGGCACCGCTCTCCTCCGCGCCAGATTGACGTGCGGTTTAGGTCTTCACTGCTCGGGGCGGCGATCGCTTCGTTGCCGCTCTGCGCCTGCACCTATGACGAGCCGGCGACAGTTGACGGCGCCGCACCTCAGAAAGTCGATGTCAAACCCCCTTCTCGAGCGGCAATAGCGGAGGTGGAAAAAGCAAATCGCTGCCTGGGGTTGGTCCACGCGCTCGAACCTGCGCGCCGCTGGGTAGACGCTGAAATCCTACTCCGAACAGGCTTGGACGCTCTGGACCCCAGCGCCGCCGTGAAGTTGCTGCGGCAGGCTGAACGGATCGAGGCAGGCTCAGGACTCTCCCGCGACATGATTGCGCGGATCCAGCAACGCAGCAATGTCACGATCGACAGCGAAGACGAACTTGAACGGCTTGCTCCAGAAATCCGCGAGTGCGTGGACCCGCACCTGCCCAGCTCATCGGACGTGCCATCCGATTGACGACGGCAAGGTCTCCAAGCCTCTTGGCAGCACCGCAGCACGAGTTATGCGCTCCTCATGATCGACCAACCGCCACCGGCTGTGGAGGCGCCCGCATCCGCGGCTGAGATGCCGCGCGACTTGCAGGCCCTGATCGATGCGGCCGTGGCCGATGGTGATGATCAAGTTCTGGCCAAGCTGCTTGGCTATATCGAGAGGACCCGGCCGGACCTGACCGGCGCAGTCGCCGAGGCAAGGCGCGCCAACGAGTTGCGCATTGCCGCGCGCCAGGAGGCGGAACGCGAGGCTCAGCGGCGAAAGCTGGCTGAGGCTGGTCCGCTCGACAACTGGTCCGGTCAAGTCGAGTTTGGCGCATCCTGGTCGACAGGACCCGCGGAGAGTCTGGGAGCGGTGGGTGCATTGGATCTCAAACGCGAGGGCATCGCCTGGACCCACAGGGTGCTGCTCAGGGGAGAGATCCAGGACACAGACGGCATCCGCGCGGTCGAGCGCATAATCGCCTCATGGCAGCCGCGCTACGCATTGGCATCGCAGGCCTATGTCTTCGGCCTCGGACAATATGAACGCGACCCAGCGCTCGGCTATGAGGCTCGTTACAGCGCGGCCGCGGGTGCAGGCTGGTCGCTGCCGCCGGGTAAGCCGTTCAGGCTTTCGGTGGAGGGCGGTCCGGCACTGCGAAGGACAATTCAAGCGGGGCAGGGCAGGACACGGCTCGCCGGCCGCGGCACTCTCGACCTTGGTCTTGTGCTCGGCCCCCGACTTGAGTTCGGTCAGCGCGCCTCCCTGTTCTATGAGGACGGCACGAGCAGCGGCGTTCTGGCATCGACAATCGACAGCAAGATCTCCGAAAAGCTGAAACTGCGCTTCACATACGAATACCGCATCGAGGAAGACGGCCTCACGGGCACAAGTTCCAGCGGCTCCATCAGCCGGGCGAGCCTTGTCTACCGACTGTAGCGTGCAGTTCTTCAACAAAATGCGCGTGGCATACGCCACTTTCGTGCCTATGGTGCCCCTTGCAAGATGAGCCGGGATATCAGTCTCGGCAATCCGGGGAGGGCCGAACGTGGATGCTACTCTCCTGCTGCTCGCGGAAGACGAGCAGCTGATCGCGCTGACGCTCCAAGAGGCGCTCGAAGAGGGCGGCTATGTGGTGCGTCATGTCCTGTCCGGCGAGGACGCCCTGCGAGTGATCGAGACTGGCGAACCGGCACTGGCCGGGCTGATCACCGACATCAGATTGGTGGGTGAGCCCGATGGCTGGGCACTGGCCCGGCGTGCGCGCGAACTGACGCCTAGCTTGCCGGTCGTGTATATGTCTGGTGACAGCGGCCATGAACATGCCGCTTATGGTGTCCCGGGCAGCGTCATGCTGCACAAGCCGTTTGCCTCTGCGCAGCTGGTGACTGCGATTTCCGCGCTGCTTAACGCGGCGCCGTCTACGGCATAGTGGCGCATGGTCAGTCTGCCAGCGCGTTCGCGAGCTCTGACTGGCGGAATGGCTTGGTGAGCCGCGTGTAGCCGGGCGAGAGGCCTGCCGCTTCGGCATAGCCGGAGACGATCAAGACCTTCGTCTCGGGGAAGCGCTCGCGGACCATGTTTGCAAGCTCGGTGCCCGTCATGCCGGGCATTAGGTGATCCGTTACGAGCAGGTCGACCGGAGCTTCGCTCAGCACTCGTAATGCATCGTCGGCCGAGACGGATTCAATGGTCTCGTATCCAAGCTCCTGCAGCATCTCGGAAGTCGAGAGCCGCACGAGTTCCTCGTCGTCGACCACCAGGGCGCGTCCGGCCGCGCTCTTAGGCTCGATCCGCTTCTCGGGCTCGTCTTGATCGGCGATCGCATCCGACGCGGGCAGCCAAAGCTCAATTGTCGTGCCTCGCCCTGGAGAGCTTTCGATCCGCAGCGCACCGGAGAGCTGCGCCGCCAGACCATGGATCATGGACAATCCCAACCCGGTGCCCTGGCCCACTCCCTTTGTCGAGAAAAAGGGCTCGATGCAGCGGCCGAGCGTCTCTGCATCCATTCCCATGCCGGTGTCGCGAACGACGATCCTGAGATAGCGGCCCGGTACGAGATCGCTTGCGGCGGCGGGAACATCCTCTCCTGTCGCCGTAATGTGCAGTTCGCCCCCGTCCGGCATCGCATCGCGCGCGTTTACGATTAGGTTGAGGAGTGCCATTTCGAGCTGGTTGGCGTCGGCATGCGCCGGGGGGAGGGGCTGTGCCACGTCAATCCTGAGATCGATTCGAGGGCCGAGCGTGCTCGCAAGAAGGCCCGCCATCCCCTTGATTGTGGCGCCGACATCGACGGCAGTGGGCTGGAGCGGCTGTCTTCGGGCAAAGGCCAGCAGTCGCTGCACCAGGGTCTTTGCGCGCTCGGCTGAGGCCAGTGCCCCAGAGATCGTGCGGCGGGCTCGGTCGTCGCCGAAGTTGCGTCGTTGCAGCAGGTCCAGTCCGCCGATGATCGGCGACAACAGGTTGTTGAAGTCGTGGGCGACCCCGCCAGTGAGCTGGCCCATGGCCTCGAGCTTCTGCGATTGACGAAGAGCCTCCTGCGCCTGTTCCAGCTCCGCGGCTGCCAACCGCTCTGTCGTGATGTCGCGGCCCACGGCGTGGATGCGGCCGTCTCCCGGCACAGCCGTCCAGGAGATCCACCGGTACTGCTCGTCCGAACCCCTGTAGCGATTGGTGAAGCGGAAGGTCGTCACTCCGCGCTCCAGCGACGCCATCTCCGCGAGCGTGGCATCAACGTCCTCCGGGTGAACGAGTGTCATGAACGACCGACCGATCAGCTCGTCCGTCTGCCAGCCTAGCAACTGTGCCCAAGCCGGATTGACCGCTTCGATTGTGCCATCGAATGCCGACACGAGCATCAGGTCGGTGGAGAGCCGCCACATGCGGTCGCGCTCGGCGGTGCGCTGCTGCACCTCCGTCTCGAGATGCTCGTTCAGTGTGACGAGCGCCTGCTGCGCCCGACGCTCCTGGTCGATATCGAGAGCCGCCACAACCGCACGGGTGATGTTCCCCGCCTCATCCCTGATCGGGGAGGCCACGAGCCGCAGCCACGCGTCGCGCCCGTCGCCGCGCCGGTAAAGAACCTCCAGCTGCGGCCGTTCTGCCTCCCCTTTGAGGGCACGCGAGAGCGGGTATTCATGCGCCTCGACCTGCCGCCCATCCGGATGGAAGCTGACCCAGTCACGATACCCCTCGATATCCTCGGATGGGAGAATGGGATGGCCGAAAACGCGCTCGACCTCGGCATTACCTCCGGCGATTCGGCCGGACGGCGCCTCCCCGATCACGATCCCGACGGGCACTGCGTCGTACACCGCGCGGAGTTCGGCCTGGCTCTCCCGCAGCCGCTCGGCCGCTTCCTTCTGCTCGTGCACATCGGTGGAGGTGCCGAACCAGCGCACGATTGTGCCGCTTTCGTCGCGGACCGGCTCTGCGTAGGCAACGTGCCACCGGTAGGCGCCATCCTTGCGCTGGTAGCGGCATTCGTTTCGATAACTGGCTCCCGACGAGCGGGCTTCCGCCCATTCCCGAGCCGTCCGTTCCGCGTCATCGGGGTGTAGCGTCGCGGCCCAACCGGACGGAAGGGCCTCCTCCGAGGACTGCCCGGTGAACTCGTACCACCGGTCGTTCAGATATTCGAGCTCGCCCTGAGCATCCGCAAACCAGACGAAGCTGGGGACGGCGTCCACTAGCGCACGAAAGCGTCGTTCGCTTTCGATGAGCTTGCTCTCGGCTTCCTTGCGGTCGGTCACGTCTAGGACGATGCCGGTAGTGCCGATCGCGACGCCGTCCGGGTCGGTCCTAGTTTCGGCTCGCAGCAGGAAGCATCTTCGGGTGCCAGCCTCATCCAAAATCCAGAACTCGGACTCGAGGAAGTTCTCCCCGCGAGCGAGTGCCTCCGCCCGAAGGCTGCGGAGCCGTTCCAGCTCGCCGGGCGCATAGCGAGCCCGGACATCTGCCATCCGCACCGTGCGTCCGGGCGCAATGCCGAAAAGCGTATTCAGCTCCTCGGAGTGGCGCAGCTCGTCTGTCTCCAGATCGTGGTCGAACATCGCCATTCGGCTCGCCCCCAAAGCCAGGCGCAGCCGGGCTTCGCTGTCGTGCAGGCGTTGCTGCGCCTCCCGCTCTAGCGAAATATCCCGCTGCACGCAGAGCCAGTGCGGCCGGCCGTCGATCTCAACCGCCGTAATCCGCGATGACGTGACGAACGAACCGCCGTCCTTGCGACGGTTCAGCCATTCGCCGTCCCAATGGCCATGAGCCTTCAAGTGCTCAATGACATCCGCGACACGCCGCTGGTTCTCGTCCTCAGGATAGGCGTTCTGAACCGAGACGTGGCGGCCAATGAGTTCCCCTCGCTCATAGCCGAACAGCGTATCTTCGGCGGGGTTGGTGTAGACGATGGTGCCGTCCTCGTCGGACAGGCTGACGCCCTCTGTCATGCTGTCCAGCAGGGCGCGGTATATATGGGGTGAGGTCAGAGACGTGAGCAACGGCGCGTCCTAGCATATCCATGGGCCGGCAGGCGTCCCATCAGGATTTGGGTAGCCGGGTCAACTGCACTACGCAGGAACTCACCCCGCCGGAACAGAGGCAAACGACGAGGGCAGCAAGCTCGGATTTCTGGACCACATCGTTTCGCTCAGCGCGGCGATCCCGTGGCGCGAAGCTTAACGGCTCGCTCACCCGCATTGCAGTCAGTGGCTGCAGAGCATCTGTCCTACGTCGACATTTTCAGGACGGGCTCCGCATCCAGGCGAGAACATCGCTTTCATACCACGCGACAATGTTGTCACCCAGGCTGACTTGCCGCGGAAACGCGCCCTTCCTGATCTTCTCGTACAGGGTCGAGCGGCTGAGCGAGGTCATACGCAGCACCTCCGGCAGTCGGATGAAGCGGTCGTAAGACAATCGCTGGCCAGCCTCATCCAGCTCCGAACGGATCGTCGTCGAGTTCGACTGGGGACATCCGTGGTGGGGGCGACCTATGCAGGTACTCGGACAGGGTGCCGATCTCGTAGCGCTTTCGGGAGGAGGGCTTGTCATTCCCCTTTGTACCCCGCCAGCGACGGCGAGACTTGGCCGGTAAAGTTGCTCTAACTTCCAGCCGATAGTCGGGCAGGATGTCGAAGTATTGCGGGCCGGATAGAGGCCAATTCCTATCCTGGCTGACCACGGTCCGACGTGCGACTATGGTCGTCTGCTCCGCTCGCACGTCCTTGAGGGTGGTCAGGGACTTGTTTGGGTCTTCTCTCTTCGACGGGTATTGAGCAAACCGCTCATGTAATGCTGCAGGCCCGGACCCTAGCGCCGTGTTGTGGTTCCCAATCACAAGTGCCTGGTAAACAAAGAGGAGATCTAGAGAAGCATTGTCTCGCCCTTCGAGAAAGGGCAGATAGTTGAACTCTTCAAAATCGAGCGCCGTGAAGCGCTTCTTGGCTGCAAGCGCCGGCGCGTGTTGGACCAGGCTCTCGAGGCGAAGACTGGCAAATGCCAGCTGCCGCGCCACGGTCTCCTCGTACATGGCAGTCGAGATCGACATTCGCGCATCTACGGGCTGACGCTGCGCGTTCTTCTCGGGAGGTTGGACCTTGTCCTCGATGAGCGCCTTACGCTCGGCCGCCGTGTAGTTGGTGTCGGCTGTTCGTTCGTAGGCTTCAATCGCTGGAAGAGCGATTGCCATCAGGGGTTCGGCAAGTTCAGCGAGGAGGGGAGCGAGTGCCGCTAACCACTCGCCATCGCTCAATCGCGAACTCCGTTGGATGTTATTCGCCTTCCAGTGAAGGAGCCTGATCAGCCGCGGAGTTCGCCCCGCCGGACGAGCGCCGTTCACGGTTTTGTTGGCATACTCGATCGCCTCGATGATATCCCTCCAACCTGTGAGAAGTCCGCCTAGCGCGGGCTCTTTCGAGGGGCTGGAGACGCCGAAACCGAACTGCGCGATGGCCCGCAAGCGGGCGGCAATCAGCTGAAAATCGAGCGCGCCATAGTAGACGAGCATCGTTGCGATCGCCTGGTTGACCTCGCTCCGTCTCAGGACACGCGCTGGAAGGATTGCGCGTGCCTGTCTCAGCCGACCGCAGAGCAACGCAACCGTGAATTCCGGCGCTCGCCGTCCAAGCTCCTGAAGCATCTTGGCGTCTGACGATGGTGACCGCCCGATGGCGTGCTCGATCATCGCCACTGCATCCTGCTTGACCTCCGGTTTGTCCGGCAGCGCGAGCGAGAACAAAAAGTGGCGCAGCGTGTCTTCCAGCGCCCTTGGATTCCCGTTCAAAAGCTCCTTGGCAAGCGGCACCGGCATGGAGACGCGGTGGTCCAGGAGATGTCCAAGGGGCCACTCATCCATCGGCCGAGTAAAGACGGCAAGTTGGTATTCCTCGGCCGACATGCCGCCCCAGAAGATGCGGTCTCTGTTTGCGCGAAGCGCGTCCGCAACCCCTGCCGATGTTACATCTGCCGGAAACTCGATCTGCGAAAAGAATGCGCACGGCCCCACGGCGACCAGCTCTCCCGCTTGAATGGCGCCTCGGGATCGAAGCGCAAGCCAAGCCATGGGCTTGCCGGATTAAAGAACACTTTGTCGGCTAAGCCAAAAGGGTCCGGAAGTGAGAGTTTGCTCCTTGCCATCGACGCTTTCGAACGCGTCGCAACAGCAAGGAGGTAGCATGGCAAACACAGTGCAACTCGGTGCCGAACTGGGTGAGCATCTCGCCCGCGAACGCGCCCTCGGCTCAGATCAGGAGCGCGAGGCCAGGCAGCTGATCGACCAGATCATGGCGCGCGAACCTCGGGTCAAGCTCCCACGGCTCTTGGCCGATGAGCGGGTTCAGAACTGGCAGAAGGAGACGGGCGTCACCGACGCTCACCTGAAGAAGGCGCTCACGACTGCCCGTGCCGAACGGAAGGCCAATCCGGAACCCGAACCGATCAAGGTTCCAACCCGGATCCGCAGGCGGCAGAAGTTCGGCTTGCCGCCGAAGCCGACCGCAACGACCGGGGAGAAGCAGCAGGCGGCGGAGAGCCAGCGCGGCATCGTCCCGAACCAGGATCTGACGCTGCTCTGATCCTGATGGAGCGGCGGCAGGCAGGCCGGTCGCCGCTCCACCCACGTCAAATCCGACAATGCGATTGCCGTCAGGGCTCGTCCAAGCGGGACGTAGCCGCGGCGTCGCTCACCTGAAAAGGTCTGAGTTATGGCTATGCGTTCTTCTACCACTTACAACTCGAAGCGTCGTCGCTACCGGCCGATCCTGCTGATCGGCGGCGACAAGGGCGGTGTCGGCAAAAGCTTCGGAGCCCGCGCGATCGTTGGCTGGCTCCGCCGTCACGGCTACGTCGTTGTCGGCTTCGATGGCGACGCCCGGAACGGTCATCTCTCGCGCTATTGCGGCGCGGGCATGAGGGTCGATCGAGTCACGCTTCGCACCCCGCTCGACTGGTCGAAGATGTTCAACAGCTGGGAAGACATTGACGCCGATTTCGTGATCGTCGTCGACCTGCCCGGCAATATCGGCGACATGGTCGAGGCGGAAGCTTCCCGCATCAAGATGGTCGCCGAAGCTCTCGGCCGCGAGATCGTCAACATCTGGGTCGCGGACGAGGAAGAGGACTCGGTCTGGCTGCTGCCAACCGCTCTCAAGATCGCAGATGCGAGCCGGACTTTGTTCTGGATGAACGGTCGCTTCGCATTCGATGAGGCGAGCTTTTCGCTTTGGCAGACGTCCAATACGCGCGCCAACTTCATCGCCAATGGTGGCATCGAGGCGCTGCTGCCCGTGCTGCCAATCTTCCCGCGGACCAAGATCCGCGCCGCCCGCTCCCCGTTCGATGACGTGACCAGCGCGGGGCTCACTCAAATCGAGCGCATCGACTTTCTCATCTGGGAAGCGAAGCTCGACGAGTCCCTCGAACCGTTCGCGAAGATGCTGGAGAAGCTGGCATGAGCAGCATCGCCGACCAGATCATTCGCCAGGTGCTGCAGCGTCAGCCGACGGCCGAAGACTATCGCAGGATGGATGCCATCCTCAGCCTCTACCCGCCCGAAGTCCGGTCAAGCCCCGGTGCAATGGTCGACGTCGCCGTTCGGATCGAGTTCCATCGGCAGCTCGAGGAGACGATCAAACAGGCCGGCTGGTCCGCGCAGCAGCGCATCCACGAGGACCTGCCAAAACGTGTCGAGCAGGCGGCCATTCAGGCGCTCAACAAGATGCGCGACCTGATGCCGTTCGATGCCGCCGACTCGGCCCGCCGCATGTACAAATGGGCGGCGATCGCAATGGCGGTCACCTTCATGATCACCTTCATCCCCGCTTATGTGCTGGGTCAGCAGGCTGCTCAGCGGGGCCATGAAGCGGCCGAGGCGGCGGCCCATCCGGAGCGCAATCGCTGCGTCGATGCGGCGATCGGCGGCATGGCGGTGGCAGAGCTGAGCCGCGCCAACTCGGGCTCCGCTGCGCTGCAGGTGATCCGCAACGAGCTGCTCGCCTGCATCGCCAAAGCAGAAGAACGCCACGCAGGCGATGGCTGAAAGTATCACCAGTCCACCAGGTCCGGCCGCAGGACGCGGCCGGGCTGCCCCCTCAAGGCGACGTCAAACGGAATAAGAAAACCCGAAGCAAGGGCTGGCCAACGACTACCGCGCCGCTTTGCCGCGTCGCTTGGGGCCGCGCTCTGTCGCTTCGCTCTGTCGCTGACCCCGCGTGGCCCGACCTTGCGGGGGAAGGCGCAGCCCTCCCCCGACCCCCTCCCAGACCGCCCCCAACACACCTGTTCAGGAGACATGAAATGCCCGGGCAGCCCGGATCAGAAAACCGCCGCCGTCAGGTCGTTCGCAGCACCCGCTGGGACGAAACCGAGTTCGCCCAGCTTCAGCGCATCGCTACCGAAAGCCGGTGCAGCGAGGCTGAGCTCCTTCGCCGCCTCGTCAAGCGCGCTGACAAGAACATCCTCATCACACGCGATCTCGTCGCCGAGGTGCGCAGGCTCGGCGTCAACATAAACCAGATCGCTCGGCGCCTGAATGCCGGCGGTGAGGTGCTCCCGGCCGACCTGCTGAACGCTTACCGCGCTTTGCTGAATGCCGTCACGATCAGCCGGTCATGATCGCCAACATCACAACCGGTGCCGACTTTGGCGACCTGCTCGACTATCTGGTCGAGAACCGCGACCATGAGCTCCTCAACGCGCGCGGCGTCTCTTCGGTCGATCTCGCAGCCGAGGAGATGGAGGCCGTGGCGGCGCTCAACGAACGCGCCAAGGTCAAGCTCATCCACCTGTCCTTGTCGGCTGCGCATGAGGACGGGCAGCTGTCCGGCGACACCTGGCTGCACGCTGTCGATCGTCATGAAGGCGCGTTCGGGCTGGCCGGACACCAGCGCGTCGCAGTGCGTCACAGGGACAAGACGCACGACCATGTGCATGTCTTCTGGTGCACCATCTCGCCCGAGACCGGCCAGACGCCGCCCAAGCGCTGGTTCCTGAAGAAGGGCTTCGCGATTGACGATGTGGGACCGCAGGCGCTCACTGACGAGCAGGTGGCGCGCGTTCCAGCCGAGCACCGGGCGCGCCGCACCTATGACTTCATCCTGCTTCGGCGCGCCCAGCATCTGTGTCGCAGGCTGGAAAAGGAGCTCGGATTGCGCGAGCTCCGGTCCCCCGAACAGGCCGCGGAAGCGCGAGCCACGGGCGAGGTGAGGGGCCCGACCATCGGTCAGCAGAAGCGCGCCGAGCGCACCGGATCGGCGCCGCTGATTGAGCGTGGCGACGACATCCGGAGAGCGCTGGACGCGCCGGACTGGCCCTCCAAGCGGCACGCCTTGGCATCCATCGGGCTCGACCTCGAACCGGTGTTCAGAACCACCAAAACGGGCGAAGAACTGCGGGGCTTGGTGATCTTCGAGCTCTCCGATCCGGGCAATCGGATGAAGGCATCGCAGCTGGATACCGCGCACAGGAAGTACGGCTTCCGCAAGCTCGAGGAGCGCCATCGGGACGGGGCCGAGACGCTCGAGCATTGGTGGCCCGACAGGACACCGGTGCCCTTCGTCCGCACAGATCAAGCAGCAAAGCCGGCCGTGCGGCTGAAGGCGATGTTCGATCTTGTCCTTGCCCGTCACAAGCTTGCCGAAGCCGAGAAGCGCCGCGAAAGGCAGCGATTGCGGAAGGAGGAGAAGGCGGCCGTTGCCGCGAACCGTGCGGCGCTGATGCGGGACCGGAGTTCGCGAGCAGCCTCGCTGCCGGTCGCCGAGCGACGTGCCTTCTATGCCCGCTATGATCGCGAGGTGCGGGCACCTGCGCTGGCTGCGATCACCGCCGACTACCAGCGCGCCGCGACTGCACTGAGCAAGGCGCGGCAACCGGGTTGGACCGAGTTTCTCCGCGCCAGCGCGCGAGCTGGCGATCTGGATGCCAGCCGGCTGCTGGCGAGCAAGGTAAGGAACCTGGGTAGCAGCCTTGAACGCTCTCCGGCGTTGCAGCCCCACGTCGGTAGGGTTCCCTCGCTCGACCACGCTTCGATGTCGCAATCGAAGATCCAGGAGCACCCCGCGTCGGTTTGTTCGCCGGAGCAGCTGCTGCAGTTCATCCAGCAGGCTCGCCAGCGGGATAGCTGACGTGCAGTTGCTTCCGCCTGGACAGGGGTGACAGCTTTGCCGGGACAAGGATCAGAAGGAGGAACGAACGCCGGGCGGTAACCCGGTATTAGGAAACATAGAAATGAAGACTGTCGTGCTCGATATCGAGACGATCCCCAACGTCGAAGCAATGAGCCGCGCGCGCTACGTGCCCGAACCAGGCGAGTTCGCACCATGGCCGCTGCACGAGATCGTGTGCGCGTCGGTATTCACGGTCGAGAGCTCCGCCTACGAACAGCCACACTTCGACCTTCGCAGCTTCTCGCGGCGGGATATGACAGAAGGAGGCATCGTGGCGAGTGTCGAGCGAGCCTCAGAGGATGCGCAGCAGATCGTGACATATAACGGCCAAGCCTTTGATCTGCCGGTCCTCGTCACGCGCGCCGTAGTTCACGAGCTGCACGCGCCGACACTCGCGCGGCTGAGCGACCGGTGCAGGCCGGGCCTCCACATGGACATGCATGAGCGGATCCGGGGAAGCAACGCGGGCGTGAAGCTGGCGCACCTATGCGCGGCCTTTGGCATTCCGGCGAAGGAAGGTGGCGATGGCAGGTGTGTGGCGGAACTCGCCGATTCCGGGGACTGGATCGCCATCGAGCACTATTGCGAAACTGACGTGATTGCCACCTGGCTGCTCACCGCGATGTGGGACTCTCGCGACCTGCCAGGTCACGCGGCTGCGAGGTGGCTGGAGCTGAGCCGATGGCTGGCGGAACGATCAGTCGATAACCCTTACCTGCTCGGATACGATACGGCCCGTACACCTCCTCAAGCAGATGGCCACCTATAGCCGTGGAACTTTGTAGTTGACGGTAAGCCCAAGTGGCAGCTTCGCGCCATTTCGGACTCACAGCGCCACAGGTGCAAATGTCTGGAGCTGGCTGATACCGGACTGACTAGTTCGGATGGGCATCCCCATGAGAGCGGACCATCCTCGCCGTCGCTCGGACGATCATGGACGCTATAGCCCTCGAATCGACGCGGGCGCGGGCGGCCACTGAGGAACGGATGTATGCTCATAGAGGAGTACTGCGGCCGCGTCGTACGCAGGCAAGTCACAGAGCTGAGCACGTGTTCAAGGCCTCATCCCCTCAGTTAGTCTAATCACTTGTTTAGGAGCAGCTGGCCTGGCCCGTGTTCTTTATGTTCTTTGTATTCTTTTCGATCCCGTGAGCGGACGAGAGCCGCCGCGCCGGCGGCAACCCCCACGACCACCGCCAGCTTGGTAAAGAACCCACGCTTGTTGTGCTGCCACTCCGCCCGCGTGCCCATCTCGGCGGGGATGTTCGGGATCTTGCCCCGACCGAGGTCCTCGACAACACCTTCAACGACGTTGATCCGATCCGCGCCCATCAGCAGCAGCCAGTGCAGCCAGTTCGACTCACTCCACCGGAAGGCGACGCGACGAAGCATGCCGCTGACTGCGTGGGGTGGGGTGGAGGTGCCAAATACGGCCGGCGTGCGGATGTGTTCGATCGACTGCAGGATCTCGACATCGCTCTGCTGCTGGGGCGGTCGCTCCCAGTCCTTGGTGAGCCCCTGGTCGCGGGAGCGGTCCCGATACGAATAGGTCGGATCGTTCTCGGGATCGGCGTCGACGCCCCAGCCGACCACACTTGCTGGATCTATGGGCGCGCCCTCTGCTGCAATACGGGTGCGTTTGTCGAGCATGGTCTGTTCCTCAGCCATTGGGCAGCAGCACGGGCTTGATGCAGTTGTCGAGCTTGCCGGAGAAGATGTGATAAGCGTCGGAGATGTCCTCGAGCGGCACCCTATGGGTGATGATGCCCTTTGGGTTGATCCGTCCTTCCTTCACATGCTCGATCAGCTTCGGCACGTGCCGCTTCACCGCCGCCTGATTGGCGCGGATCGTCAGACCCTTGTTCACGATGTTGCCGAGCGGGACCATGTTGCCCGTCGGGCCATACACGCCGACGATCGAGACGATGCCGCCCTTCTTGACCGAGTTGATCGCCCAGTGGGCAGGGATCGCGTTGCCCGCTTCCCATTTAAGCTTGGTGCCGAACACCGTTTGCAGGAAGTTGCCCTTGGCATCCCCGCCGACGGCGTCGATAGCAACGTCCACGCCGAGCCCGTCGGTCGTCTTCTTCATGAACACGACGACATCGTCGAGTTCCTGGAAGTTGTAGACCTCGGCAGGGCAATAAGTGCGGGCGAACTCCAGGCGGTAGTCGATGTAGTCGAGCACAATGACTCGCCCGGCGCCGAACAGCCACGCTGATCGCGCAGCGAGCAGACCAACGGGTCCAGCACCAAGCACCAGCACGGTGTCCCCCTTCTGAATGCCACCCATCTCGGCCGCCTGGTATCCGGTCGGGACGACGTCTGTCAGAAGAACGGCATCGTCCGGATCCATCCAGTCCGGGATGACGGTGGGTCCGAAATCAGCGTAGGGCACGCGCACATATTGAGCCTGCCCACCGTCATAGCCGCCGGCCGTGTGGGAGTAGCCGTAGATGCCTGCGGCGGCGGTCGCCATCGGGTTGGACTCGTGGCAGTTGCCGTAGAGCCCCTGCTTGCAGAAGTGGCACTGACCACAGGCGATGTTGAAGGGCACGAGCACGTGGTCGCCAACCTTCAGGTTTGTGACTTCCGGACCCAGCTCCTCGACGATGCCGCAGAACTCATGACCGAAGGTCATGCCGACCCGCGTATCGGGCACCATGCCATGGTAGAGGTGAAGGTCTGATCCGCAGATGCAGGAGCGGGTGACGCGAACGACGGCATCGCGGGGATGCTCGATCTTCGGCATCGGCTTTTCTTCGACGCGAACCCGGTAGGGCCCTCGGTAGTTCATTGCGAGCACGCGCCAATCTCCTGCAGGAGAGCGACTAACCTAACGGAGCGCGAGAGGTTCCTCGTTCACTGCGGGACGCTGCGCTATCCCACCAGGGTTGATTGAGCTCCATCGATCCAAATTGGGGTTCCCGAGATGAAGCGGCCCCGTTCCGATACGAGGAACAGTGCGAGTTCGGCCACCTCAGCAGCGTCTCCACCATCTCCGTCGGTCAGCGGTATCTTGCCGTCCGGATATTCGACTTCCTCCGCAGCTTCCTCGATGTTGCGCTTCTCGGTCTTGGCCTGAATGGCTGTATCGATCTTGCCCGGACAGATCACATTCACCCGGATCCGATGCTTAGCGAGTTCCACCGCCAGCATCTGGCCCATGGTAAGTTGAGCAGCCTTCGTGGCGGAGTAAGCGGTTGCACCGGGGTTGGAGAAGACCCGTGTTCCGTTGATGGAGGACGTAATCAGGATTGCTCCGGACCCTCTCCGCTTTAGGTGGGGCACCGAGTGGTGGATCGTCAGATAAGTCCCTCGGAGGTTCACCGCGATGGTCTTGTCCCACTCGTCAGGCTGGATCTCGTCGATCGGCGCCCACACCCCGTTGATGCCGGCATTGGCAAAGACGATGTCGAGCCCGCCCTGCTCACCGACGAGAGTATCGACGGCAGCCTTTAGGGCCCTGTCGTCCGACACGTCTGCAACAAGCCGCACCGCCTTCCCGCCACTGCTCTCGATCTCCGAGGCAGTCTGCTCGACCTCCTCTTCTGTCTGGCTGAGCACGCCAATGACAGCGCCTTCGGCGGCAAAGCGCAGCGCGGCAGCCTTGCCAATGCCAGAGCCGGCCCCTGTCACCAGCGCTACTTTGCCTGCGAGCCCCACCTCAGGCCTCGTCGTCCAGACGTCTCGGTCGGCCCTCTTCTGTCATCGCAACATAGGTAAAGATCCCTTCCGTGACCTTTTCGGCCTCTTTGCCGCCACGCACGCGAGTCCAGGTTTCAACCTTTACCTTGATCGACGTCGCGCCTTCGTCCTCCCAGGAGCAGAAGCAGCTGACCTCGTCTCCCACCGCGATCGGATGCAGGAACTTCATCGCGTCGATCGCGATTGTGGCGACGCGTCCTCCTGCTCGCTCGACCGCGAAAGTGGCGCCGGCTAGATCCATTTGCGAAAGGGTCCAGCCGCCGAAGATATCTCCGCTCGGGTTTGCATCGCGAGGCATTGCGATTGTTCGAAGGTGCGCGCCGCCAAGTGGGGTCGGAAGCTGATCCATCAAGCCCGAACGACTTGGAAGAGATTGGTTTCCACCGGGGGGCAGGGCGTGATCGACGCCGGACACCGGCAACCCACCGCTGTGAAATCGGAGCGGCCGTCTGCTGCCCGTTCAGACGGCTGTGTCGCGGGGCGGACCGCTAGCTCATGTGGTCGCCCCGTAGCCTAGTCCGCGCTGCACAACTCGGCCTCAAGCTCTTTCATTTGGATGGCCGCTGCCGGTCTTTTCGGGACCTGATTACGAATGCGCACGCGCCGGCACGCTAGATGTAAGCTCCTGTTTAACTTGTGTGAATCGATCTTCATGCAACTATCGAACCGTATGCGGGTTCGGGCTGCTCACCTGAGCGAGAGCCATGATCGAACTTGTCACCACTCAAGTCCTTTCGATCGCCGGGCAGAGAGGCTGCCGTGAGGCGGGGAGCGCACGATGACGGTCTTCTCAGAAACCGAGGAGTGCACCCGGTCGTCCACGTCAGAAGGATTGCCGCAGCCAAATGCCAGGGCTGACCCGCTCCCAAACCCGGTGGATGTTCCCTACGTTGGCGCTCTGACAATCTCGGTCGACGTGAGTGATGTTGCTCGCCGCATATTCCGGTCGAGGCTGACCATACCAGTGACCACAGCTGGGCCAATGACACTCCTCTACCCCAAGTGGTTGCCGGGTTTCCACGCGCCTCAAGCGCCCATCGAACTTCTGGCTGGTTTGGAGATTAGCGCTGGTGGCGCCGACCTGCGCTGGGTTCGGCATCCGGTGATGGTGAACGCGTTCCGCATCGAGGTGCCTGAGCATGTCTCGGAGGTCGAAGCCTGTTTCCAGTTCCTCTCTCCCACCGAAGCAGCGCACGGCCGCGTCCTTATGACGCCCGACATGCTGATGCTGCCATGGAATACAGTCGTTTTGTACCCAGCCGGATACTTCTCGCGCGGCATCTCGGTCGAGGCCTGCCTCACACTGCCGGACGACTGGGAGCTGGCATGCGCCCTAGAACAAGAAGCTCGGGATGGGTCAACGATCCGCTTCAAAACCACAACGCTGGACGCGCTGGTGGACTCTCCCGTCATGGCGGGGCGACATTTCAGGACGGTCGACCTCGACGATGCAGGCGAAGTGCGGCTCAACATCGTCGCCGACCGGCCGGAACTCCTCGAGATCGATGAGGATCGGATCGAGCCGCATCGTGCGGTGGTCGCCCAGTGTGACAAGCTCTTCGGGGCGCGGCACTTCGAACATTACGACGTCCTGCTGGCGCTCAGTGAAGAGCTCACCAGCGCTGGTATCGAGCACCACCAGTCTTGCGAGGCGGTCAGCCTGGCGACATACTTCACGGATTGGGAACGCGACTTTCCAAGGCGCGATACCTTCCCTCACGAATATGTGCACAGCTGGAACGGGAAGCACCGGCGCGGTGCCGACTCATGGTCGCCTAACTTCGAGGAGCCGATCCGCAACAGCCTAATGTGGGTCTATGAGGGTCAGACCCAATACTGGAGTCAGGTTCTCGCTGCTCGGTCCGGCATGTGGACGATCGAGCAAGCGCTGGGTGCACTCGCGCATACTGCCGCCACTTATGATCTGCGGCCGGGCAGCCGCTGGCGTCCCATGATCGACACCACCCGCGACCCGGTGATTGCAGCGCGCAATCCGCTCCCTTGGAAAAGCTGGCAACGCAGCGAGGATTACTATTCCGAGGGGGCGCTGGTGTGGCTCGACGTCGACACCCGCATCCGGGAGCTGACCAGTGAAGCTCGCTCGCTTGACGACTTCGCTCGCGCATTCTTCGGCCTCGATGACAATCGGCCCGTCACTCACACCTACGAATTTCAAGACGTCATCAACGCTCTAGAACAGATCGCGCCGTTCGACTGGCAGGGCCTGTTCGCGCACCTGATCACCGAAACGCGCAGTGGTGCGCCGCTGGATGGCCTTGAGCGGGGCGGCTACCGGCTCGCATTTAGCGCCGAGCCCAATGTCTACACCATGGGCTCTGAAGAGGTCTCCGGCACCACCGATCTTAGCTTCTCCATCGGGCTGACGACCGACGCAGAGGGGAAGGTCACGGACGTGCTTTGGGACGGCCCCGCCTTCGCGCAGGGGATCATATCAGGCGCCTCGATCCTGGGCGTGAATGACCGAACGTTCAGCGTTCCGCTCCTGAAAGAGGCAATAGGCGCCACCGCCGGCGGGGAGCAGCTGCGGCTCGTTGTCGAGAGCAGTAAACGGATTAGGAGTATGACGTTCGACTATGACGGCGGCCTCCGCTTTCCAGTGCTTGAACGGGTTGCGGGCACCCCTGCGCGTATCGACCAGATACTAACGCCGCGCTGATCCAACACTGTTGGGGACCCGGATGCGCCTGCAAATAGAAGCCGCTTTGGACTATATTTTACCGGCGCCAGCCGACGTTCTGCTCGCGATCGAGGCAGCACCAACCAAAGAGCAACGGCTAGTGGAGGACCGGCTCACGGTAAGCGCCGGCGAACCCCTCCGAACTGTGCCCGGCGACGACGGCATCGGACGCCGCACTTGGGTCCACGCACAAGGGCGCCTTCAGGCAAGCTATTGCGGGATTTTTGACGTAGAGCGTGGCTGCGAGTCTCTCGGCGGTTTGCAAGTTACTCCACGCCGGGCGCTTCCGGCAGAGGTCATACCTTATCTTTGGCCGAGCCGGTTCTGCGAGTCAGACCGCTTTGTCTCATTCGTGAGCCAGGCGTTTTGTCATCTCAAGGGCGGGGCTTTGGTCGAGGCGATGGCGCGCTGGATCCGCGAGAACATCGCGTATCGGTGTGGTGCCAGCAATGAAACGACAAGCGCAGTCGACACGTTCGTGGCGCGCGCCGGAGTCTGCCGCGACTATTCCCATGTGATGGCCGCTTTCACCCGCGCTGCCGGCATTCCAGCCCGGCTCGTCTCTGCTTACGCGTGGAAGCTTGATCCGCCCGACTTTCACGCCGTGGTCGACGTGTGGCTGGATGGCCGCTGGCACCTGGTAGATGCCAGTGGCTTGGCACCAGTCGAGGGGTTGGTTCGTATCGCCGTAGGCCGCGACGCCACGGACATCTCGTTCATGACGATCTTCGGTACCGCCACATTTGTCGATCAGCGCGTCTGGGTCGAAAGACTGGATCAAAAACACGACGCAAAGGAGCCCCACCCACCATGGACCGCCTTGATGCCTCAAGCTTCATGAACCCGTCGGTGCTGCTGTCCGGCACCATTGATTACGCGATGTACAATAACTTTCGCGCCCAACTCGCCACGGCGCCGTCCGAGGGCCTGGTTGTGATCGAGCTATCGACTCTCGGCGGCGATCCCGAAGTAGCCCGGATGATGGGCGAGGACGTGCGCTTCCACAGCGAGATGGCCCCCGAGCGCCGGTTCGTGTTCTTGGGCAAGGCCGCCATCTACTCGGCCGGTACAACGTTCATGAGCTTCTTCGCGAAGGAGAACCGTTACCTCACCAGAGGCACGCGGCTAATGATCCACGAGCGAAAGCTGAGCGCAACATTGTCCCTCGAAGGGCCGCTTACGACGTGCATCGCCAACCTGGAGGCCAAGCTCAACGAGATCAACGAGTCGATCCGCATTCAGAATGAGGGATTTGCAAACCTCATCCTCGGCTCCGGCGTAACGATTGAAGAAGTGCTGCAGCGAGCACCCTCCAACTGGTATATTGAAGCCCAAGAGGCTCAAAGCCTGGGACTTGTCGAAGGGGTGCTATAAAGTCGCTCGCGACTAAAACCCTGAGCCCCATCTCTCCCCCCGAACTTGATCGGGCCTCGCTTCTTCTTTTTGGGGCTAGATTGCGGAACCCTGGAAGCAAGGCGAGCGCGTGTTTTTAGGTTTGCCTGGACGTCTCGTTTACCTGCACCTGAACTGACAAGGTTTCTCCGCCACCCCCCGCGCGTGCACCCGCGACAGGTGCCGCGTCGCGGTAATCCAGGCCGCAGGCAACACGTACATAGGCGTCATCCGTGGAGATGCCGTTGGTGGGATCGAAACCAACCCAGCCAAGCTCATCGATCCATGCTTCGGCCCAGGCGTGAGCCGCTTCCTGCAAAGGAGCCGCGTCCCTGCGGAACAGATGCCCTGAGACGTAGCGCGCCGGGATTCCGAGCAGCCGTGCTACGGTAATGAAGATGTGAGTGAAATCCTGGCACACGCCGTGAGCAGCGTCGAACGCGTCGGCGCCGATCGTAGTGGCGCCGGTACTCGCGGTGTCGAACGTCATATGGGCATGGATGGCGCCGCTGAGCTCGTGAAGTTTGTGGAGAGGCGCCATCCTTCGGTCACGGAGCGTGGAGGCGAGTTCCCGCAGACCCGCAGCAGCGGCGGTGAGCGGTGTCTCGCGCATGAAAACGAGCGGCGGGAGGTCTGCCGGTAGGCTCTGCACCACGCCAGCCCGGTCTTCGGTCAGAACCTGCCCCTTCGCCATGATGCTCAGTTCGGAAACCGGGCCATCGATGTAGAGCATGTGAACGATGTTGCCATAGCCGTCCCGCCCCTCACGAAGGTAGACATCGCAGTCCACGTCGATGCGCCAATCGAGCACATTTTGACCCGGAAAGCTGAGGGGTTTGACGCGAAGCAGCTGCACAATCCGTCCCGCCGGATCAGCATAGCGATACCGAGTCTGATAGTTGATGGAGAGCTGCATCAGCTGAACCTGAACTGCTGCGTAATCGCTACATGAAGCGCGGCATTGTCGGTGATGAACTGCTGCAAGAACTCATGCAGCCCCGAGTGGAAAACCTCATCGATACTTCCAGCGGCCAGAGCTGCCTCTCTCTGACGTACGAGCCGGTCGGCGGCGCCTTGGCGGCCAGTGCTTCTGCCAAGTTCGCCCAGTAGCTCGACCGTCTCCGCGCAGGAGCAAGCGATCGAGCGCGGCAGCTCGCGGCGAAAGATCAGGAGGTCTGCGACGAGCCAGGGCTTCAGCCCTTCGCGATAGATGGCGCGATAGGCGTTTCGCGCAGAAACTGTCTGCAGGATGGTCGTCCACTGATCCCGGTCGAGCACGCCACCGATCCGCTCTCCCTCCGGCAGCAGAAGGTAATATTTTACGTCCAGCAACCGCGCGGTGTTATCCCCTCGCTCCACTGTTGCGCCTAGTCGAATGAAGAAAAACGCCTCTCTGCGGAGCATCCGCGACAGCGCGCCTTCGAAGCCGCGACTGCTGGAGGTTACCGCGTCGATCAAGTCCATCTTCGTGCTAGAGCGACCAGGTGTGATCCGGCTCCGAATGTCCAGCCAGGCACGATTGATCGCCTCCCAGACCTCCCCCGTGATGGCGTTCCGTGCGGCACGAGCATTGTCGCGGGCAGCCGCAAGGCAAGATCGCACCGAACTCGCGTTTTCCTCCGCAAGCATGAGGTACCTGCTCACGCTCAAGGGAGTGAGTTTCTCGCCGGTGGAGTCAAAAGCGGTCGCAACCCCGGCGACCATCAACGCGCTCTCCAGCGCTGAGCGCTCCGCCTCGTCGTCTGCGGTCATCGAGCGCAGCCGCATCGTCGCCTCCACCAGCCGGGTCGTGAACTCGGCCCGCTCCATGTAGCGGCCGATCCAGTAGAGATTAGAGGCCGTCCTGGAGAGCATGCTGGCCGTCCTCCTGATCTAAGTCGGCCAGGATGAAACTATCCTTAGTTCCCCCGCCCTGACTCGAGTTGACCACCAAGGAGCCTTCCGTCAGCGCCACTCTGGTGAGCCCGCCAGGCACGATGCAGACCTGGTCCGCTCCGCTCAGCACGAACGGCCGGAAATCGACGTGACGGGGCGCGATGCCGGCCTCTGTCAGGGTAGGCACTGTCGATAAAGCGAGCGTTGGCTGGGCGATGTAGCGCTCAGGTTCTTGCTTTAAGGCGGACCGGAAGCGCTCGATTTCCTCCGAACTGGCGGTTGGACCGACCAGCATACCGTATCCGCCCGATCCATCGACCAGCTTGACGACCAGGTTCTCCAGATTGTCGAGGGTATAGCGCAGCGCCTCCGGGTCACGACATCGCCAAGTTTGGACATTGGGCAACCGGGCCTCCTCGCCGGTATAGTAGCGGACGATCTCGGGCATGTAGGAATAGATGGCCTTGTCGTCGGCGATCCCCGTCCCGGGCGCATTGACGATTGTCACGTTGCCAGCGGCATAAGCTGCGAAGAGTCCCGGGACACCCAGCATTGACGCTGGATTGAAGACGAGAGGGTCGAGGAATGCATCGTCGATGCGCCGATAGATGACATCAACCCTAGTTCGCCCACTGATCGTCCGCATCCAGACGATGTCGTCATCGACTTCTAGGTCGCGGCCTTCGACGAGTTCGATCCCCATTGTGTCGGCCAGGAAGCTGTGTTCGTAGAAGGCCGAGTTGTGGTGCCCCGGTGTCAGCAGCACGCAGACAGGATCGCGAGAGCTCGCCGGCGAGACGGAATAAAGCATGTCACGCAGCAGATCGGGGTAGTTATCGACGGAACGAACCGAAAAGGTATCGAAAAGTTCGGGGCAGAGCCGCAACATGACCTCTCGGTTTTCGAGCATATACGACACCCCGGAAGGCGTGCGGGCGTTGTCTTCTAGAACGAAGAACTCGTCTGGGCCTGTCCGCACCAAATCGATGCCACAAATGTGCGCGTAGATACCGCCTGCAGGTCGGACGCCGGACATCGGTATGCAGAACTGCGGATTTCCTAGAATGATGTCGCCAGGGACCACGCCGTCCGCGATGATCTTGCGGTCACCGTATATATCCTGAACGAACGCGTTGATCGCCCATACTCTCTGCTCCAAGCCCGCTGAGAGATCGTGCCACTCGCGCGCCGTGAAGATGCGCGGGATGATGTCGAAGGGGATGATCCGCTCGGCCGAGCCTTCTTCGCCATACAGGCTGAAGGTTATTCCGAGGTTCCGGAACGTTGCCTCAGCGGACTGCTGACGGCGCTCGAAATCCTTGGAGCTGGACTCCGAAAGCCAACGCGCGAGCGCCTCTAGGCCATTGCGGCATGCATCGTCATTCGACTGCCCCCAAAGCTCGTCGAAGGGGACCTGGGTTTGCATGTACTGAGCTCAACCTTCCGTTCGGTTCTGGAGGCCACAACGAGACACGAGCTCAAGGGATGCCAAACAAATCAATGGGCAAGCTTGACGGTGACAGCCAAGTCAGTTTCGCGTTGACCCAAATCAGGAGCAGCCGATTTGTAGGAACTCCCGGTCGGTTCGGTTCGCTTCCAGCACTCGGGTCGATTTGATCGTCATCCGTGCAGCGTTGGAGAACATGGCATGCGGTCAATTGCCGATCAGTCCGAGGCAGAGTTGGGCGGCCGCTTCAGTGTTCTTCGTCTGCAGCGTCGCGATCACATACGGCTGGACGAGCTTCTGGCCTGCCTTTCAGAGGCAGCGCCACTCGAGCAACGCAAAGTTCTCCTGCACATATACCGGCTCGTGTTCCCGCACGCCTTTGCCGAGGAGGCGGTGCTCTGGCCTGCGATCCGCCGCGTGGTTCCGAACGGCGATCAGCTGACAGTGCAGGTCGAGCGTGAGCACCAGCAGATCAACGAGCTAGTCATGCTGCTGGAGACAATGGAGCCTGATCAGCCTGAGCGGCCGCAGCTGATCAACGAAGTGGTGGTTTTGTTGGGCCGGGATGTTGGCGACGAGGAAAGTGCGTTGCTGCCTGGCTTGCAAGCGCAGCTAAGCACAAAGGAGCTCCGCGCGCTCGGCGTTGCTTGGGAAGTCGTGAGGCGAATAGCTCCGACTCGGCCGCACCCGTTCGTCTCGCGGCGCCCACCTGGAAATGTACTGGCCGCGTTGCCGCTCGCACTGCTCGATCGCTCCCGCGATGCGATCGACGCGCGCCGTTACGATGCAAGCGGCGCGGCGACGCCGACGCTGGACGCGCTCAGCGCCGAATTGCGGCGATTGTCGGATTGGGTCGAGCGCTTCCCGGCCTTTGGCCTGGGCGAAGACCTGTCTGCGGCGCGAAAAGGGCACGTTCGGATCAAGGGTGTAGCCCTGCTCGGAGGCATGGCTTTCGCAGCCGTGATGATGATGACTGGAGTACGTAGAAGGGCAGCTGAACAGACAGCTTAGCCCAGTGCTACGTGGGGCTTCGTCTGTGAACGGTGCCTTATTCGGTCGTCGTGTGCGTAAGGGGGAGAGCCGCGCTCGGTGAGCATCAGCTGGTGGTGAGCGGTTCCGGTTCGTGAAGGTAGGCGCGGTTGAAGTCACCTTCCGCCTGGAGTTGAGGCCAGTCGGTGATCGTCACCGAGCGCTGGTTCGTCGAGAGCAGCCCGGCGCTCCGCAAGCCCTGAATTGTCCGGTTGACGTGCACGGAGGTGAGCCCCGTCGCATCGCCGATCTGCTCCTGCGTCATGGGCCATTCATAGCGCGGAGCTCGGCAGAGGCCGGCCGCTTCTTGGCGCACGGCGAGTTCGCAGAGAAGGTGTGAGATGCGTTGCCGCGCGTTGCGTTTGCCGACGTTCACAATCCACTCGCGGAAGATCGAACCGTCGATGAGTGTGTCACGCCACAGAGCACGCGCGATCGCCGGATAGGCTGCCGCCAGGTCCAAGATCGCTCGATGTGGGATGTATGCCACCCGGACGGACGAGAGAGCCTGAACGCTGTGGTCGGCTCGCTCAAGCAGCCCGTTCTGCAGGTCCAGCAGATCGCCTCGCAGATGCACCGACAGTATCTGGCGGCTCCCGTTGCGGGTCGTCTTACTTCGGTGAGCGAAGCCGGACAGGAGCGCTACACATTCCACCGCAGTGTCGCCTTCGCGGACGATGTAGGATGCGGGATGTTTCTCCACCACGCGATGGGGCAGTTGAAGCAGCGCCTCGATCTCAACAGCGCTGAGAAGCGAGCGCCTGGTCAGCTTGCCAACGACCGGCACGAGCGCTGAAGCAGCGGAGTTAGTCATACCTGGTCTCGCACAAATCAAAATCTCGACTACGCACCTCCGACCGATGGCTCGATGCAGGCACAACGCCAGTCGTCATGGCGTCGGATCAATGGCTCCGACGCCCTCGCTTGCCAGCTCCGACACGCGATCAAGGTAGGCTTCAGCAAGCTGGTGGTGCGCTGCCGCTACCTTGGGATGAGTTGCCCGCTGCGCCTGCACCAACTCGGCCTCAGCCCGTTGGTAGAAATAGGCAGCCTCACCAGCGACGATCGCCTCGTCAGGTGAGCTAAGTTTTACGTTGTGCATGAATGTATGATCTAGGTCAGACGGCCCGCCGACAATCGACTGTGCGACATCCCACGTTCAGGTCGGTCGAGCTTTCGCTTTCGATGTGCCGCCGTTTTTGATCGAACGCTGCGAGCAGTCTTCAGATGATTTGCCTGCTCATTCGCCCAACTGTGCGACACCACACAGAAGAGCGTGTAGGCGCTGAAACTTCCGCTCCACCTCCCATATAGGTCGCATCGCTCGCCGACGATCAGGGCGCGAGCGACCGGAAGATGCTTGCGCTTTCGCCCCATCAGGAAGGGTTGCGCATGTCGCACTTGGGCGAGCATCACACCACTAATATTCTACTCTCCGCCATTTCGCCGGACGACCTGGCGCTTCTGACGCCGCACCTCGTGCGCGAGAAGATGGCGACGAAACTGGTGCTCGTTCCGGCCAATAAGCCGATCAAACATGTTTGGTTTCCGGAGGGCGGCGTCACCTCGGTGGTCACCGACACGGCCGATAACGGGCGTGTCGAGGTCGGCATTTTCGGACGCGATGGCTTTGCCGGAACGCCGTTGCTGCTAGGCGCGAACACATCGCCTCACGAGGTGTTTGTCCAGGTCGATGGCCACGCGGGGTTGCGCATCGAAGCCGCACCCTTTCTGGCGGCGGTGGACGCTAGCGTCACTCTGCGAACCACTCTGCTGCGCTTCGTTCAGACGTTCATAATTCAGACCGCGCACAGCGCCGTGTCGAACGCCCACCAGCGCATCGAGGCGCGGCTCGCCCGCTGGCTGCTGATGTGCCACGATCGAAGCGACGGCGACGAGATCGGGCTGACGCACGAGTTCATGGGCATGATGATCGCAGCCGAGCGATCGGGCGTCACCATCTCGCTGCACGTGCTTGAGGGAGCGGGCATGATCCGATCCAAGCGCGGCCGAGTGCTCATTATTGATCGCTCTAAGCTCGAGGAGCTGGCGGGAGATGGCTATGGTCGGCCAGAGGCTGAGTACCGCAAGCTGATCGCGCCATTCGGCAAGGACGCACCTCGGGTGGCGCATGCCAGTTGATTGGTAGTCAGGTAACCAATCGAGCAATACCTCCGCGTCCGACGCAAAGCGCTCGTTGCGACGCAAGCACGGCGGAGAGCCTCATCAACGCTTCAGCTTCTGTGTCGCTGCGGTGTCGCTCACTGAGATGTGCATGACGAACAGGATCAGTCCGCGATCGTCGGTCACGTCCACACGCCAGTCCTGATCCAACCAAAGCTGAGCAGCATGATCTCTGAGCAACTCACCGACGAACCTTGCCATCTCGATGCGAAGCTCCGCGATATCCTCACGTTCGACGACGATAATTTCCGCCACGTGAGTGTCCGTTCGGACTTGAAGGTTGTACCGTGTGATGCTCGTCGAAGCGCTTAGTGGGCTGCCGATGTTCCGGGGCAGCTGCAACGCGCCTGCGACGGACCCCTTAGGTGGCTCTACTTGCCCTTGGAGTAAGCGAGAGTCGCGGGCGAGTTTGTCGCCATGAACGTCAGCGTGAACAGGTTCAGACCATTGGGGTCGGTAACCTCCATCGTCCACTCGTCCCCAGTCCAGAACCGAGCCGCCTCTTCGGCAAGTAGCCGACCGATACGCCTCACGGCCTCAATCCGGGCATCCTGAAGCGTGCCGCACTCGGTGCCGAGGGCATCAGGGTAGAATGTTCCGTCATGAACATTGAAGTGATAAATCAAAACGTCGCTCCGCAGGGGCGGGAGCAAGCGCACTCTCAGCCGCCGACGCCCAAGAACGTGCCAACGGTTCGATCCTCTTATACCTGTTCGGAGGCTGTGTCTCGGTCCGAAACCAATAACTACAAACACCGTTGCCGACACTGCAGGCGCTCAAGCGCGGGATCCTCGGTGAACGTCATCTATGGGCGCTGAGCGGACGTTCAACCGTCCAGCACTAAATGGCAGAGATGGTCGCTTAGCCGACGTATAGAGTACTAGGCAAAGCACTCTCCGGAAGGACTTCTGCACATCTGGCGATCAAATCACGAACTGCATGGGCTGCGTTGATCACGATTGTGCCGTTCGATCCAAGCCGCTCGAACTCGGCGAGTGCGTCCTCCAGCTTATCATCGCCGAAGAGCATATAAGTCTCGAGCCTGCAGTCTTGGCTGGTAGTTCTTTTATCTCGATAGCTGGACAGCCCGACGGGAGAGGCAATCCAGTACACGGTTGTGGGCGCCCCATCTGGCCAAAACGTGTTGGCCAGCTTGGGATCAAATAGCGTCATCACGGATCGGGCGAGCACCCATTCCTGTCGCACCAGTCGTGCAACGTCTGAAGAGGCGAGCCCCGCGTCGAGTAACCGGATCGCCAAGGCCGTCTCGATCATCTGCTCGAACGTGCGGCCAGACGCGACGCCGCGCCCCCGTGGGACACCCGACGGGACACCGAAGCGGCGGAGCTGTCGTAGCCGCTCCAAGAAGCGCTGCTCGTGCTCCGCGGCAATGCCAGCGAAGGAAAGAAGGATGCGCTCGGCTTGATGCATACTGATCATGGGATCGCACCCTAACACAACATTGCTCTTGATAAAGGACAAAAGTCCTCCATATTGGAGGCTCCAGACCTAACAGGGGGAAGAAGTATGTTGCGTTATAAACATCGAGGACCTGCATCGGCGCAGGCCCTTTGGCCGCTTTCGTCATTGGCGTCTGCCAGACCCGAGACGATTGTGCAGACGAGCGATCAGAGTGTCGCATGCTCCATGAGCTTCGGGACGTCGCTCGAGTTTCGCTCGAACGACCCGGTCGCGACGATGATCGTGCGCGGCGAAGTGGGGGAGATCGTCCAGCAGACCATTGTCGAAGGTTGGGGCGATGAGGGCAGCGGTGCCCACTGGTGGCCGTTCGGCTGGCTCGGCGAAGCGGCGACCGCGGATAACCTCCGGATCTCGATCGAACGTGCCAGAACGATGGTCAGCCGGCTCACCTTCTACGACAAGGAGCCAATTCTTGCCGCAGACGGTCGAGAAGCCGCAGTGGTCGACTATCTTAGGCTCGCATCCGGTGTGACTGACGAGTGGGGTATCAGCCTGGCGGCGCCCTTCGAGCTGCGCCTCGACGATCCGGACATCGGCGAAGGTCACGGTCTGCTCTATGCCTTCGGCGAGTTGCCGCCCGGCCTGTCGCATCTCGGTGAGTGCGCTCTCGTCAGCGAGTCGCGTGAGGATGGGCACGACTGGTGGATGCGGCCGGTCATGTGCACCTTCGGGAACGACCTCGACGATCTCACTCTGGACGATCTGCAGGCCCGCCTGGTTGAGTTCGGTTTCTGCGAGGAGGAAATCAGGCGGTTGAACAAGATCGCGATCGAAATCGAAGAGGCCTATGAGTGGGAGAAGGGCGACTGATCAGGGTTGGCGCTAGGCGCTAGCTGACAAGTCCTGGGCGGCGATGAACAACCAGCTTGTTCTCGCCGCAAAGGCTGCATGACGCTCTTGTGCGTTCAAATCCGTCCGTTCCTGCGAGCTCTCGAACCGATCTGCTGGCCTGCTGTCGATCGGTCAAAGCAAGTTGCCTGGCCAGACAGTCATCGCAGACCGGCTCGGGCGATAGCCTCGCGACGAGACTGCGAACATCGCTTTTCACCGACATGTCGACCCTCTCTCCGATCCGGAGAAGAGGAGCAAGGCCGTGGCCGCGGCCGATTAAGAAGCCACTCCGTGTCGTGAACATGGAGTGATGAAATGACAGACGACCAGGACCGGTTCGGTGTGAGTACCGACAGGATCGTTCAAGTGATGTGGGCCCATGCCGGACTGATCCGCGCCGGCTGCTATGTACCTACACGGGCCGAGGTCGCCACTGCCGCTCCCGAGCGCGTGTATAGCTGGCTACTCGACTGGTGGTGGGAGTCGCCCACCGAGCTGATCCCCACGGACGAACAGGTCGCGGCCGCGGTCGCAATCCTGAAGGCGCGGCCCGACGCCGACCACCCGCTGATCCAGGAACTGCTGACGCAGATCCCCTGATTTAGCTGTGACCAGCTCGAGAACGGAAACTCACAGGTGAAGGCCCAGCCGCGAGGCTGGCTGAGAAATGAAAGCAGGCAGCCGCAACCCGAAGACGCGGGAACTCGCGTCGCTTCCAAAGGACCAAGGACAATGCTCGATATCCTCACACTCGTCGAACAGCGGACGCTCGACCCGCTGCCCGAGGCTCGCCCGGCCACCAAAGAGAAGATGTTGGCGCTCACAGCGCTGTTCGACGTGCCCGTCGACATCTGGCCGGCCCGGACCGGCGTGCTCCCAGCCGGCTGCTGGTGGCTGCCCCAGGCGCAGCTCTTCCTCTGCGGCACCGCCTGCGCCCGGCCAATGCTGTTCGACGAGGTGCGGCAGATCGCAACCGCGACTGCGCTTTCGGCGATCATCGTTCGCGACCAGAGCGTGTCGGGCCTCCGTACCCGCTACACCTTCGACCTCTGGCACGAGGGCCGCTGGCATGTGCCACACCTGCTGTGGATCTCGGAAGGCGGCTCCGGCTGGCTGATCCCGGACCTGGGCGGCGGACCCTATCTGCGCCTGTCTCAGTGGGGACCGGACCGGACTGACGCGGCGCCCTTCAGCGATCTGCGGGACCGCTTCGCAGGGCTGGACCGAGCCGCCGACTATCTCGCCGGCTTCACCCGGAGGCGCTGAGCATGGTGACTAAGACCAAGGCGGCGGGCACCAAGCCCGCCCCTGCTCGGGCAAGAAAAGCCGGAGGTTCGAGCGGGCCAGCGCCCGCCGAGCTCAAAGGCTTCTATCATGATGAGGGGCTCGACCCGGACTTCGGATTTGCCCGCTTCTGGTGGGACGGGACCGGCCCGCGCGAGGGAATCTCGGCCAAGGTCATGGCCAAGTTCCGGCCCAAGCCTGATCCTGACAAGCCCGAGGCAGTGACGGCCGCTCGCACCGACCTGCTGCTGCCCTCGGACTCGCAGGCGGACTATGCCGATGTCGAGCATCTGCTGGAGCGGTTCGATGCCAAGCTCCCGGCCGCCGAGAAGCACGCCTATGTGCAGATCACCTTGCGCTTTGCTGGCGCCACCAACATCCATGGCCCCTTCGAAGAGGCGCGTGCCTTTGCGTGGAACTACCTCGTCGTCGAGCGCCGGCTCGCGACCATCCTCGTGATGCACGCGCCTTTCCTCGCTGGCTCCGCCAATCCGCTGCACGCCCATCTGATCAGCCCGTTGCGGAGACTAGGCGCGCTCGGCTGGGGAGAGATGGAGCCGTGGCTGCAGAACGATCGTGGGCGTATGGAGGTGTTCCAGGCTTGGACGGCGCACCGGGAACGTTGGAGGAATGGGGGTATAGATGGGGGTATCAATGACTGTTGAGGCATTGATCAGCAGCGTTCTCCTGAGAGAACAGGGTAAAAAGTTCGAATCCCTCCCGCTCCGCCACCCGTTTCGTTGCTCATCCGTCCGCTAAGGCGCTGGACGGCTTGGACGTGAGATCAGTGCGTCTGCAAGCGGAAGCTGCCTTGGAATGATTTCGCGCGGTGCGAACGGTAAGAGGGTGCGTGGAACTGGCGCACCAGCCCACAAGGCCGGGCATTGCTTACGAGGCATTTACGAAGAGGCGCTATAGTGGTCGCGAGGAGCGTACCATGTTTGAGATCACGACGGAGCCATCCCGACGACTTGTGAGGTTGAAGCTCGCGGGCATGCTCAGCGAAGCCGATGTGACCGAACTTTACCGGCAGGAGCACGCGGCCATACAGGCCATGAACTGTCGTCTTGGCGATCACCTTCTGCTGATCGACTCAACCGAGAATGTGCTTCAGACCCAGGCGGTCATCGAGGCTTTCAAGCGACAGATCGCCAGACCGTCTCGAGCAAAGCGTATCGCCGTTGTGACGGGTCAGTCGCTTTCACGGATGCAAGCGAGGCGGCTTCTTCTGGAGCAGCCCGGAAATGTTTTCGAGACCATGGCGGAAGCCGAAGCCTGGCTGTTCGATGAGCAGCTGAACAAGGCTGCGTAACCCATCCGATCCTCAACCGAACTGGAGCTGGACGCGGTATGTTCGAGATTACAACAGAGCCTTCGCGCAGGCTTGTGCGACTGAAGATCAACGCGATGCTGAGCCGCGAACAGGTGATGGACCTCTATCGGAAGGAGCACGCCGCGATCGTGGCGATGAACTGTCCGTTGGGCGAGCATCTCTGCATCGTGGACCTGACAAGCTGCCCGCTTCAGCTCCAGGAAGCAGCGCAGGCTTTCCAGAGTGAGATCGGATCATCTGCAAAGGCCAAGAAGCTGGCCATGTTCACGGGCAATGCACTTGCCCGCATGCAGGCGAGACGGATCGCGAAAGAGCGCAACGACGTGGCGATCTTCGAGACACGGGAAGAGGCCGAATCCTGGCTCTTCGGCGCCGTTTCACAGGCAGCAGCCTGACGGCGCACTGCCCATAACTTGCCGGTCCCAGTCGGCCGCTGCGAAGATCGATTAACCGCCAAGTCCCATGAAGCCCTTCAAGTTGAAGCGCTCTGGCGGCTCGGGTAGTCTGCATCCGCTCAAGAAAGAAGCGACTTGAAGCGGTTCATCTTTCGTGTCAATCTCGGGTCCGTGCCGCAGGTTCGGACGCGGGCGCTTGAGGTCGGATCAACGACCCATGGGGAGGATTTGACATGAGGAACAACAGCAGATCCCTGTCGCAAACGGCGTTGAGCCGTCACCGGTCGCTGGTCGCCGGACTGCTCCTGCTTGGGCTCGCAGCAGGAGGACCCGCGGTCGCCCAGACTGATCCGCCCTCCCGGTCGAGTGCGAGCGCCGGCGGCGACGAACTCACCAACGACATTATCGTGACGGCGCAGCGCCGCGAGGAGCGCCTGCAGGATGTTCCGATCTCGGTGTCGGTGATCCGCGGCGAGTCCTTCCAGGCGTTCGGCCAAAACTCGACGCTGGATCTCGCCTACCGCATTCCGAACGTCACGTTGAACAATGGCGCCTCCGCGCGTCAGTTCGGCTTCTTCATCCGCGGTTACGGGTCAACCTCCTTCGCCCCCGAAACCATCGAAAGCAGCACCGCCTTCGTGCTCGACGGTGTTGTGCTGGGCCAGGCTGGAGGCGCCTTCATGGACCTGCCGGACATCGAGCGGATCGAGGTTCTGCGCGGGCCACAGGGCACGCTGTTCGGCAAGAATGCAGGTGCCGGTGTGGTCAATGTGACGACCCGCCGTCCTTCGTCCGAGCCGATCGGAGAGATCCGGGCAAGCGTCGCCGAGCCCAACTTCGAGCGCCAGTTGTCGGTCTATGCGTCGGGACCGATCAGCGACACGATCCGCTTCTCCGTGTCGGCGCGCGGCATCAAGCGTGACGGCTACATCCGCAACGCATTCGACGACCGCCGCTTCAACAACGAAGAGAATGCCGGTTTCCGTTCGCGGATCGAGATCGAGCCCTCCGACGCTCTGCAGGTCTCCCTGATCGGCGACTATTGGCGGCGCGATTCCAACTGCTGCCTGTTCACCCTTGCCCGCGCTGCCAACCCGCCCGTTGCCCTTGAAGCGCAGCAGATCGCGGCCGGCGTGCGCATCCGGCGCGGCAACATGACCCAGAATATCGATGGTGACGTCTTCTCCAAGGTTTATTCCTGGGGCCTGTCGGCCCAGGTCGACTATTCCATCAACGACTATACGCTGACCTCCATTTCCGCCTTCCGGCGATGGGGCAGCAATGACGGCGTCGATCTGGACAGCCGGCCGGTCGATATCTTCAACACCAACGATTATTTCCTGCGCCAGAAGCAGTTCTCGCAGGAGCTGCGGCTGGCATCGCCGACCGGCGGCTTCATCGACTATGTGGTGGGTCTCTTCTACTTCGATCAATCGGTCGACGGCGAGGAAGGTACGCAGATCAATCGAGCATCAACCGCCTTCCTGACCAACCGCGAATATGCGACGCTCGGCCGGACCGAGAACATGGCGGTGTTCGGCCAGGCGAACATCAACCTGACGGAGAGCTTCCGCCTGATCGCCGGCGCGCGTCTCTTGAAAGAGAATATCCGCGTCCGTCGTATCCAGACGGACTTCCCGACGAACACCACCGTCACCGTCGGCAACCGGCGCAGCGACGATGCTTTCGTTTGGCGGCTGGGTGCACAATATGATCTTTCGGACGACGCCAATGTGTTCGCCACCGTTACCCGCGGCTTCAAGGGCGGCGGTTTCGACAGCGGCCCGGCCAACAACACCGCGCGCGACGTGCTGCCGGAGGAGCCGACCAACTATGAACTCGGCCTTCGATCGCAGTTCCGCGATGCAGGTGTGACGTTCAACGTCACCGGCTTCTGGCAGGACATCAAGAACCTGCAGGTCACCGGTCGCGACCCGGTCAACGTGCTCAACTTCTTTCTCCTGAACGCCGCAACTGCGCGCACCCGGGGCGTGGAGTGGGAGCTTTCTTGGCGGCCCGTACGCACGCTCGACCTTACCTTTGACCTGGCAGGCAGCTATACGGACGCTGAGTTCCGCCGCTTCACGTCAGCCCCGTGCTTCCGTGGACAGACGGCCGCTCAGGGCTGTGTCGGCGGCGTCCAGAACCTGGCGGGCGCGCGGCTGCCCTATGCCGAGAAGTGGAACATCAATCTCACCACCAACCTGGCCGTACCGCTGGCCGGGACGGGGCTCGACCTGCTCGGCAACGCCTTTGTCGGCTACAAGTCGCAGGCGAACCTGGGCTCCGTGAACGATCCCGCCCAGGTGCAGCCCGGCTATCCGCTCGTACATCTTTCACTTGGCGTGGGCGCGCAGGACGAAAGCTGGAACATCCGGGCCTTCGTCCGCAACCTCACCGACGAGGTGTTCGCCAGCCGTTCGATCTCGACCATCTTCGGCGGCCCGGGCAGCTATGCCGAATATTACCCGTATGAGGCCCGGCGGATCATCGGCGTGAACGGAATGATCCGCTTCTAGAGCGCGCACCACCGAGAAAGGAGGGGCAGGCCGCTGGTCTGCCCCTTTTTCTTGTCAGCTTTCCATTTCGGCAGCGAGGGTCCGCCGTGCGCTCCAAAAGAACGGCGCGGACGCCACACTCAGCGTGACCGTAAGGATCAAGGACCAGCGCAGCGCCTCAGCTTCGTCGAGGCCCCCATAGAGATTGAGCAGATCGCTGATGGCGCCCACCACGAGCGCTCCAAACAACAAGCCGCCGAAGTTGATCATGAAGATCATGATGGCCGAGGATTTCGCCCGCATTTCCGGCGGCACCATGCTTTGCGCTGATGCGTAGACCGGACCGGCCCAGAAGGCCTGCAGGAACAATGCTGCACCTTGCAGCAGCACCGCGAGCATCAGGTTGCCGGTCAGGAAGCTCCAGATGAAGGCCGGCACCAGTGCAAGCGTGGAGATGGTGGAGATGGTGCCAAAGGCCCCAACGTCGCGCCTCGCCGCGCGATCCGCCATCCAGCCGCCGACCCAGATGCCGATCATGCCCATCAATCCAGTCGTGAAAGCCTGGGTGAGGCCCACAAAGGTCTGCTCCTTGACGCCCAGCACCTCGCTCCAGCGCGTTACCTCTTCGGGATGTGCACGGTAGAAGAAGGACGCGAGGAACGGCCCATGACCATAGGAAATGAAGGCGCGGATGCAGGCGCCGGCGCCGAGTTTCCAGTAGGCTGATTTGCGCCGCAGATAGCGAAGCGTGTCGAGCATCGACGCCCCTTCTTTTGCCTCGGCGCGACCGATGGCATTGCGGGGTTCTCGCAGGGTGAAGATGACGAGCACGCTCAGCAGGAAGCCCGGAGCGGCCGCGGCTAGGAAGGCGGAGCGCCAGCCGAAATTGTCCGAGAGATAGCCCGCCATGGCGGAGCCGATCAGCTGGCCGAGCGGGGCGCCCAGCGCGAAGAAGGCGAGGGCGGAGGCCCGGCGTTCCGCTGGAGTGGAGTCGGCGATCAGCGCATGAGCCGCTGGGACGCACCCGGCCTCGCCGATGCCCACGCCGGCCCGCGCCAGCACGAGCTGCACGAAGTTCTGTGCGAGGCCGCACGCGGCCGTGAAGGCGCTCCAGACCGCGAGGCAGATGCCGATCAGTCGGGGCCGGCTCGTGCGGTCGGCAAGCACCGCAAGCGGGAAGCTGAAGCCCATATAGACGAGACCAAAGGCGAGGCCGGAGAGGAGGCCGAGTTGCCAGTCGAGAAGCTTCAGATCGTTTTTGATCGGCTCGACGAGCATGTAGATGATCGTCCGGTCGATAAAGTTTACGACGTAGACGATCATCAACAGCCACAAGGCGTAGACCTGGTAGGCGCCACCCGGTCGTTCGGACTGATCCGCTTCGGCCGGGGCTGGGCCCGGCTGTTCGATGGTGGCCAATCCGGTCTCCTCTTCTGATAGCCGGCTTGGCGCCGGTCACGCGTTCAGCTTGGCACGTTCCTGATGCAGACGCGAAAAGACTGCGGCTGCCCGCTCCGGGCTGTCCGGCCGGACATAGGGCAGGCTGGCCGGCTGGACTCCCTTCCAGGCATAGGGATCCTCGCCTGCGATCATGACGATGTCCCGCACATCTTCGGGCGCGGTCGGGGCACCCATGGTCCAGGGCAGCAGCGACTGGGCGCTCATGTAGTGGGTGACGAGCGCACGGCGAAAACCTTGGCGTGCCCGGTTGGGGAGCGAGCGGTGGAGAAGATAGCCATTGAAGAAGGCTGCGCCGCCGGCCTTTAGCTCGATTGGTACGCCGCCCTCGCGGTCGAACGGGTAATCCAACGCCTCCGGCGCCGTGTCGAAGCGCGCGTCCGAGTGTTTCTCCGTTCGGTAGAGGACGCCCGGCTGATGCGAGCCGGGCTGCACCCAGAGGCAGCCATTCTCGACCGTCGCATCGTCGAGCGCGATCCAGACACCGCACAGCGAGCGGTCGCGGGTTGCGATGAAATACTCGTCCTGGTGCCAGGCCTGGCCGGGTTTGCCCGCCCTCTTGACGAACATCATCGTCTGCATGGCCTTCACGTCCGCTCCGATGACCTCGGTCAGGATCGCCACGATCGCGGGGTGCCGCATCGTGTCCAGCACCAATTTCGACAGCTTATGGGGGTGATGCACCGCCAGCGTGTCCGCCATCAGTTCCTCGTCGGTCCTGGACGGATCGTCGACCGCGCCGATCACCCCTCCTGCCGAGCCGCGCACGATCGCGACCAGCTCGGCACGCAGTGCAGCCACCTCACCGGGAGACAGCAAGGGTTCGACGCTGAAGAACCCGTCTTCGGCATAGCGCCGCGCATAGCTCATGCACCGGCTCCGCGCAGGAAAGCGCCACCAAAGGGCGGCAGCTGGAGCTCTTCTCCCGTCAACCGATGCTCCAGTCCATGACCCGCAAGGGGTTCGAAGCCTTGGGTCACCGGCACCGTCACCGGACTTTGTCCCAGATTGAAGACAGCGTGGATCGTCTCGGCTCCGTCGGTTCGCTCGAGCGCGATCACGTCCTCGCCGAGATCAAGGAAGCGGGACGTGCCGGTGATCAGGGCCGGATGCTGCCGACGCCACGCGATGAGGCGGCGCGTGAAGGCGAGGACGCTGTTTGGGTCCGCTTCCTGTGCATCCACCGCCAGGGCGGGGTGGCGCGGATCGACGGGAAGCCATGGCTCGACCGGCGAGAAGCCAGCCTGCGGTTCGCGACTCTTCCACGGCATCGGGGATCGCGCGCCATCGCGCCCCTTGTTGGCAGGCCAGAACGCTTTTCCCGGCGGATCCACGATGCGCTCGAACGGGATGTCGGCTTCGGGAAGCCCGAGCTCCTCGCCCTGGTAGATGATCGGCGTGCCGCGAAGGGAAAGCAGAAGCGCGATCATCTGCTTGGCAAAGGCGGGAGGCGCCTGCTCGCCACCCCAGCGCGACAGCACGCGTTGTGCGTCGTGGTTCGAAAAGGCCCAGGACGGCCAGACGTCACCCCGGCTCTCCATCTGCTCCACGAGGGTGCGCAGCAGGCTCAAGCGCGGCGCGGTCACGACTGACAGGCCGTAGCCCGAATGCAGGAGGCCGGGCTGAGTATACTCGGCGATGACTCGGTCCCACTCGCGGTCATGCACCTCCGCCATCAGGAAGCGGTCGGGATAGCGGTCGGCAAGCTCCCGGATGCGCCGCAGCATCGGAATGGTCTCCGGACGACTGCGATCATAGATGTGCCGCTGCCGCGCAGATGGATTGCCCACCGCCATCCCGGCAAAGTCGGGGTTGAACGGCGCCGGCGGATTGTCGCGCAGCTGAGGGTCGTGCGTATAATAATTGGCGACATCGAGGCGGAAGCCGTCCACGCCCTTGTCCAGCCAGAATGCACATTCTTCCATCAGCGTGTCGACGACCGCCGGATTGTGATTGTTGATCTGCGGCATGCTGGGCAGGAAGTTGTGCATGTAGTATTGCTGGCGACGCGGCTCCCAGCTCCAGGAGATGCCGCCAAAGCTCGCCAGCCAGTTATTGGGCGGGCTGCCATCCTCCTTGGGATCGACCCAGACGAACCAGTCGGCTTTCGGGTTGTCGCGTGACTGCCGGCTCTCCTGGAACCAGGCATGCTCCGACGAGCAATAGCTCATCACCATGTCGACCATGATCTTGAGCCCGCGCCGATGCGCTTCTTCAAGCAGCCGATCGAAGTCGGCATTGGTTCCGAATAACGGGTCGACCAAACGATAGTCGGAGCAGTCGTAGCCGAAGTCGTTCATCGGCGACTTGAAAAAGGGGGAGATCCAAATGCCCGTAACGCCAAGGGAGGCAACATAGTCCAGGCGATCGATGATGCCCGGGAGATCGCCGATGCCATCCCCATTGGTGTCGAGATAGCTGCGCGGGTAGATTTGATAAAGGACGCCGCTGCGCCACCAGGGAGTCTCGGTCATGCTGCGACTTTCGGCTTGTTGCTGGCCACCGGGTGCTTCTCGTTGAACGCCTTTGCCGCGGCGTCATTCTTGAAGCTGAAGATGTAAGCGCGGCGTGGCCGGTCCGATCGGTTCGGCCCCGTATAGTGCGGCGTATTGTAGTTGTGGACGGTCGCCCACCCCGCCTTCACGGGGCATGCGACGGGCGAGGGGAGCCTGGCCAGCACGTCGTCCTCGATCGCGATTAGCCGATGATCCTCCTCCGGTGTGCCGCTGAAGATGTAGTGGGGCTGGAGCGGTGCCGTGTGCACGCCGGGCAGGAACTCCATACAGCCCATGGTCTCGTCGACATCGTCGAGCGCCATCCAGAACTGCACAAAGGCGTTTTGCGGCGCCTCGATCCCAGGGGGAGCGATCGGCCGCTGGAGATAGGCCAAGTCCTGGTGCCAGGGCGTGGTGTGGGCGTGCCCGCCGGGTTTGTAGATCAGCATGGAATAGAAGAACTCCGGATTGTCGATCCCCAGCAGCGCCGCCGCGACTGGCCGGGCCCTCTCCAGCGCCTCGTTCGACTGAAACAGAGGCCGGTAGATGTCGGGGTGCATCACTTGGCGAGTGAGATTGCCCAGCTCTCGATTCAGCGGACCGCAATCAACTTCGCGGTTCATGATGCGGTCGTAGTCTTCACGCAATTCGGCCAGTGTCTCGGCTCCGGCGAGCGGCCCGACAACGGTGAAACCGTCGCGTGCGAAGCCCGCCACATCGACAATGCTGCCCTCGGTCATGCTGCTACCTCATACTGATATTCGGGGTTGTTCTGGGGCGTGCCGGGCTCGCCTTCGCGCTCGATCACGCGGGCGCCATCCGGGGCGTATTGGAGGATGTAGGCTTTGCGGACCGAGCTCGTCAGGTTCGGTCCGGTCAGGTGCGGCGTGAGCGAGCTGAACACGACCACGTCGCCCGGCTCCGCCTCCGCCACCTCCACATGATCCGCGCCGTCCAGGCACTCCCAGCCCAGCTCGGTCTGCCAATGTCGAAGCGTGCCCAACCGGTGCAGTCCCGGCACGACCTGCGGGCAGCCATTGTCGCGGGTCGCTTCGGACAATGCGACCCAGCAGGTCAGATATTGCTGCGGCTCGAGGAAGCGGTAGCCATTGTCCTGATGCCAGGGAAAGCGCGCCGGGTTGCTCGGCTTCTTGAACACCGCCTGATCATGGTAGAGCCGGACCGACGGACCGATCAGGTCCCGCACCAGCCCGACGAACACCGGATGGCGGCTGAACCGGGCGAGCACGTCCGAGTGACGGACGATATTGGCAGTGAAGGTGATCTGCCCGGCGCGGCTGATGCGGACCTGACCGCCCGCCGCCCGCAACTCCTCTTCTCGCTTGGCCTCTAGGGGCGCGATCGCCTCTTCCACTTCCGTGATGAGCTCGCGGGGAAACTGGCCTTTCAACAGGAACCAGCCCTGCTCGTCGAACTGCCGCGCTTGTTCCGGCGTGATCGTCTTCGGCTCAGCTGCTGCCGGTCGCCAGGTGAAGTCGCGGTTGAGCGGATGAGGTTCCGGCATGGCTCTCTCCTGAGTGGCGATGGTGCTGTCTTGGGCGGCCGCAGACGACGCGTGCGATGTCCTCGAGGATCAGCAGGTCGTTGACCGCATCGGCGATCGGCGTCTCGGGAACTGCGCCCCGCACCACGACATCGTGAAGGTGCAGCCATTCGCGCCGGAAGCCGCTTTCGTAACGGCCGCCCGCGCAAGTCTCGACGGTCATGCCGTCGACCTCCTCGACGATGGTGCAAGTGGAGGGCGCCGTGACGGCATAGGTGGTCGGGTAGCGGACGGCGACGGTGCGGCCGGTGCCCCGCACCGCGAAGCCCCAGTCGGTCTGCTGATGATCGAGCAGCTCGACCATAAGTATCGCACGGCGCCCGCCCGCGAAGCCCAACATGGCGTCATAGCCAAGCCGCCCCTCTGACAGCTCCCGTGCGCTGGCATGGAGCAGCTGTTCGGGCTCTCCCATAACTCGGCGCAGCACGGGCATGTCGTGGATCGACAATCCGACAATCCAGGCATGCGCGAGCACCTGAAAGTCGGTGAGGCCCGGGCCCAGCGCCGCCGCGGCCGCCTGTCGACGCGCTTGTTCGAACGATCTTGCTGCCTCGTTCGAGGAAGCCATCCGGATGGTGTCCAGCAGATGACCGGTGTAGCGGCTGTTCGGGCCGATGCGGCACCAGAACTCGCCCGACTGCGCCTGACCCTTCAGCGCCCTGCGCGCATGGGCTACCGCGGGATCGAACACATGGGGGTAAGCGCACAGCACCGGGACGCCCGTGCGCTCCGACGCGAGTGCAATGCGCCGTACCTCAGCGCTGGTCGTCGCAGGCGGCTTCTCGAGCAGCACGGCCGCCCGCTTGGCTTCGCAGGCAGCGACCGCAAGATCAGCGTGCGAAGCATGAGAGCTGGCGATCAGCACGACATCGACTGCCGGGTCGAGAAGCAGCTTTTCCGTTGTCAGCACTCGCGCACCCACGGACGCGGCAATCCTTTCCGCCAGAGCCGGCACGGCATCGGCGCAGGCCGCGATGCGAAAGCGTGCCGCCAGGCTCATCAGGGCGGGGATATGCAGCGCCTGGGTGGCTTCGCCGCAACCGATGATGCCGACGCCAAGGATCCGCTCGGTGGCCATCAGCGTCGCGCCCCCTGCGCGACAAGCGCCGGTTCGGCCGGTCGCGAGCGAACTGCGGGCGCCGGAGTAAGGGTCGCGGCTGCAGGCACGCTCTGAGCCCGCGCATCTTCCAGGATCAGGTCGGCGGCGCGTTCGCCGATCATGATGATGGCCGCATTGGTGTTGCCGGAGACGATCTGAGGCATCACCGAGCCGTCGACGACGCGCAGCCCCTGGATGCCCCTAACCCGGCATCGAGGATCGAGCGGAGCATTCGAGTCGCCCATCGCAACGCTTCCCACCGGGTGATAGAGTGAGCTTCCGGTGGTGCGCGCAAACTCGAGTAGCGCCTCATCGTCTTGAGCCTTCCGCCCCGGCGCGAGTTCCTCGGCCACGAGCGGCACGATGGCCGGTTGCGCCATGATGCGGCGAATCGATCGCAGTCCCGCGACGGCCGTGCGACGGTCGTTTTCGGTCGAGAGGTAATTGACCGTGATCGCCGGATGATCTGCGGGCTGCGGCGAGACGATCCGCACCGACCCGCGGCTGGTCGGCTGCAGCGGGCATGCGGAGACGGTGAATCCGGAAAAATCGTCCAGCCGTTCGCCCATCTTCTGGGTGCTGAAGATGATGAAGAGCATCTGCACATCGGGTCGGAGAAGCTGCGCATCGGTGCGCACGAAGGCGCCGGCATAGCCTGCGCTGACCGTCAGCGGGCCGCGTCGGCTGAGTGCGTAGCGAGCGCCGACGGCCGCGCGCCCGAGCAGGGTGCGCAACTGGTCGTTGATCGTAAGCCGCTGCGTCGCCCGGTAGACCAGCCGCACCTGCAAATGGTCTTGCAGGCCCTCGCCGACGAGCGGGGCGTGCAGGGTGACGGGAAGGTCCAGGGATCGCAGCAGCGGGCCCGGGCCGATGCCTGACAGCTGGAGGAGTTGCGGCGTGCCGATCGCACCGGCGCTCAGGATTACCTCGCCGGCCTGGGCGGTCTGCAACGCGCCATCGCGCCGGAAGACAATGCCAATGGCGCGGCCGTTTTCGATCACCACCCGCTCCGCCTGGGCGCCGGTGATCACTTCCAGGTTCGGGCGATGGCGGGCAGGCTTCAGATAGGCTGCGGCTGCAGAGCAGCGTATTCCCTCCCGCGCCGTGGCCTGGTAGTAACCGACGCCTTCCTGCTCGGGGCCGTTGAAGCCGTGGTTAATCGGCAGGCCGGCCTCCGCACCCGCGGCAATGAACGCATCGCACAATCGATGCCGATCGCGCGGGCCTGAGACCGACAAGGGCCCGCCGCTGCCGTGCCAATCATCGTCGCGCCCGACGCAATCCTCGGCGCGCCTGAAATAGGGGTGAACATCGTCCCAGCCCCAGCCCGACGCCCCGGCCCGCCGCCACTCGTCGTAATCGGCTGGGTGACCACGGACGTAAAGCAGGCCGTTGATGGAGGAGGAGCCCCCCAGCACCTTGCCGCGGGGCTGCGCAATGCGGCGGCCGGCCAGTTCAGGCTCGGGCTCCGTTTCGTAAAGCCAGTTCAGCCCGGCATGCTTGAACAGCTTCCCATAGCCGAGGGGGATATGGATCCAGGGGCTGCGATCGGCAGGCCCGGCCTCCAGCAGCAGCACGCGGTGCCGCGGGTCGGCAGACAAGCGGTTCGCCAGCACGCAGCCGGCGGATCCCGCTCCGACGATTATCCAGTCGAACTGCTTTGTCATGCAGCCGCCCTTTGTGGCGCTTCGCAGGCGCTTTCCCAAACCATGTCAGCAAGTGCGAGGGAGGCGGTGAGGCCGGGGCTTTCGATCCCGAACAGGTTCACGACCCCGCGCACGCCGTGCCGACCGGGGCCGGAGATCACAAAGTCGCCAGGGGGTTCGCCGGGGCCGCTGATCTTTGGACGCACGCCCGCATAGTCCGGGCTGAGGCGATCAGGAGTTAGCCCGGGCCAGAAGCGGCGAGCGGCATGGGCGAAGCGAGGGGCCTCACCCGCATCGACTTCATAGTCCGGGCGGTCGACCCAAGTGACGTCGGGCCCCAGCCGCGCACGGCCGGCCATGTCGAGCGTGAGGTGGACGCCCAGCCCGCCATCCACCGGCACCGGGTAGATGAGGCGCTGGAAGCCAACCCGGCCCGACACGCTGAAATAGCGTCCTCGCGCCAGATGGCGGCGAGGAATGAATGCGGCTGAGATGGCCTCCACCAGCCCGGCGACCTGCTGCGCTTCAAGTCCTGCCGCGTTGACGATCAGCGGCACCGACACGGCGGGTTCGTCATTGACATGGAGCTGCCATTCGCTGCCGTTCGCGTCGATGCGGGTTACCCGGGCGCGACCCACATATTGGCCGCCATTGCTTTCCAGGTCTCCAAGCAGCGCCAGCATGAAGGCATGGCTATCGATGATGCCGGTGGTGGGCGAGTGGAGGGCCTCCACACAGGCGAGCTCAGGCTCCAAACGCTGCGCGGCTGCACCGCTCAGGCGGGTCACCGGGACGTCGCAGGCCCGCGCACGTGCCTCGATCTCGTCCAGCCGCTCGACCTCGGCTCCGCTGGTGGCGACGATCAGCTTGCCGAGCCGCTTGTGCGGGATCCCGCGGCGCTCGCAATAGTCGTAGAGCGCGCGTTTTCCGCGTACGCAGCTCACGGCCTTGATCGTGCCGGGTGAGTAATAGAGACCGGCGTGGATCACTTCGCTGTTCCGAGAGGACGTCCCGGTCCCGAACCCGGCTTCGGCATCAAGCACCAAGGGGTTCAGCCCAGCCAGCGCAAGCCGCCGGCCAACGGCGAGGCCGACGACGCCGGCGCCGATCACCACGGCTCCGATCATCCTTGCCTACCACCGGAACCCAGAGCGACCACGCATAACTCCACTTGAAGCGCTTCAAAATATCTGACACGAGTCTCTGTCTCGAGCAAGAGCTATATGCTAGAGTTGGATCGGAAGCGGTTCAGAACCGGACTGCTTTGGGGGTACCTCGATGCTGTTCCAGATCGCCCGGACCATGTCCTTCATCAGCTTCGCTTCGTGCCAGCGGTCGCTCAGCTCGCGCCCGTCTGCACCGGTGATGGCATAGTTGGGCGGCCCCAGCTCGCACATGAAGCTCAGCACGCCATCCTCCGCCGCGCGGCCACGCCAGCTTTCAAATCCTTGTCTCCACCAGCTTTGGAACTGCTGGACCCAGTCACGATGCTGCGGCCATTCGATCGGCACCTGCACCTGGTGCGATCCGCAAATGCGGCCGTGAAAGCCCCAGCAATGATCGAGAATCCGGCCGATCCGCGCCTGATCCTCGTCCGGCACAGGCAATGGAAACTCGTGTACCAGCGGATAGTGCGACAGATCCCCCGTCAGCTTCAGGTCGGGCAACTCGTCGAGGATGCGGAGGGTGAAAAGCAGGTCGTTGGTCAGCCGGCCGCGATGGGTTTCATAGTGCACCGAAAGCGGCGCCTGCGCCGCCAGCCGCTCGAACGCAGTTATCAGGGCAACGGCGTCGCTCACCCTGTCGAGGCGCGTCATGATCTGAACGTTCAGGTGATGCGCCCCGAGCTCCGCCGAGCGCTCTATGGCTCGCGCCAGATCGTCGGCTGTCCGGATGAAGCAGGTCGCCTCCCACGGCGTGCCGCGCTCCCGAGCCCAGGAAGCGACGCCTTCGCACCGCTCCTTGCGCAGCAGGCTGGTGCCGACGCCGTCGAAGCCCGCGGCGTCGATCAGGTCGAGCGCACGCCTAAGATCCTGGTCCAAGTCGACGAACGGAAGGTTCTCCATGCCCCAAAGGGCTTGATAAATCTGAAGTTGCTGCATCTTGGGCCTCTTGAGGTGCATCCGCGAGCGATCAGGCAGCGGCGATTGGACGATTGGGAACGGGGCGGAACATGACGAAGCGAGCCAAGCCAAAGCTGGCGGACGTGGCGAAGGCGGCGGGCGTTTCGATCGGCAGCGCCTCGCGCGCGCTGTCGATGCCAGGCGCCGTGAAACCGGCCACGCTTGCTGCAGTGCGCAAGGCCGCCGAGCAGCTCGGCTACGTGCCGGACGGAGCCGCGCGTGCGCTCGCGCTGGGGCGCACTGCGACGATCGGCGTCCAGGTGCCGACGCTGGCCAACCCCGTCTACGCCCTCTTCACACACGCGGCGCAACAGGCGTGCGCCGCGCGCGACCACCGGCTGATCGTCGTCACGGACGAATATGATCGCGAGCAGCAGCGTCGCAATGTGCGCGAGCTCGTCGAGCAGCGGGTCGCGGGCCTCATCCTGGTGGGCTCCGAACATCATCCCGATGTCGCCCAGGCGATCGAGCAAACCCGTACGCCGCATATCTACACCTGGTCCTTCGACGAAGCGCGGGGTAGGGGCTGTGTCGGCATCTCGAACCGCAAGGCCGCCTCGGCCATGGTCAAGCATCTGCTCGACCTCGGCCACCGCCGCTTCGCTGTCCTTTCCGGTCATACCACGCACAATGAGCGCGCGCGCTCGCGACTGGGCGGCATCCAGGATGCGCTGGAAGCGGCCGGATGTCCGCTTGCGGAGGAAGACGTGATCTTCACCGCCTTCAGCATCAACGCGGGACGCGAGTGCATGGCCCGCTTGCTGGAGCGGCCTGTGCTTCCGACCGCATTGCTGTGCGGCACCGACCTGTTGGCTGCGGGCTGCCTTGCCGAGGCAAAGTCGCGCGGGATGACCGTTCCCCAACAGCTGTCCATCGCCGGCTTCGACGATGTCGCCTTCGCCAGCCTTCTCGATCCACCACTCACGACGATCAGGGTGCCGGCGGAGGCCATGGGCACGCAGGCGGTTGAAGCCTTGCTGGCCCTGATCACCCTCAAGCAGCCGATTGTGGATATCGAGATGTCCGCGGACCTGATCCTCCGCGGCAGCACGGGACCGGCGCCCGCCTGATCGTGCCCGAGCATCACCCGCGAGCCGAATAGCCGCCGTCGACCGGCAGCACCGTGCCGGTGACGAAGTCCGAAGCACGGGACCCGAAGAACAGCGCTGCTCCTGCCACATCCCCGGGCACCCCCCAGCGTCCCGCAGGGGTGCGGGCCACTACGGATTGCTGAAGGCCTGCCACCTCTTGTTGAGCGCGCGCCGTCAGATCGGTTTCGATCCAGCCTGGCAGGATCGTGTTCACCTGCACATTGTCCGGCGCCCAGGCGCAGGCGAGCGACTTGGCCATCTGGACGAGGCCGCCCTTGCTGGCAGCATAGGCGGCCACCATCGGCGCGCCGAACAGCGAGTACATGGAGCCGATGCAGATGATCTTGCCGCCGCCCTGCCGCTTCATCAGCGGGTAGATCGCTTGGCAGGTGAGAAAGGCGCCGGTGAGGTTTGTGTTAATGACGACCTGCCACTCGCCCGCGGCGAGCTGTTCCGGCGTCTTGCGGATGTTCATGCCTGCATTCGCGACGAGGATGTCGCAGCGCCCAAAGCGATGGGCGACCTGTTCGGCGAGCCGGTCAGCTGCTCCTTCTTCGCCCAGATCATAGGCGAGGGAGATTGCGGCCGGCCCGATCTTCTCGACGGCCGATTGCGACTTGGCCTGATTGCGGGCCGCGATTGCCACCTGAGCTCCTGCCCCTGCCATTGCGCCCGCGATCGCCAGGCCGATCCCGCCATTGCCCCCGGTCACAACCGCAACCTTGCCGGATAGGTCGAACATCAGGCGACGGCCATCGCCAAGGTGGCGGAACCAAGCCGCTCGGCCTTGCCGATCGCGTCCAGGATCGCACCGGCCGTCAGGCGTGGACTGGTGTTCGCCGCATAGCTGTTGGCGAGCGTTGCCGCCGCCACGCGCTCGGTTTCGGCCGCGGACAGGGGGCGAGCGCAGCCGAGCGCGGCCAGGGTGCGCGGCAGTGCGACGGAGTCGAGCAGGTTGGTCAGCTCGTCGATCTCGTGCGGGGGGCGGTTCTCGAAGCAGAGCTGCACCAGCGTGCCATAGGCGACCAGTTCGCCGTGCAGTCGAGCCGCGAGCTCCGGTATAGTAGTGAGTCCGCGGATCAGCGCGTGCGCAACGGACAGGCCGCCGCTCTCGAACCCCAAGCCGCTCAGCAGCACCGTCGCCTCGACCGTGCGCTCCACTGCGACGGTGAGTCGCCTGTCGCACACGTCGCGATAGGCCTCGGCGCCATGATCGCGCAGCACCGCATAGGCAGCTTCGGCGAGCAGCAGTGCCGTGCCGAGCGGGCGCGTCCCGAAGCTGTTGCGCCCGTCTGCCGCCAGGCATTGGGCGGCCTCGAAACGCTTGCTCACCGCATCGCCGATCCCCGCGGAAAACAGGTGCGGCGGTGCCTGCACGATGATCTGGGTATCGACGATCACCGCATCTGGATTGAAGCGGAGGAAATCGACACCAGCGACGCTGTGATCCTGATTGTAGAGCACGATCAGCCGGCTGGTGGGCGCGTCGCTGGACGCGACGGTCGGGCAGATGAGCACGCGCGCTCCCAACGCGCTGGCGACTCCCTTGCCGATGTCGATTGTCTTGCCGCCGCCAAAGGCGACCACGGCCTGGGTGTCGCGGCTCCGCATCTCTGCGCTTATATCGGCGATGGCGTCCCGGCTGCATTCTCCGGGTGCCGACCGCCACTGTGCCTGGATACCTGCTCGCTGCAGCTCCGGCGCGAGCGTCGTTCGCACCTGATCGGCGACGACCGCATCCACCAGCAGCCCTGCATTAGCGATGCCGAGCTCCTGCAGCAACGAGGCCACCTCTGTCACCGCACCGGGGCCTTGCACGTAGCGGCGCGGAAATCCCATCGCGCGGATCAGACCGTCCTGTTGACCGGACATGCAGTCCCTCCCAAGAGATGGCAGCAGCGTAACCTGATCTGGAGCTAGATTGAAGCGCTTTATGTTCAACCTCCAAGAGAGCTGCTTGCGGTTAGGCGGCGCAGCTCGTACCGTCGCGATGGTGATGAATGAAGCGCTTCAGGTGAGTGGATGAAGATCAGGGCAGCCATCCTCAACGATAGCGGACAGCCCGGCCCCTATGCCGAGCGTCCGGCCTTGCACGTGCGGGATGTCGATCTGAGCGCCCCACGTCGAGGGGAGCTGCTGATCCGGATCGAGGCGGCCGGGCTCTGTCACTCAGATCTGGCGGTTATCAACGGCGATCGGCCGCGCCCGATGCCGATGGCGTTGGGCCATGAGGCGGTTGGAACGGTCGTCCAAACGGGCGATCCCGAAGAGCCTGCTTTTCAGATCGGGGACCGGGTCGTGCTGTCCTTTCTTCCCATGTGCGGCGCCTGCGCGCGCTGCGCCGCCGGGGAGGGCTATATGTGTGCGGCCGGGGCGGCGGCGAATGGACGCGGCGAGTTGCTCAGGGGCGGCTTTCGCCTGAGCGAGCGTGGCCAGCCGGTTCATCATCACTTGGGCGTTTCCGCCTTTGCGGACCATGCGGTCGTCGACCGGCGCTCGGCGGTTGTGGTGCCCAAGGATGTTCCCGTCGAGATCGCCGCGCTGTTCGGCTGCGCGGTGCTGACGGGCGTGGGTGCGGTGTTGAACAGCGCCAATCTGCGGGCGGGCGAGAGCCTGGCGGTTGTCGGCCTTGGAGGAGTCGGCCTCGCGGCCCTGATCGGCGCACTTGCGGGAGGCGCTAATCCGATCATCGGGATCGATCCAATCGCGGAGAAAAGACAGCTTGCGCTCGATCTTGGAGCGGCGATCGTGCGGGCTCCGGATGCGCTGGACGGTATCGACCCACCCGACGTCGTGATCGAAACCGTCGGGCGTGCTCAAGCGCTGGAGAGCGCCTACCGGCTTGCCCGCCGGGGTGGCCGGATCGTGTCCGTGGGTCTGCCCAACCCCGCCGAAATGTTCTCGATTCCGGCCGTCTCCCTGGTCGCAGATGGCAAGACCTTGATCGGCAGCTATCTTTGGTCGTCAATCCCTGCCCGCGACATTCCGCGATATCTGGGGCTGTGGCGCGCGGGGCGCCTGCCCGTCGAGCGGCTGTTGACGGGGATCTACCCCCTCGACGAGATCAACCTTCTCTTCGACCGGCTTGCTGCAGGGGAGGTGGTGCGGCAGATCGTCCGCCCCTGAGAGAAGAGGCGCGCATGCTGAGGATCGGAATGCTGGGAGCATCGCGCGTCGGCGTCTACGCGCTGCTGGTGCCCGCGCAGTCGCGCGGCGATTGCGTAGTCCGCGCCGTGGCGGCGCGCGATCCGCAGCGTGCCGAAAGCTATGCCGCCACGCACCAGATCCCCGTGGTTCACGCCAGCTATCAGGCGCTGGTCGACGATCCAGCGATCGACCTCGTCTATGTCGGCACGCCTCCGGTCAATCACGCGGAACTGGCGCTTGCCGCGATCGCGGCGGGCAAGCCGGTGCTGGTGGAAAAGCCGTTCGCCATGGACGCGCGAGAAGCGGAGGAAGTGCACCTCCGCGCCGTCGAAACAGGTGTGCCGGTGTTGGAGGCAATGCACTCGCTCCACCATCCCTTATTCGCGCGCGTGCAGGGCGTGGTGGGGGCTCAGGAGATCGGCGCACTGACAAGGATCGACGCCCGCTTCGATGCACCTATTTCGCAGCACGAAGGAGAGTTTCGCTGGCAAGCCGAACTCGGTGGCGGTGCTTTGATGGACCTGGGCGTGTATCCGCTCGCCTGGTGCCGACGGCTGGCGGGTGAGACCTTCGAGATCACGCAGGCTCGCGCAATTGAAGACGGTGTCGACACCCAGTTCGAGGCCGAGTTGAGCTTTGCAAGTGGCGTGAAGGCGCTGATCGGCAGCAGCCTGTTCGGCGAACGCCACAATGCCGTCATGACCTTGCAGGGGACAAAGGGAAGGCTGACGATCGACAACTATCTGGCCCCACACCGCGGCCATCTGCTCACCCTGGAGCGGGCAGACGGGTATCGGCGTGAAGAGGTGGTGCCTGGACCGAGCACCTACGAGGCGCAGCTGTCGGCGGTTTCCGCGACGCTTTCGGAGGGCAAGCCTTATCCCTTCCCCGATGACGACTATGTCCGCTCGATGGCGGCGATCGACCGCATCCGATCTGCCTGGGCAACCGCTTAAGCCGGAACGATCTTCATCAGGGCGCTTTCATAACCAACATGGCGCGAATAGTGCGGCCATGACTTGATCGACGGGCGCACCTCGAGAACGTCCATGCGCAGGGCCGCGGTCGAGAGTTGCCTCAACAAAGTGCGAAGCAGCGCTCTCGCATGAGCTGCGCCGAGGCAGATATGCGCGCCGCTGCCGAAGCCGACATGGGGGTTGGGGTTGCGATCGATGACGTAGTCGTGCGGCCGCTCGAACGCCGATTCGTCCCGATTGGCCGAAGCCCAGCACAGGGAAACCCGGCCGCCAGGTGCGACGTCTGCATCCTCAAGCCGAGCGCCGTCGGGGCAGATCCGGGCCAAATGCGTGATAGGAGTTATGAAGCGAACCAGTTCTTCCACGGCAGGCGCGATGAGCCGCGGCTCTTCCTTGAGCCGAGCGAGAAGCTCCGGGTGTTGGGAGAAGTGAAGCATTGCCGCAGTCAGCGCGGTGATCACCGTGTCGCGCCCGCCGGCAAAGGCGAGATTGGCGAAGCCGAGCCGTTCCTCTCGCGTCAGCGCGCGTCCTTCGAATGAAGCCTCGAGCAGGAGGCTGAACAGGTTGCCCGTCGGGAACTGATGGGCCCGCGCGAAAGCTCCATCAAGATAGGCCTCGAACGCGCGCCCTTTCTCGGGATTGAGACCGCCCTCATCCTTGAACACGTGATCGCCCCAACCGATCCAGGTTTCAGCCTCAGGTGACGGTACGTTCAGGAGCAGCGCCAATCCACGGCACTGGAGCGGCCGTGAGAAGCCGCTAACAAGCTCGACCGGCTGGCCTGTTGCGACCTCCGCGAGTGCGTGAGCGACGAGAGATTCGACAAGAGCCAGGTAGTCTGGCTTCGCTGCGCGCATGAAGAGCGGGGAGACGATGGCTCGATAGGAAGTGTGAAGAGGGGGATCCGTCTCTATCGGAAGCTGACGCACTGAGCGCACGGTCTCTTCCGACGGGATAGGGACGCGGAAAGGCGCGTCGGAGCTGAAGCCCTGGGTGTCGCGGGCGGCCGCGCGCACATCCTTGAGCCGCAACAGCATCGGAATGGTCTCGCCGTCGAAGTCGCCAACGAGTACGCCCGAGCCTTGCCGCGCTGTCCTGAAAGGGTCCAGCAGATCCGAGTCCATAGGCCCTCCTCAACTTGAAGCGCTTCAACTATGACGAGCTCCGACCCGCAAGGGAAGGGTCTAGTGACTGGTCTAGGGCGAGACGCTCAGGCTCGTGCGCGAAGCGTCAGCCGAAGCGGGCCGTGATCGGGCGACCACAGACGAAGCAGTTGACCATCCCCCTCCAGGTCAACCTTTCGGTCGATCGAGTCCACGGTGGCACCGTACGGAAAGCGCCGACGTGGGAGATAGATTTCGGTCGGCGCCCTGATCGATGGGTCAATGTCGATCTCGACGGTCAGGCTGGGCTCGCTTGGTTCGAATTGAACCCGCCGCAGCTGTCCCTGAGCACGACGCACATAAGGGCGGCAGAAGCCGTTGATTGCGCGGCCGCCCGAGTCAGGGCCGCCGCCATCCCATTGCTGATCACGGGAGAAGATCGACAGGTCTTCCTGATTCCATCCATCTCCGATCATCAGATCGTTCCTGTTGGACGCCGTATAATTCCATTGCGTGGAGTTGAGCAGTAGCTCGTCAAGCGCGTCGTACATGAGCGCGAGCGCTTCTTCGTGCTTCGCCCAAATCGCATCATCACGCCGTCCGCCCGCCCACGCGCGATAAGCCTCCCCCTCGTCGAGATCATAGGGGATCCCGAACTCTCCGATCAGCACAGGCGCCGCCCCACCGGAGAACCGCTTGGCAGGCGCGGCGCGCTGCGCAAGCTGGCGAACGAAGCGGGCGCGGACCTCTTCCGGGCTGCGCGCGATCTCGCCGGTCAGCAGGTCCGGCGAGTGCCTGGCGTTGAAGGTCTTCAGGAAGAGCGTGGTCGCATCATACCAATGATCCGCGTTAACCGACCGCTCGGGCATGTTGCTCGGAAAAGGACTGCCGACATGAGAGCCCATCGCGTCGATCTCGGCGAAGAGGATCCACTCCGCGTTCTCCGCGCGTGTAACCTCCGCAACGCGGTGGAAAAAAGGTCCGAACCCGTCCTCGGCGATGTCGAGCAGCCTGCCTTCGAGGGTGCGAAAATGATCTTCCTTCAACGGGACGGCACTCCCATGCTCGACCCGGTAAACCCCCGCTTGCGCGAACGGGCATTCGCGCCCGGCCGCCCAGATCGATATGCCGTCCGGGTTCAACACATGCTCGCCAGCCGGCAGTGCCGCACCGGTGACGCGGTCGCGCTTCAGGATCGGCACACGCACGGGCAGGCCTTGAGCGGCGGCGAGGGCATCGAGGGGCGACAAGGCCACCCCCGGACGCGGCGGAGTGGGGTTGTGTTCGGTGGGGGCGACGTGTCGATAGCTGAGCGGCTCGCCCATCCAGCCCGTGCCCGGCTCGTTGAGCGTGTCGAAGCCAAGCACGTGCGGAAGGTCGGCGACACGCCCCGCGACCTCTCTCATCGCGGCGAGGTAACGGCCCTGCAAATAGGTCTGTATGTTTTCGCCTTCGACGGTCAATTCGGGCGTGAACATTCGCCCGCCCCAGAATAGCGTCCACATGATCGCAGCGGCTGGCAGGCGGTAGTTCCGCCCCCAACTCATCTGCGGATAAGCTGCCTGGCGGCCTCCTTCGGCATAGTCATACTTGGCCTGCATGATGTGTGCAGCGCCGGCAGCGTGAAACTTCGTATAATCCAGTCCTGCTGCTTCGAAGGTCCAGCCAGGCGCACCGTCGCCCCCAGTCATTCTGCTCCAGACATCCTGGTGAAAGTCTATGAACACATAGAGACCGTGCTCGCCGCAGCGCCGAACGACCTCGGTGAAGTATGCAAGATAATCTTGATCGTAGAGCCCGGGTCCTGCGTGCTCGATCGCCTCCCAAGTGGTGAGCAAGCGAACGACGTTGAACCCCCAATGCCGTAACCGCGCCAGATGCTCGTCTGCCTCTGCAAGCGGAAAGGGACGGCCGACGAACGACACGGCCTTGTGGTCGGAAAAATCGGTCGGAACGTGGGTGCCGCCGTCCGGATAGGGTAGCTTGCAATCTCCGCCGAGGTTGACGCCGCGCAGAATGACCTGCCGTCCGGCCAAGTCCACGAACCGATCGCCGCTGACGACCACGCGATCCAACGCCATTTCATTCTCCTAAAGGACGGACTGCCTCGGTACTCTCTCGCGACTTGGCGGAAGCGGTTTCAACGGAGCTAAGCACACCAACGCGGCCGTGTCGCCGGACAGCGCAGGTGGGACGCGAGGCGGCGGCTCATCTGGGCATGCTGACAAGGCACGGAAACGGGGCCGCTTCCCATTCGTTGGCGGCACCACGAAGGAGAGTATGACGTGGCCCAGCTTGACGAGACCCTCAGCCAACCGGCAACAACGACCGGCAGCGCGCCGCCTGACGAGATGGCCGGTGCCCAGTCGGAGAAGCCGGTGAACGAGATCGTGAAGACCGCCCAATTGGCCAAGGAAGAAGAGGCGAAAGCGGCACAGTCAGGCGGCGAGCACCGCACAGCCTGGATCGCGGCCGGCGTGGGCGTCGGCATCGGATCGGCGGCGCTCGTGGCGGCCCTGCTCTACGCAAATCGCGACAAGGGCAAGGACAAGAAGAAGGACTGAGCGGCGAGCGGGGTGGGGCGGGGGCGAAGCGCCGCCGCTATCTCCAGCTATCCTCCTGCGGTAGTTCAGAGTCGCCGGGCTTCAGCGCCCGCTGCAAATAGACGGTGTCCAGCCAGCGCCCGAACTTGCGGCCGACTGCGCGCATGCGGCCGGCCTCCCGGAAACCGGCTGCGGCGTGCAGCGCCACGGACGCGGGCTCACCGCCACCGATGACAGCGATCATCTGCCGGAAGCCGGCAGCCTCCGCTGCCCGGATCAGTGAGCGGAGCAGCGCTCGGCCGATACCCTGTCCGGCCATATCGGCTCGCACATAGATGCTGTTCTCGCACGTGTAGGCGTAGGCGGGGCGGTCGCGGAACTGCGATGCATAGGCATAGCCGAGCACCGCGCCCCCGCGTTCGGCGACCAGAAAGGGCCAACCGCGTGCCGAACTGGACAGGATCTTGCCGCGCATCGCCTCCGCGGTCGTCGGCTCGGTGTCGAACGTCGCCGTACCGTGCCGGACATGGTGCGCGTAGATGTCTGCGATCGCCGCCGCGTCGTCCGGCGTGACTGGTCGGATAGACCAATCCCCGCTCACGCCCTACTCGCGCGACCGATCTCGCCATCCTCCTTGTTGAAGTCCGGCGGCGGGGGAGTGTCCAGAATGCCGAGCACCGTTTCGGGTGGGCGTGCAAGCCGCACGCCCTTGGGAGTCACGACGATCGGCCGGTTGATCAGGATTGGATGCGCCATCATCGCGTCCAGCAGGCGCTCATCGTCCACGAGCGGATCGTCGAGGCCGAGCTCAGCATAGGGGGTGCCTTTCTGTCGCATCACGTCGCGCACCGGCACGCCCATTCGGGCGATGAGAGCCTTCAGCTCCTCCCGCGACGGTGGCGTCTTCAGATATTCGACGACGGACGGCTCCACGCAAGTGGCGCGGATCAGCGCCAGCGTGTTGCGCGACGTGCCGCACGCTGGATTGTGGTAGATGGTGACGCTCATGACTCGACCCCAACGTGGATAAGCCGCTTCATCAGCGCGCCGCAACGGAGTTGTAGGTAGCGAGAATTGGTGCCGCACCCGTTCCGCTCGCGGCGCTACGGGCTTCGATTAGCAAACCGCGACCGAGGTGCGTGCCCGACGACGCATCGCCGCACCGGCGAGCCCAAAACCGCCGATCATCATGGCCCAAGTCTTGGACTCGGGCACGGTTGCAAGGACTGGTGTGAAGACGAAGTCGTCGACGCCAAGCGCGTCGTCGGCGACGTTGACGGCGGGGTTGCCCGGCAGCCGAATGTCGAAATCAGTGAAGCGGAGCGTCAGCACCTGACCTCGGGTGATTTGCAGGCCAGTTACCGACCCGCTGATCGTGGCCCGGTTCGCGACAGCGTTGCCGTCTCGAATTGTGGGGCCGGTTACATTGGGCGCCACGAAGTCCAGGGCGTTCACATCGACGAAACTGCCCTGATTGAGCGCCTGCTGCGCATCCCCGATTCGATAGGCGAAGTCGAGCCGGTCGGCGCCGCGGCCTGTTTGACCCAACCGCCACTGCTCGCCGACATAGGTGACGGTGAAGCCGGTGATTTCCTTGCCCGTGTTGTTCACGAACTGAACGCCGAACAATGACTGGAGCGTCGAGGAGCCGTTGTTGTGGACGAGGCTGCCGAGCGCGCGTTCGGTGGAGCCGACTGCGCCCAGGCTGAAGGTATTGCCGCTGTTCTCGATGCCGTTCGTCGAAAAGTAGCTGTTGTTTCCGGAGACGCCCAATTCGAGGAACTCCCAACCGGCCAAGCCGGTGGTGTTCTGCTGCCCGCTTGGAGCCAGTGTGTCGAAGTTGTTGGCGTGCGTGCCCGTGCCGGTGAGCAGCACTGCGGCCGACGCTGGGACGGCCGATGCCGCTGCCGAGGCAAGCGCGAGCGCGCTGCTACGGATCAAGCTCTTCATGTCGTGTTCTTTCCCTGAGTTTGGTTCGGGCGTCGCTCTGCGGCATCCCGGTTTAGTCGGTCGCACGATCGTGTTTGATCGCCGTGCGTGCGCATCCATTAGGAGCTGCGCCCCACCTTGGTTGTGATCGGCGGCACCGGAGCGAAAGGTGCAGAGAAGTCTTGTGCGTGGTGACCATAGAGCGTTGGCGGAAGTTCGTGGCTTGCGACCCGTGCGTCCAGGACCCGCAGCCTTGAACGCGCAGAGAACAAAGCCTCCTTATTCTCCATGATCTCCTTCTCGCTTACGATTGGGTGAGGAGGTATCGGATGCCCAGGAAGTCGGCGATCGATCATCTGAACAGCGGCCGCGAGCCGCACATCGTGCACATGATCCCACCGGGCGCACCCGGCTACCGGGAAGCCGGTGGCGGTGCGATGGTGGTGTCGAGCCCTGCCGAAGTGGATGCCTTGGTACGCCGCTTGCGGCTGGGTGAAGTGGCCACGCTGGACGATCTGCGTACGGCGATCGCGAGGCGTCACCGAGTTGCCGTCGCCTGTCCGGTCTCGACAGCCATCTTCCTCAACATGTGTGCGCGCGCAGCCGAGGAGCGCCGCCTTATGGGGGCGCCAGAGGCGGAGATCACGCCATGGTGGCGCGTGCTGCGGAAGGGCGGCTTCCTCAACCCCAAATATCCGGGCGGCACGGCGCGGCAGGAGGAACTGCTCGCCGCCGAAGGCGTGCGTGTGTCGCCGCTCAGGCGGCAGCCCGCTGTGTTCGACTTTGCGGAGCGGCGCCCCGCCGCGTTGTTCGACGCAGAGGCGTGAGCGCCCGCGTTCGTACCGTGCAGATCAGGCTGTAGCTGCGATCAACAGACGCGCGTTCTGCCCTGCCTCAAGATTTCAGGCCGCTGACGCGGGCCAGTTCCGATTTCAGACGCTCCGCATCGAATGCGTGTCGCTCGAACTCGCCGCCACGCTCGACCCAGAACAGGAAAAGGTGAGCGGACCATTGATTGGGGTTGGGTTGCGTCCGGCCGTGACGCAGGTTGATTCCGCGATAGAGAACCGCGTCGCCAGGCCCCATGGCAATCGACGAAAAGGGCTCGTTGCCGAAGTCATCGAAGCACGGGCCCTCCTCAGTGACCCGTTCGGAGCCGACTTCGAGTGGCCAGGGGACACCGTCACTATAGGCGAGCGTCAGCGACACACTGTGCTCGCATGACGGCCGGTCCGAATGGACCCGGCAGATGTCGTTATGCTGGTAGATCCGAAAATAGTCGTAACTCGGCAGGAGATCCGCCCCTGTGAGTTGGCTCATGATTGGGGTCATTCCCCACAGGAAGGTCGTCAGAGGCCGATAGAAATGGCCCGAGATATCGACTGACTGGCGCCGGGAGAGGTTGTTCAGCTTGGCAAAGGTCTCGAAAGACTTTCCGGCAGCGGCGAGGTCGATCTCCAGCTGCTTGAGAAGGTAGGCGGCGACCTCCGGGGGGACGAGGCCCCGGATCGTCGCGTAACCGTCTCGCTCATAATCACCTTCGATCTGCATGCTTGCAACCAACTCGCTTCAACCCGTGCCGGGGCCATGCTTTTTGGAAGGGGCGATCTCGCAGAGTCGACTCCTATCCGCAACGGAATGCACGAAGACGCGCCGCACGCTCAATGCAAAAAGGGCGGCCCCTTTCAGGACCGCCCCTCGTGTTTGCGGAAAAGGCCCGAGCCTTAGCGCTTCGAGAACTGGAAGCTGCGGCGGGCTTTGGCGCGGCCGTACTTCTTGCGCTCGACGACGCGCGGGTCGCGGGTCAGGAAGCCGGCCTGCTTGACGGTGGTGCGAAGGCCCGGCTCGTAGCGGGTCAGCGCGGTCGAGATGCCGTGGCGCACCGCACCGGCCTGGCCGGAGAGGCCGCCGCCCTTGACGGTGGCGATCACGTCATACTGCTCACGGCGCTCGGTGATGTCGAACACCTGGTTGATGATCAGGCGCAACGTGGGACGCGCAAAGTACACCGTCTGGTCGCGGCCGTTGACGATGATCTTGCCGCTGCCCGGCTTCAGCCACACGCGGGCGACGGCGTCCTTGCGGCGGCCCGTCGCATAGGCGCGGCCCTGCTTGTCGAGCTGCTGCTCGCGCAGGACGGCCTGTATCTGGTTCTGCTGCGGGGCGGCCGGAGCGGCCTCGCCACCAGCGGCGATGGCGGGCTCGACGCCCTGGGTGAGGTTGCCGAGATCGGCAAGGGACTGACGCGTGTCGGACATTATGCGCCCACCTTGTTCTTGCGGTTCATCGAGGCGACGTCGAGCACCTCGGGGTTCTGCGCTTCATGGTCGTGGTTCGGACCGTTGAAGAGGCGAAGGTTGCGCATCTGCTGGCGCCCGAGCGGACCGCGCGGAATCATGCGCTCCACAGCCTTTTCAAGCACGCGCTCGGGGAAGCGGCCATCGAGCACCTTTTCGGCGGTGATTTCCTTCAAGCCACCGGGATAGCCGGTGTGCTTGTAGTAGATCTTCTTCTTCGCCTTATTGCTCGTGAACCGAACCTTGTCCGCGTTGATGACGATGACATTGTCACCGCAATCGATGTGCGGGGTGAAGCTCGGCTTGTGCTTGCCGCGCAGGACATTGGCGATGATCGAGGCGAGACGCCCCACCACCAGGCCATCGGCATCAATCAGATGCCACTTCTTCTCGACTGTCGCCGGCGTGGCCGACTTGGTCGTCTTCATGAGCGCCTTCATGGCTGCTCCCTCTGGCTAGAAACGAACTGCGCCGCCCGGCGAGGGGCGGCGCTGATGAGCGGCCATTTGCGTGAGGGGTGATGAGAAGTCAAGGGAAAGCGGGTATTTGGCGACGGGTAACATGATACCATGACCAAGTCGCTCGTCCTGAGCGGAGCGCAGCGTAGTCGAAGGGCGCAGGCTCGGAGCTTGTACCAGCGCCCCTCGACTTCGCTCGGGACGAACGGGGTTGGGCTTCAGAATTCCCTCAACATGACCAGCTTGCGCGGGGCGATGTGGCTCCAGCTGGCGGCGATGCGGTCTTCGACGCGCTCCCAATCCACTGTGCCGTCGAGGCGGAGGCCGATCCAGCCGCTCGGGCCGAAATAGGCGGGGCGGTAGTAGGTGTCGGGATCCTGTTCGATCAGGTCGGATTGCTCGTCCGGCCCGCTCGTCTTGACGATAATCGCGATGATGCCGTCGCCGTGATGATCCTGGGTGAAGTAGCAGAACATCTTGCCTCCTTTGACCCGGAAGCAGGGCATGCCGTGGGACACGGCTTCCTCGGCAGCGGGCAAGGCCGCGGCAATGGCGCGAACGCGGGCGAGCAGCGCCTCGGGCATGCGGTCGCGGATCACGAAATCGGCCAGCGCACGAGGGTAGAGCTGGTGCTCGGCGATCAGCACGCGGGCGGCGAGGCTGTCCGGGGTGTCGCCGGGGAGGACTGCGACTTCGACCTGGCCGAGCACGGGACCGTCGTCGAGTTCGGGCGTGACGATATGGACGGAGCAGCCGGCAATCAGGTCCTTTGCCTCAAGCGCTCGGGCGTGGGTGTCTAGACCTTTATACTTGGGCAGCAGCGAGGGGTGGATGTTGACGATCTTGCCCGCCCAGCGCTCCACGAAATCGGCGGGCAGGATGCGCATAAAGCCCGCCAGGGCGACGAACTGGGCTCCCGATCGGGCCAGGGCATCGGAGAGGGCGGAGAACAGCTCCGCTTTCTTGAGGCCAGCAGGCGCCGCGAAGGTCGGAACGCCTTCGGCTTCGGCGAGGCGAAGCCCGGCGGCATCGACCTTATCACTCACGACGAGCACGAGTTCATACGGGCAGTCCGGCAGCTTCGACGCGTAGAGCAGGGCGGCCATGTTGGACCCCCGGCCGGAGATCAGCACGGCGACTTTGGCGCGTTCAGCCATCGCTGTGCTCCGGCGAAGGCCGGAGCGCTCCGAAGCTGTGACTAGGCAAGGTGCACGGCCTGCCAGGCGGCGCGCGCGGACCAGGCCTCGTCGGAGCCGGTGACGGTGCAGCCCCGCTGCCCTGGCTCGATGCGGCCGATAACGTGCACGGCTTCCCCGGCGGCTTCGAGGGCGCCCTGAACCGTCTCGGCGTGCTCGGGTGATACGACGGCTGCCATGCCGATGCCGCAGTTGAAGGTGCGCGCCATCTCGGCCGGTTCAATCGCGCCTTGCGCCTGCAGGAAGGCCATCAGTCGAGGCTGGCTCCAGGCGTCGGCGTCGATACGGGCGTGGAGGTCGTCGGGAAGCACGCGGGGGATGTTCTCGAGCAGGCCGCCGCCGGTGATGTGGGCGAGGGCGGCGATGCGGCCCGCGCGGACCTCGGGAAGGAGCGAACGGACATAGATGCGCGTGGGCGCCATTAGCGCATCCACGAGGATCACGTCCTGATCGAATAGGGCGGGGCGATCGAGCTTCCAGCCCTTGTCCGCGGCGAGGCGCCGGACGAGCGAGAAGCCGTTCGAGTGGACGCCCGAGGAGGCAAGGCCGAGGATGAGGTCGCCGGCCTTGACGCGGTTGCCGGTGAGCACCTGGGATCGCTCGACCGCGCCGACGCAAAAGCCGGCCAGGTCATAGTCGCCGGGCGCATACATGCCCGGCATCTCGGCCGTCTCGCCGCCAATCAGCGCGCAACCAGCCTGTTTGCAGCCTTCCGCGATGCCCGCGATGACTCGCTCGGCAACGCCGGCTTCCAGCTTGCCTGTGGCGTAATAGTCGAGGAAGAAGAGGGGCTCGGCGCCCTGCACGATCAGATCGTTGGCGCACATGGCAACGAGGTCGATACCGACACCGTCATGCCGGTCATGCTCGATCGCGAGCTTGAGCTTGGTGCCGACCCCGTCATTGGCCGCGACGAGGAGCGGGTCGGTGTAGCCCGCGGCCTTAAGATCGAAGAAGCCCCCAAAGCCGCCGAGTTCTGCGTCGGCGCCTGGACGGCGGGTGGATTTCGCGAGGGGGCCGATCGCCTTCACCAGCGCATTGCCGGCTGCGATCGATACGCCCGCCTGGGCATAGGTGTAGGATTGGCCCTCGTTCATGCGGGTGCGCTTAGGGGAAAGGGCGGACGCTCTCAATGCTGGGAAGAGAAGGGAGGGCTTCGACAAGCTCAGCCCAGACGGTGCAGGGGCAGGGCGTGCAGCGTCACGGTCAGCACCTCACTTAGAGCCGTCTAGGCTGAGCTTGTCGAAGCCCTCTCTTCTCCTTGCAAAGCCTCTGGCAATCCGCGCCTCCACGCGCCAGAAGGGCGCCGTGATCGTCGTTCGCCGTTTTTCCGTGCCGCTGCCGCTCGTCCTGATCTTCGCCATGGCGCTGGGCCTGGCGGCGATGCTGCGGGCGCAGATCGAAGGCGGCGAGCGGGGGGTGCCGCCGATCGACAGCTCGTCGAGCTTCGAGGTGTCCGGCATCGAGGTCGATGTGTACGGGCCCAACGCTGATGCGGCGCGGCTGGCAGGCTGGCGCGAGGCGCAGCGCAAGGGCTGGGACGCGCTCTGGGCGCGCACGCACGGAGGCTCCAAGGGGCCTGGCCTGTCCGACAGCGCGCTCGACGGCATCGTCGCCGGCATCATCGTCGAGGAAGAGCAGATCGGCCCGCGGCGCTATATCGCACGGCTTGGGGTGCTGTTCGATCGGGCGCGAGCAGGCTCGATCCTCGGCACCTCGGGAAATCTGCTGCGATCCGCGCCGATGCTCGTCATCCCGGTGCAATGGTCCGGCGGCGTGCCGCAAAGCTTCGAGACGCGGACCGAGTGGCAGAAGGCCTGGGCGCGGTTTCGCACCGGCAACAGCCCGGTCGATTACGTGCGGCCGACGGGGACCGGCGTCGATTCGCTGATCCTCACGCCGTCGCAGACCTGGCGGCCGGGCCGGACCTGGTGGCGGTTGCTGATCGACGGCTATGGCGCCGCCGACGTGCTGATCCCCCAGGTGCAGATCGAGCGGCAATGGCCGGGCGGACCGGTGATCGGCCGCTTCTCCGCCTTTCACGGCCCGGACCGCGAATATCTGGGTGGCTTCGTGCTGCGCGTGGGCGCGGCGGACGGCATTGCCCATTTAATGGATGAGGGTGTCAAGCGCATGGACGCGCTGTTCGTCCGTGCGCTGCAGGAAGGCCGCCTCGTCCCCGATCCGTCGCTGATTGTCGAGCCTGAGGCAACCGAAGAAGAGCTGGAGGAGCTGGAAGAGATTGCGGAGGAGACGGCTACGATCGAGAGCGATCAGCCGACGGCCGGCGTGTCTGCCTTCAACGTCCAGTTCGATACGCCCGACGTAGCATCGGTGTCCGCGGGCGAGGCCTCGCTGCGCGGCATCGCGGGCGTACGATCGGCTCAAACAGCGAGCCTTGCGCTGGGCGGCGTCTCCGTCATGCGCGTGACTTATGAAGGGGAGATCGGCACGCTCGCCGCAGCCTTGTCGGCCCGGGGCTGGCAGGTGCAGCAGGGCGCGGGCACGCTCCGCATCCGCAGGGGTGCGGCGCCGGCGCCCGCTGCGGCTCCGCCGCCCGCCGCCGCGCCCAGCCCGGCCCCAAGCGGAACGCCCGCCCGCAAATGAGCCAGATGGCGTTGCCGCTCGGGTGGCCCGCCGATGAGCGCCAGGAAGACTTCATTGTCACCGACAGCAATGCGCGCGCCGTGCGGCACCTGGAGCATTGGGGCACCTGGCCGGTCATGGCGACGATCCTCACAGGTCCGCGTAAATCGGGCCGAAGCCTGCTCGGGCGCCTCTTCGCGCACAAATCGGGTGGGCGGCTGATCGACGATGCGGACCTGCGCCCGGAAGAAGACATTTTCCACGCCTGGAACGCCGCGCAGCAAAGCCACAAGCCGCTGCTGATCGTCGCAAACGAGGCGCCGCCTGCCTGGAAGGTGCGTTTGCCGGATCTCAAAACCCGGCTCTCCGCATCGCCGGTCATCGCACTCGGGGACCCGGACGACGCGCTCACCGCCGGGCTGATCGAGAAGCTCCTCCTGCAACGCAACCTGCAAGTGCCTCCCGGGTTGATCCCCTGGCTCGTGCCGCGCATCGAGCGAACGCATATCGGCATCATCCAGGCCGTCGACGCGCTGGATGAAGCGGCGCTCGCCAAGCGGGTTCGTTTGTCGGTAAGGCTCGCGCGCGAAACATTCGGCGCGAAGCAGGAGGATCTGTTCTGATGGCCCGGCCTGAAGCCATGCTGCGCGAGGAAGCTCCTCCCGCCGACGGCCAACGCTATTTCAACCGCGAGCTGAGCTGGCTCGCCTTCAACCGGCGCGTGCTTGAAGAGGCCTGCAACCCCAATCACCCGCTGCTCGAGCGGCTGCGCTTCCTGTCCATTTCAGGCAACAACCTCGACGAATTCTTCATGGTGCGGGTGGCGGGCCTGAAGGGGCAGCAGTTGCAGGCGGTCGAGGAGCGCTCGCCCGACGGCCTGACCGTCAACCAGCAGCTCGCGGCGGTGACGCGCGAGGCCGAGCGGCTGATGGAGAGCCAGGAAGCCGTGTGGCGCCACCTGTCGCAGGCGCTGTCCGAGGTCGGCATCGAGGTTGTGCGCGAGGATCGGCTGCAGCCCGATGCGCGCGAATGGCTGGAGGCGCATTTCCGCGCGCACATCTTCGCGATCATCACGCCCCAGGCGCTCGATCCCGCCCACCCATTCCCGTTCATCCCGAACAAGGGTCTGAGCCTGATCTTCGACCTGGTCCGGCTGTCGGACGGTCAGGCGATCCGCGAGTTGGTGATGATCCCGGCGAGCTTGCAGCCCTTCATCCGCATTCCCGGCGAGCGGGCCTGCTACATCGCCATCGAGTCCGTGCTGCGCTGCTTCACCGGGCTGCTGTTCCCGGGTTACGAGGTGAAGGGCTCAGGCGCCTTCCGGATCATCCGCGACAGCGACATCGAGATCGAGGAGGAGGCGGAGGATCTGGTCCGCTACTTCCGCTCGGCAATCAAGCGGCGCCGCCGCGGCCGCGTCATCCGGTTGGAGCTGGAGGAAGGCATTCCCGAAGCGCTGGAGCGGCAGGTGCGCGGCGAACTCGGCGGCGGGGACACGATCGTCACCACCACAGGCGAGCTGCTTGGCATCGGCGACTTGCAGGCGCTGGTCGAGGAGGATCGGCCGGATCTGAAATGGGATCCGTTCAGCCCCCGCTTTCCCGAACGCATCCGCGAATATGGCGGCGACTGCTTTGCGGCGATCGCGGCCAAGGACATTGTCGTACACCACCCGTACGAGACGTTCGACGTGGTGCTGGCCTTCCTACAACAGGCGGCCGCCGACCCCGACGTGGTCGCGATCAAGCAGACGCTCTACCGCGCGGGCAAGCAGTCGGCCGTCATCCAGGCGCTGATCGCGGCCGCTGAGGCGGGCAAGTCGGTGACCGCGGTCGTCGAGCTCAAGGCGCGCTTCGACGAGGAGCAGAACCTGCTCTGGGCCTCGGCCCTGGAGCGGGCGGGCGTGCAGGTCGTCTACGGCTTCATTGAGTGGAAGACACACGCCAAGGTGTCGATGGTGGTGCGGCGCGAGGGCGAGGGCTATCGCACCTACTGCCATTTCGGGACCGGCAATTATCACCCGATCACGGCGCGCATCTACACGGACATCAGCTTCTTCACCGCCGATCCGCGCGCGGGCCGCGATGCGGCGCAGCTGTTCAACTACATCACCGGCTACGTGGAGCCTGCCGCGCTCGAGATGATCACCATGTCGCCGCTCGACATGCGCGATCGTATCGCCGAGCTGATCGACGTCGAGATCGAGAATGCCCGTGCCGGGCACCCCTCCGGCATCTGGGCCAAGATGAACTCGCTGGTCGATCCGGCGATGATCGAGAAGCTCTATGAGGCCAGCCAGGCGGGCGTGCCCATCGACCTCATCATCCGTGGCATCTGCTGCCTGCGACCTGGCGTCCCGGGCCTGTCGGAGACGATCAAGGTCAAGTCGATCGTGGGCCGCTTCCTGGAGCATAGCCGCATCTTCGCGTTCGGCAACGGGCGCGAGCTGCCGAATGACAAGGCGAAGGTCTTCATCTCCTCCGCGGACTGGATGCCGCGCAACTTCGACCGGCGGGTCGAATATATGCTGCCGATCGTGAACCCGACCGTGCATGACCAGATCCTCGACCAGGTGTTGGTCGCGAACCTGATCGACAACGAACAGAGCTGGGAGCTGCAGCCGGACGGCACTTACGTCCGCGAGGTGCCAGGGGACCGGCCGTTCAACCTGCACCGCTATTTCATGACCAACCCGTCGCTGTCCGGACGTGGCAAGTCGCTCCGAAACAGTGATGCGGTCCCCAAGCTCAGCTTGAGACGCCGGTGACAAGTGCCGCTTTGCTAGAGCGTCCAGAGGCGCGGGCGCAGGCGCGCTCTTCGGCGCGTGAGGCGATCATCGACATTGGATCGAACTCGATCCGGCTGGTCGTCTATGGCGGGCCGCCGCGGCTGCCGGCCACGCTGTTCAACGAGAAGGTGATGGCAGGGCTTGGCAAGAGCCTGGACGCGACCGGATCGATCGCGCCCGCCGCGCTGGACGCTGCCGTCCGAGCTTTGGCGCGTTACAAGCGGCTGGCGGACACGATGCGCGTGGAGCGGCTGCGAACGGTCGCAACAGCGGCGGTCCGCGACGCCAGCAACGGCACCGAGCTGCTCGCCCGCGCCGAGGAGCTGGGCCTCGATGTCGAACTGCTTTCGGGTGAGCAGGAAGCGGAAGCTGCGGCGCTGGGTGTGCTGTCGGCCATCCCCGATGCGGACGGCATCGTCGGCGACCTTGGCGGCGGCAGTTTGGAGCTCACCCGCGTATCGCGGGGCCAAGTGCTCGACCGCGCTTCCTTTCCGCTAGGCGTGCTGCGGATCGCGGCGCTGAGCGCGGCGAAGCAGACACTCGACCGCCATGTTGCCCAGCTCCTCGCGCGCGCTCCCTGGCTCGAGCGGGCGAGAGGCCTGCCGCTCTATCTGGTTGGCGGATCGTGGCGGGCGCTGGCGCGGGTCGATATGGCATTGTCCGGCTACCCACTTCCGATCGTGCACCAATATGTGATGGCGCCCAGCTCGGCGGCACGCCTGGCGCGGACCGTCGCCGAGACGACGCGCGAGCAGCTGCGACTCGTCCCGTCTCTCTCGGGTACGCGCATCGCATCTTTGGGGGAGGCCTCCGCGCTGCTCTCGGTGCTGGTGCGGCAGCTGCAAAGCACGAGCCTAGTGGTTTCCGCCTATGGCCTTCGCGAAGGCTTGTTGTTCGGCGCGCTCACCGAAGCGGAGCGTTGCACCGACCCCCTTATCGCCGCGGCACGCGAAGAGGCCGAGGTGCAGGGCCGCTTTCCCGAGCATGGCGAGCTGCTCGACCGCTGGATCGCGCCGCTCTTCCCCGGCGGAAGTGATGCGCGCCTGCGGCTCGCCGCATGCCTGCTGGGCGACACCGGCTGGCGCGCCAACCCGGAGTTCCGCGCCGAGCGCGCGTTCGAGACCGGCGCGCACGGCAATTGGGTGGGCATCGACGCGCGGGGACGCGTTTTGCTGGGGCAGGCGCTGTATACGGCATTCGGCGGCGGCGCGGAGTCGCTGGGCGAACTCGCGGGTCTGGCGAGCGCGCAGGACGTGCGCCGCGCGGTCCGGTGGGGGCTGGCCATCCGGCTGGGCCAGCGACTCAGCGGCGGTGTCGCGGACCCGCTGCGCCGCTCCTCGCTTGCGATCGAAGGGCGCACGCTCGTGCTGACACTGCCGCAACCTGACCGCGTGCTCTACGGCGACGCGGTCGACAAGCGCTTTCGCCAGTTGGCCACCGAGATGGAGTTGGAGCCGCGGCTGTCGACTTGACGGCGTAGGACTCAGTCCTCCGCGCGGGTCATCTTCAGTTTGCCCTGCTTGACGGCAAAAGCGAGGCGGCCTTCGACCAGGTCGAGCGCATCCTTGCCAAACTGTTCGGCGCGCCAGCCCTGGAGGATCGCCAGGCCGTCGCGCTTGCCGGCGGCGAGGAGTTCGAGTTCATCAGTGCGTGCAAGCAGGCGTGAGGCCACGTCAATTTCACGGGCGCGGATCTTCAGCAGCAGCTTCAGCAAATCGGCGACGAGCGAGCCTTCCTTGCCGAGACCGGGTCGGCGCTCTTCCCGTGGGAGCTCGTCGCCGGAAAGCGGACGCGCGTCCGAAAGCGCCTTCATCAACCGTCCGCCGATGTCGTTGCTGCCCCAGCTCGCAGAAAGTCCGCGCACCCTGGCGAGATCGCCCTGCTCGCGCGGTGGGTGGGCGGCGATGTCCGCCAATGTCTCGTCCTTGACGATGCGGCCGCGGGGCAGGTTCTTGCCGCGGGCTTCACGCTCGCGCCAGGCCGCGAGTGCCTTCAATCGGCCGAGGACATCCGGCTTCCGGCTGGGTATCTTCACGCGCTGCCAGGCAAGGTCCGGCTCGTTCTCATAGTTGGACGGCTCGGCCAGCTTCTCCATCTCCTCGTCCAGCCAGTCCCCCCGGCCTTTCTTGATCAGCCGGTTGACCATCATCGGAAAGATCTTGACCAGGTGAGTCACGTCGCCGATCGCATAGTCGATCTGGCGCTTGTCGAGCGGGCGTCGGCCCCAATCCGTAAACCGCGCGCCCTTGTCGAGCACGATGCCGAGCCAGCTGTCGACGAGATTGCCGTAGCCGACCTGTTCGCCCTGGCCGAGCGCCATCGCCGCGATCTGGGTGTCGAAGATCGGGTGCGGCGTCTTGCCGGTCAGGTTGTAGATGATTTCCACATCCTGACCGCCAGCGTGGAAGATCTTCAGCACCTCCTCGTTGTCGACCATCAGGTCGAGCAACGGTTGCATGTCGAGGCCGTCCGCCTTCGGATCGATGGCCGCCGCCTCATTCTCGTCGGCGATCTGGATGAGGCAGAGATCGGGCCAATAAGTATTCTCGCGCATGAACTCGGTGTCGACAGCGACGAAGCTGGACTTGGCGAGGCGGGCGCAGAGCTGGGCGAGGGAGTCGCTGTCCGTGATCAGCGGGTGGATATGCATGAGGCATGGCAATAGCTGCCCCGCGCGGGTTGACAATCCCGGCAGGTGCGGGGAAGCGCCGCACGCTTCACGTTTCAGTTGAGAACTCACCATGCACGCCTACCGCACTCACACCTGCGGCGCGCTTCGCGCCTCCCATGTCGGCGAGACCGTTCGCCTGTCCGGGTGGGTGCACCGCAAGCGCGATCATGGCGGCGTGCTATTCATCGACCTGCGGGATCATCATGGCATCACGCAGGTCGTGGCGGACGTGGACTCGCCGGCGCTGCCGGTCCTCGAGGGACTGCGCGCGGAGTCGGTCGTGACGATCGACGGAGTTGTCAAGGCTCGCGCGGCGGGGACGACCAATGCCAATCTGGGCACCGGCGACATCGAGGTGTTCGCGCGTGGCGTGACGGTGCAGTCGGCAGCGCAGGAACTGCCGATGCCGGTCGCGGGCGAAGCCGAGTATCCGGAGGACATCCGCCTTCGTTACCGTTTTCTCGACCTTCGGCGCGAGCGCATCCATTCGAACATTGTGCTTCGCTCGAATGTGATCGCCTCCATCCGGCGCCGCATGATCGAGCAGAACTTTACCGAGTTCCAGACGCCGATCCTGACTGCTTCGTCACCGGAGGGAGCGCGCGATTACCTGGTGCCCAGCCGCGTGCATCCGGGCAAGTTCTACGCGCTGCCGCAGGCGCCGCAGATGTTCAAGCAGCTGATCATGGTGGCGGGCTTCGACCGCTATTTCCAGATCGCCCCCTGCTTCCGCGACGAAGATGCGCGCGCCGACCGCTCGCCGGGCGAATTCTACCAGCTCGATTTCGAGATGAGCTTCGTCACGCAAGACGATGTTTTCGCAGCAATCGAGCCGGTGCTGCACGGCGTGTTCGAGGAGTTTGCGAACGGCCGCAGCGTGAGCGCCGCGCCGTTCCCGCGCATTCCGTACCGCGAGGCGATGCTGAAATACGGCTCCGACAAGCCGGACTTGCGCAACCCGATCACGATCTCGGACGTGTCGGAGCACTTCAAGGGTTCCGGCTTCGGCCTGTTCGCGCGGTTGGTCGAAGGCGGGTCGGTGGTACGCGCAATTCCGGCACCCAACACGGCCGATAAGAGCCGCAGGTTCTTCGACGACATGAACGATTGGGCGCGCGGTGAAGGCCATGCGGGCCTGGGTTACATCACCCAGAAGGGCGGCGAGCTGGGCGGACCCATTGCTAAGAACCATGGCGAGGAGGCCACGCGCAAGCTGATCGCGGAGTTGGGCTTGGGCCCGGACGACGGCATCTTCTTCGCGGCGGGCAAGGAAGGCCAGGCGGCCAAGCTCGCGGGTGCGGCGCGGACGCGCGTGGGCGAGCAGCTGGGGCTGATCGATCAGGACCGGTTCGAGTTCTGCTGGATCGTCGACTTCCCGATGTTCGAGTATGACGAGGAAGCGAAGAAGGTCGACTTCTCGCATAACCCGTTTTCGATGCCGCAGGGCGAGCTCGAGGCGCTCGAGACCAAGAACCCGCTCGACATCCTCGCCTACCAGTATGACATCGTCTGCAACGGCGTGGAGCTGTCGTCCGGCGCGATCCGGAATCATCGGCCGGAGATCATGTACAAGGCGTTCGAGATCGCAGGGTACACGAAGGAAGACGTCGACACGAACTTCGCGGGCATGATCAACGCGTTCAAGTTCGGCGCGCCGCCGCACGGCGGCTCGGCACCGGGCATCGACCGCATCGTCATGCTGCTGGCCGACGAGCCGAACATCCGCGAAGTCATCCTCTTCCCGATGAACCAGCGCGCCGAGGATCTGATGATGGGCGCCCCGGGCCCGGTGACCGCGAAGCAGCTTCGCGAGCTGAGCATCCGGGTGGTGGAGCCGCAGAAGCAAGGCTAGCCTCCTCCCTCGACTTGGGGGGAACGCATGAGCAGGCTGGCACGGTATGAGCGCGGCGCGCCGTATGACGGCGACTATGACCGGGACCTCGCGCGTGTTCAGGATCGGCTGGCCCGGCTGCAGATCGCGCATCATGTGCATGGGCACCGTGCGGTCATCCTGCTCGAAGGCTGGGACGCGTCGGGCAAGGGCGGCATCATCCAGCGGCTAACCGCACAGTGGGACCCGCGTTTCTTCGACGTGCACCCGATCGCGGCGGCGACCGCAGACGAGAAGGAGCGGCACTTCCTCTGGCGCTTCTGGGCCAGGCTGCCGCGCAAGGGCGACATCGCCGTGTTCGATCGCAGCTGGTACGGTCGCGTGCTGGTCGAGCGGGTGGAGGGCTTTGCCAGCGAGGCCGAGTGGCGGCGCGGCTATGACGAGATCAACGCGTTCGAAGCGCAGCAGCGCGAGATCGGCACGACGATCGTCAAGCTGTTCGTGCACGTGACGCAAGCCGAGCAGGACAAGCGCCTCAAGAAGCGGTTCGACGATGCGTGGAAGCGCTGGAAGCTCTCGCTCGAGGACTTCCGCAATCGCGCCCGCCGGAACGACTATCTGGCCGCGATGGAGGACATGTTTGCGCATACGGACACGGCCGAGGCGCCGTGGACGCTGGTCGATGGCAACGACAAGAAGGCGGCCCGGATCGCGGCGCTCAGCGCCATTGCGGATCAGCTTGAAGCGCATGTCTCGCTGACCCCGCCAGAGGCCGATCCGAAACTCAAAGAGCTGGTGAAAAGCGCCTTCACTCGATCAATGTGAGCTGCTTATTCGGTTGGATCGATAACTCGGCCTGAGCGACAGGCGTCTCACTCGGAGGGAGTGGGGGCGCTATGGTCGTGCACGGATCGGCGGTGTTGCTGTATCTCGGCTTTCTGTCGCTCGTGGCGCTTGGGGAGCGCCGCCGGGTCAAGCAGAGCCTGAAGAACATGCCGTCGGCCGGTCCGTGCTGGGTCAGCCGGGATAGCTGATCGCCGTTACCTCATAGTTTTTCTCGCCGCCGGGCAGCAGGATGCGCCGGAGATCGCCAATGGCGGCCCCGCGCAGGGCTCGGGCAACAGGTGAGTCCCAGCCGACAAGCCCACGTCCGGCATCCGCCTCGTCGTTGCCGACGATCGTGATCGTGCGCTGATTGTCGTCCTCGTCAGCAAAGGTGACCGTCGCGCCGAAATAGACCCGAGCCCTATCGGGCTGTTGGGCAGGGTCGACAACCTTGGCGGCCTTCATCTTGGCGGAGAGGCGGCTGAGCGTACGGTCGATCTCGCGAAGGCGTTTGCGGCCGTAGATGTAGTCGCCATTTTCGGAGCGGTCGCCGTTGCCGGCGGCCCAGCTGATCGTCTCGACGAGTTTTGGGCGTTCGTCGCTGAAAAGGCGCTCATATTGGGCGCGGAGAGCGGCGAAGCCGGCTGGGGTGATGTAGTTGGGGCGGTCCATATTTCTCTTCGTCATTGCGAGGAGCGTAGCGACGAAGCAATCCAGATGGCCTCATCGCCGCACTGGATTGCTTCGCTTCGCTCGCAATGACGAGGAGGCGTTAGCCCCGCGTGCTCTTCCCCAGATACGCGCTCAGCAAGGCCGGCCCGCGCTTGTGCGCTTTGTCCGGATTGAGCGTGTCGTAGACGACAGCATTCTCAAGCACGCGCTGAACGTAGTTGCGCGTCTCATAGATCGGGATCTCCTCGATCCAGCGAACTATGTCGCTGCCGGGCAGGCGTGGATCGCCATTTGCCTTGATCCACTTGTTCACATTGCCGGGCCCAGCGTTATAGGCCGCCACGGCAAGCGGATAGCTGCCGCCATAATAGCTCAGCATGCGCTGGAAATAGCCGGAGCCGAGCTGAATGTTGTAGCCGGTGTCGCTGGTCAGTGCCGGCGCATTGTAGCTGAGGCCGATCTTTTCCGACTGCTCGCGTGCCGTGCCGGGCATCAGCTGCATCAGGCCGCGGGCGCCGGCATGGCTGACGGCCGCCTTGTCGAACTGGCTCTCCTGCCGCGCAATGGCGTGGATGATGGTGGTCCAGGCCTCCTGGCCCTGCGGCACGCGGACGAGCGGATAGCCGGCGCGTACCGCATTGTTCGCCCCGTTCACCCGCGCATTGCGGCCGACCATCACGGCCAGATCGGGGCGGCCGATGCCCTGCGCCAGTTCGGCAGCAAGCGCGTGATCGCTGTCGCTCTCGACGCTCTGCGAAATGGTCCGGATGAATTGGGTCTGGGTCGACCAGTCGCCCTGTTGCCCGAGGATGCGGGCGGCACGCACGATCTCGCGGCGGTTGAAGGCAACGCGTTCCTCGGTCGAGGGCGTGGTTGCACCGGCACTGCCGGGCGCAGGGATGGGGCGGTTCAGCCGCTCGAGCGCAAGCTGGCCGTAGAACTGATCCGGATGGCTCGCCGCCTGCTCGAACAGGCGCTGGGAGTCGGCGGCACGGCCGGCGACCTGCGCCGCACGGGCCGCCCAATACTGGCCCTTTGCCTGGGTCTGCGGCGACTTGGCGGCGCGGCCATAGCGCTCGAACATGCCGACCGCTTCGGCGGCGCGGCCGGTCTTGAGCGCATTCCAGCCGGCGAGCCAGACAAGGCTGGTATAGTCGTCACGCTCGCCGATGGGACGATCGCGGACTTGCGTCCCCGGCGCGTAGGTCTCGTCGACCAAGCGCGCGATCCGGTAGGCGGCGGCCACGTCACCGGCGGCGACAGCCTCGCGGGCGCTCGACAGCAGCAGCTCAAGCCATTTCTCGACCTCCGCCGGGCGGCCGGTGAGCGTGCGGTTTTGGGCGAGCCATCCCCGAGCCGCGGCAGGAGCCCCGGCGCGCAACCACAGCGCCTTGTCGGCGACAAAGCCGGCGTCGTTCTGCAACGCCACGGGGAGAGCGTCGGCGACCATCTGCGCATCGGGCGCGTTGGTGCGGAGCGCAATACGAGCCTCGAACAGCGCGCGCTTGGCCGCTGAGGTGAGGGGCAGCTGGCGTTGCGCGGCCGCGGTCTTGCCGGCCCAGAGCAGCCGGTCCATCCGCTCGTCCTGATCAGCGGTGGTGAAGCTCGGGCCGAAGCTCGCGAACACCGCCGTTTCGTCGGCGGCGGAGAGCGAGCCGGAGGTCCAGGCCTTGCGCGCGGCCGTGAGCGCGTCGCTGCGTCGGCCGACGGACAGCAGGGCTTCGGCATAGCGCGCCTGACCCGTGTTGGTGAGCGGCGGGAACTTGTCGAAGAATGCAACAACACGGCCCGGCGAGACCGCGCCGGGCTGGAGCACGCGCTCGGCCGCGCGGCGCATGTTCTGCTCGCCCGGCCAGCCCGGATGCGCGATCAGGAAGCTGGCATAGCTGTCGAACGAAAAGCCGTCCGACTGGCGGAGCGACTGCCATTGCGGAAGGGCGGCGACGACCGGGTCGGCCGCACTGTACGGCGCCTGGGGCGCGGCCGGCTGGGTCGGGATCAGATTGGTCGGATCGGCCACCACCGCAGTGGTCGCGGTGCCGATCAAAAGGGCAATGGGCAGAGCCAGGCGTGTTCTCATGCTGGACAGTCTAGGCGACTGATCCTTATCTGGCGGTGAACCGGCCATGATCGCTCCCTGTTCTGGCCCCGTCTATGCCTGACTCCTCGAGTCCGGTGAAGGAGCAAATTCATGTTTTCAGGCTCGATTCCGGCCCTGGTGACGCTTTTCCGCGACGGAGCGGTGGACGAAGCCGAATACAAGGCGTTCGTCGACTGGCAGGTCCGCGAAGGCAGTCACGCGCTGGTGCCCTGTGGCACAACGGGCGAATCCGCGACCCTGAGCTACGACGAGCACTATCGGGTCATCGATCTGTGCGTGGAAGCGGCGGCGGGGCGGGTGCCGGTGATCGCGGGCTGTGGCTCCAACGACACGGCCACTGCCAAGAAGCACATGGCGCATTCCGAGGCAGCGGGCGCGGCGGCGGCGCTGGTGGTCATGCCCTATTACAACCGGCCGAACCAGGAGGGGCTTTACGCGCATTTCGCGGCACTGGCTGACGCAAGTGACTTGCCGATCATCCTGTACAACGTACCGGGTCGGACGGTCGCGGATATGACGGTCGACACAATGGCACGCCTGGCCGAGATTCCGACAATTGTCGGGGTGAAGGACGCCACCGGCAATGTGGCGCGGGTGACTGCGCAGCGGCTCGCATGTGGGACCGACTTCGTGCAGCTCTCGGGCAATGACGACATGGCCCTGGGCTTCATGGCCATGGGCGGGGTGGGGTGCATTTCCGTCACCGCCAATGTCGCGCCGCGCCTCTGCGCCGAGTTTCAGGAAGCGTGTCTCGCTGCCGATTGGGCGAAGGCCCTCCAGGTGCAGGACCGGCTCTATCCGCTCCATGCCGCGTTGTTCAGCGATGCCTCGCCTGGGCCGACCAAATATGCGCTCAACAAGCTTCACCCGGACTGGGGCGCGGAGCTGCGGCTGCCTATGACACCCGCCGGCGAGGCAAGCCGGCGCGCTGTCGATGCAGCGCTCCAACATGCAGGATTGATCTGATTTGGCCCGTCCAAGACCCACAGAGTTCGAAAAGACCAAGATCGTTGCCGAGAACCGGCGCGCGCGGTTCGATTACTTCATCGATCAGGTGTTCGAGGCGGGCATCGCGCTCACCGGCACGGAGGTGAAGTCGCTGCGCTTCGGCGAGGGCTCGATCGCGGAAAGCTATGCCGAGGTGAAGGACGGCGAGATCTGGCTCGTCAACTCGAACGTGCCCGAGTTCAGCCACGGCAACCGGCACAATCACGAGCCCAAGCGCCCGCGCAAGCTGCTGCTGAAGGAGCGCGAGATCAACAAGATGCACGGCGCCGTGGCGCGCGAGGGCATGACCCTGGTGCCGCTCTCCATCTACTTCAACGGGCGCGGGCGCGCCAAGGTCGAGCTGGCGCTGGCCAAGGGCAAGAAGGCGCACGACAAGCGCGACACGATCAAGGAAAGGGATTGGAAGCGGGAGCAAGGACGGTTGCTGCGCGGCGGGTGAGTCGATTTTCTAGAAGAGAAGGCTTCGACAAGCTCAGCCTCGACGGTGTCGGAGGGCGGTACCCAACTGGCAGGTCCGTTCCACACTTAAACCCGTCGGGGCTGAGCTTGTCGAAGCCCTCTCTTCTTCAGCTTAGCTCCCGAGCCAGCGCCACGAACTCCGGCACGCTGACGGTCTCCGCCCGGCGCGCCGTGTCGATTCCCAACCGTTCCGCCGCTTCCACCCCGCCCGGCACGCTCTTGAGGCTCTGCCGCAGCATCTTCCGGCGTTGGCCGAAGGCGGCGGCGGTGAGGCGCTCCAAAACCTGGACGCTCACGCCGGCGGGTGCTTCGGCGGGCACGATGTGAACGACGGCGCTCATCACCTTAGGGGGCGGCGTAAAGGCGGAGCGGTGGACAGCCATGGCGATGCGGGTCGTCGCGCGCCACTGGCTGAGCACCGCCAATCGGCCATAGGCGTCGGTGTCCGACGCCGCGACGATCCGTTCTGCCACTTCCTTCTGGAACATGAGCGTGAGCGAACGCCACCAGGGCGGCCACGCCTCGCTCGTCAGCCAGCCGACCAGCAAAGCTGTCCCGACATTATAGGGCAGGTTTGCAACGATGTGGCCCGCACCCCCCAGTTCCGCCTCGGCGTCGATCTTGAGCGCGTCGCCTTCGATGATGCGTAAGCGGCCCGGCGCCCAATCGCTCAGCTCGGCAAGTGCGGGCAGACATCGCGCGTCGCGTTCGACAGCGACCACATCGGCCCCCGTGCGGAGCAAGGCACGGGTGAGGCCTCCGGGGCCTGGCCCCACCTCCAGGACGCGTTGGCCGGAGAGGTCGCCCGGGATGCGCGCGATGCGGTCGAGCAATTGCTCGTCGAACAGGAAGTTCTGACCCAGCGCCTTGCTGGCACTGAGCCCGTGCCGGGCGATCACCTCGCGCAGCGGCGGCAGGGGGGTCAAGCCGGGCAGCACTCCAGCTTGCGCTGGTTAACGGCCTGAGCAGCAAGCTTGATGGCGGCGATCGTCGCGCCCGGATGCGCGATGCCGCGTCCAGCGATTGCAAAGGCAGTCCCATGGTCAGGGGCTGTCCGGACGATCGGCAGCCCCAGAGTCATGTTCACGCCGACGTCAAAATAGAGCGTCTTCAATGGGATCAACGCCTGATCATGGTAGAGGCAGATAGCGGCGTCATAGGTCCTGCGTGCGCGCGCGTGGAACATGGTGTCGGCGGCGAGCGGGCCCGTCACGTCGATCCCTTCAGCGCGGAGCTCGGCAATGGCGGGCTCGATCAGGTCTATCTCTTCGGTCCCCAGCGCACCGCCTTCACCGGCATGCGGATTGAGCCCGGCAAAGGCGAGCCGCGGCTCGGCAATGCCGAAGCTGCGCTGGAGGCCGCGGGCGGTGGTACGCGCCTTGGCGGCGATCACCTCGATCGACAGACTGTGCGCCACACGGGCGAGCGGCATGTGGGTGGTAACGGGCACCACGCGCAGATCGGGTCCGGCGAGCATCATCACGACATTCTCTGGCGCAATGCCGCAGCGCTCGGCCACGAACTCGGTCTGGCCCGGATGGGTAAAGCCGATGGCATAGAGCTGGTGCTTGGCGACCGGTCCGGTCACCAGCGCCGAGGCAGCGCCCGAGCGGGTGAGGCCAGTCGCCACCTCCAGGGAGTCGAGCGAGCAGCGAGCGCCTTCGAGGTTCGGCTGGCCGGCCGCGATCTCGCCACCGACCTCCACCGAAAGGAGGGGGAGCGCGCCGCCGAACACGCCGGCCGCTTGCTCAGGCGAATCGATGCGCTCGATCGGCCCTGCCCAGACCGCCTCGATCGACCGAATGTCACCGACCGCAAAGAAGGGCGGGAGCCCTTCCTCATCGCGTGCCAGCCATGCCTTGACCACGATCTCCGGACCAATGCCCGCGGGGTCGCCCAGCGCGACCGCGAGCGGTGCGTCGGACCAGGACTCAGCGATAGTCAACCACCGCGTCCCGTCGCAGATCGCGCAAATAGCGCCGCGCACGCATGTTGACGCGCTGTTCTTCGAGCTGAGCCATGATCGTCTCCGCGTTTGGCCCCTCGGCGACTTGAGGGTCGTCGCGGCCGCAGACCACGAGCACGCGCACGCCATCCTGCGGCGAGCCGAATGGTGGACTGGCCTGGCCTACCTGCAAGTTCAGCATCAGCTCTTGCAGCTGGGCCGGGAGGTCGCGGATCCGGACCTGGTCATTGTCGACCATTTCGGCGCCGAGCTGCTCCGCCACCTTCTGCGCTGCACCACAGCCTGCGATGGTGCGGGTCGCCTGCGCAAACGAGGAAGCCTTCGCGGTCGCCTGCTCTTGCGTGGTGCCGGGCGGGAAGGAGATGGAGAGCTGGCGCAGGGCAAGCACCGCATCCCGCGGATCGGCGGTCAGCACCTGGCGCTTGTCGATCATGTACAGGATCGAGAAGCCGCCCGGGACCTGGATAGGGCCTGCGAGCTGACCGCTGGGCATTTCCCGCGCTGCGGCAGCGAGGGTTTCGGGCAGCTGTTCCGGGCGGACCCAGCCCAGGTCGCCGCCCACGGCCGCTGTCGATGCCTCGGAGAACTGCCGGGCATAAGCCGTGAAGGAACCGCCCTGGCGAACCTGTTCCATGATCCGGCGGAGATTGCTGCTAACCTCCGCCGCATTCTCCGGCGTCGCCGACAGGAAGATCTCGCCCACCCGCACTTCGGTCGCGCCCTTGGAGGCGTTCAGGCGGGCGATGATGCCCTGCACTTCCTCCTGGCCGACATTGATGAAGGGTTGCACGCGACGTCTGAGCAGCCGGTTCCAGGCGAGCTCGCCCTCGATCTGGCGCTTGAGCGAGTTGGATGAGGAGCCCATGCGTTGCAGATACTCGGCCATCTGCTCGGGCGTGCGCTTGAAGTTGCGCGCAACCCGAACAAAGCTCTCGTCGATCTCGGCGCGGGTGACGTCGATCTTGTTGGCCTTGGCCTCCTGGATCTGCAGCACCTCATCGATGAGGTTGCGCAGCACCTGCGTGCGAAGGCGTTCAATCTCCTCCTCAGGCGGGCGAGTGTTGTTGGCGGCCAGGATCAGCGCCAGCCGCTGCTCGACATCGGTGCGTGTAATGATGTCGCCGTTGACGATCGCGGTCGGCTTGCGCACGCCGGGATCGTTCTTGCCGAACACGACCACATCGGACGGTAGGTTCAGGCCTTCCGCGGAGTTGCCCGGCTGAGCGGTCTGGGCAAAAGCCGCGCATCCTAGGGCAGTTGCGGCAAGCAGCACCCGGCGGAACGGGCGGGAGAAATACGTCATCACGTCTGAAAACATTCCTATCGTCTCAGGAAAGCATGCGCCTCAGCTATGGTCGAGCGGCTGAACAGGGGCTTAGCGGCCCAGGTTACGCAAAGAAAGCCTGAGCAGGAAAGTATTGCCGCGCCGCGCGTCGCCCGTGTTCTGGTAATCGCGCCGCCAGGTGAGGCCGAGTTCGAGACAATCATCGGCATAGGCAAGGCCGAGCCGGTGCCGGATCGGCTGAAAACCATCGGCCGTGGAGAGCGGGTCTTCGAGCCGATCGGTCAGGTCGACGATCGCCGAACCGAAGGCGGACCAATAGCGGCCGATCTGGACCCGTCCACCGGCCCGCACCTCCTCGCGGTCGCGCAAATCCTCGATGCTGGTGTCGATGTCGCGGTTGAGCCGGAGGTACCCGAGCAGCACATAGGTGTTTCGCGAGCCGATGGTGGCGTCGATCTCATTCCGCCGGATCGCCAGATTGTCTTTGTCGAGACGGTAGCGGTGAGTGAACGACACGATGTCGCGAAAGCGAATAGTCGTGCGCCCGACGAAGTCGGACAGCTTGCCCCCAAGGCCGACGCCGTTTGGAAACAGGATCGGCCGGTTCGACAGGCGGTAGCTCTGGCCGACATTGGCCGTCACCGCGATGCCGGGCAGGCTCAGTGCATAGTCGACGCCGTAGGTGATGCGCGCGCCGTCCTCGAACCGGTCGTAGCCGGGGAAGCGGTTGAGCGCGAAGAGGTTGGAGTCCTCGAGCTCGATCGCCCGCGCATCCTCGTTCGGGATCGACAGGTTGCGGATTGGTGGGGTCGCAACGAGTTGAATGCGGGGCGTGATGCGCTGGGTGCCCCTGCCGACCGCACCAAGCAGCGGCCAGCGCACATCCACAGCCACGGCGCCGATCGCCCGCGCCTGCCAGCCCGGATTGCCGCGATAGACGAGCGTCGGCGTAAGGAGGTTCTCGTCCGAGTTGTAAACATCGCCGCGGCCAAAGGCGGTGAGCGTCACTTCCTGGCCCCAGGTCGTCAGGCGGCGCAAGTCCCAGCGGAACGCGGCAAATGCGCGCTGCGTGTCCTGCCCCTCGGTGCGGCCGATCGCGAGCGTGTTCAACTGCACCTCGGCACGACCGCCGGCGAGATCGAGACGCTGCCGAAAGTCGAGCTCAGGGAGCGCGATCGGCTGCTGCCCTTGCGGGTCGTTGATCCGAAGCGTCTGCGTCGCCCAGCCGGTCAGCGAGAAATAGGTGTCCGGATCGATCCGTTCGGCGCGGATGGTCGAACGCAGCCGATCGTCGCGCGAGATGTCGTAGCGGCGAAGGAAGGTGCGGTCGGTCGTCACCCGCAGCGAGCCAGTGATGTTCCAATAGGGATCGAGCTGGAACCGGCCGCTCGCGTCAAGATAGCCGCGAATGTCACGTTCGGAGACGAGGCCCGGGTTGAGGGAGGCAGGCCGGCGACGGCTCTCCGTAACCATGCCGCGCACCTGATAGGCGCCATTGCCCGTTAGCGCCCGATATTGCGCTTCGAGCGCCGGCAGCACGTTCGAATAGATGTGCGGCGTAACGGTCAGGTCGCGGTTGGGTGCGAGCTTGAAATGATAAGGCAGCGCCACCTCGAAGCCGTTGACCCGGCTGAACCGGATGTCGGGCACCAGCACGCCGCTGCCGCCCTCGTCCCCGGTTGGGGTGGACAGCAGCGGGAGAGGGAGGAGCGACACGCCGAACAGGTGCAGGCGCGCGCCCTGGTAGAAGACCCGCCGGCGCTGCGTATCGTAGGTGACGCGCACCGCCGTGATCTTCCAGCTCGGCTCCCGGGGGGTGCAGCCGTCCTGCTCGGTGACCGGGCAGCCCGTGTAAGCGGCGTTCTCGAGCGTGTAGATGTTGCCCTGCCGGGCACCCTTGTCAGCCGCCAGCCGGCCGCCGCCCTCCAGCACCACCAGAAGATTGTCGACCAGACCGTCTCGCAGCGTATCCGTCAGCAGGACCGAGTCCCCGTAAGCCGTGTCACCGCCCGGGTTGGTCACGGCAACATCGCCCTCGGCCCGGACTTCTCCGGTGGTGCGGTTCCACACCACGCGGTTGGCGCGCAGCCGATTGCCCTCGCGGAACATGCGGACGTCGCCGGTGGCGACCACCGTATCCACCTCGTTCTGATATTCGAGCTGGTCGGCGCTGAATTCGACCGTGTCGGCGGGGGTCGGCGTCCCGACCTGCGCCGGGGGCGGATCGGCTGGGCGGTCCTGCAAGTCCTGACCCTGCGCGGCGGCCGACCACATCCATGCGGCGCTCGTCAGCCAGATCAACCGCTTGCCTGTCACGCTTACCCCGAACGACCCTGAACCGGGGCCGCGCCTATCGCACTCGGGGACGGCCTGCAAATCGTTCTGCCACGGGGTTGCGAGGCGCGCGGGGAAGCTTACAGGCGGGTCAATAGCTCGCGTTCACCACAGGATGTCGTTCAATGCAGGTCAGCTTCTCCCCTACACGTCCGCAAGGCTCCTATGACCTGGCGCTCGTCGCGCGCGCTGGTGGTGAGCCTGCGGGCGTTCCGGACGGTGCGGCCGAGTTGGTGCGCTCCGCACTGCGTGCGTCGCGCTTCGAAGGCGAGGCGGGGTCGCTGGCCGAGCTGTTCGTGACCGACGGGGGCGCGGTGCGGCGGTTGCTGGTTGTGGGCATCGGAAAGGGCGAGGGGACCGATTACCAGAAGGCCGGCGGGGCGCTCGTGGCGCGGCTGCTGACCTCGGGCACCGAGACGCTGGTGGCGGAGCTCGGCGGAGCTTCGGCCGAGCTGGCGGCCGAGTTCGCCGCGGCAGCAAGCCTTCGCGCCTGGCGGATCGACACCTATCGCACCAAGCTGCCGGCCAAGCAGCGCCCAAGTCTCAAGGACCTCGTGATCGTGGGCTCCGAGGACGGTGGCTGGGAGCGGCAGCGTGCGGTGGTCGAAGGTGTCGCCCTCACCCGCGAACTGGTGAGTGAACCGGCGAACATCATCTATCCCGAAAGCTTTGTCGAACGCTGCCGGCATCTGGAGCAGCTCGGCGTCGAGATTCGCGTGCTCGGCGAAGACGAAATGCGCAAGCTCGGTATGGGGGCGCTGCTCGGCGTCTCGCAGGGGAGCGTGCGCGAGGCGCAGTTGCTCGTCATGACCTGGAAGGGTGCCGACGCGGAACCGGTCGCACTCGTTGGCAAGGGCGTGACCTTCGACACGGGCGGCATCTCGATCAAGCCGGCCGCCGGCATGGAGGACATGAAGTGGGATATGGGCGGGGCAGGTGCGGTCGCCGGAGCCATGAAGGCGCTCGCGTTGCGTAAGGCCAAGGCGCATGTGATCGGCGTCTGCGGGCTGGTCGAGAACATGCCGGACGGCAACGCCCAGCGGCCGGGCGACGTGGTCACCTCCATGTCGGGCCAGACGATCGAAGTGATCAACACCGATGCCGAAGGGCGGCTGGTCCTGTGCGACGCGATCACCTGGGTGCAGCGCGAGTACAAGCCGAAGACGATCGTCGACCTAGCGACGCTGACCGGCGCGATGATCATCAGCCTCGGCAACGAGCATGGCGGCCTGTTCGCGAACGACGACACCCTGGCGGACCAACTCGTGGCCGCGGGCAAGGCTACCGGGGACCTGCTGTGGCGCTTCCCGCTTGGCGACGCTTACAACAAGCTGATCGACAGCCCCATCGCCGACATGAAGAATGTGGGGCCGCGCGAGGCCGGCTCGATCACGGCGGCGCAGTTCATCCTGCGCTTCGTCGACGAGGGCGTGCGCTGGGCCCATCTCGACATCGCGGGGATGGTGTGGTCGTCTAAGCCGAGCTCCGTGTGGGACAAGGGCGCGACCGGCTACGGTGTGCGCCTGCTCGACCGGTTCGTGGCGGACAACTTCGAGAAGTAAACCGGAGCTTGAGTTTGTGACCGGAGCTTTCTAGGGAGCCGCCACTTTCCCGCACTGCAACACACGGAGCTTCGGCCATGGCCGTCACGCGCACTTTCTCGATCATCAAGCCGGACGCCACGCGTCGCAACCTGACCGGTGCCGTAACCAAGATGCTGGAGGAAGCGGGCCTGCGTGTCGTTGCGTCCAAGCGCATCCTGATGAGCAAGGAGCAGGCTGAAGGCTTCTATGGCGTGCATCGGGAGCGCCCCTTCTTCAACGATCTGGTGAGCTTCATGACCTCGGGCCCGGTCGTGGTGCAGGTGCTCGAAGGCGAGAACGCCGTGCAGCGCAACCGCGACGTCATGGGCGCCACCAATCCGGCCAATGCGGAGCCCGGCACGATCCGCAAGGAGTTGGCGGAGTCGATCGAGGCGAACTCGGTGCATGGCTCGGACTCGGAAGAGAATGCGGCGATCGAGATCGCCTTCTTCTTCAAGGATGAGGAGATCGTCGGCTGAGCCGCTGACGCGTTAAGCGTCAGCTTCCATTCACTGTCATAGTCGCATAGAACAGCGCCACCTTATGGACCAGCGCATGCGCTATGATCGGGATTGGGACGAGCGGCTCGACGCGCTGGAGCCGCTGCCGCCGCTCGACGAGCGCTATGGCGGCGATTGCTCCGAGCCGCCGCCACGTCCGCCGAGCCGCCGCTGGTTCAAGAAGCGGCACATCGCCGCGGGCCTGCTGCTGCTGTTCATGCTGGCGGTCGGCTGGCTGGCGATCACGGCGCCGCTCGACCGATCGCTGCAGCCGATCGCGCCGCCCAGCATTACGCTCCTCGCCAGCGACGGGACTCCGATCGCGCGCAAGGGGGCGATCTTCGCTCAGCCGGTGAAGGCCAGCGAGCTGCCGGAGCATGTGCCGCAGGCCTTCATTGCGATCGAGGACCGGAGTTTCCGGTCGCATATTGGCATCTCCATCCGCGGGATCGGCCGGGCCGCCTGGCGCAACCTGACCGGCGGCGGCGTCTCGCAGGGCGGAAGCACGCTGACGCAGCAGCTCGCGAAAAACGCCTTTCTCAACGATCGCCGGACGTTCGGCCGCAAGATCCAGGAACTGCTGATCGCCTTCTGGCTGGAGGCCTGGCTCACCAAGGACGAGATTCTCGAGCGCTACCTCTCGAACGTCTATTTCGGCGACAATGTGTACGGCCTGCGCGCGGCCTCGCGCCATTATTTCAGCCGCGATCCTTCTGACCTGACCATGGGCCAGGCCGCGATGCTTGCTGGGCTGGTCAAGGCCCCGTCGCGGCTGGCGCCCACCAAGAACCTGACCGGCGCGCGGCAAAGGGGGCGGCTGGTCCTGCAGGCGATGGCTGATGCGGGCTTCATCTCGGAGGCAAAGGCACGGTCGCAGCCGGTCGTTCGGCTGAAGGTGACGCGTGAAAGGGCGATGCCGACCGGCACCTATTTTGCCGATTGGGTCATGCCGGCCGCGCGCGATCAGGCGGGCGCCGTTTACGAGCGTCAGGACATCCAGACCACACTCGAAACACGGCTGCAGCGCGCCGCCATCCAGGCAACCACGCGCGGGGCGATCAAAGGCGCGCAGATCGCACTGGTTGCCATGCGGCCGGACGGGCGCGTGGTCGCGATGGTCGGCGGGCGCGATTACAAGGACAGCCCGTTCAACCGCGCCACCCAGGCGCGGCGGCAGCCGGGCTCGACTTTCAAGCTGTTCGTCTATCTGGCGGCGCTCCGCTCCGGCATGACGCCGGACAGCCTCGTCGACGACCGCCCAGTGACGATCGACGGCTGGTCGCCGGTCAACAATGACCGGCGTTATCGCGGGAAGATCACGCTGCGTCAGGCTTTTGCCTCATCAAGCAATGTCGCGGCTGCGCGCTTGGCAGACCAGGTCGGTAGGGATGCGGTCATCAAGGCGGCGCGTGATCTTGGCATCACAAGTCCGCTCGCTGACCACCCAAGCCTGGCGCTTGGCACCTCCGGCACGACGCTGCTCGAGCTCACCTCGGCCTACGCTGCCGTGGCCGGCAACAATCTTCCCGTGCGCGCCTACGGCCTCCCGAAGGCGCCGCAGGGCTTCATCGAGTCGCTCTGGAATCGGCCGAAGCGGCTGAGCCGCCGCGACCGCGAGATGCTGCTCGATCTGCTCTCGGGCGTGGTCGAGAAGGGCACGGGGCGCGCGGCCCGGCTGTCGATCGAGGGCTTCGGCAAGACGGGGACCACCCAGAATGCGCGGGACGCGATCTTTGTCGGCTTTGCGGGCGATCTGGTGGTGGGCGTCTGGGTCGGGCGCGACGACAACAAGCCGATGCCGGGCCTGGCGGGAGGCGGCGTACCTGCACGCGTGTGGCGCGACTTCATGAGCCGGGCGATCCCCGGTGCGGCGGTTCGCGCTCCGGCTCCACCGCCGGTCGAGGAGGTCGAGCCGATCGATCCGGTGACGATCACGACGGAAGACGGCGGGCTCGACATCAGCGGTCAAATCGGGGGCGTCGATGTGGGTGTCAGTGCCGGGCCGGACGGTGTGACGGTGCGGGGGCTGCCGATCGATGAAGACGAAGTGCTGATCGGGCCCGAGCCCGCGCCGCCGCCGCGCCGGGCGCCGCCTCGCGACGTCCCAACACAACGTCGCGCGGAGCCGGAGCGGCTACCGCCGGTCGACGAAGGCGAAGAGTAGGACCGCTTGCCGTTTACGTAAGCGGCCGCTAGCACTCGCCTCAGCATCAGGAGAGGTGAGATGGACCTGGAGTTCAGCCCCGAAGACATTGCGTTCCGTGAGGAAGCGCGCCGCTTCATCGCCGAGAATTATCCCCCAGAGCTGCGCGCCAAGATTGCCGACGCCGAAGAGCTCGCCAAGGAAGACTATCTGAAATGGCACCGCATCCTGGCGGCGAAGGGCTGGGTCGCGCCCGCCTGGCCGAAGGAATATGGCGGCCCCGGCTGGACCACCACGCAGCGCTTCATCTGGTCGGAAGAACTCGCCCGCGCCGACACTCTCCCGATCCTGCCGTTCGGCATCAACATGGTCGGGCCGGTCATCTACACCTTCGGCACGCCCGAGCAGAAGGCTAGGTTCCTGCCGCGCATCCTATCCGGCGAGGATTGGTGGTGTCAGGGCTATTCGGAGCCGGGTGCGGGTTCCGACCTTGCCTCGCTGCGGACGCGCGCGGTCCGGGATGGCGACGATTATGTCGTGAACGGCCAGAAGACCTGGACCACGCTTGCCCAGCATGCCGACTGGGGCTTCTTCCTGGTGCGGACGGACCCGGACGCCAAGGCGCAGGAGGGCATTTCCTTCCTCCTGATCGACATGAAGTCGCCGGGCGTGACCGTACGGCCGATCATCACCCTGGGCGGCGAGCATGAGGTGAACGAGGTGTGGCTGGAGGATGTGCGCGTGCCCGTCGATCAGCGCATCTACGAGGAGAACAAGGGCTGGACCTGCGCCAAGTTCCTGCTGGCGCACGAGCGCACGGGCATCGCCGGCGTGGCGCGCTCCAAACGGGGTGTCGAGCGGATCAAGACGATCGCGCGGACGGAGATGGACGGCGACAAGCCGCTGATCGCCAATCCCTTCTTCAAGCGCAAGATCGCCGAGCTGGAGATCGACCTGTCCGCCCTCGAATACACCGAACTGCGGACATTGGCGTCCGAGGCCTCAGGCCGCGGGCCCGGGCCGGAGTCGTCGCTCCTCAAGATCAAGGGCACCGAGATCCAGCAGCGGCTGACGGAGCTCGCGCTGGAAGCGGTCGGGCACTATGGCGCGCCTTATTTCCGCGGCTTCCCGGAAGGCGACAACCAGTATCCGATAGGACCGGATTACGCACACCGTGCGGCGCCGACCTATTTCAACGGCCGCAAGACCAGCATCTATGGCGGCTCGAACGAGATCCAGCGCAACATCATCGCGAAGATGGTGCTGGGGCTTTAGATAAACATCAGCCCGTCATTTCGAGGAGCGCAGCGACGAAGCAATCCATAGGCTCCGTAGCCAACTGGATTGCTTCGCTTCGCTCGCAATGACGAGGGAAGGGGACACAAGATGGACTTCACCTATAACGAGACGCAGCAGATGCTGCGCGACACGCTGGGCCGCTATCTGGCCGACACCTACGACTTCGAAACGCGCCGCAAGATGATCGCCTCCGAAGCCGGGCGCGATCGCGGCATCTGGCGCGCGCTCGCGACCGAACTCGGCATCCTGGGTGCGCCCTTTGGCGAGGAGCAGGGCGGACTGGGTGGCGGTCCTGTCGAGAACATGATCGTCATGGAGCAGCTCGGCGAGGCGATCTCGATTGAGCCTTATCTGCAGACGGTCGTGATCGGGGGCGGCGCGCTGAAGGCGGCGGGCGGGAACATGGCCGATGCCCTGATCCCACAGATCATTGGCGGCGAGGCGGTGATCGCCTTCGCCTATGCCGAGCCGCAGGGCCGTTACGAGCTGCACAATCTCCGCACGACGGCACGCCGCGAGGGTGAAGGCTGGGTGCTGAACGGGCACAAGGCGGTGGTCTATGCCGCACCTTGGGCGACGCACCTGCTGGTGACCGCGCGCACGGGAGGCAGCCAGCGCGAGACCGGCGGCGTCTCGCTGTTCCTGGTCGAGGCGAACCGCGCCGGCATCGTCCGCCGCGACTATCCAACCGTGGACGGCTTCCGCGCGTCCGAAATCTATTTCGAGAATGCGTCCGTTCCCGGCGACGCCCTGATCGGGGGCGAGGGCGACGCGCTGCCGCTCATCGAGCAGATCGTCGACGAGGCGACCGCGGCCGTTTGCGCCGAGGGCGTGGGGGTCATGCGCCGGCTGCATGCGGGCACGCAGGACTATGCACGGCAGCGCAAGCAGTTCGGCCGGCCGATCTCCGACTTTCAGGTGCTGCAGCACCGGATGGTCGACATGTTCATGGAAGTGGAGCAGGCCGTCTCCATGACGCTGATGGCAACGTTGAAGCTGGACCTACCGGCGACCGAGCGCGCCGCAGCGGTGAGCCAGGCCAAGGCGAAGATCGGCAAAGGCCTGAAGTTCGTGGGCCAAAGCGCCGTTCAGATCCACGGCGGCATCGGCATTACCGACGAGCTCGCCATCGGCCATTATTTCAAGCGCGCGACGATGATCGAGGGTCAGTTCGGCTCGGTCGATCACCATCTGGCACGCTTCGAGCGGCTGAGCATGGGCGACTAATCACGCTGACCCGCTCGTCCCGAGCGACGTCGAGGGGCGCACCTCCAGAGTTCGCGACCGCGCCCCTCGACTTCGCTCGGGACGAGCGCCACAGTCGTTCAATGGACCGTCGCACCTTCATCGCCGGGCTGCCGCTGGCCGCCGCCGCCACCCAGGTCGCCGCTCAAACCAAGCCAACCGAGAACCGGCCGGCTCCCCCCGCACCGGAAGCGCGCAAGCGACTCGATGTGCGTGCGGGCGACCGCCCAGTGGGGGCGAACTTCGCGTCTCGCTCGGCGGTGTTTGGCACGCGCGGGGCGGCGGGCAGTGCGCATCCGTTGGCCACGCTGGCGGGCCTCGACATCCTGCAGAAGGGCGGCTCTGCGGCCGATGCTGCCATCGCCATGAACGCGTGTCTCGGCTTCCTTGAGCCGACCGCGAACGGCATCGGCGGGGATATCTATATCCTGATGTGGGACCCGAAGACCCGCCAGGTGCAGGGCCTTGCCGGTTCGGGCCGCAGCCCGCGCGGGCTGAGCCTGGAGACGGTGCGCTCGCGGGCGCGCAACGGCGTGCTGCCGACGCACGGCGCGGTGACGGTCTCCGTGCCGGGCGCGGTCGATGGGTGGTGGGCGCTTCACCAGCGGCATGGGCGGTTGAAATGGGCCGAGCTGTTCGAGCCGGCGATCATGCATGCCAGCGAAGGTGCGCCCGTCTCCCCCGTGGTCGCCTATTATCTGGAGGCCGGAGTGCGCGGCCTGCGACGGCCGGAGCGCGGCATCGAGGAGATCGAGAACGCTCTCCGCACCTATGCGCCAGGCGGCCGGGCGCCACGCGAAGGCGAGGTCTTCCGCAATCCCGACCTCGCGCGCACCTACCGGATGATCGCCGAGGGCGGGCGCGACGCCTTCTATGACGGGCCGATCGCCGACACGATCGAGCGCTATTTCCGTCGCATCGGCGGCTGGATGACGCGCGCGGACCTGAAGGCGCAGCGGGCGAATTGGTCCACGCCGCTCAGGACCAGCTATCGCGGGGTGGACGTGTTCGCGATTGGCGAAAACACGCAAGGCGCCGCCACGCTGCAGATGCTGAACATGCTGGAGCGGTTCGACATGAAGTCCGCGGGCTTCCAGACAGCCGAGTCTATCCACCTCCAGGCCGAGGCCAAGCGGCTCGCCTATGAGGACCGGGCGCGCTTCTATGCCGATCCGACCTTCTCGCGCGTGCCGTTCGATTGGCTTGTGTCCAAGGACTATGCGGCGGAGCGCGCCAGGCTGATCCGGCCCGATCGCATCAACATGAGCGTGCAGCCCGGCAACGCGCCGAGCCGAGGCGACACCACCTATTTCACGGTCGCTGATAAGGATGGGATGATGTGCTCCGTCATCCAATCAAACTTCCGCGGCATGGGATCGGGGCTGGTCGCGGACGGGCTCGGCTTCATGTTCCAGGACCGCGGACAGCTGTTCGCGCTCACCGACGGACACCCCAACCTCTATGCGCCGGGCAAGCGGCCGTTCCAGACCATCATTCCGGGCTTTGCGACTCGCGGCGGCGAGCCCTGGCTCAGCTTCGGCGTGATGGGCGGAGACATGCAGCCCCAGGGGCAGACGCAGATCATCCTCAATCGCGTCGACTATGGCCTGGACGTGCAGGAAGCGGGCGACTCACCCCGGTGGCATCACGAAGGCTCGTCCGAACGGATGGGTGAGGACGACAAGAGCATCGGCCCGCCGGGCCTCCTCCGGCTGGAGCGCGGCGTGCCCGATGCGACCCGGGCGAAGCTGGCGGCGATGGGCTGGCGCCTGGGTGAGAGCGATGGCGGCTTTGGCCGTTATCAGTGTGTCGAGCGGATGATGCAGGGTCGGGATCGCGTCTGGGCTGCGGGCAGCGAGATGCGCGCGGATGGCTGTGCCCTGGCCTACTGACGCGGTTGACCCGAATCGTGCCGCACGCTATGGGCCGCCGCTCTTGGGGCGTGGCCTATGCCGCGCCCTTCGCACTTTCACGCTGATTTGAGGACGATCAATGGCGAATACGCCGCAAGCCAAGAAGCGCATCCGTCGCAACAACCGCCGCGCGGAGATCAACCACGCGCGCGTCAGCCGCATCCGCACCTTTGTGAAGCGGGTCGAGGCAGCGTTGGACGCGGGCGACAAGGCGGCGGCCACGGCGGCGATCGCGGCGGTGCAGCCGGAACTGGCGCGCGGCGTAGCGAAGGGCGTGCTCCACAAGAACACTGCGGCGCGCAAATTCTCGCGCCTGACCAAGCGGGTCTCGGCGCTCGCCTGAGCGCCAATCGACGCCGCAAAAACGCAGATTTTGGAGCCCGTCGACCACCCGGTCGGCGGGCTCTTTCTATTGTGACGCAAACGTTACGTCCAAGTGCCGGTGTTTCCTTGATTCGTTCTTTCGGACGACGGATCGAAGGGTAAAACCCTTGGATTTCCGAGGCTTTTTGCTTTCCTGACAGGAAAGTGACGGTTTTCCGAGTCAACGGCCTATATTTCACCGATGTGAAAAAACGGGCGTTGATCGACTCACGAACACAGCCCTACAACTTGGCTCCCGGCATTCGAATCAGGTGCCGGGGACCACGTCGAGAACCACAACACTGCGCCGGTTTCCAACGCGATTCCGGCAGTGGCTCGGCTTGTGTCTAACAACCGCCGGCGGCCGGGGGGCTGATACGGACGAGGGGAGGGCGATTGTGGGTCCAATGCTGGTACGCGAAAAGATGATTGATCGGGGGGAACAAGTGTCCACCGCCTGGGCTGCCATCCGCGAAGGCCTGAAGCGCGACTGCGGCGCTCGGCTGTTCGATCACTGGCTGAAGCCGATCATGCTCGCTGGCATCAGCGAGAAGGGTGATGTGGTTCGCCTGACGCTCCCGACCGAATTCCACGCCAATTGGGTGCGCGCGCATTACGCCGACCGGCTGCTGCTCGCCTGGCGCTCGGCCATGCCGGTCGTCCGTGAAGTGCGGATCGACGTGGCACCGAACGATATCGTCACGCGCATCTACACCGCCGACGAGGTGCAGTCGGTGCCGACAGCGCCACCTGCGCCCGGCTTCGACGCGCGTCAGACCTTTGATCGCTTCGTGACCGGCGACGAAAACCGCGTCGCTTACAACGCTGCCAAGGCGCTGGCCGATGGCGAGCTCCGCTTCTCGCCTCTCTTCATTCACTCCGCGACAGGCCAGGGCAAGAGCCACCTGATGAATGCGATCGGCGCCGCCTACCGGGCGCGCGTGCCGTCTGCGACGATCCTGTTCATGTCTGCCGAGCGCTTCATGGTCGAGTTCGTGTCGGCGATGCGGGACAAGGATACTCTAACCTTTAAGTCGCGGCTGCGTTCTGCCGACCTGCTGATGATCGACGATGTGCAATTCATCGCCGGCAAGGGCTCGACCCAGGAAGAGTTCCTGCATACGCTCAACGAGCTGACAGGCGCCGGCAAGAAAGTCGTGATCAGCGCCGATCGTGCGCCCCAGGCGCTGGACGGCGTCGAGACGCGCATCGCATCGCGCCTAGCGAGCGGTTTGGTCGTGGACATCAAGCCTGCGACCTTTGGCCTGCGGCTGAAGATCGTGAAGGCGAAGCTCGCCCAGATGCCCGACGTGCGGATGCCGGAAGCAGTGGCCGAGCTTCTCGCCGGACGCATCCAGACCAGTGTCCGCGAGCTCGAAGGTGCGCTCAACCGGCTGACCGCCTATGCGCTGCTGAACGATCGCGCGATCGACCTTGCCTTTGCGCAGGAAGTCCTGGGCGAAATGCTGAACGCGTCTACCCGGCGCATCACGATCGATGAGATCCAGCGCGCCGTTTCCGCGCATTACGGCATGCGGCAGGCGGAGATGGTATCGGCCCGTCGTGCGCGCGCAGTGGCGCGTCCGCGGCAGATCGCGATGTATCTCGCCAAGCGACTGACTCCGCGCTCGCTGCCCGAGATCGGGCGTCGTTTCGGCGGGCGGGATCACACGACGGTGATCCATGCCGTCAAGCAGATTGAGCGACTGCGCGGCGAGGATGCGGACCTCGATGCCGACGTCCGCACCCTGATCCGGCAGCTGGAGGCATAAGCCTCTAAGCCCCTCCCGCGGGGGGAGGGGCTCCAGCGGTTTACGAGGCTGGGCGGCGGCTCGGCTGCGGGATGCGGACCTTGATGGTCTCGCCCGAGTTGCCGGGAAAGCCCGTGAAAATCGCCTCGATCAGGTTCGGCACCAGCCAGGGCAGATCGTCGTTGCGGGACGTGGCGCGGGCCGTGCCTTCGAACAGCCGCTCGCCCGAGTTGGTGCGGTTGATCTCCATGCGCAGCTGGCTGTTGTAGACGGTATAGCTGCGGACCTCGGGACCCCAGCCGGCGCCGCCCCAACCCCCGGCAAAGCCGGGTCCCCAGAACGGGTCGTAGAAGCCCCAGCGACCCCAGCGGCCCCAGCCGCCCCAACCCCAGCCCCAACCAGGGCCCCAGCCGGTGAAGCCCGGCGTGGTGGTCACGCGCTCGCGGCCATTGTCGACGAAATAGTCGAGGCTGACGACGAGGTTGGCAGCACGGGGATCAGTCGCCTGGCGATAGCCGAAGCGCTCGAGCTGCTGCGCCACGAGCTGCGCATAGGAGCGGAACTCGATGCTGCCCTGGAGCTGCTGCTCCTCGGCCTGAATGGTGAAGGTTTCGCCCTGCGCCGGCGGCGGCAGCATGGAAAATCGATTGACGCGCGCGTCGAAGCTTTGCGCGCACGCGCCCAGCACCAACAGCGCAAGCGGGCTCGCCGCCGCGACCAGTTTCTTCTTAAACGACATGCCTTATGGCCCCTCGCGATAAAAGGATGGAATCTGAATGGGCTATTGAGGCTGAACATCGGTTGAACGCTGCAAACAATCAAGTCATCGTGCTGCCCGTCACAGTGGCAAGCGCGCGGGGCTCTTAACCATCTGGACATTCCAGCCGCTTACGCTCCAGTCTGCCGGCAGGAGAGGGGGATAGACGCGTGCAGATACGCTTCTGGGGAACGCGCGGATCACTGGCAAAGCCAGGACCGGCGACAGTGCGCTATGGCGGTAACACTTCATGCGTGGAGGTGCGCTCCGCCGCCGGCACGAGACTGATTATCGATTGCGGCACCGGTGCGCATGAGCTCGGCCAGGCGATCCTGCGTGAGGGTCAGCCTGCGCGTGGGCACATCCTGATCAGCCACACGCATTGGGATCACATTCAGGGCATTCCGTTTTTCGCGCCGCTGTTCGTGCCCGGCCATAGCTGGGACATCTATGCGCCGCAGGGTTTTGGCGAGTCGCTGAAGGAGACGCTCGCCGGGCAGATGGAATACACCTATTTCCCGGTGACACCCGACGCATTCGGGGCGTCGGTCCGCTACCATAATCTCGGCGAGGGCAGCTTCACGATCGACGATCTGACGATCCGCACCCGCTATCTGAATCATCCGGCGCTCACGCTCGCTTTCCGCATCGAAGGCGATGGCGCGAGCATCGCCTATGCGTGCGACCACGAGCCGCACTCGCGTGAGCTGGCGATGGGCGAGGGGCCGATCCTCGGCGAGGACCTGGCCCATGCCGAGTTCATGGAAGGCGTCGACCTCATCATTCATGACGCGCAGTATCTCGCCAGCGAGTATCAGGCGAAGCAGGGCTGGGGTCACTCGACCGTCGAATATGCGGTGACGATCGCCAAGGCCGCGCGTGCCGACCAGATCGCGCTTACCCATCATGATCCTAGCCGGACCGACGACCAGATCGACGCCTATCTGCAAGACCTGCAGGCGCGGATCGGGCCAGACGGACCGAAGGTGTTCGCAGCGTTCGAAGGGCTGGTCGTGCAGATCGGTTCGGAGGCCGTCGGCGCGCAGGCAAGCCTGCCGAATACCGCCAGCGCTATCCGCACCCAGGCCCATGGGGATCAGGCGCGGCTGCTGCTTGTCGGCGACTGTGACGCGATTGCCGACAAGATCGCGCGCGCGATCGAGAACGAGCCTGTGCAGCTGTTGCGGACGAAGAGCATGGGCGCCGCGGCCATGCAGATGGAAGCGCTGCATCCGTCTTTGGTGCTGGTGCATCACAGTGCCGTCGAAGCGGTGCCGGTTGCGTTCCGGGACAGCGCCGGGGGCGAGCTACCGATTGTCATTCTGGGCGGATCCGGGGCGCCCCAGGCAGGCTTTTCCGATCGGCTGGAAGAGCCCTGGTCCGTCGAATATGCCCGCACCCGCATACGGACATGGCTGATGCGTGCCGAATGCCACTGGACGAGGCCGCCCATCCCGCACGACGACGCCGAACGCGTCGCCGCGCTGCGACGGCTGGGCATTCTCGACACCGCACCGGAGGAGCGGTTCGACCGGCATACGAGGATTGCCGCGGCGCTGTTCCGGGTGCCCATCGCGCTGGTCAGCCTCGTCGATGCGGATCGGCAATGGTTCAAATCCTGCTTCGGCACCGATGTATGCGAGAGCTCGCGCGAGACGAGCTTCTGCGCACACGCGATTACGGCCAATGACGGTATGCTGATCGTGCCGGACGCGCTGCAGGACGAGCGCTTCCGCGACAATCCGCTGGTTTCGGAAGGTCCGCGCATCCGCTTCTACGCGGGGGCCGTGCTGCACTCGCCGGAAGGCAAGCGGATCGGGACCTTGTGCATCCTTGATGTCCGCCCCCGCAATCTGACCGACGATGAGCGGAAGCTGCTCCGTGACGTAGCTGGCGCGGTCGAGGCAGAAATCCGCATGCCGGCGCTCAAGGCCGCCTGAACCGTCATGAATGTGCAGACATCCCGCCTGCTGCGACGATCGGCCACGGCTGCCGACGGCGATAGCGCGCGGGCACTGCTCTGGCGGCTGATCTGGATCTACCAGGGCGGCTGCGCGGCCGCGGTGGTGATCACGCTGACGCTGGTGCTGCTGGGGCTGGAACTGACCGGCTATCAGTGGATGGTCATCCTGCTGATGCTGCCAATCGCGGTCGCGATCTACAATCTTGCCGACGTCTATGTGCTCCACCGTCACGCCAAGCCGGTGCTGGCGGCGATGCGGGCGCTGGACAGGGGCGGCGACGCGCCGGAGCCGGTGCTCGCCAACGGTCTCGTCCGCGCGCTGAACCTGCCCTATCTCGCCTTCCTGCGCGTGACTTTCCTGCACGGCCCGCTGGTCACCTTGCAGGTCTATCTGGTGCCAAGCGCGGCCAACTGGTTCTTCGACGGCGGCTTTGCTCCGTGGCAGATCTTCGCCTTTTGCGCGATGACGCTGTTCTTCGCCTCTCCCACGCATGCGATCTTCGAATATTTCGCGGTGAGCCGGGCCATGGAGCCGGTGATCGTGCGGGTGAGCGGCGCGCTGGGCGGCACGCTTCCGCTCGACTATCGACAGGGCCTGATCGCCGTCCGGCTGAAGAGCAAATTGCTCTACCTCGCGATCTTCGTCACCACCCTGCCGCTGATCTTCTTCGCGGCGTCGATGGTGTTCAAGGTGCAGCGCATGTTCGTGCAGGTGGGCGTCACCGCCTCCGCCGAGATGATGTGGCCCTTCTATTCCTGGATGGTCGGCATCGTCCTTGCCTGCGGGCTGGGTTCAGTGATGATGGCGCTGCTGACCGCGCAGGAAGTCTCGCGTTCGGCGATGCGGCTGATCGACTCCATGCGGCTGGTCGAGAGCGGGCGCCTCGACGATGTCGAGCTGCAGGTCTTCTCGACGGACGAATATGCGGACATCTTCCATGGCTTCCAGCACATGCTGGACTCGCTTCGAGAAGAGCAGCGGATCCTTGCCATCAGTCACGATCTGTCGGGCGAGCTGCAGCTGGACCTGCTGATCGCCCGCATCATGCGCGAGACGACCGACCTGCTGAACGCGGAACGCTCTACCCTCTTCCTGCACGACCCGAAGACGGACGAGCTTTATTCGGTGTTCGCCGAAGGAGACTCGATCACCGAGATCCGGCTCCCCGCCAGCCGCGGCATCGCCGGCGCGGTGTTTTCGAGCGGTGTCGCCGAGAACATCACCGATCCCTATGCCGATGCGCGCTTCGACCAGAGCGTCGACAGGAAGACCGGGTTTCGCACCCGCTCGATCCTCTGCCAGCCGATCGTCAATAAGCATGGCGGCCGCATCGGCGTGACGCAGGTGCTGAACAAGAAGGGTGCGGGCTGCTTTTCCGAGAAGGACGAGGCCCGGCTGCGGGCCTTCTCCGCGCAGATCGCGGTCAGCCTCGAAAATGCGCGGCTGTTCGAAGACGTGCTCAGCATGAAGAACTATAACGAGAGCATCCTCGAGAGCACGTCCAACGGCTTTATCACTCTCGATGCCGAAGGCCGCATCGTCACGGCCAACACGGCGGCGCTCGATTTGCTCGGCGTCAAGGAAAGCCTGGCGGGCCGCTCTGCTGAGGAGGTGTTCGCGGGACCGAACCGCTGGGTGATCGAGAAGCTCGATCGTTCGGCACTGGCAGGCGAGACGCAACTCGCCGTCGATGCGGAGCTCGTGCGGACGACCGACGTGCCGGCGTCCGTCAACCTCTCCGCCGCGGCGCTGATCGACGCGAACGACCAGCGCATCGGCTCGATGCTGGTGATGGAAGACATAACCGCCGAGAAGCGCGTCCGCTCGACCATGGCGCGCTACATGTCGAAGGAAGTGGCGGACCAGTTGCTCCAGGCGGGCGAGGACGTGCTCGGCGGCCGGGACCAGACCGTGTCCATTCTCTTCTCGGACGTGCGCGGCTTCACCACCATCGCCGAGGCGATCGGCGCCCGCGAGACGGTGGCGATGCTCAACGAGTATTTCACTGAGATGGTGGACGTCATTCTCGAAAATGGCGGCATCCTCGACAAGTATATCGGCGACGCGATGATGGCCTTGTTCGGTGCGCCGTTCACCGGCCCGACCGATGCGGACAATGCGCTCGCCGCCGCCAACCGCATGCTGCTGTGCCTCGGCGAGCTGAACGGCCGCCGCGCCCGCGACAACAAGCCCCCGCTGGACGTCGGCATCGGCATCAGCACCGGTGACGTCATCGTCGGCAATATCGGCTCGTCGAAGAGGATGGAGTACACCGTCATCGGCGACAACGTGAACCTCGCTTCGCGGCTCGAAGGCGCGAACAAGTTCTACGGCACCCAGATCCTGGTCTCCGAATCGACCCGGGCGACGCTCACTCGCCCGACGCTGACCCGCGAAATCGACCTGATCCGGGTCAAGGGCAAGGACGATCCCGTCGCCGTGCACGAGTCACTCGATCATCGCCGCCACACCCTGAACGGAACGCTCGACGAGCTGCTCGGCCATTATGGCGAGGGGCTCGCCACCTATCGGGCGCGGCGCTGGGGCGAGGCGGAGCAGGCGTTCGCCAATGCGTGCCGCGCAGTCGGCGGCGACGGTCCCTCCGCCATGTACATCGAACGCTGCCGCCAGTTCGCCAAGGCCCCGCCACCGTCCGACTGGGACGGCGTCTGGTCGCTAACGTCGAAATAGCTCATGCAGATCGTCGCGGTCGATATTGGGGGAACCCATGCGCGCTTTGCGCACGCGACGCTCTCCGCGGGCCACGTGCAGCTGGAGCCGGAAACCGTGCTCCGTACCGGCGATTTCGACGACTTGGAGAGTGCGTGGCGTGCCTTTCTCAACGGCCGCCCTGCGCCACACGGCGCGGCGATCGCAGTGGCCGCGCCGGTTGCAGCGGCCGAAGTGAAGCTCACCAACAATCGCTGGGTCTTGCGACCGGCAACGATCGCTGAGGAACTTGGCGTCCCGCGCGCAACGCTGATCAACGATTTCGCTGCCGTCGCTCAGGCGGTGCCGGTCTGCGGGCTCGCCCTCCGCCACCTCTGCGGGCCTAATCGGCCCCTGCCCGAGACGGGTGCAATCAGCGTGGTCGGCCCCGGGACGGGACTCGGCGTGGCCATTCTCCACCGCACGTCTGCGGGCGACAAGGTGATCGCCACCGAAGGGGGGCACGTCGGCTTCTCCCCCGCGGATGAGCTCGAAGACCGGATCGCCGACCGGCTACGCGGCCGGCACGGGCGGGTGTCCGTGGAGCGGGTTGTGAGCGGGCGCGGGCTTGCCGAGATGCATGCGGTTCTGACCGGCGAGGAGCGGGACGAGCGTGATCTGTGGCAGGCTGCCTTGGCCGGGGAACGGGCGCTTGCCCCCACGCTCGACCGCTTCTGCGGGCTGCTGGGCAGCGTCGCCGGCGACCTCGCGCTGGCGCATGGCGCCTCCGCCGTGGTGATCGGGGGCGGGCTGGGCCTGCGCCTGGCCGAGCAGCTGCCTGCCTCGAGCTTCCCCGCCCGCTTTCGCGACAAAGGCCGCTTTGCCGCGCTGATGGACTCGCTGCCGGTCAAGCTGATCACGCACCCGCAACCGGGCCTGCTCGGTGCCGCAGCGGCCTTCTTCGCGGCCTAAGAAAAAGGGCCCCGCTCCAGGGGTGGAAGAGCGGGGCCCATTTCAGGGAGTCGTTGGCAGCGGGGGGTGAGATCGCTGCGTCGACACAGCTTATCGCTTCAAGCTGTCACCAAAGCATGTCGGACAATGGTAAACATTGTCTCAATCTGTCGCATCGTTGTCGACGGCGCTCAGCCGTCGTGGCGGTGCCTCCGGGTTAGGTCGCTCCTGATGCGCGCTGAACTGGATGCCTGGCAACTCGCGCCGGATCAGCGCTTCACCCTCGCGGATGGTCGGCACGGGCCGCTCCATCAGCACGCGCTCGCCCAGCCGGAACACGACCTTATACGGCTCGGGCCCCTCCGGGGTGAGCATCACCCGCCCGGTCGTGATCTCGGCCGGCTTGGTGAAGAAGAACACGCTGCTTGAAGACTCGGCCATCGCGACCCTCCTAGTTCGAAGCGGCAATCGCAGCAGCGCCGCTGCGGTTCCATGGCCGCGCATCGTCGACAATGGTGAGCCCTGCTGGATTCGAACCAGCGACCTACTGATTAAAAGTCAGTTGCTCTACCGACTGAGCTAAGGGCCCGAACGAGGTGCGGGTGCCCTAAGCTCGGGGGCGGCGGCGGTCAACCAGATGCAGGAGTTGGCGGACGGTTCGGCCGGTGAGCGGGTCGCGCCAAGCGGGTGCTAATTTGGCGAGCGGTGCCAAAACGAAGCGGCGGCGTCGAAATTCCGGGTGCGGGAGGGTGAGGCGCGGGCCGCTCCAGGCGCCCTCCGACCAGAGGATGATGTCGAGATCGAGCACGCGCGGGCCCCAGCGGCGGCCGGGGCGGCGGCCGAACGCGCGCTCGATCCGCTTCAGCTGCTGGAGAAGGGCGGGGGGATCGAGCGTGGTCCGAAGGAGCAGGGCGGCATTCGCGAAGCTGCGGCCGGCCGGGCCCAGCGCCGGCGTATAGATCGTCGGCGAGACTGCATCCACATTACCGATCTGACGCAACCTGGCCACCGCGGCGCCCAGAACACGCGCGGGCCCACCGTAACGGTGATGGCGGCGGTTGGAGCCGAGGGCGATCGCATAGCTTGTCGGGGTCACGGTCGAGCGCCTATCGCGCGGGCGTGACCTTCGTAAGCCCCATGCCCGAAACCGAACCGCCGCTCGACTGCCCGCGCTGCCCGCGCCTGGTCGCCTTTCGCGAGGCGTTGCGCGTCGAGTATCCCGATTGGTGGAACGCGCCGGTGCCGGCCTTTGGCGCCCGTGACGCGTGGCTGGTGATCGTGGGCTTGGCTCCGGGCAAGCATGGCGCCAACCGCACCGGGCGGCCCTTCACCGGAGATTATGCCGGCGAGCTGCTCTTCGAGACGCTCGCGAAGTTCGGCCTGGCAAGCGGGACCTATGCGGCGCGGCCGGACGACGGCTTCGCGCTGAACGGCGTCGCGATCTGCAATTCGGTCAAGTGCCTGCCGCCCGAAAACAAGCCGATGCCACAGGAGATCGCCAACTGCCGCCCCTTCCTGGTCTCGCAGGTCGAAGCGCTGACGCAGGCGCGGGTGTTCGTGGCGCTTGGACAGATCGCGCATCAGTCTGCGGTGCGAACGCTGGGCGGAAAGCCATCCGCCTACAAGTTCGGGCACCTCGCCGAACATCGTTTCCCCGGCGGCGAGGTGCTGATCGATAGCTATCACTGCTCCCGATACAACCAGAACACCGGCCGGCTGACCCGGGCGATGTTCGAGGCGGTGTTCGCCCGCGCGCTGGACCTGCGTGAGCGGAGCGCCTAAGCCTTACTGCTTCTCGAAGGCGACGCTGATCTCGAGCTCCACCTCGTCGGCGACCATCGGGATGCCGTAAGTGATGCCGAAATCAGACCGCTTGATCTCCGTCTCCGCCTCGAAGCCGATCGTGCGGACCTTGCTGCGCGGATTGTCGCGCGCGCCGGTAAACTCGGCCTCCAGCACCACCGGCTTGGTCACGCCCTTGATGGTCAGGTTGCCCGCGATGTCGGCCTTGGTCTTGTCCTTCGGGTCGATCTTGACCGAGGTTGAAACGAACCGTGCAGTCGGGTGATTGGCGGTGTCGAAGAAGTCTGCGGTCTTGAGATGCTCGGTCAGCTTGGCGCTCGCATTGGTAATGCCGGTGGCAAGCGGAATGGATATGTCGACCTTGGCCTGCTCGGGTCGCGCGGGGTCAATGGTCAGCGTGCCGGTCGCGTCTCCGAAGATCCCAAAATAGTCGTTGATGCCGAAGTGGCTGACCTCATACTCGATGAGCGTGTGCGCAGGATCGGTCTTGTAGGTGCCGGCCGCGACGCGAGAAAGATCGACCTTGCCCGGCACCTCGGGCGCACTCTGTGCGATCAGTGGCGCGGCAAGCAGGGCAGGGACGGCGAGCAGGGCGAGACGGCGCATGGGAACCTCCGGTGCTATTGCTCCAAGCTTACTCGCTCGTCCCGAGCGAAGTCGAGGGGCGCTGCTCCAGGGCGTGTACGTGCGCCCTTCGACTTCGCTCAGGACGACTGACGTGGGTCAGTTCTTCGCCTTGTCGACCAGCTTGTTGGCGCCGATCCAGGGCATCATCGCGCGGAGCTCGGCGCCGACCTTTTCGATCGGGTGAGCGGCCGCGCGTTTGCGGGCGGCCTTGAGTTCAGGCTGGCCGGCCCGGTTCTCAAGGACAAACCGGCTGACGAAGCGGCCGGACTGGATGTCGTCGAGCACACGCTTCATCTCGCGCTTGGTCTCATCGGTGATAATGCGGGGGCCCGTGGTGATGTCGCCATATTCGGCCGTGTTGCTGATTGAGTAGCGCATGTTGGCGATGCCGCCTTCGTAGAGCAGGTCCACGATCAGCTTCACTTCATGCAGGCACTCGAAATAGGCCATCTCGGGCGCGTAGCCGGCCTCGACCAGCGTCTCGAACCCGGCCGTGATCAGGTGGGTGACGCCGCCGCAGAGCACGGCCTGCTCGCCGAACAGGTCGGTCTCGCATTCCTCGCGAAAGTTGGTCTCGATGATGCCGGAACGCCCGCCGCCGATGGCAGAGGCATAGGACAGGCAGAGATCGTGGGCGTTGCCGGATGCGTCCTGCGCGATCGCGATCAGGCACGGCACCCCGCCGCCGCGGCTATATTCTGAGCGAACGGTGTGGCCTGGGCCCTTGGGCGCGATCATGATCACGTCCAGATCGGCGCGGGGTTCGATCAGCCCGAAATGGATGTTGAGGCCGTGGGCAAAGGCGAGGGCGGCGCCCTGCTTCAGATTGGCCGCAAGGTCGTCGGCATAGATGGCAGCCTGGTGCTCGTCGGGCGCCAGGACCATGACGAGATCGGCCCAGCCGGCCGCCTCGGCGTTCGACAGGACCTTGAAGCCGGCGCTCTCCGCCTTCTGTGCGGTGGCCGAGCCGGGGCGGAGCGCGATCGCGACTTCCGCGACGCCCGAGTCCCGCAGGTTCTGCGCATGGGCATGGCCCTGGCTGCCATAGCCGACGATCGCGATCTTCTTGGACTTGATCAGGCCGAGGTCCGCGTCTCGGTCATAATATACGCGCATTCTTCTGCTCCCTGAGTGCAGAAAGAAGGGAGGCCTTCGACGAGCTCAGGCAATCCGGAGTTTAAGGCACGTCCTCTCAACCGGCTTGGCTGAGCCTGTCGAAGCCCTCCCTTCTTCTTTTCTTTGATTGTGGCTTACACCGCCTCTCGTCCGCGGGCGATGGCCACGACGCCGGTGCGGGCGACTTCGACGAGGCCGACCTCCCGCATGAGTCCGATAAAGGTATCGATCTTCTCCGATCCGCCGGTCACTTCGAACACGAAGCTGGAGGTGGTCGCATCGACCACCCGGGCGCGGTACACGTCGGACAGGCGCAACGCCTCGATCCGGTGATCGCCTGTGCCCGCCACCTTCACCAGGGCGAGTTCGCGTTCGACATGCGGTCCGAGTTCGGTCAGGTCAGTGACCTTGTGCACCGGCACCAGCCGGTCGAGCTGGGCGATGATCTGCTCGATCGTCTCCGGCGCGCCAGCCGTCACGATGGTGATGCGGCTGACGCTCTCATCCTCGGTCACGTCAGCGACGGTGAGGCTCTCGATATTGTAGCCGCGCGCGGTGAACAGGCCGGCGATCCGCGCGAGGATGCCGGGTTCATTGTCCACGGTGACGGAGAGCGTATGCCGCTCCCGGGCTTCTTCCTTGATCCGCATCAGACGAGTGCCTTGGCCTCGTCGTCCATCTCGCCGGAGACTTCGTTCGCCTGCAGGATCATCTCGGTGTGCGCGGCGCCGCTCGGGATCATCGGGAAGCAGTTGGCGAGTTTGGCGACCCGGCAATCGACCAGCACCGGGCCGGGCGCCTCCAGCATGGTGGCGATGCCGGCGTCGAGCTCGTCCGGCTTCTCGATGCGCAACGCAGTCCAGCCATAGGCTTCAGCCAGCTTCACAAAGTCGGGCAGGGAGTCCGAATAGCTTTCGGCGTACCGGCCGCCGTAGGTGAGGTCCTGCCACTGACGGACCATGCCCATATATTCGTTGTTGAGGATGAACAGCTTGACGGGCAGCCGGTATTGCGTCGCGGTCGCCAGCTCCTGGATGTTCATCTGGATGCTGGCCTCCCCGGCGATGTCGATGACGAGCGCATTCGGATTGCCGAGCTGGGCGCCGATCGCGGCGGGCAGGCCATAGCCCATCGTGCCGAGACCACCGGAGGTCAGCCATTTATTCGGGCGTTCGAAGCCGAAATGCTGGGCGGCCCACATCTGGTGCTGCCCCACTTCGGTGGTGATGATCGGCTGCCGGTGCTTGGTGGCCTCGTAGAGTGCGCGGACCGCGCGCTGCGGCATGATCTCGGCGCCGGTTTCGGGAAAGGCGAGGCAGGTCTTCGATCGCCACTCGCCGATCTGCCGCCACCAGGCGGAGAGATCATTCTTCTGGTGACCGCGCGCTTTCCAGATGCGGACCATATCTTCCAGCGCGCGGCCGACGTCCCCGACGATGCCGAGATCGACGCGGACATTCTTGTTGATGGACGAGCGATCGATATCGATGTGGATCTTCTTGGAGCGCGGGCTGAACGCGTCGAGCCTGCCGGTCACGCGGTCATCAAAGCGCGCACCGAGGCACAGGATGAGGTCTGCACCGTGCATCGCCAGATTGGCTTCATAGGTGCCGTGCATGCCAAGCATGCCGAGCCAGGCTTCGCCGGACGCCGGGTAGGCGCCCAGGCCCATCAGCGTCGAGGTGACCGGCGCGCCGGTCAGTCGCTGCAGCTCGCCGAGCAACTGGCTGGCGCCAGGGCCCGAGTTGATGATGCCCCCGCCCGTGTAGAGGATCGGCCGTTCGGCGGCGGCAAGCATCTCGACCGCTGCCTCGATCAGCCGCGTCTCTGCCTTCATCTGCGGGCGATAGGTCTTGTGCTGGATGGGGCCGGGCCGCGCATAGGCAGCCGTCGCGACCTGCACGTCCTTGGGGATATCGATCACCACCGGGCCCGGCCGTCCTGATGTCGCGATGTAGAAGGCCTCGTGCACGATCGTGCCGAGCTTGGCCGGGTCCTTCACGAGATAATTGTGCTTGGTGCAGTGGCGCGTGATCCCGACCGTATCCGCCTCCTGGAACGCGTCGGTGCCGATCAGGGCGGTCGGCACCTGGCCGGTGATCACCACCATCGGGATGGAGTCTATCAGCGCGTCGGTGATGCCGGTGACCGCGTTGGTGGCGCCGGGACCGGAAGTGACCAGCACCACGCCGGGCTTGCCCGTCGATCGCGCATAGCCCTCGGCCGCATGCGTCGCCGCCTGCTCATGGCGGACGAGGATGTGCTTGATCCGGCTCTGCTTGAAGAGCGCATCGTAGATCGGAAGCACGGCGCCGCCCGGATAGCCGAACACGAACTCGACACCGAGATCGGTCAGCGCCTGGATCAGGATATCAGCTCCGCTCAGTTCCTTGGGCATATTCTCAACCTTACTGGTTTGGTGCTGCTACGGACATAAAAGAAAAGCGTCAAGCTGGTCTCGCGAAACTTTCTTTCGAGCGGGTCATGAGGTCAGCGCACGCAAAAGGCCGCCCGGAACACCCGAGCGGCCTCATGAGACCTTGGTGCTCCGAGAGGGTTCTAGGTGCTAATGAGAATAGAGCGCCGGCGGCGCAGCGTTGCTCCGGCGAGGCCGAAGCCGGCGATCATCAGCGCCCAGCTGCCTGGCTCCGGTACCACGGCCAGATCGAGGCCATTGTAGGTGCCGACATGTATCTGGGCATTTTGTTGCAGCGAGCCGCTCACGACGCTCCCGTTCAGGCGGCCGCTGTTGGTCAGGCCTGCCTTGGTTGCAACCACGGAGCCATAAAGGTTCTTCTCGATCCGGAGCGTCGTGGCCTCGAAGAAGTTCCAGATCACCGACGGGGTGTTGGGCGACAGCCCGGTGTTCGCATTGATGTCGTACGTGATGTTGGTGCCGCTGACATTGATGACCGTCGTCAACGGCGATCCATTCCTGATTGGCAGGTTGAAGAACAGCTCGCCATTCTGCACGAGTTCGCTGCCGGCGATGTTGAACACCGCGTAGGAGCCGGTCACCGCAGCTGCGTTGAAGGTCAGCTTGTTGGGCTCCTTCACGACCACAGCCTTGGTCGATGCGTCGAAGCTCTTCAGGTGGTCGGACAGGGCCTGCAGGTCCAGCTTCAGCTGCTCCCGATGCGCCGCCAGGTCCGTCGCGAGCGTCGAAAGAGACGAGACTTTCGTCACGAACGGCGCATCCTGCGCCTGAACGCTCGTCGCGGCCACGCCATACTGCACGCGCTTCTGCGTGTTGGGGTTGAAGTTCTGATTGTTGAAGCTGTTGCCCACCTGGAGCATGGCGAAGCCGGGCGCCTGTGGAAGGCCGTTCACGACGATGTTCGAAGCATTGCCGCCGAATTGGGCACGCGCGATCGCGCCAGCGTCGACCTTGGTGCCGGACAAGCCATTATTGCCATTATTAAGCGTAATATTCTGAGCGTTGCCCACCGCCGTCAGGGTGGGGCGATTGCTCGCCTTGAAGCCCTGTGAGGGGGTGGTCTCGCTGCCATTGCCGTAGATGCCGCCGCTTACGTCGCCGCCCACGAAGGTGCGGCCCTCGATCGAATGCCCACTGGTGAGATTGCCGAGGCTGATCACATTCAGCTCGCGCATCGCGTCCAGCCCGCGCTGGGCGGACGCGGGAAGAAGCGTCGCCGCAGGCGCGGATTGAGCCGCGCCCGCCATCAGCGTGCCGCACAGCAGCATTCCAGACCAACGCTTCACTCGACACCCCCACTTACACCGCCCTCGGACATAGCATCCCGCAATGCAGCAGCCAACAGCCGACCGCTGCGCCCATTCGGACCTTGTGCTTCAAAACTGGACCAGCGCTCGGGCGTGTCGCCGGATCAGGGCTTCGTTAAGGGGCTCTTCGACCCGGGGCCAGTCGCTGGGCGACTGGTTTCGGAACCAGGTATATTGCCGTTTGGCGTATTGACGCGTGGCGAGCCGACCCGCCTCGACCATCTCGACGCGGGTCAACTCGCCATACAGCCAGGCCGCGATCTCGCGCACGCCGATCGCCCGCATGACCGGAAGGTCGGGATCGAGGCGGCGAGCGAGCAATCGCTCCACCTCGCCAACCGCGCCGCCGTCCAACATGCCAACGAAGCGACGGTCGCTTCGATCGACGAGCCAATCGCGTGGGGGGAGGAGGAGCAGGGGCCTGAGCGCGACGCCCCGGCCGATGCCGCCGTGGCGATGCTCGTGCCAGTAAGCGAGCGGTCGGGAGGTGGAGCGCACGACTTCCAAAGCTCGCTGCACGCGGGTCGTGTCGGCGGGCGCGAGGCGGGCGGCGCTGTCCGGGTCCTCGCGGCGGAGCGCCACATAAGCAGCGTCAACGGCTAGGCCGCGTACCTCCGCCCGGACTATAGGGTCGATGTCCGGCACCGGGGCGATGCCGTCCAGCAGCGTGCGGATATATAGGCCGGTTCCACCGACTAAGATAGGCACCCTACCAGCCGAGTGTGCTTCGGCGATCTCGTGCTGCGCGTCTTCGGCCCAGCGCGCGGCCGAGCAGGCGTCGCCGCCGTCCAGATAGCCGAACAGCCGGTGAGGCGCCTCGGCCATGTCGAACTCGTCGGGACGCGCCGTGAGGATACGCAGGTCGCGATAGACCTGCGCCGAGTCCGCATTGATGATCGTCACCGGACCATAAGCGGCAGTGGCGAGCGCCAAGGCGCTCTTGCCGCTCGCGGTCGGCCCTGCGATGAGCGCCAGCGGCGGGAGATCGGCCTTGTTCATCGCGACTGTTGTAGCAGCGGAACGGTTAACGGAGCATTCACTGGAAACTGCTCTCGCGCGGACCTGCGCCCAAGTCGAGTCGATCGAAGTCGTTGAGCCAGGCGAAGTGATGCGCGTGGGCTTCACGGGCGATCCGATGCTCGTGCGCTCCGCGCTCGAGCGGCTGCCTGGCGACGTGTTCGTGCGCCCGGCCGCGGCGCCGGCGCCCAAGCTGCTGGTTGCCGACATGGATTCGACGATGATCACCGTCGAGTGCATTGACGAGCTGGCCGACTATGCCGGGGTGAAACCCCAAGTGGCCGAGATCACCGAACAGGCGATGCGAGGCGAGCTCGACTTCGAGGGGGCGCTAAAGGCACGCGTGGCGCTGCTGAAGGGGCTGCCCGAAGAGGTGCTTGCGCGCTGCTACGAAGAGCGGGTGCGGATCATGCCAGGCGCCGCAACCCTGGTGCGGACGCTGAAGGCGTGCGGCTGCCGCGCCGTGCTGGTCTCAGGCGGGTTCACGTCGTTCGCCGACCGGGTGGCAGCGGAGATCGGGTTCGACAGCGCCCGCTCCAATCGGCTCGGGATTGTAGATGGGCGGTTGGACGGCTCCGTCTTGGAACCGGTTTTGGGGGCGGCGGCCAAGCGCGCGACCTTGGTGGCCGAAGGAGCCGGGCTGGAGCGGGAGAGCCTCATCGCAATCGGCGACGGGGCAAACGATATCCCGATGATCAAGGCGGCAGGGTTCGGCATCGCCTACCACGGTAAGCCCGCGGTGGTTCACGCATCCGCCGCCGCGGTGCGGTTCGGGGACTTGACGGCAATACTACACGGCTTGGGCGTGCCGCGGCGCGAGTGGGTCGCGAGCTAGGCTCTACACACACTATTCCTCAACCAGCGGTCCGCCGCGAAACTCGTCGATCGCTTCGAAGAGGGCGGTGAGCGCAGCTCGCTCCTCGGCATCGATCTCCGGCCGCCAGATCTCGAACAGCAGCACGACCCGGCGCAGGGCGCCGTCGTTCCAGGCCTCGTGCTCGAATGAGTCGTCGAAGATCAGCAGCTTGCCTACTTGCCAGACGCGCGTCTCGTTGCCGACTCGGAAGCGGCAGCCTTCCGGAACGATGAGCGGAAGGTGGCAGATCAGCCGCGTGTTGAGCATGCCGTTGTGCGGAAAGATGTGCGTGCCGGGCTTCAGCAGCGAGAAGAGCGCCATAGGCGAGCGGCCGCCGATGCGCGGCTGCGGCAGGGGTGCGAGAGCGGCGAGCGTCGCCGGGCACATCGAGGCATTGGGCTCGATCCGATCGCCGCGCAGCAGGTGAAATCCACCCCAGTCGCGCTTGGCGACGAGGCCGTGCGTTTTGGCAGGGCGGTTGGGATCGTTGGCGACATAGGGCGGGAAGTCGTGAGTGGCGGCGAGCACAGCCTCCAGTTCGGCGCGAATGACGGGCGTCTGCGCCTCGAGAGCCTCGACCCATTCGAACTCGGCGCGTTCATAAAATTGCCGTTGCGGCAGGCCGGGGAAGTAGAAGCTCGTCGGCTCCTGCAGGTAGAGCTGCTTCTCCCCGTTCATCAGAGCGAGCGCATCGCGAACCCGCGATCCTAGCGTAGTCGAGGCAAACCCTGCGGCCGCGAGCGCCTGATCGAGGTGCGCGCGGTAGGCGCCCTTGCCACGCTCCAGCTCGGCCGCGGCGCGCTGCACATCGGCGGAAAGGTTGGGCGGGAGTTCGCCCGTCCGCGCGGCGACCTCGACCGCGAGCTTGTAGAAGCTGTGCGCGCCCCGCGCATCGCCGGCCCTTGCGAGCCAATCGCCCTTCTTGATCAGCCCGCGCAAATGACGCGGCTGTTCGGCCAGCAACTTGTCGAGGGCCGACAGCTCGGCCGCGTCATCACCTTCTGCCCGGCAGGCCTGGGCAAGCAGCAGCCACGGCGCGGGAATCCCGTTCCCTGCATGGGCCACCTGCTCGAATGCGCGCCGCGCCTCCGCTCCGGCGCCGCGCCGCATTGCCGCCACGCCCTCACGGACAAGCCGGTCCGCCTCCTCCCTGCTCAGCATACGGCCAGTCTAGGCGGCTGCGGCTGAAGGTCCAGCGCTTAACCCGATCTTAGCGTCTGCGGGCGCATTTCGGCGGTCGAACAGTCACCCGCAAAGGGAAGCTATGCGCGTACTCGCACTGGCATCGCAAAAGGGCGGATCGGGGAAGACCACCCTGTCCGGCCATCTCGCCGTCCAGGCCCAGCTGGCCGGCGCCGGCCCGGTCGTGTTGATCGACATCGATCCGCAAGGCTCGCTGTCCGAATGGTGGAACGAGCGGCAGGCGGAGCTTCCGGCCTTCGCCCAGACCACCGTCGCGCGCCTGGCGAGCGATCTCGACCTGCTGCGCCAGCAGGGCTTCAAGCTGGCCGTGATCGACACGCCGCCTGCCATTACCATGGCGATCCAGAGCGTGATCAACGTGGCCGAACTGATCGTCATCCCCACACGGCCCAGCCCGCACGACCTGCGGGCGGTGGGTGCCACAGTCGACCTGTGCGACCGCGGCGGTAAGCCGCTGGTGTTCGTGGTCAACGCGGCGACGCCAAAGGCAAAGATCACGTCGGAGGCTGCGGTTGCGCTGTCGCAGCACGGGACCGTGGCGCCAGTGACCGTTCACCAACGCACCGACTTCGCTGCTTCGATGATCGATGGCCGTACGGTTATGGAAGTGGACCCGAAGGGCAAGTCGGCGGCCGAGATCGTGACGCTATGGGAGTATGTCGCGGACAGGCTCGAGAAGAATGTGCGCCGCACGGTGTTCAGCGTCCCCGGCGTCCAGCCGCATGTTGCGGCCGGCTACCGCCCGTCCGGTGGCTTCGGCCGCCGCGTGGTCGGCCAGTGAGGGGGATCGGCATGTCCGCAAAGCCGCTCGCCGCTCTGACCTCCGGCTTGCTCGCGCGCAAAGGCACCGCCAAGCCGGCGATGCGTCCCCAGGGGTTTGCCAGCTTCGGCGCGCGCCAAGAGGATCTCGGCTGGAACGACATGGGCTTCGAGGCTCCGCAACCGGCGCCTCCGCCCGAACCGCCGGTGGTGGTGCTTCAACAACAGCAGCTCGCCGAGCAAGTGAGCAAGCCGGTCGCGCGCAAACCCGCGGCAGCGCCGCGCGGCAAGGCCGCGTTCACGCTGCGGCTCGATCCCGAGCGGCACCTGCGGCTGCGCCTTGCCTCGGCGGTGCGCCACCGGTCGTCGCAGCAGCTGCTGACCGAGGCGCTCGACGCGCTGCTGGCCGAAGTGCCGAACCTGGACGCGCTCGTCGCCCAAGCCAAGAAGGGCGGAAAGAGATGACGTCGCGTCTTACGATCAGGCTCGCCGCCTCGAGCATCGCCTTGGCCTCGGTGAACGTCGCAGCCTTTGCCGCCGCTCCTGCAGAGAAGCACGCCGCGCGGGCCGAGAAGGCGCTCGCCAAGAAGAAGGTCGCTGAGGCTGTGGCCGCGGCAGAGGCGGCGGTGGCGATTGCGCCGCGCGATGCGGCGCTGCGCATGCTGCTAGGCCGTGCCTATCTTGAATCCGGGCGCTTTCAGTCGGCTGCGGCGAGCTTCGCCGACGCGCTGTCGCTCGACCAGACCCGCGGCGGGGCCGCCTTGAGCCTGGCGCTGGCTCGGATCGGCCTAGGTGACCAGTCAGCGGCACGTGCGGTGCTCGACGAGCATGGCAGCCGCATTCCGGCCGGCGATCGCGGCCTGGCGATTGCGCTCGCGGGCGATCCGGCGAGCGGCGTCGCCCTGCTGGAAGCGGAAGTTCGCGCCGGTGGCTCCGACGCCAAGACGCGGCAGAACCTGGCGCTCGCTTATGCGCTCGCCGGCCGCTGGCCCGAGGCCAAGCTGATGGCTTCCTATGATCTCGATCCGGCAACGCTGGCGCAGCGGATCATGGATTGGTCCCGCTTCACGCGCGAGCAACAGGCCTCTGCCCAGGTCGCCTCCTTGCTGGGCGTTGCGCCCGGCGCCGATCCCGGCCTCCCGGTCCAACTCGCGCTGGTCGACACCCGGCCGGCGCGTCTTGCCGAAGCTGCACCACCGCCTCCGCCTCCGGTGAAGATGGAAGAGCCAATCGTGGCTCAGCCCGTGGCCATTGCAGCGGTTGTGTCTGCCGCGCCGGCCGGCCCATCGGTCCAGTTCGCGCCATCGGCCCCCGTCGTACAGGCCGCTCCGGTGCCTGCTCCCGTCTTTGTGACCGCCAAATCCGCTCCGGCTCCCGCCCGTGTGCAGCCGCTCCTGTTCGAACGGCCGACCGGCGGGCGTTTTGTCGTGCAGGTCGGTGCCTATGACAGTGTCGGCGTGGCCGAACATGCTTGGAGCCGCCTGACGCAGCGAGTCGCCGGCCTACGTGGCTTCGACCCATCGATCGCCACCGTGGCGCGTGGCGGTGCAACCTTCCACCGGCTCTCGGTCAGCGGCTTTTCGACGCGCTCGGTGGCTGTGAGCTTCTGTGAGCGGCTCCGCGCTCGGGGCGGCCAGTGCTTCGTGCGGGAAATGGCTGGCGACACGCCGCTGCAATGGGCACGGCGCGGCGGTGCCCTCCGGCTCGCCGCGCGCTGATCAGCTGATCTCGCGACCGCCCTTGAACAGGCGCAGCACGCGGCCCTGAACCGGCAGCTTGTCGAACGGCGTGTTGCCGGCGGCCGCGCGCATCTTGTTCGAGTCCACGCGCCAGGGCGCATGCTCGTCGACCAGGATGAGGTCGGCCGGGGCTCCCAGCTGCAGCACCCCGCCGTTCAGCCCAAGGATATCGGACGGGTTGCCCGCGAGCAGCTCGAACAGCCGTTCCAGGCCGATCACACCGTCGCGCACCAGGTTGAGCGAGAGCGCCAACAGCGTCTCAGCGCCGGCAGCCCCGGGGGCGGCATCGGCAAATGGCAGACGCTTGTCTTCGGGTCCGCGCGGGTCATGGCCCGACGACAGCACGTCGATGGTACCGTCGCCCACAGCCTCGATCGCGGCCAGCCGGTCCGCTTCCGATCGGAGCGGGGGCGACAGGTGCGCAAAGGTGCGGAACCCCTCCACTGCATTGTCGGCGAGGAACAGGTGCGCCGGGGTGATACCGCAGGTGACTGGCAGGCCACGTGCTTTGGCGGCCCGGATCAGACCGAAACCGGCACGCGTGGTGACCTGGCGGAAGTGGATGCGCGCGCCGACCTCCTCAACCAGCATCAGGTCGCGGGCGATGGCCATGGCTTCCGCGCAGGCGGGCGCTGCGTGCAATCCCAATCGGGTCGCGGTCTCGCCGGCCGTGGCGACGGCTTCCGCAGCGAGCCAGCCATCTTCGGCGTGCGCGACAACGGTCAGGTCGAACCCCGCGGCGTAGCTCAGCACCCGGTGCATCACGCCTGAATCGGCGATCCAGCGCCGCCCGGTCGCGACCGCCCGGGCGCCAGCCGCCTTCATCAGGCCAAATTCGGCCAGTTCCTTGCCTTCCAGCCCACGGGTGGCAGCGGCGAGCGGGTGGACCCAGATGTCGGGTTTGCCGGAATAGGCGGCGCGTTGGATCAGGCCCGGATCGTCGAGCGGGGGGCTCTGGTCCGGCATCAACGCGGCGCGGGCGATGCCGCCGAAGCGGAAGGCCGGGCCATCGACGCGGAACACGCCAAGGTCGACGATAGCGGGGGCGAGCAGCTTGCCCGCGCCGTCGATCATTTCAGCGCCGGCAGGAACGGTGCCGCCGATCCGCGCAATGCGCTCGCCATCAACGAGGACAGTGCTTTCGGTCTCCCCGGCCAGGCGGACATTGGTGAAGGCCTTCATGACCAGCCCTCCACACCCCGGCGGGCTCGGGTCAGCACGTCCAGGCAGGCCATGCGCACGGCCACGCCCATCTCGACCTGCTCGGTGATAGCCGAACGCTCCGGATGATCGGCCACGCTGGAGGCGATCTCGACGCCTCTGTTCATAGGGCCTGGGTGCATGACGAGCGCGTCCGGCTTGGCGCGAGCAAGCCGCTCGGGAGTCAGCCCCCAATACGCATGATACTCGCGCAGCGACGGCACGAAGCCGCCCGTCATACGCTCCGTCTGGAGGCGCAGCATCATGACGACATCTGCGCCGTCGAGGCCTACGTCGAAGTCGTGAAAGCAGCGAACCTTCATGCGCTCGACTGCTGCAGGGATGAGGGTCGGTGGACCCACCACGCGCACATCAGCGCCCAGGGAGGTCAGGCAGAGGATGTTGGAGCGCGCGACGCGACTGTGCAGCACGTCGCCACAGATCGCGACGGTGAGACCGTGCACCCGGCCCTTACGCCGTCGGATCGTCAACGAGTCCAGCAGCGCCTGGGTTGGATGCTCGTGGCGGCCGTCGCCGGCGTTCAGGACCGGGCAGTCCACCTTGTCCGCGATGAGTTGGACCGCGCCGGAGCTCGCGTGCCGGATGACCATAACGTCGGCGCGCATCGCGTTGAGAGTCATGGCCGTGTCGATCAGCGTCTCGCCCTTCTTCACGCTCGATTGCGCGGCGTGCATGTTGACGACATCGGCGCCGAGCCGTTTGCCGGCAATCTCGAAGCTCAACAGCGTGCGCGTCGAGTTCTCGAAAAAGGCGTTCATGAGCGTCAGGCCGCGCAGGCGGTTATCCCGCTTCTCGGTGGTGCGGTTGAGCTCCACCCATTGCTCCGCTTCGTCGAGCAGGAACGCGATCTCGTGAGGTTGAAGGCCGGCGATCCCGAGCAGGTGCCGGTGCGGGAACATCAGGGAGTCGGGCATTAAAGCCGCTTCCTAACGTGATCCGCGATGCACGTCACCCGCGTAACCAATCCTGCTGTTCGATGAACAAGCTGCTCGGACTCGGTTCAGGCAGGCTGGGGCAAAAGCGATTCGTGAGTTCGAGAGGGAGTGAAGATTATGCGTAAGCTCATGATGGCTCTGGCGGTTGCCGGCACGGCGGTTCCGGCGTCGATCGCGCTTGAGGCGCCGGCTCAGGCGCAGCGTTACTATTCCGATGGTGGCCGCACCTATTATGCCCCGGCCCGCACCTATCGCTGCCGCCGTGGCAATGGCACCACCGGCCTGGTGCTCGGTGGCGCGGCCGGTGCGCTGCTCGGCCGTTCGCTTGACGGCGGCAACAACCGCACGCTGGGCACCGTGCTTGGCGCGGCCGGCGGTGCACTCCTGGGCCGCGAGGTTCAGAGGAGCCGGCAGAGCCGCAACTGCTTCCGGTAAGGACGTTCTCCTTCGACTCGAAGGGGTGAGGGGAGGGCCTGTTCCGACAGGTCCTCCCTCTTCATATCAGTCGGGTCTAGGCTGCTTCCAGCTGCTTGCTCACCACTTCCTCGGCGATCCGGCCACTGATTTCCTGCAGATGGTCGAATTCGGCCGTGTAGCTTGCCAGGCCCTGGCTGAGGGAGCGGAGGTCCGCGTCCAGCCCCTGCAGCGACGCCACGGGCATGAGTGCCTCGACCCGGTCCCAGCGGTGCCAGCCTTCGCGCGGTTCCATGCCAAGCATCTGGCCCCGCCGTGAGGAAATGGCCGAGGTAACGCGCGAGGTGGCCCCGTTCGGAGCCAGGATCACGACCTTCGCCACCGGCTCGAGCAGGTAAGGCGCCGCCTGCGCCAGCGCCTCGCTCATCGCGATCCGCCCCGCGGTGCGGAAGGCGAGTTCGGAGCTGTCGACCGAGTGGAAGCTGCCGTCGGTGAGCGTCACCGCGACGTCCACGACCGGGAAGCCGAAGGGGCCCTTCATCATCGCATCGCGTAGCCCGGCCTCGACCGCCGGAATATATTGCCGCGGGATCGCGCCGCCCGTGATCTTGTCTTCGAACACGAAGCCCGCGCCGCGATCGAGCGGGCGGATGGTGATCAGGCAATCGCCATATTGGCCGTGGCCACCGGATTGCTTCTTGTGCCGCCCGCGCTGGCTAACCGTCTTCCGGATCGACTCCTTGTAGCCGATCGTGGCTGGACGGCTGGTCACGTCCACACCGTAGCGACGCTTCAGCCGGGCGAGCACCACGTTCAGATGCTCGTCGCTGATTCCCTTGAGCAGAGTCTCGTAATGCACCTCGTCCTGCTCCCAGGTAAGGCCGCTATCTTCTTCGGTCAGCTTGTGGAGTGCGGTCGAGAGCTTCACATCGTCGTTGCGGTTCCTTGGGGCGATCGCCAGCACATGGTTCGCCGCCAGTTTCTCGATAGGCGGAGCAGGCGGGGCCGCGCCCTTTGAGGTAAGCCATTGGCCGCCCTGTACTCCCTCGAGCTTGGCGAGGGCCACGATGTCGCCGACCTGGGCGCGCGGGACCTTGGCCGATTTCTCGCCCTGCATGCGCAACAGGGTGCCGATGCGGGCCGGGCCGCCCGAGCCCTTCAGCTCCGTCCCCTCCGCCAAAGCTCCGCCGAAGACGCGGGCATAGGCGAGGCGCCCAATCTGGTTGCCGTTCGAGACCTTGAAGACGAACGCGCAGCTGTCGTCCGAGCCGAGCCGGATTGCGGCCCGGTCGGGCTCCGGCGCCTCGTGGCGGAGCGCCTTCAGCAGCCGCCGCACGCCTGAGCCGTGCAGCGCCGAGCCGAACATGACCGGCACGCCCAGATGCTCCCCTGTCTCCTTGGCGAGATCGGCGAGCACTGCCTTCGGGTCCGGTTTTTCGTCCATCAGCAATTGTTCGAGCAGCGCGTCATCATGGTCGGCGAGTTGCTCGAGCAGGTGCATGCGGTCGGCGATCTCGCGATCCATCAGTTCGGCCGGGATCTCGATCTGCTCGGAGGGCTTGCCCGGCACATAGTGGAAGGCGCGCTCCAGCCCGACATCGACGAAGCCGGTGATCCGCTCGCCTTCCCAGATCGGGATGTGACGCGCGAGCAATGGCTTGGTGGAGAGCGGCTGCAGCGCCTCCAAGAGATCGCCCAGGCGGCCGCGCGCCTGATCGATTTTGTTCACGAAGATGATGTGGGGAATGTCGAGCGCCTCCAGGCGGCGCAGCGTCGGCTCAGCGAGTTGCGCACGGTCGGGTTCGGGATCGATCACCACCACCGCGAGATCGCAGGCCGCGATCCCCATCGCGCCGTCGACCAGGAAGCCGACGGAGCCGGGCGTATCGACGACCGCGTAGTGATCGTCGAGATAGTCGAAGTGGAGGAGGTTGAGCTCGGTCGAGCCGCGTCGGGCGCGCGCCTCGGGGGATGCGTCCCCGACTGTCGAGCCCTGCTCGATACTGCCTTGTCGCCCGATCGTGCCGGTACAAAAGAGAAGGGCCTCGGCTAGGCTGGTCTTGCCAGCCCCGCCGGGGCCCACGAGCGCGATGGCGCGTGTCGCAGCTGATCTACCAGGCATGATCGTCTCCTTCGCCTGCGTGGAGTGCAGACCCGCGAGGGAGACGCGGGCCCAGGCCACGTCTTGTGAGTCGAAACACGAATGCTCTGCCTGTTGGCGCCCGAGTTCAAGAGGGGAGGCGGTTGACTTTTGGCGGTTCGTCGCGCAGAGGGCGCGCCTTCACGGGCATGGGGCGGCTCCCGACTGAAAGCTGCCTGGCCGGGCCTACCTCATACGGGGCCCTGACAAACGAAGGAATGACCCATGCGTCACCGCGTCGGCGGCCGTAAGCTGCAGCGTACCTCTTCTCATCGCACCGCCTTGTTCCGCAACATGTCGGCCGCGCTCATCAAGCATGAGCAGATCACCACCACGGTCGCCAAGGCGAAAGAGCTTCGCCCGTACGTGGAGAAGCTGGTGACGCTCGCCAAGCGCGGCGGCCTGTCGAACCGCCGCCTGGCTCATGCGCGGATGCTCGACGACACGCAGCTCAAGAAGCTGTTCGATGTGATCGGCCCCCGCTACGCCGAGCGCAACGGTGGCTATACCCGCATCATCAAGGCGGGCATCCGTGCGTCAGATGCTGCGCCGATGGCGATCATCGAGTTCGTCGACCGCGACGTCTCCGCCAAGGGCCAGGACTCGGGTCCGGTGCAAGGGGACGAGGACTTCGCCGACGCGGCTTGATCCGCCACTCCAGATTGCGTTGACGAAGGCGGTCTCCGGTTGCGGATGGCCGCCTTTGTTGCATCTGGGGCACCGCGCATCGCCCGGCTGAAGCGTCGTTCAGTACGGTCGTTCAGAATGTTCCCGCAACTTGCGACAAGCTGCGGGCCGATGCGACGAACTGAAAGTTACTGCTGATTCCGTTGCTTGTGCGGACTCTTGCGCAGGCGTATAGGCCGCTCCCGGGCAAATGGGGCGTGGACCCGGCAAAATAGTTGGGCCGCGACGGATTGGAGCGGAGACGATTATGGCGACGGCGTTGAGTAGCGTGGGGTCTACGGACGGATTGCCGACCCCGGTCAATGACGATGATTATCGGCCCAGTGCCGACGAACCGTTCATGAACCCGCGGCAGGTCGAATATTTCCGCCGCAAGCTCGTCCAATGGAAAGAAGACATTCTGCGCGAGGCCAAGGACACCTTGGCTCATCTGCAGACCGAGTCTTTGCGCGAGCCGGACGTCACCGACCGTGCGTCGAGCGAAACCGATTGGTCCATCGAGCTGCGCACCCGCGACCGCCAGCGCAAGCTGATCTCGAAGATCGACGCTGCTCTGCGCCGCATCGATGAAGGCGAATATGGCTATTGCGAAGTGAGCGGCGAGCCGATCTCTCTCGCCCGCCTCGAGGCGCGGCCGATCGCAACGATGACCGTGGAAGCGCAGGAGCGGCACGAGCGTCAGGAAAAGGTCAGCCGCGACGAGTAGGTCTTTTACGAAAAAATGACCAGTTTCGGGCATGAGGCGGCAGGGAGTTGATCCATGCAGCCTGACGAGACCCTGTCCGAGACCGCCCGCGAAGCGCACCCGCGTTCGTCCGAACGCCGCAACTTCTTCCTGATGGCGACGGTTTCGAGCGCCGAGCATGGCAAGCTCAATGCGAAGGTCCGCAATCTGTCGGCGGGCGGCATGATGGTCGAACTGGCGGAAGAGCCGGAGACGGAGATCGAGCGGGGCCAGAAGTTCTCGAGCGAGTTGCGCAACATCGGCCGCGTAAAGGGCGAGGTGGCTTGGGTCGAAGGCCGCCGGTTCGGTGTCCGCTTCGACCGCGAGATTGATCCTGAACTGGCGCGCCGACCTGTTACGGCGGGGCAGGGTACGCCTGATTATGTCAAGCCTGTGCTCGTGCCGGGCCGATCGCTCCGCTACGTCGAAGGGCTGTAGCGCCGCGACGCGAAGACCGGCCGCGGATCGCGGCCGGCGCTACCGAAATGAAGGATGCCTCAGGGGCGCATCATCTCGTCTTTGAGTCGGAGCTTTTGCTTCTTGAGGCTTGCGAGCGCCGCCGTGTCCGGCGCGGGTCGTTGAAGTTCGCTGACAATTCGGGCTTCGAGCCCGGCGTGCTTGGTCTGAAGGGCAGCCAGATGCACATTGTCCATTGCGAGACACTCCTCTCGTTTCGCCGATGGGGAAGCAAATAAATCACAGTCTCGGGCGGCTGTCTTGGCCTTTGTGACAGAACTGCGACGAACGCCCAGATCGAGTGCGACGGACTGCTTGAGCCCGGCTCCGATCCTCAATAGGCTGCTCCGATGGGGATGAGCGAGGAAGAGATTCAGCGGCGGTTGGGGTTGTTGCGCATCGAGCATCGCGATCTGGACGACTCGATCGGCGCCCTGCTGGCGAGCAGCCATATCGACCAGTTGCAACTCGCCCGGCTGAAGCGGCGCAAGCTGCGGCTGAAGGATGAGATCGCCATGCTGGAGGACCAGCTTATCCCCGATATCATCGCCTGATCCCGAAACGGGACGGCGTTTACCGACAAGTCTCGTTTCGGGCGGCGGCCGCACGTGGCAAGGAAGGGGGATGCCATTGGACCAGGCCCGTAAGTTGATGACGGCCCGGCTTGTCGACAGCCTCTACACCGAGGCGATGCTGCTCGCGGATGAGGCGCGCAGCTATTTCGACGAGATCGGACGTGCGGATCGCAACACGCTCACCCCGCTCGAGCGGGTCGCCTTCTCGTGCGAGTCGCTCAAGGTGACCACGAGGCTGATGCACGTCATCGCCTGGCTGCTGACGCGCAAGGCCATCGCGGCCGGCGAGATCCGGGAAGATGATGGCAAGTCCGGCCAACGCCGTCTTGGTCAGGCTGTCGAGACTGATCCGAGCGCGATCGAGTCGCTTCCGGCGCACGCCCGCGAGCTGATCGTTGCAAGCCTCGACCTTTATGATCGCGTTGCCCGCATCGACCAGGACATGGTGGAGCCGGAACCGGACAGCCCGGCGCTCGGCCTTATCCGCCGGATCGAGCGGACGCTCTAGACCCGTACCTTCGCCTGCAACTCGGCATAGGCAGCGCGATATTCGCGCTCGAGCCGGTCCACGCGATCGGCGACGCTCTCCACCGCAGTCACCGCGCCGATCCCCTGGCCGGAGCCCCAGATGTCCCGCCAAGCCTTTTTCGCTTCGTTCGTGCCGCCGCCGAAGTTCATCGTCTTGTAGTCGCCTTCGGGCAGGTTCTCCGGGTCGAGCCCGGCCGCCTCGATCGACTGGCGGAGATAATTGCCGTGCACGCCGGTGAAGAGGTTCGAATAGACGATGTCGGATGCCCGGCCCGCGACGATACCTTCCTTATAACCCTGATCGGCATTGGCCTCGGCCGTGGCGATGAACGCGGACCCGATATAGGCCAGGTCCGCCCCGCAAGCCTGTGCCGCCAGCACCGAGCGTCCGGTGGCGATTGCGCCGGAGAGGGCGATCGGCCCGTCGAACCACTCCCGGATCTCCGACACGAGCGCGAAGGGCGATTGGGTGCCGGCATGGCCGCCGGCGCCGGCGGCCACCGGGATCAGCCCGTCCGCACCTTTCTCGATCGCCTTGCGCGCGAACCGATCGTTGATGACATCATGGAGCGTAATGCCGCCCCAGGCGTGGACGGCCGTATTCAGGTCCTCGCGGGCGCCGAGCGAGGTGATCACGATCGGGACCTGCCACTTGGCGCAGGTCTCGACGTCCTGTTCGAGCCGATCGTTGGACTTGTGCACGATCTGGTTGACAGCGAACGGCGCGGCAGGCCGGTCCGGATTGGAACGGTTATGCGCAGCCAGCTCTTCGGTGATCCGGTGCAGCCATTCGTCGAGCAACGACTGCGGCCGCGCGTTCAGCGCCGGGAATGACCCGACGATCCCCGCCTTGCACTGGGCGATGACCAGGTCGGGACCAGAGACGATGAACAGGGGCGAGCCGATGATCGGCAGGCGCAGGCGGTCGAAAATGGGCGGAAGGCTCATGAGGTCGGTTTCATAGCGAAACGAACTCTGCTGTCCACTATTCGGCAGCGACCTCTCCCATCGGGATCGGCACCGGATCGGAAAGGCGGATGGTGTCCAGAATGCGGGCCGTCTCGTCCCGCACTTTGAGCATCACCCAGTGAACGCGGCATTGTTCCTGCGTCACGCAGTTCTTGCACGGCTCATAAGCAAGCCGGCTGGCGCAGGGCACGAGCGCCAGCGACCCGCGCGTGAGTCGGATCACGTCGCCGTAACTGATCTCGGACGGGCGCTTGGCCAGCCAATAGCCGCCGACTTTGCCGCGCTGCGTGTCCACCAGCCCCGCACGGCTCATCTCCGACAGGATGACGGTCAGGAACTTCTGCGGGATGTTCTGGGCGGTCGCAATCTCGGTGAGTTGCACCGGTCCCTTGCCGTAGCGGTCTGCCAGATGCAGCAGGGCGCGGATGGCATAGCGGGTCCGTTGCGACAGCATGGAGCGCAGATGCGCGGAATCGGCGCATTTTTCAACTCTCGCAAAGAGTTCCTCGCCTTTGCGACGAACGGAGCGGCCGCCGGGCATTCGCCGGAGCTTTTCCACAGGCGAGTTGGTAGGATGTGGACAACCGACTCACCGCGTGACACGTTTGGGTGTCGGGGGAGAACGACCATGCTGGAGTCGCACGCCGAATATTGGGCAAGGCGCGCAGCCGAGCAGGCCCGTATGGCGCAAGCCGCGCCGCATCGGGCCGCAGTCGCTGCTCATAGCGCCTTGGCACAAGCTTATCGTGAACGCGCGGATGGTCTGAAGAAGGTCGGCTGACCCGGCACTTCAGCCCGTTGACCGTGCGACACGTCACCGCTATAGGCCCGCGACGCTCGCGAGGCTGGTGGTGACGAATGCGCTGCCCCTGGAGGCGCGGGTGAGCTTGAACATTGTTGGTGCATGAGGGGCCGGGGGGCTGATGCCGCCGGGCTCTTTTGTTTTGAATGATTCGAGCACTGACAAAGTAACCGTGTGAAAGGTGAAGGGCTTCAATGCCAACGATCAATCAGCTGGTCCGCAAGGGCCGCGAGCCGCAAAAGGCCAAGTCCAAGGTTCCCGCGATGGAGCAGAACCCGCAGAAGCGGGGCGTCTGCACGCGCGTCTACACGACCACTCCGAAGAAGCCGAACTCGGCGCTTCGCAAGGTTGCCAAGGTGCGCCTGACCAACAGCCGCGAAGTCATCAGCTACATCCCGGGTGAAGGCCACAACCTTCAGGAGCACTCGGTTGTGCTGATCCGCGGCGGCCGTGTGCGCGACCTTCCCGGTGTGCGCTATCACGTGCTCCGCGGCGTGCTCGACACGCAGGGCGTCAAGGACCGCAAGCAGTCCCGTTCCAAGTACGGCGCTAAGCGTCCGAAGTAAGCTCCGAGCCTGTCTCGGAAAAAGCTGAAGAGAAGGAAGTAAGAAATGGCACGTCGTCGTCGTCCCGAGAAGCGGGAGATCCTGCCTGATCCGGTTTATGGAGATCAGGTCCTGTCCAAGTTCATGAACAGCGTCATGCTGGACGGCAAGAAGTCGGTCGCAGAGGCGATCGTCTATTCGGCTCTGGAAACGGTCGAGCAGCGCGCCAAGCGCGAGCCGATCGGCGTGTTCCATGACGCGCTGAACAACATCAAGCCGGGTATCGAGGTCCGCAGCCGCCGCGTCGGCGGTGCGACCTATCAGGTGCCGGTCGAAGTCCGTCCGGAGCGCGCCCAGGCGCTTGCCATCCGCTGGCTGATCACCGCCGCGCGCAACCGCAGCGAGAAGACCATGTCGGCGCGCCTGTCGGGCGAGCTGATGGACGCCTCGCAGAACCGCGGCAATGCGGTCAAGAAGCGCGAAGACACGCACCGCATGGCCGAAGCGAACCGCGCCTTCAGCCACTACCGCTGGTAAAAACCAAACCTATATCGTGGGGGAACGGGCCCTGGGTCCGTCCCCCACATTCTTAAGGAACCGACGATCATGGCCCGCAGCCATCCGCTCGAGCGTTATCGCAATATCGGCATCATGGCGCATATCGACGCCGGCAAGACGACGACGACCGAGCGCATCCTCTATTACACCGGCAAGTCCTACAAGATCGGCGAGGTCCATGAGGGCACCGCCACGATGGACTGGATGGAGCAGGAGCAGGAGCGCGGGATCACGATCACGTCGGCCGCGACGACCTGTTTCTGGAACGAGCACCGGATCAACATCATCGACACGCCGGGCCACGTCGACTTCACCATTGAGGTCGAGCGTTCGCTGCGCGTGCTCGACGGTGCGGTTGCCTGCTTCGACGGTGTCGCGGGCGTGGAGCCGCAGTCTGAGACCGTGTGGCGCCAGGCCGAGAAGTACAAAGTGCCGCGCATGTGCTTCGTCAACAAGCTCGACCGCACGGGCGCGAGCTTCGAGCGCTGCGTCGATATGATCAAGGACCGCCTGGGCGCTCGCCCTGCGGTGCTGTACCTCCCGATCGGCATCGAGAGCTCGTTCAAGGGCCTGGTCGACCTGGTCGAGAACCGCGCCATCATCTGGCTCGAGGAGAGCCTGGGTGCGAAGTTCGAATATCAGGACATCCCGGACGATTTGAAGGACGCCGCGGCGACCGCGCGTTCCGAGCTGATCGAGATGGCCGTCGAGCAGGACGACGCCATCATGGAAGCGTATCTGGAAGGCACCGAGCCCGACAGCGCGACCCTGAAGGCGCTGATCCGCAAGGGCACTCTGAACTTCTCGTTCGTGCCGGTGCTGTGCGGTTCGGCCTTCAAGAACAAGGGCGTGCAGCCGCTGCTCGACGCCGTTGTCGACTATCTGCCGAGCCCGCTCGACGTGCCCGCCATCAAGGGCGTCAAGCTCGATGGCGAGACCGAGGATTCGCGTCCATCCGACGACAGCGCGCCGTTCTCGGCGCTGGCGTTCAAGATCATGAACGATCCCTTCGTCGGCACCCTGACCTTCGCCCGCATCTATTCGGGCAAGCTGGATGCCGCCTCGACCGTGATGAACTCGGTCAAGGACAAGAAGGAAAAGGTCGGCCGCATGCTGCTGATGCATGCCAACAGCCGCGAGGACATCCAAGAAGCCTATGCCGGCGACATCGTCGCGCTGGCAGGCCTCAAGGACACGACCACGGGCGACACGCTCTGCGCGCAGAACGCGCCGATCATCCTGGAGCGCATGGAGTTCCCCGAGCCGGTCATCGAGCTGTCGGTGGAGCCGAAGACCAAGGCCGACCAGGAGAAGATGGGCGTCGCGCTCAATCGTCTGGCCCGAGAGGACCCGTCCTTCCGCGTGTCGACCGATCACGAGAGCGGCCAGACCATCATCAAGGGGATGGGCGAGCTCCACCTCGAGATCCTGGTCGATCGCATGAAGCGCGAGTTCAAGGTCGAGGCCAATGTCGGCGCACCGCAGGTGGCCTATCGCGAGTATCTCGCAAAGCCGGTCGCCATCGATTACACCCACAAGAAGCAGTCGGGCGGCTCCGGCCAGTTCGGCCGCGTGAAGGTCGAGGTGAAGCCGGGTGAGCGCGGTTCGGGCTTCCAGTTCTTTGACGAGATCAAGGGCGGCAACATCCCCAAGGAATATATTCCTTCGGTGGAGAAGGGCTTCCGCGAGACCGCCGAGACCGGTTCGCTGATCGGCTTCCCGATCATCGACTTCGAAGTGCACCTGGTGGACGGCGCGTATCACGACGTCGACTCCTCGGCGCTGGCGTTCGAAATCTGTGCCCGCGGCGCGATGCGCGAAACGGCGCAGAAGGCCGGCATCAAGCTGCTCGAGCCGATCATGAAGGTCGAAGTCGTGACTCCGGAAGATTATCTGGGCGACGTCATCGGCGACATGAACAGCCGCCGTGGCCAGATCCAGGGCACCGACAGCCGCGGCAACGCGCAGACTGTCGAGGCGCTGGTGCCGCTCGCGAACATGTTCGGCTATGTGAACCAGCTCCGGTCCTTCACCCAGGGCCGCGCGCAGTACACGATGCAGTTCAGCCACTATGACGAAGTGCCGCAGAACGTGGCCGACGAAGTGAAGGCGAAGCTAGCCTAAACCAAAAACAGCCGCTATGGGGCCGCGTTCTCGCGAGTCCTGTGGCGGCTGCAGAAACCAACTCAACTGGTAGGAAGACAATGGCGAAAGCGAAATTCGAGCGGAACAAGCCGCACGTCAACATCGGCACCATCGGTCACGTCGACCATGGCAAGACCTCGCTGACGGCAGCGATCACGAAGGTACTGGCCGAGACCGGCGGCGCGACGTTCGTCGACTACGCCAACATCGACAAGGCACCGGAAGAGCGCGAACGCGGCATCACGATCTCGACCGCGCACGTCGAGTATGAGACCGGCGAGCGCCACTATGCGCACGTCGATTGCCCGGGTCACGCCGACTATGTGAAGAACATGATCACCGGCGCCGCGCAGATGGACGGCGCGATCCTGGTCGTGTCGGCCGCCGACGGCCCGATGCCGCAGACCAAGGAGCACATCCTGCTCGCCAAGCAGGTCGGCGTGCCGACCATGGTCGTGTTCCTGAACAAGGTCGATCAGGTCGATGATCCCGAGCTGCTCGAGCTGGTCGAGCTGGAAATCCGCGAGGAGCTTTCCAAGCGTGACTTCGACGGCGACAATATTCCGATCATCGCCGGCTCGGCGCTCGCCGCGCTCGAGGACAGCAACACGGAGCAGGGCCGCGACGCGATCCTGAAGCTGATGCAGGCCGTCGACAGCTGGATCCCGACCCCGGAGCGTCCGCTCGACAAGCCGTTCCTGATGCCGATCGAGGACGTGTTCTCGATCTCCGGCCGCGGCACCGTCGTGACCGGCCGTGTCGAGCAGGGCATCGTCAAGGTTGGCGAGGAAGTCGAGATCGTCGGCATCAAGGACACCCGCAAGACCGTCGTTACGGGCGTCGAGATGTTCCGCAAGCTGCTCGATCAGGGCCAGGCCGGCGACAACATCGGTGCGCTGATCCGCGGCGTCGGCCGTGAAGAAGTCGAGCGCGGCCAGGTGCTCTGCAAGCCGGGCTCCATCAAGCCGCACACCGACTTCACCTCCGAGGTGTACGTCCTGTCGAAGGACGAGGGCGGCCGTCACACGCCGTTCTTCGCCAACTATCGTCCGCAGTTCTACTTCCGCACGACGGACGTGACTGGCACCGTCGAGCTGCCCGAGGGCACCGAGATGGTGATGCCTGGCGACAATGTGCAGCTGACCGTCAAGCTCATCGCGCCGATCGCGATGGACCAGGGTCTGCGCTTCGCGATCCGCGAGGGTGGCCGCACCGTCGGCGCCGGCGTCGTCGCGAACATCATCAAGTAAGCTTTACCGCTTGCATCGCCGCCCGGCCCTCTCTAGGGGGCCGGGCGGTTTTGCAATTAATGTAAGCCCGGTCGATCCGGGCATGGCTCTTTCGCATCGGTAGTGGACATGGACACCAACATTCGCATTCGTCTCAAGGCGTTCGATCACCGCGTTCTGGATCAGGCCGCCGGTGACATCGCCGAAACCGCTCGCCGCACCGGCGCGCTCATTCGTGGTCCGATCCCGCTTCCGACGCACATCGACAAGTTCACGGTCAATCGCGGCCCGCACGTCGACAAGAAGTCGCGCGAGCAGTTCGAGACGCGCACCTACAAGCGCCTCCTGGACATCGTGCAGCCAACCCCGCAGACCGTCGACGCGCTTATGAAGCTCGACCTTGCTGCAGGTGTTGATGTGGAGATCAAACTAGCCTAAGGGCGCTTCTCCCGACGAGGCAGGTGATTCACCGCTTCGTCATCCGGCCCTGAATGGGCTGGCTGGTTTGCCGGTTTGATCGGCAAGACGGAATAGCAAGGGATACCGCAGGACGCTTCTGAAGCGACCTGGCCTGCGTCCCCGCCATTCGCAGCAATGCGGATAACCGGCCCGGGCGGGGGCGTATCGAACATGGGCTGGGCCTCGGGAAATCCCGGGGCTTTTTCGTTGGCACGCTCCCGGGTTCATCCGAACGACGGAGCCTCTGTTTGGAAGGGACAGATCATGCGCACTGGCGTGATCGCGAAGAAGATGGGGATGACCCGCTTGTTCCAGGACGATGGCCGGCACGTGCCGGTAACCGTTCTGCAGCTGGAAAATCTGCAAGTCATTGGGCGCCGTGAAGAGGCCCGCGACGGTTATGTCGCGGTGCAGCTCGGCGCTGGCGCGGCCAAGGCGAAGAACGTGGCCAAGCCGCAGCGGGGCGTGTTCGGCAAGGCGGAAGTCGAGCCCAAGGCGCGCGTCGTCGAGTTCCGGGTCGCCGAGGACGCGCTCCTCGATGTCGGCGCGGAAATCACCGCGGACCACTTCGTTGCCGGTCAGCTGGTCGACGTGTCCGGTCACACCCAGGGCAAGGGCTTTGCCGGCGCCATGAAGCGCTGGAACTTCGGCGGTCTGCGCGCGACGCACGGCGTGTCGGTCTCGCACCGCTCGCACGGTTCGACCGGTAACCGCCAGGATCCGGGTCGCGTCTTCAAGAACAAGAAGATGGCTGGCCATATGGGCGACCGTCAGCGGACCCAGCAGAACCTGGAAGTGGTCGGCACCGATGTCGAGCGCGGCCTGATCTTCGTGAAGGGTTCGGTGCCCGGTCACAAGGGTGCCTGGCTGACCGTCAAGGATGCGGTGAAGGTCGCGCGCCACGCCGATGCGCCGTACCCGGCCGCGGTCCGCACCGCCCAGAACAATAACGACGCTCCGGCCGACACCCCCGCTGAGGTGGTGACCACGGACGCAACCGAGACCCAGGAAGGCTAAGCGATGAAGGTCAAGGTTCAGACCCTCGACGCGCAGGGCAATGGCGAGATCGAGCTCAAGGACGAGATTTTCGGCGTTGAGCCCCGCGCCGACATCCTGCACCGCGTCGTCACCTGGCAGCTCGAAAAGCGTCGCGGCACCGCCCGCGGCACCCGCGAGCGTTCGGATGTTGCTCGTACCGGCAAGAAGTTTGGCCGGCAGAAGGGCGGCGGCACCGCCCGTCACGGCGATCGGCGTGCGCCGATCTTCGTCGGCGGCGGTAAGGCGCACGGTGCTCGGGTTCGCGACTTCAATCCGTCGCTGAACAAGAAGATCCGCGCGCTCGGCCTCAAGATGGCGCTGTCGTCGAAGGCCAAGGACGGCAAGCTGATCGTCATGGACAGCCTGACGATGGATGCCGCCAAGACCAAGGCGCTGAAGGGCAGCCTGGCCGGTCTCGGCTTCGGCAAGACGGCGCTGGTGATCGACGGCGATCAGGTCGAGACGAGCTTCGCGCTCGCCGCGAACAATCTCCGTGAGATCAACATGCTCCCGGCGATCGGCGCGAATGTGTACGATATTCTGAAGCACGACACGCTGGTGCTCACCCGGGCGGCGGTCGAAAAGCTGGAGGCCCGGTTCAATGGCTAAGCAGCAGACGGTCGACGCGCGTCATTACGACGTGGTGGTCGCGCCGCACATCACCGAGAAGTCGACCCTGCTCAGCGAGCATAATGCCGTTGTGTTCCGGGTCGCGAACGACGCCACCAAGCCGCAGATCAAGGCGGCGGTCGAGGCGCTGTTCAACGTGAGCGTGACGGGCGTGAACACGCTGACCCAGAAGGGCAAGACCAAGCGCTGGAAGGGCAAGCCCTACACGCGCTCGGACGTGCAGAAGGCGATCGTGACGCTGAAGGACGGCGATACGATCGACGTGACGACAGGGATCTGAGGCAATGGCGCTCAAGCATTATAATCCGACGAGCCCGGCCCAGCGTGGCCTGATCCTCGTCGACCGGTCGAGCCTGTACAAGGGCAAGCCGGTCAAGGCGCTCACCGAAGGCAAGCGCAAGACGGGTGGCCGCAACAACAAGGGCCATGTCACCTCGCGCGGCATTGGTGGCGGTCACAAGCAGCGCTATCGCTATGTCGATTTCAAGCGCCGTAAATGGGACATGTCGGCGACGGTCGAGCGGATCGAATATGATCCCAACCGCACCGCCTTCATCGCGCTGGTCAAGTATGAGGATGGCGAGCTCGCCTATATCCTGGCGCCGCAGCGCCTGGGTGCGGGCGACGTGATCGTCGCTGGCAAGAAGACCGACGTGAAGCCGGGCAATGCGATGGAGATCGGCCAGGTTCCGGTCGGCACCATCGTCCACAATGTCGAGATGAAGCCCGGCAAGGGCGGTCAGATCGCGCGTTCGGCGGGCACCTATGTGCAGGTCGTGGGCCGTGACCGTGGCATGGTGATCGTGCGCCTGAACTCGGGCGAGCAGCGCTACATCCAGGGCAGCTGCATGTGCACCGTCGGTGCCGTGTCGAACCCGGACAATGCCAACCAGAACCTCGCCAAGGCCGGCCGCAACCGCTGGCTGGGCAAGCGCCCGCTGACCCGCGGCGTCGCCAAGAACCCGGTCGACCACCCGCATGGTGGTGGTGAAGGCCGGACTTCGGGCGGCCGTCACCCGGTTACTCCCTGGGGCAAGCCGACCAAGGGTGCCCGCACCCGTCACAATAAGTCGACCGACAAGATGATCATCCGGTCGCGTCACGCGAAGAAGAAGGGTTAAGAGATGGCCCGTTCCGTCTGGAAAGGTCCGTTCGTCGAACTCAGCCTTCTGAGGAAGGCTGAAGCGGCGCAGGAAGCCAGTGGCCGTGCGGCTCCGATCAAGACCTGGTCGCGCCGCTCCACGATCCTGCCGCAATTCGTCGGACTGACGTTCAACGTCTATAACGGCCGCAAGTTCGTGCCGGTCTCGGTCAACGAGGACATGGTGGGCATGAAGCTCGGCGAGTTCGCGCCGACCCGCTTCTTCCCCGGCCACGCCGCCGACAAGAAGGGCAAGCGCTAATGGGCAAGCAGGCAGCTCCGCGCCGCGTCGGCGAGAAGGAAGCGCTGGCGGTCGGCACCACCATTCGTGGGTCCGCGCAGAAGCTCAACCTCGTCGCGGCTCTGATCCGTGGTCGCAAGGCTGGCGATGCGATGAGCATTCTCCAGTTCTCGCCCAAGGCGATGGCCGTCGAAGTGCGCAAGGTTCTGGCGTCCGCTATTGCGAATGCCGAAAACAACCACAATCTCGACGTCGACGCGCTGGTCATCAAGGAAGCCAGCGTCGGCAAGTCGATCTCGATGAAGCGGTTCGCCACGCGCGCCCGTGGTCGTTCGACCCGGATCGTGAAGCCGTTCAGCCGTCTTCGCATCGTCGTGCGCGAGCAGGAAGAAGCATAATGGGTCAGAAATCGAACCCGATCGGTCTGCGTCTGCAGATCAACCGCACCTGGGACAGCCGCTGGTTCGCCGAGGGCGCCGACTATGGCCGGCTGCTGCTCGAGGACCTGAAGATCCGCAAGCACATCATGAAGACGCTGCCGCAGGCGGCGATCTCCAAGGTGGTGATCGAGCGTCCGGCCAAGCTGTGCCGCATCTCCGTCTATGCCGCGCGCCCGGGCGTGATCATCGGCAAGAAGGGCGCGGACATCGAGAAGCTTCGCAAGACGCTGAACGCGATGACGGCCTCGGACGTGTCGCTGAACATCGTCGAGATCCGCAAGCCCGAGATCGACTCCAAGCTCGTGGCCCAGTCGGTTGCCGATCAGCTCGAGCGTCGTATCGCCTTCCGCCGCGCCATGAAGCGCGCGGTGCAGTCGGCGCTGCGTCTCGGTGCCGAGGGCATCCGCATCACCTGCGCCGGCCGTCTGGGTGGCGCGGAGATCGCGCGGACAGAGTGGTATCGCGAGGGTCGGGTGCCGCTGCACACGCTGCGCGCGAACGTCGACTATGCCGAGGCCGAAGCGCACACCGCCTATGGCGTGTGCGGCGTCAAGGTCTGGATCTTCAAGGGCGAGATCCTTGGCCATGATCCGACCGCAACGGACCGGCTGATGATGGAAGCGCAGACGTCGGGCGTGCGCCCGGCGCGCGACGAACGCCGCTAAGGACCTCGAGCAATGCTGCAGCCAAAGAAAACAAAGTTCCGCAAGGCCTTCAAGGGCCGCATCTCCGGCGACGCGCCGGGCGGCACCACGCTCAACTTCGGCGCCTATGGCCTGAAGGCGATGGAGCCGGAGCGGATCACCGCACGCCAGATCGAGGCGGCTCGCCGCGCGATCACGCGTCACATCAAGCGCCAGGGGCGTCTCTGGATCCGCGTGTTTCCGGACGTGCCGGTCTCGTCCAAGCCGGCCGAAGTCCGCATGGGCTCGGGCAAGGGTTCGCCGGAATTCTGGGTGGCGCGCGTGAAGCCGGGCCGAATCCTGTTCGAGCTCGACGGGGTGCCGGGCGACATCGCGGCCGTGGCGTTCAGCCGCGCGGCGATGAAGCTGCCGATCAAGACCAAGGTCGTCGCTCGCCTGGGCGACACCTCGCACCTCGGAGCGGGCAAGTGAAGCAGAGCGAATTGACACCGATGACCGACGACCAGCTCGCCGATCAGCTCGGCCAGCTGAAGCGCGAGGCGTTCAACCTCCGCTTCCAGGCGGCGACCAGCCAGCTGGAAAAACCGTCGCGGGTCCGCGAGGTGCGCCGCACCATCGCCCGCATCAAGACGCTGCAGTCCGAGCGTTCGCGCTCGGCTGCGAAGTAAGGACAACGGAAACATGCCGAAGCGCGTGCTGACGGGGACGATCGTCTCCGACAAGACCGACAAAACGGTGGTCGTCCGTGTGGAGCGTAAGGTGAAGCACCCGCTCTACGGCAAGATCATCCGGCGGTCGAAGAAGTATCATGCCCATGACGAGGGCAATGAGTTCCGCGAGGGCGAGACGGTGCGGATCGAAGAGACCGCTCCGATCTCCAAGCTCAAGACCTGGCGCGTGATCGAGCGCGTCGCCACCCGCAGCACGCCCGCGCGTGCGTCGGCCGAAGGCTAAGGAGGACCTGCCATGATCCAGATGCAGTCCAACCTGGACGTCGCCGACAACTCGGGCGCCAAGCGCGTCCAGTGCATCAAGGTGCTCGGCGGCTCCAAGCGTCGCACCGCCGGTGTGGGCGACATTATCGTCGTGTCCATCAAGGAAGCGGCGCCCCGTGGTAAGGTGAAGAAGGGTGACGTGCACCGCGCCGTCATCGTCCGCACCGCCAAGGACATTCACCGTCCTGACGGCTCGACGATCCGTTTCGACGGCAACGCCGCCGTGCTGGTCAACAAGAACGAAGAGCCGATCGGCACCCGCATCTTCGGCCCGGTGGTTCGCGAGCTGCGCGCCAAGGGGCACATGAAGATCATCAGCCTGGCGCCGGAGGTTCTGTAATCATGGCTGCCGCCAAGATCAAAAAGGGTGACACGGTCGTCGTCCTGTCCGGCAAGGACAAGGGCAAGACCGGCGAGGTCACCCGCGCGCTCCCTAAGGACGGCAAGGTCGTCGTGTCGGGCGTCAACATCGCCACGCGTCACAAGAAGCCGAGCCAGGTGAACCCGCAGGGTGGCCTGGAGCGTACGGAAGCGCCGATGCACGTGTCCAAGGTCGCGATCGCCGACCCGAAGACCGGCAAGGCCACCCGCGTCCGCTTCGAAGTGCGCGATGGCAAGAAGGTCCGTGTGGCCGTCAAGTCCGGGGAAGTCATCAATGGCTGATACCTACACCCCGCGGATGAAGCAGCAGTATGACGACGCCATCGTGAAAGCGATGACGGAGAAGTTCGGCTACAAGAACCGCATGGAAGTGCCGAAGATCGAGAAGATCGTGATCAACATGGGCGTCGGTGAGGCGACTCAGGACAAGAAGAAGGTCGAGCAGGCCGCCTCCGAAATGGAAGCGATCGCCGGCCAGAAGCCTGTGATCACCAAGGCGAAGAAGTCGATCGCGCAGTTCAAGCTGCGTGAAGGCATGCCGATCGGCTGCAAGGTCACGCTGCGCCGTGAGCGGATGTACGAGTTCCTCGATCGTCTGATCACGATCGCGCTGCCCCGCGTCCGCGACTTCCGGGGGCTGAACCCCAAGTCGTTCGACGGCCGCGGCAACTATGCCATGGGTCTCAAGGAGCAGATCGTGTTCCCGGAGATCAACTATGACCGCATTGAAAAGGTGCGCGGCATGGACGTGATCGTCACCACCACTGCGAAGTCCGACGACGAAGCGCGCGAGCTGCTCCGCCTGTTCGGCTTCCCGTTCCCGCGCGAAGACGCGGACGAACAGAAGCAAGCGGCCTGAGGCCTGGAGAACTTAAGTCATGGCGAAACTGAGTTCCGTGAACAAGAACGAGCGTCGCAAGAAGCTCGTCAAGCAGTACGCACCGAAGTACGCGAAGCTGAAGGCGATCGCGAACGACGAGAGCCTCGATGAGACCGAGCGTCTGATCGCGCGCCTCAAGATGGCCGAGCTGCCGCGCAATGCGAACCCGACCCGCATCCGTAACCGGTGCGAGATCACCGGCCGCCCGCGCGCTTATTACCGCAAGTTCCGTCTCGCTCGCGTGATGCTGCGCGATCTGGCCAATAAGGGCCTGATCCCCGGCGTCACCAAGTCGAGCTGGTAAGGACGACCCTGATGGCAATGACCGATCCTTTGGGTGATCTGCTCACCCGCATCCGCAACGGCCAGCAGGCCCGCAAGGACAGCGTGCTCACGCCGGCGTCCAAGCTGCGCGCCCGCGTCCTCGATGTGCTGCAGCGCGAAGGCTATATCCGCGGCTATCGCGAGGAAGAGCTTGCGGGCCATGCCGGCCTGCGTATCGAGCTGAAGTATTTCGAGGGCCAGCCGGCGATCAAGCATATCGCCCGCGTGTCCAAGCCGGGCCGCCGCGTCTACTCGGGCAGCAAGGAGCTGCCGCGGGTTCGCAACGGCCTGGGCATCACCATCGTCTCGACGCCGAAGGGCGTTCTGTCCGACGCGGAAGCGCGCGAGCAGAATGCGGGCGGCGAGATCCTCGCAGAGGTCTTCTGATCATGAGCCGTATCGGAAAGAAGCCGGTGGCGGTCCCAGCGGGCGTCACCGCCACCGTCGAAGGCGGGCAGATCTCGGTCAAGGGTCCGAAGGGCACCCTGACCATGCCGCTGCGTGAAGAGATCAGCTACACGGTCGAAGGTGACGGCATCGTCGTCAAGCCGGCGAACGAGACCAAGGCGGCGCGGGCCTTCTGGGGCATGCAGCGCACGATGGTACAGAACCTGATCACCGGCGTGACCGAGGGCTTCACCAAGACGCTCGAGATCACCGGCGTCGGCTACCGCGCGAACGCCCAGGGCAAGGTCCTGAAGCTGCAGCTCGGCTACAGCCACGACGTGAACTTCGAGATCCCCGAAGGGATCACGATCGCCACACCGGATCAGACCACCGTCAACATCACCGGCATCGACAAGCAGAAGGTCGGCCAGGTGGCCGCCGAGATCCGCCGCTGGCGCAAGCCCGAGCCGTACAAGGGCAAGGGCATCAAGTATCGCGGCGAGTTCATCTTCCGCAAGGAAGGGAAGAAGAAGTAATGGCCAAGCTGTCTCTCTTCGCCAAGCGCCGCCAGCGCGTCCGCACGTCGCTGCGGGCCCGCGCCGGTGCCCGTCCGCGCATGTCGATCCACCGTTCTGGCCGTCACATCTACGCCCAGGTGATCGACGACGAGGCGGGCCGCACCATCGCGGCGGCCTCCACGCTCGACAAGGATCTGCGCGGGACGGCCGGTGCCACCAAGGACGCGGCGGCGACCGTCGGCAAGCGTATCGCCGAGCGGGCGACCGCGGCCGGCGTCAAGGCTGTGGTCTTCGACCGCGGCGGCTTTCTCTTCCACGGGCGCGTAAAGTCGCTCGCTGATGCCGCCCGCGAAGGCGGATTGGAGTTCTAAATGGCTGACGAAACTGAAATCCAGGCCGCCGCTCCCGAAGCAGCGGCCGGCGCCCCGCCTGAGGGCGGTGAGCGCCAGGGCCGTGGCCCGCGTGGCGGCCGTGGCCGTGGCGGCGGCGACAATCGCGGCCGTGGCGGCCGTGACGGCAATCGTCGCGACAATCGCGGCCGTGGCGGCCCGGGTGCCGATGATGGCGGCGAGGAGCTGATCGAAAAGCTCGTCCACATCAACCGCGTCTCCAAGACCGTGAAGGGCGGCAAGCGCTTCGGCTTTGCGGCTCTGGTCGTGGTCGGCGACGGCAAGGGCCGGGTCGGCTTCGGCCACGGCAAGGCGCGCGAAGTGCCGGAAGCCATCTCCAAGGCGACGGCTTCGGCCAAGAAGAAGATGATCCGCGTTCCGCTCCGCGAGGGCCGCACGCTGCATCATGACGGCAATGGTCACTTCGGTGCCGGCCGCGTGACGCTGCGCTCGGCGCCGCAGGGCACCGGCATCATCGCCGGCGGCCCGATGCGCGCCATCTTCGAAAGCCTGGGCGTGGCCGATGTGGTGACCAAGTCGGTCGGCACGTCCAACCCCTACAACATGATCCGTGCGACCTTCGAAGCGCTGGGCGAGCAGACCAGCCCCAAGAGCGTTGCACAGCGTCGCGGCAAGAAGATCGCCGATCTGCTCGGCCGCGCGCAGAACGCAACCGCGGCGACTGCCGAGGCGGACGCGGCGATGGTGACGGAGTAATCTGATGGCCAAGATTAAGATCAAGCAGATCGGTTCGCCGATCCGCCGCACCAAGGATCAGCGCGCCACGCTGATCGGCCTGGGCCTCAACAAGATGCACAAGGTCAGCGAGCTCGAGGACACCCCCGAGGTCCGCGGCATGATCCGCAAGCTGCCCCACATGGTCGAGGTGCTGGAGGGGTAACCTTTCGCGCTTCGGTGCTAACGAGAGGCCCGGACGGCATCGCCGCTCCGGGCCTTTTCCTTTGAATCAGCGCGCGATCTGATCAATCTTCCGGGAAAAGCAGCGCGTCATAGTCGCGCGCGCCATGCAGAATGTGGAGAACCGCGACACGCGACTCTTCGACACGGTAGAAGATCAGGTAGGCGCCCTGTACGCGCCTACGAACGCCGTAGCCTGCATAGCGCGGCACCAACGGGAAGGCTTCCGGAGAATCGGCGAGGCTCCGCGCCTTTGCGACCAGCTCTGCGACGAAGGTGCGTGCGCGTTCGGGATTGTTCCGATCAATGTAATCACCAATCTGCTCCAAATCGGCCAGCGCGTCGGCAGTGATGACGACCTTCATTGCGGTCGACGTTCGGCCGCCATGTTCGCATACTTCGCGTCCAGCTTCGACGCAGCATCCTCAAGCTCCTGTACGCGACCCGCATCGGCCGAGGCGACCCCGCGCATGATGGAGGCATCGAGAGCGGCAAGCTTCGTTTCTCGCTCATGGATGAGGCGCACTCCCTCCCGGAGGATTTCGCTGCGTGAGTTGTAACGGCCTGTCTTGACGAGTTGGCTGACGAAGGACTCCAGTTGACTCCCAAGGTTCACGCTGCTCGCCATTCCGCGTCTCCTGCACCTCTGCACCTAAAGGCGATAATAGTTATCAAGCGGAGGAAGGCACTAAAGACAAGCTGCCGATGAAGCAATATGAGCGCCCTTGATGTCTCGCGTAGTCCCCGTTGGTATCTCCTCGCTGCCCTGGGGGCTGTTCGCCGCACTCACAGTCCTCGCTCTGTTCGGGACGGCCGTGCTCTACTCGGCCGCCGGTGGCTCCATGTCTCCCTGGGCCGGTCCCCATTTGCAGCAGTTCGTGGTGTTTTCGGTGGTCGCCCTAGTGGTGCGCGCGATGCCGCTCTCGTTCATCCGATCCATGGTGGTGCCGGCCTACGTCGCGTGCATCCTGCTGCTGATCCTCGTCGAGGTGCTCGGGCAGATCGGGGGCGGCAGCAAGCGGTGGCTGAACCTCGGCTTCATGACCCTGCAGCCGTCCGAGCTGACGAAGCTCGCGGTCGTGCTCGCGCTCGCCCGCTTCTACGAGACGCTTCCTCCTGTCGCGATCCGCACCTGGACGGCGATCTGGCCCGCCGCGGCCATGCTGCTCGTGCCCGCCGCCCTGATCGCGATCCAGCCCGACCTTGATACCGGGCTCGTAGTCATCCTCATCGGCGGGGTGATCATGTTCCTGGCGGGCCTGCCGCTGCGCCTCTTCCTGATTGCCGGGGCCGCGGTCGCTGCGCTCGCGCCGCTCGCCTATATGTTCGCCCTTAAGGACTACCAGCGGACGCGCCTGCTGGGCTTTCTGGATCCGGAGTCCGATCCGCTCGGCACCGGCTATCACGCGATCCAGGCCAAGGTGGCGATCGGGTCCGGTGGGCTCTGGGGCAAGGGGTTCCTGAACGGCACCCAAAGCCATCTGGATTACTTGCCCGAGCACCACACCGACCTGATCTTCGCGACCTTGTTCGAGGAATGGGGCCTGATGGGCGGGCTCGCCGTCCTGTTCGTCCTCATGCTGCTGCTCCACTGGAGCTCCCGCGTGGCGCAGATCGCCCCGTCGCGCTTCGGCCGCCTGCTGGCCGCCGGCCTCACCATCACGCTCTTCTCCTACGTGGCCATGAACATCGCCACCGCCACCGCCTTGACGCCGATCATGGGCGTGCCCCTACCGCTCATCAGCCACGGTGGCACCGCGATGCTGACGGTCATGCTGCTTTTCGGATTGCTGATGGCGGTGGACCGGGATGCGAAGCGGAGCAGGCGCTCCAGCTATTCGGGTGGGGGACTATTGGCGCTTTGAACTTGGGCCATCCCGGCCTGGCAGTTCAGATCGACGAGTTGCCGGTCCGTAGGTACGCCTTCCAGCGAGTGTCCGCTAAGGGCGGTTATCGGACGTTCGCCCCCTGCCTCAACAGAGCCTTGAACCCTTCATAGAGACCTACTCCGAGGAAGCCGAAAATCGCATACTCGGTTGTTCGGATGAGCGGCAGCGCGAGCCCTACGAGCCAGACAATCAGCCATGCGGCGGCGAAAGCCAGAGCGCACAAAATCAAGCGAACCATATGGTTGTGGTGCCAACATGCAGGAGCTTCCGCAATGGGTGGAAAGCGGTCATCGCCGGCACACCACCGCTTAGTGCCCCAGTGCGAAAAGAGCTCCGCCAACCGTCACAGCGGTATAGAAAGACACATAGGCCCAAAACGCGCCCGGCTGTTCGGTTCGCTTGATCGGCGTTGCTGGCCAAATCGCGGGAACCACATCGGCAAACAGGCACCACAGCACGCTTATCAGGCCGACGGCGGCGACAGCCAAGCCAATCATGGCGTATCCACCGGCGGCTTGTGATTGGAACGCTCATTGCCGACGAAATCGAGCGGAGGGACATACTTTCTTAGTGCCGACAGCAGGCGGTTTGCGCTCTCGTATGAAGCATCGGGCGGCACATCGAGGAGCACGGTTCCATCGTCACGACGTTGAAGCCAACTCTCGGGGAGGTTGCTTGCTTCGGCGATCGAGCGCACATCCTCATCGGTAAGGATGGGGGGCGTAATCACCAGCCCTTCTCCGGCGGCGCCTCATCTTCCACGATCTCCGGCAGGTCGCTCCACATGACAGGAGCAAAGCACGCCCAGCGAAGGGCAGCAATGGGTGGATGGCTGCATTTCCCGGTTCTGGGCTGAGGTTATTGCTCCGGATGGCTCTGGCAAATGCTTTCAGTGATCGGCTCTTCCGTCCTTTAGCCGTGGAGCAGACTACGACCAATTATCGCGCCTAACAGACATACCAGTAAAAATAGTAATCCAACCCGACTGTGATCTCGGCGACTTCGGCGCTGAAAAGCAGCACCAATCTCCTCTGCATTTCCTCTTCTGGAGTTGATAAAAGAGGCAACAAGGGCACCGGCTAAGACCGCCAGAGCCAAGCCCCAACCAATCTCACGCATTGACACCGCCTACTCGACCCATCGACCTTACTTATTCCTGCCGAACCGGAGGTCCGCAATGGGTCGTTAGCGGACACCGGGTCGCCCCCGAACTTCTTCAACCGGCCAGTTCATCTCAGCCACGCAGCGCTGCTTGGAGGTGGAGAACAGAAAAAGAACTTTCCTACACCGACTAGATGTGAGAAGGTTCGCTCCGGCTCTTTCGGATTGCCAACTCGTCATTACCGCACGGAACGCAGGCGCTATCGTCTGCTGCGTTCTTTTAGGCAAGCCCATGGCCAGTGCGAACATTGGGACCTTTCGGCGTCCGCACCACATTGCCGCGTGACAATCGCCGGCTCCCCCGCTATGCGCCCCCGCTTCCATCCATCTGCGCGAACACAGGGAAACCGAGTGCTATGAAACTGAACGAGATCCGCGACAATCAGGGCGCGCGTAAGTCGAAGATGCGGGTTGGCCGGGGCATCGGCTCCGGCAAGGGCAAGACCGCCGGCCGTGGTCAGAAGGGCCAGAAGAGCCGCGAGGGCGTCAGCATCGCCGGCTTCGAGGGCGGCCAGATGCCGCTCCACATGCGGCTGCCGAAGCGCGGCTTCAACAACATCTTCGCCAAGGACTATGCCGAGGTGAACCTGGGCGCGATCCAGAAGATGATCGACACGGGCAAGCTCGCCACCGACGGCACGATCGACCATGCGGCGCTGAAGGCTGCCGGCCTCGCCCGTGGCGGCAAGGATGGCGTGCGGCTGCTCGGCAAGGGCGAACTGACTTCCAAGCTCAGCTTCCGTGTCGCCGGCGCGTCGGCCGGTGCTCGTGAGGCGGTCGAGAAGGCCGGCGGTTCGGTCGAGGTGATCGAGGTCGTCGCGGCGGCCGACAAGGCCAAGGCCAAGAAGAACAGCGTGCGCGATGCCAATCGTGCCGCGCGGGGCCAGGCCCCGATCCAGCCCAAGGCCTGAGCCGGTCCCGCGCCCACGCGCGGGCTGACCGCGGGAATGCTGTTCCCGTGACAACCGCGCGGACGTAACTATATGGGCGGCGGGGGGCGATCATCGCTTTCCGCCGCTTCATGTCTTTTCAGGACTGACGAACCCACATGGCATCCCGCGCCGACGCAATGGCCTCCAACCTCAACCTGTCGAAGTTCGGCCAGGCCACCGAGCTGAAGAAGCGCCTCTGGTTCACGATCGGCGTGCTGATCGTGTTCCGCATGTTGAGCTACATCCCGCTGCCGGGCGTCGACCCGACCGCGCTGGGCTTGCTGGCGAACCAGACACGCGGCGGCGTGCTCGACTTCTTCAACACCTTCTCGGGCGGCTCGCTGGAGCGCATGTCGATCATCGCGCTGGGCGTGATGCCGTACATTACCGCGTCCATCGTCGTGCAGCTCGCGACGACGCTCAGCCCCACGCTCGCCGCCATCAAGAAAGAGGGGGAGAGCGGGCGCAAGCGGCTGAACCAATATACCCGCTACGGCACGGTCTTCCTGACGGTGATCCAAGGCTGGTTCATTGCCACTGGCCTGGAAAGCTTCGGCGCATCGCAGGGCGTCGCCGCCGTCGTTGACCCGGGCATGCTCTTCCGTGTGACGGCCGTCGTCTCGCTCGTTGGCGGCACCATGTTTCTGATGTGGCTGGGTGAGCAGATCACCAGCCGAGGCGTCGGTAATGGCGTGTCGCTGATCATCATGGCCGGCATCGTGGCGCAGCTGCCGACCACGCTCGCCAACCTGTTCGAGGGCGGCCGGACCGGATCGCTCAACCCGTTCGTGATCATCACGATCATCGTGCTGGCGCTGGGCCTCATCGCCTTCATCTGCTTCATGGAGCGCGCGCAGCGCCGGGTCTTGATCCAGTATCCGAAGCGCCAGACCGCGCGCGGGCAGATGCAAGCGGACCGCAGCCACCTGCCGCTGAAGATCAACACCTCGGGCGTGATCCCGCCGATCTTCGCGTCGTCGCTGCTGCTGATGCCGCTGACCATCACCCAGTTCGCCGGGCAGACGCCGGACGACACGACGACCTATGGTCAGGTGATCGGCTGGCTGAACCTCAACCTGGCACACGGCACGCCGCTCTACATGGCGCTCTATGCCGCCGGCATCATCTTCTTCGCCTTTTTCTACACCGCCGTGGTGTTCAACCCCGAAGAGACGGCGGACAATCTGAAGCGCTATGGCGGCTTCGTGCCGGGCATCCGTCCGGGCAAGAACACGGCCGACTATCTGGACTATGTACTGACCCGAATCACGGTCATTGGCGCCGCCTATCTGACGCTGATCTGCCTGCTGCCGGAGTATATGGTCGCGGCGGCAGGCATCCCCTTCTATCTGGGTGGCACCAGCCTGCTCATCGTCGTCAACGTGACGATGGACACGGTAACGCAGATCCAGAGCCACCTGCTCGCCCACCAATATGGCGACCTGATCAAGAAGGCGAAGCTGAAGGGCGGTCGCGCCCGCTGATTTCGCCCGCCGGGGAGAGACGCATGAACATCATCTTGTTGGGCCCACCGGGCGCTGGGAAGGGGACCCAGGCGGCGCGCCTGGTCGCGGAACGCGGCATGGTCCAGCTCTCCACAGGCGACATCCTCCGTGCCGCCGTCAAGGAAGGCACCGAGGTCGGCAAGATGGCCGACGAGATCATGAAGTCAGGCAAGTTCTTCCCGGACGAACTGATGGCGCAGATCCTCGGTGAGCATATGGACAAGCTCGGCGCCGAGACGGGTATCATCTTCGACGGTTATCCCCGTACCGCGCGCCAGGCCGAGTTGCTGGACGAGCTCATGTCGTCGCGCGGGCGCACGCTCGATCACGTGGTCGAGCTTGAGGTTGACGAAGACGCGCTGGTGGAGCGCATCACGGGGCGCTTCACATGCGCCCAGTGCGGCACCGGCTATCACGACCGCTTCAAGCAGCCCGAGGCCACCGGAACCTGCGACGTCTGCGGCGCGCACGAGTTCAAGCGCCGCCCGGACGACAATAGCGAGACCGTGCGCACGCGCATGGCCGAGTACCGTGCGAAGACGGCGCCGATCCTGCCGATCTACGAAGGCCGCGGCCTGGTCTCACGCGTCGACGGCATGGCCGACATGGACACCGTCACCCGCCAGATCGAGGCCGTGCTCGGCGGCTAGTCGTTCCACTCGGCTAGCACGCGAGCACCCGAGGCGTCGGTGATCGCGATCCGTTCAAAGCGCGCGCTGATCAGGCAGCTGGGCCGCTGCGCCGGTGACTCGCTCCAGCAGCCGATCGGCGGCCCATCGGCGATCGGGGCCAGCCGACCCTCGATGCGAAGCCTCAGGCCCGCGCTCAAGTCCAGCGGCTCTGCCCCTACAGGCTGCACGGCTGTATACGCCCGGCCGCCCCGCCTCCGTGCTCGCTGCGCTCCCGGCTCGTAGAGTTCGACCAGCGCGAGGGTCTGTCGATCCGGAACCGCGTCCTTGCTGGCTGCGGCCGGGCAAGTCTCGGCCAGGCGCCAGGGGCGATCGATCCAAAACCCTTCCGCTGCCTCGACCTGTGCGCCGCCGGCGGTTGCAGTCATGAGGGCAGTCTCAGTCAGTTCCTCTGGCAGGACCTTGGCGCGCAGCGTGCGGCCGTCCTCGTCCAGCGTCCACCCGCTCTGCACCTCCGCCAGGTCGGCGACCGGGCCGCTACAGCCGAACGGCAGGCTGAGGATGAACCGACGCCCAGCCAGCACTGTGTTCGGGATCGCCTCGCCCGCAGCGTAGCGGCTGGCGGCCAGCTCGGCGGCTTCGGTCAGTTCCGCGCGGCCAAGCGGAGGAGGCGGTTGCGGCAGCCGGGCTGCTTGCGGGCTCGGCGAGGCGACAGGCGTCGGGGAGGCTGCCGGTGTGGGCGCCTCGGCGCGCCGCGTGATGAGCAAGCCCCCGATCGCCAGCGCGAGGAAGACCGCTCCCGCCAGCCAGGCGCGCCACGCGAGCTTCACGATCGGTTCGTCTCCTCCGTCAGATGCTGAGGCCTTTTGACAAGTTGCGTGCGGAACGCAAAGGCTCTGCGCCGTGACAGCCGACCAGATCGTGACCGTCCTGGTCCTGGCCGCCGTGATCGCGGCGCTGATCTGGGACAAGGTGCGCGCCGATGTGGTGGCGCTGGCGGGCGCCGCGGTGCTGCTGATCGCCGGCGTGGTGCGGCCCAGCGAAGTGCAGGGCGCGTTCGCCAGCCCGGCGCTGATCGCACTCGCTTCGCTCTTCGTGATCGTCTACGCGATCGAATTGTCCGGGCTGCTGGACCGGCTGATCGCCTTGGCAGTGGTGATGTGCCGCAAGATCGGCGCGCTCGGCATGTGCATCACCATCGGGCTGTGCGGAGCGGCCTCCGGCTTCCTCAACAACACGCCCATCGTAGTCCTTTCCGCGCCGATCATCCGCGACTCCGCGCAGACGCTGGGGCTAGACCCAAAACGCTTCCTGATTCCGCTCTCCTACATCTCCATCCTGGGCGGCTGCTGCACGCTGATCGGCACCTCCACTAATCTCCTGGTGGCCGATATGGCGCGGCTGGCCGGTCAGCCGAGCTTTGGCTTATTCGAGATCACGCCGGTGGGGCTCTGCATTGCCACCGTAGGTGCAGTGTATTTGCTGCTGGTGAGCGGGCGGCTCGTCCGATCCTCGCCCGGCGCGGAGACGGCTCCCGTGGAGGTCGCGATCCAGCCGGACATGGCGGGGGCGCAGGTCGGGTCGCCGGAGCTGTTCGAGCCGCATGTCGATCTGCAGCCGCGCCGTGCGTTACTGTCGGTCGCCGTTTTCGTCGCGGTGATCGCCGCCGCGGGGATCAATTTGGCTCCCATCGCCGCGACTGCGCTTGCCGGGGCGGTGCTGCTCATCCTGTTGCGGGTGATCAGCGCCGACGAGGCCTATCGCGGGCTCCGGCCCGAAATCCTGATGCTGATCGCGGGCATGGTCGTGCTGGGCATCGCGATGGAGGAGAGCGGGCTGGCAGCCGCGGCAACCGAGGCGCTTGTCGACACCGCCCGTCCGTTGGGGCCGCTGTTCGCGCTCGCGATGTTCTACGGGGCGACGCTGCTGCTGACAGAATTGCTGTCCAACGCGACCGTAGCGGTTCTGTTCGCGCCTATTGCGGTGGCGCTTGCCGAGAGCCTCGCCGTCAGCCCGCGGCCGTTCCTCGTGGCGGTGATGATGGCTGCCAGCGCCGCCTTTGCGACGCCCTTCGGCTATCAGACCAATGTGCTCGTCTATCAGATGGGCGGATACAGCTATATGGACTTCGTCCGGATCGGCCTTCCCCTGAACTTCCTAACCTGGGGCGTGGGCCTTGCAGCGATTGTGCACTTCTTCCCGTTCTAGCGGCAGGAGGTGCGCGATGATCGAAGCGCTGCATGAGTTGATCGGCCCGAACGGGCGAGACCCCAACACGCTGCAGATTTGCCTGCGAGCCCTGATCATCTTGGTGGTCGGGCTGGTTATCGTGCGGATCGCGGGCAAGCGGATGTTTGGCGAATGGGGTGCGATCGACATCGTAATCATGATCCTGATCGGATCGAACCTCAGCCGGGCGCTCACCGGCACCGCGCCTTTCGTGCCGACGATCGTCGCGACCACCCTCCTTGTGGCGCTGCATCAGCTGCTCACCCACGCCATCGTCTGGTTTCCCCCGCTCGGGCCCTTGCTGAAGGGCGAGCCCCGGCCGTTGATGCAGGACGGCCGCTGGAACCGGAGTGCCGTGCGGCGCTCCGGGTTGGGCGAGCATGACCTGCAGGAAGCCCTCCGCGCTCACGGCCTCCGGTCGGACGGGAAAGCCGAAGAGGCCTGGCTGGAGCGCGACGGCTCGATCAGCGTTATCAAGAAGGACTAGGCTTCGGGCAGGAAGTCCGGAACGGACAAATACCGCTCGCCGGTGTCGTAGTTGAAGCCGAGCACGCGGACGTTGTCGGGCAGGTCCGGCAGCTTCTGCAGGATCGCCGCCAGCGTCGCCCCTGAGCTGATGCCGACCAGCATGCCTTCCTCACGCGCCGCGCGGCGAGCCATGTCCTTTGCAACGGCCGGATCGACCTGAACGACCCCGTCGAGCAGCTGGGTGTGGAGGTTGGCGGGCACGAAGCCGGCGCCGATGCCCTGGATGGGGTGCGGCCCAGGCTGACCCCCCGAGATGACCGGCGAAAGCGTCGGCTCCACTGCGAACACCTTGAGGTTGGGCCAGGCCTGTTTCAGGACCTTCGCGCAGCCGGTGATATGGCCGCCCGTCCCGACGCCCGTCACCAGCACGTCGATCGGCGTGTCGCGGAAGTCGTTCAGGATTTCCTGAGCGGTGGTCCGCACATGCACATCGATGTTCGCACCATTTTCGAACTGCTGCGGCATCCAGGCGCCGGGCGTGGTGTCGACGATCTCGAGCCCGCGCTCGATCGCGCCCTTCATGCCCTTTTCCTTGGGCGTGAGGTCGAAGGTGGCGCCATAGGCGAGCATCAGCCGGCGGCGTTCCAGCGACATGCTCTCGGGCATGACCAGGATCAGCTTATAGCCCTTGACCGCCGCGACCATCGCCAGGCCGATGCCGGTGTTGCCGGAGGTCGGCTCGACGATGGTGCCGCCGGGCTGGAGCTTGCCCGAGCGTTCGGCATCCTCGATCATGGCGAGCGCGATACGGTCCTTGATCGAGCCACCGGGATTCGACCGCTCCGACTTGATCCACACCTCGCTATTCGGAAACAGCCGGTTGATGCGGATGTGCGGCGTGGCGCCGATCGTCTCGAGGATGTTGGCGGCTTTCATGCGGGCTTCTCCTGCATCACGGCTTCGGAAAGGGCATTGTCGGGCGGATCGAAGGTGCGCGCACGGCGCAGTTCGGGAAACCAATAAGCGTAAAGGCCGGTCACGGCTATGGCGCCTGCGCCCCCGAACACAACGGCGCCGACCGGGCCGAGCAGGGCGGCGGCAAGCCCGGACTGGAGCTCGCCCAACTCGTTCGATGCAGAGATGGCCAGGCCGGACACGGCCGAGACGCGGCCGCGCATCGTGTCCGGCGTGTGCAACTGCACCAGCGAGGAGCGGACATAGACGGAGAGCATGTCCAGCGCGCCGAGCGCCACCAGCGCGAGCATCGAGACCAGCATCGATCTGGACAGGCCGAACACGATCGTCGCGGCGCCGAAGCCTGCGACGGCCAGCAGCATCTTGACCCCGACATTATGGTGCAGCGGCCGCCAGGCGAACAAGAGCGCCACCGCCGCCGCGCCGATCGCAGGCGCCGCCCGCAGCCAGCCCAATCCTTCCGGACCGACCTTCAGGATATCGCGGGCATAGACCGGGAGGAGGGCGGTGGCGCCGCCAAGCAGCACCGCGAACAGGTCCAGCGTAATCGCGCCGAGCAGGAAGCGATGGTGCTTCACATAGGAAAGGCCGTCGACCATCTGGCGGATGGGATGCGTGCTGCCGGCGATGGGCGGCGGCATGACCTTGCGAACAGGCGTGAGCGCGAGGATCGCGACCAGAAGGAAACCCGCGCTCACCCAATAGGGCAGCGCCGGATCCTGCGCATAAAGGAGGCCGCCGAGGGCGGGCCCGCCGACCGAAGCCGTTTGCCAGGCGATTGAGCTCATGGCGATGGCGCGGGGCAGAAGCGGCGGTGGCACGATGTTTGGCGCGATCGCGGACATCGCAGGCCCGACGAACACGCGCGCAATGCCGTGCAGGGCGGCCAGGCCGAACAGAAGGGGAAGGGTCAAGGCGTCGTTCTGAGTGGCAAAGGCAAGGGTGAGGCAGACGAGGAGGTCGATGCCGTTGGCGAGACGGGCGACCAGCCGCCGCTCGAACCGATCCGCGACCCAGCCGGCCACGGGCGTGAGCACGAACAGGGGAATGAATTGGGCGAGGCCGAGCAGGCCGAGGTAGAAGCTCGCCTCGCGCACCGTCATCCCGTAATCGGCGCGGGCGGTGTCGTAGAGCTGGTATCCCAGGATCACGACCATCGCCATCGTGCCCATCACCGCCGAAAAGCGCGCCAGCCAATAGAAGCGGAAATCCGGGATCGACAGCGGAGAGGCGGGCAGGGCGACGGCGGTCACGCCGACGCTCCTAGGTCGGGCGGATAGGTGCGGCAACCAGCTTCGGCTTTAATTGGCACAAGCTGCACAAAGGCAACGGTGCCTCGCGCGTGCAGTTCGTACCCTACGTCGGCTGTTGAGTTGCAGTTAAGGTGAACGCCTGGCGTCGGCCAGTCTGTGACCTGCCCGGCCCAAATAGGACAGTGGATAGGATCGGGCGACCTCCCGCCAGCGCCTCAGTGGGCGAGATCGCCGAGAAGGCGGCAGGTTTCCTTGATTTCATCGAGCAGGCGATGCTGTTCCTCGCGCGTCAGCATGACCGCGCGCTCGCGCCAGGCCGTCACGATGCGCGCGCGGAGTTCAACGACTTCGCCGAGGAGATCATCGGCGCTGAACGCACCCAACTCATAGACCTTCTTATGACCCTGGTCCTGCACAGAACCTCCCGAGCGAGAAGCGCGAGCGTGCCAAGACTCTCATGGCGCCTGCTTCAAAGATTCCGCGCCAATACGCTGTCCATACATCAAATCGGTCGCGCCACCTAATCCTTTCGAAATCTTCGGCTTTTGTCGGCGGTGTCGCGATCAGCAGCATGAGGGTGAAGGCGAGCGGATCAGCGGACATCCCTGACTCTATGCACGCTACGCACTCATGTGGGACAGGCTCTTCTCCTCTGGAGTGCCCAGAAACAGTCTTCGAGGGCTCAAAGTCGCCCTGCGCTTGACGGCGAAGACACGTGGCGGAATGACGCGTCAGTACCACCTGATCGCCCTCGGCCCTGGCGATGCGAGATTTCTTGGTTCGGAGATCGGCATGAGTTTTTCGCCCTCGCTGGGCCGCTGGGGTGTGCTGCTGCTGACCTTGTCGGCGACGACGCCGGCCTCGTCCGTGTTCGTGATCGTGCCGGAGATGCTGCAAGTCGCCGGTTCCGGCGCGCTGATCGCGATGCTGCTGGCCGCGGTCGTCTGTGTCGCGACGGCGTTCATCTATGCCGAGCTCTCGTCGGCCTTTCCGGTCGCGGGCGGCGAATATGTGATGGTGGCGCGGACGTTGGGGCCGCTGCCGGGCTTCGTCATGCTGGCGATCAACCTGGTCAACAACCTGTTGTTTCCCGCCGTGATCGGCCTCGGTCTGAGCGACGTGCTGTCAGGCGTGTGGCCGGGCCTGCCGGTCGTGCCGACCGCAATCGCAATGGTTGCGCTCACGACGCTGGCCGGCATCCTCCACATCCGGCTGAATGCCTGGATCACGGGCGTCTTCCTGGCAGTGGAACTCGCCGCGCTGGTGGCGATCGTCATATTGGGCGCGGCGGAGCCGGTGCGCAGCCTGTTCGCAACGCCCGTGCAGATGGGGGAGGGCGGCCTTGTCCCCGCCGATCCGGTGAGCATCGGGCTGGCGACCACGGCGGCCATCTTCGCACTCAACGGCTATGGCCTGGCGGTGTATTTCGGCGAGGAGATGCGCGAGGCGGCGGCGCGGATCGCGGGGGTGGTGCTGCTCGCGGCAGGGGCGACGATTGCGGTCGAGGCGCTGCCGCTCGCTGCCGTGATCGCCGGCGCGCCGGACCTGCCCACCCTCTTCACCCATGCAGACCCGTTCGGCTGGTTCGCCCGCACCCGTGGCGGCGACCTACTTGCGGACCTGCTCGCCGGCGCCATCGCGCTCGCGATCGTCAACGCGGCCATTGCCGGTATCCTCGCTTATGCCCGCTTCTTCTATTCGACGGGGCGCGACGCGATCTGGGGCAAGCTGCTTGACCCTTATGTGACGCGCATTCATCCGCGGCTGGGCTCGCCCTGGATCGCCACGCTGGCAGTGGGCGCGGTCAGCTGTGCCGCCTGCTTCCTGCCGCTCCGCCTGCTGTTGGTGCTGAGCGGGGCGGGGATCGCGCTAACCTACCTCGGCATTGCGCTCGCCGTGCTCGTGGGGCGGCGGAGCGGAGCCACGGCGCACGCGGCCTACCGCATGCCCTGGTTCCCGCTTGCGCCGCTCGTCACCATCACCGCGCTCGTGCTGGTCTTCTGGGCGAGCTGGCTCGACGCCGAGGTGGGGCGGCCGGGCCTGCTGGCGACGGGCGCGCAGATGGTCTTTGCGGCGCTCTACTACGCGCTCGTCCTGCGCAGGCGCGGCGCCTGGCAGGTGTTCGGCGGCGAAAGCGCGGCTCGCGCGTAGAGGGCCATGGAGGTGCCGATGGCCGAAATGCGGGTGATTGAGCGGGAGGTACGCGACACGCTTGGCGAGGGGCTGTTCTGGTCCGAGCGCGAGAACGCCCTTTACTGGACCGACATCCTTGCCCCGGCGCTGAACCGCCTGTCGCTTGCTACGGGCGCAGTCGAGCGCTGGCCGATGCCGGAGATGATCGGCTGGGTCATCGAGCGGGAGCAGGGCGGCCTGGTCGCCGGCTTCAGGAGTGGCTTCGCCGAACTTTCACTCGATCCGCTTCGGGTTCATGCCATTGCCGATCCCGATCCGGAGGAGCCGGGCAACCGCATGAACGACGCCAAGGCGGATTGCTGGGGCAATATCTGGGCGGGTACCATGCCGGTAGCGATCGACCGGCCGTCCGGCGGGCTCTTCCGGCTCGGCGCGGATCGCCGCGTGGAGCGGTTCAACAGCGGCTATACCGTTGCGAACGGCCCGGCAATTAGTCCGGACGGCCGCTGGCTCTACCACACCGACAGCCCGGCTCGCACAATTTACCGCTTCGCCTTGTCTAAGTCCGGCGTGCGCGACCGTGAGCTGTTCCTCCGCTTCGAGGAGGATTGGGGCGTGCCCGACGGCATGACCTGCGATGCCGAGGGTGGGCTTTGGGTCGCGCATTGGGGAGGCGCACGCGTGTCTCGCTTCACGCCCGAGGCGCAGCTCGACCGTTCAATCGCGCTTCCAGCCTCGCAGATCACCAATGTGTGCTTCGCGGGCGCCGGGCTCGACCGCATGTTCGTGACGTCTGCGGCGGACGGCCGAGCGGACGAGCCGCTCGCCGGCGCGCTGTTCGAGGTGGATCCGAGCTGCCGCGGCCTGCCGCCGCACCGGTTTGCCGGATAGCCACCCGCCCGCTAAGCCGCTGGCATGGCGGGAGAGGAGATCGAGCGGAGCGACGGGCCGGCGCTGGCGCGACGCAAGCGCTGGACGGGGCTCCTCTACGTCCAAGTGCTGATAGGCATCGCGCTCGGGGTGACGCTTGGCGCACTCGCGCCGGAGCTCGGCACCGCTCTGAAGCCCATCGCCGACGCGTTCATCAAGATCATCAAGATGCTGATCGGCCCGATCATCTTCGTGACGGTGACGACAGGCATCGCCAAGATGGGCGACCTGGGCGCGATCGGCCGCGTCGGCCTGAAGGCGCTCATCTATTTCGAGGTGGTGACGACGCTGGCGCTGGTGATCGGCCTGGTCGTGGTCAATCTGGTGCGGCCAGGCGACGGCATCGATGCCGATCCCGCCACGCTCGATACTGCCGCTGTCGCGCAATATGCGGGCAAGGCCGAGGACCAGTCCACGGTCGAGTTCTTGCTGAACGTCATTCCCGACACGGTGGTAAGCGCATTCGTGGGCGGCGACCTGCTGCAGGTGCTGTTCGTCGCTATTCTGTTCGGCATCGTGCTTGCCCGCCTTGGCGACCGCGCCAAGGGCGTGGTGAGCGGGCTCGACACGATCGGCGAGCTGTTCTTCGGCATCATCGGGCTGGTGATGCGCTTGGCGCCGCTCGGGGCGTTTGCGGCCATGGCTTTCACGATCGGCCGCTACGGGCTCGATACGCTGGTGCAACTCGCGGCGCTGATGGCGAGCGTCTATCTGACCTGCCTGGCCTTCATCGTGATCGTGCTGGGCCTGATCGCCCGCTGGGCCGGCTTCAGCCTGTGGCGTTTTCTTCGCTACATTCGCGAGGAGATCCTCATCGTGCTCGGCACGTCATCGTCCGAGACGGTGCTGCCGCGGATGATGCTGCGGCTGGAGGAGCTGGGCTGCGCCAAGCCCGTCGTCGGTTTGGTGATCCCAACGGGCTACTCGTTCAACCTCGACGGCACCTCGATCTACCTGACCATGGCCGCCGTCTTCATCGCCCAGGCAACGAACGTCGAGCTGAGCCTCGGCCAGCAGCTCGCCATGCTGGGCGTGCTGCTGCTGACGTCCAAAGGCGCGGCGGGCGTGACCGGCGCCGGGTTCATTACGCTCGCAGCGACCCTGTCCGCGATCGACACTGTGCCCGTCGCCGGCATCGCGCTGATCCTCGGCGTCGACCGCTTCATGTCGGAAGCGCGCGCAATCACCAACCTGATCGGCAATGGCGTGGCCACGATGGCAGTTGCGAAATGGGAGGGCGCGCTGGACACCGGCCGCATGCGCGCCGCACTCGTAGCAGAGCCGAACGTCGACGGGCCCGTGCTGCTCGACTGCCGCGATCCCGATCTGGACTGAGGGGGCTCGCCCGGACCCTACGGGCAGTGCAAATCTGCTTGCGGGTCAACGGCTTTGAGTTGACGGGGCCCGCTCTGGGATGAGGCAATCGGTGTACAGCCCGGCCACGCCAGGGAGACGGACTGGCTCATTCACGGTATGCACGAAGACCGGCTTACTGAGCCGGGGGGCGAGTGTGGCCCGATCGAGCGGCATCGTGATGGCCCAGAGGTCGGTACGCTGCGCGAACGCCTCCCAGTTCGGGTCTCGATTGGCGTAGAGGGTGAAGATCGGCTTGTGGAAGCCGAGACCTGCTACCTTTCGATATTGGGCAGGCTCGTAGATCTGGGGAATTATCCGGTGTCTCAATGAGCCCGAGCGCTTGGCGAGGAGCTGAAGACCTTCGATCGCTCCTCGTTTGAAATCGGTGATAAGCCAGGCGTCTGGATGCGCCCTGAACCAGGCGAGCAACTCGTCAACGCTCGGTTGATCGCCCCAGATCAGATCGCCCCGACTATGTGCGACCCGGATGATCCCAAAAGGTAAGGTCCAGAAGTCGATCTCGAAATAACGCAGCCCGTGACGATAGCTCAGGTCGAGCGCCGCGAGGCTGTTGGGATAGCTCCGGTCTGGCAAGCCCCCTCCGGCATGCGCAATAAGCTGAACGTCTGGGGCCGCTTGGTAAGTCTTGCACCCCGGTGCGTGATCAGGCTTGAAGGCGGTCGAAAGGACGATCAGGCAACCAGCGACGAAGACCGAACTGATTGCCAGCCAGGCTCGGGCAGGAGGTCGCACCATCACCTTTCGCGGGCTTTGGGGAGGGGCTGTCACTGCGGTCGCTGGCTCCCCGGGCCTGATTCGAACAGGCGGCCGTCCGATTAACAGTCGGATGCTCTACCGCTGAGCTACCGGGGAATGCCGAAGCGAGGCCGCGCCTATAACAAGCCTTTGCGCCTTTGCAAGCCGCTCTAGGCGATGAATTGCTCCATCGTGATGCGGTCGTCCAGCGCGTGTTCGGGGTCGAACATCAGGCAGAGCGTGGCGCTGCGGTCGATCGAGACGGTGACGGTGGCGACGTCGCGCACCTCGCGCTGGTCGGCGACGGCGCTGACCGGGCGCTTGACGGGCTCCAGCACACGAAACTGCACCGTCGCGCTGTCCGGCAGGATGGCACCGCGCCAGCGGCGGGGGCGGAACGGGCTGATCGGGGTCAGCGCGTGGAGCGCCGAGCCGAGCGGCAAAATCGGTCCGTTGGCCGAAAGATTATAGGCGGTGGAGCCGGCGGGGGTCGACACCAGCACGCCATCGCAGACCAGCTCGTCCAGCACGATGCGGCCGCTGACCGTGATCTCCAGCTTGGCCGTCTGGCGGGTTTCGCGGAGCAGCGAGACCTCATTGATGGCAGGCAGGACGATGCGGTTGCCGCCGATCGTCTCGGCCTCCATCCTGAGCGGCGAGACCTCGAAGCGCTTGGCGCGGGCAAGGCGCTCGTCGAGGCGGTCCAGGCTCCAGTCGTTCATCAGGAACCCGACCGTGCCGCGGTTCATCCCGTAGACGGGCACGATGCGGCGGCGCTCCAGCATCTGGTGCAGCGTCTGCAGCATGAAGCCGTCACCGCCCAGGGCGACGATCAGGTCGGCCTCCTCGACCGGGCACCATTCGTATCGCTCGCGCAGCAGCCGCTCCGCCTCGAACGCCGGGTCGACCGCCGATGCGACCAGCGCGCGCTTGAGGGTCATGCGTGGTCGGCCGGGCTCATGGCTCGGCCAGCTTATGAGGCGTTGACCCATGCGGCAAGCCATTGGCGGCGGCGCCGGACCTGCTACGATGGTCGAAAAAGACGGGGAGCAAATAATTTGGACGAGGCCGCGGGCACGTCTGCCGCGCAAGACGCGGCGTCACTGTTCATTGTGTCGTTTCGGCACCGTGACGAGCTCACGGCCATCGCCGCGCGTGCCGGCTGGCGCCCGATCGCGGCGCGCCGGGCGGCGGGCGCGGAGCTGCGCTTCATCGGCAGCGGTGCGACGGTGGCCGTCGTGGACGGGCGCGGCGCGCTCGACGAGGCCATCGGCGCGATCCGGAGCCTGGCCGATCCCGTGCAGGCGAACGCCGCGGCTTTGCTTGTGCTGCTGTCGCGCAGCGACGTGGCGCGACTGGACGAGGTCTATGCCGCCGGTGCGACCCATTATCTAGCCAGTCCATTCGGCGAGCCGGAACTGCGCCAGGCATTGCGCTTCGCCGCGCGGCATGCGGACCGGCTGGGATCGGGCCCGATCCGGCGCCCGCTTGGACGTGCCGAGGCGCTGAGCTGGAGCTTCGCCGGGGGGCGCGTCGAGCTCAGCCCGGCGCTGGGCCGGCGGATGGGCGTAGCCGAGACGGTGTTCGACGCCCGGGCGGCCTACCGCCTGATTCCGGAGCCGGACCGGCGCGCCGCCCGGGCTGCTCGGGTGCGGCTGAAGCGCGGCTATGGCTCGACGGCGTTCTCGCACAGCCTGCCCAATGGTGGGCGCGTGGCCCATCACCTGACCGCCTCCGAAGAGGGTGCAACCGGGCTGCTTGAGGTGCTTGAGAGCATCGACACTGCTTCGCTGTCGCTGCGTCGCGATCCGTTGACCGGCCTGCCGGACGGTTCGGCCGCCCGGCGTTGGATCGGCGGCAAATTGGGCGAGGGGCGGCGGCTCGGCCTGCTGCTGATCGGGCTCGACCGGCTGCAGCTCGTCAACAGCTTCTATGGCTGGGCGGGCGGCGATGTGCTCCTGCAGGCCGCTGCCCGCCGCATCGAGGCGAGCGTCCGTGATCTCGGGCGGCACGAAAGCTGGGTCGGACGCCTCGCCGGGACCGAGTTCCTGGTGGGCTTGCCGGACGCTAGCCCCGACGAACTGACCGAGGCGGCCGAAGCGATCAAGCAGGCCGTCGAGCGGCGCTTCGTGGCGGCGCCGGACGTGTTCCTGCTGAACGCCTGTATCGGCGGTGCGATCGCAATCGACGAGGACACGAGCGGCGCTTTGCGGCGAACCAGTGCTGCGCTCGCTGAAGCACGCGAGGGCGGGGCAGGCTGTATCCGGCTGCTCGAAAGCGACGGGTCCGAGGCGTTGCCCCGATCGCATCGCCTGGCCGAAGAGCTACGCGGAGCCATCGCCGCGCGGCAGATCGAGACGTTGTTCCAGCCGATCGTCTGCATTCCCGACGGCCGTATCGAAGGGGTGGAGGCGCTTTCCCGTTGGCAGCACCCGGAGTTGGGGGAGATCGGGGCCGAGGCGCTGTTCGCGGCGGCCGAGCGCGCGCACCTGATGGGTGCCCTGACAGAGCATATCCAGCAACAGGCGCTGGCCCTTGCCGCGGCCTGGCCGCCGCCGCTGCAGGCGCTGCGGCTGTCCGTGAACGTCAGCGCCGACGAGATCGCGCGACCGGATTTCGCCAGCGATCTGCTCGCGCGTATCGATGCGAGTGGCTTTCCCCGCACTCGTGTGACGGTCGAGGTCACCGAAGAAGGACTGATCGAGGATCTAGGACCGGCAGGCGACGCGCTGGCCGAGCTGCGGGCAGGGGGGTGCCGGGTGGCGGTTGACGACTTCGGCACAGGGTATTCGAGCCTGGCCTATCTGAAGGCGCTGCCGCTCGATTACCTGAAGCTCGACAAGCGGCTCAGCCAGGACATCACCGGCTCCCAACGCGACCGGATTGTGGTGCGCAGCGTAATCGACATGGCGCGATCGCTCGGGCTCGGCGTGATCGCGGAGGGGGTCGAGACGGAGGAGCAGCTCGACATGCTCGCGGCCGAAGGATGCACGCTGTACCAGGGATTCCTGTGCTCGGAACCGGTCGGGGTCGAGGCGCTGATTCAGCTCGTTACGCAGTAAACGTGTGATCAGGCGGCCAGCTTGGCGAGGCCGCGCGACAGCTGGAGCGCGCCGTTCAGGCGCTGTTTCGGATTTGCCCAATCGCGGCTGATCACCAGCTTGCTGTCCGGCCGCAGCTTGGCCGACTCTCCGATCTTCTCGACATAGGTGAGCAGCGCCGGAACGTCCGGCGGCGTGTCGTTGTGGAAGGTCACGACGGCGCCGCGCGGGCCGGTCTCGATCTTCGCCACGCACGCGGCCTTGGCGTTGAGCTTGATCTCGATCAGCCGAACGAGGTTCTCGGTGGCGACGGGCAGCTTGCCGAAACGGTCGATCAGCTCGGCCGCGAATCCTTCGATCTGCTCGGCATTGTCGAGTTCGTTCAGGCGCCGATAGAGGCCCATGCGCAGGTCCAGATCCGGCACATACTCCTCCGGGATCATAACAGGCACGTCGACGGTGATGGTCGGCGAGAACTCGTCGCGGCGGAGTTCCTCGCGGCGGCCGCCCATCTTGGCCTCGGTGATCGCCTCCTCGAGCATCGACTGGTAGAGCTCGAAGCCGACTTCCTTGATGTGGCCGGACTGCTCGTCGCCGAGCAGATTGCCGGCGCCGCGGATGTCGAGATCGTGGCTCGCGAGCTGGAACCCCGCGCCAAGGCTGTCCAGGTCCGAGAGGATCTTCAGGCGCTTCTCCGCTGTGTCCGTGATCGGCGTGTCGGCCGGCGTGGTGAGATAGGCATAGGCGCGGATCTTGGCCCGACCCACGCGCCCGCGCAGTTGGTAGAGCTGGGCCAGGCCGAAGCGGTCGGCATTGTTGATGATGAGCGTGTTGGCGCTCGGGATGTCGATCCCGCTTTCGATGATCGTGGTGGAGACGAGCACGTCGTAGCGCCGGTCGACAAAGGCGGACATCCGCTCTTCCACCTCGGTCGGCGCCATCTGGCCGTGCGCGACTACGTAGCGGATTTCCGGCACGTCCTTGCGCAGGAACTCCTCTATGTCCGGCAGGTCGGCGATGCGCGGCGTGACGAAATAGGTCTGGCCGCCGCGATAATGCTCGCGCAACAGCGCCTCCCGCAGCACGACGGGGTCCCAGGGCATGACATAGGTGCGCACCGCCAGCCGGTCGACCGGCGGCGTCTGGATGACCGAAAGCTCGCGCAGGCCGGACATGGCCATCTGCAGCGTGCGCGGGATGGGTGTGGCCGTGAGGGTAAGCTGGTGGACGTCTGTCTTGAGCGCCTTCAGCCGCTCCTTGTGCGTGACTCCGAACCGCTGCTCTTCGTCGACGATGACGAGGCCGAGCTGCTTGAACTCGATGCCCTTGGCGAGGATCGCATGGGTGCCGATGACGATGTCGATCTTGCCCTCGGCGAGCCCCTGTTTGGTCTCCTTCGCTTCCTTGGGCGGGACCAGACGCGAGAGGCGGCCGATCTGTAGCGGGAAGCCCTGGAAGCGCTCGCGGAAGGTATTGTAGTGCTGCCGGGCGAGGAGAGTGGTCGGGCAGACCACCGCCACCTGGAGGCCAGCCATCGCCGCTACAAAGGCGGCCCGCAGCGCGACTTCGGTCTTGCCGAAGCCGACATCGCCGCAGACGAGCCGGTCCATCGGCTTGCCGGCGGAGAGGTCGCCGAGCACGTCTTCGATGGCGCGATCCTGATCGTCCGTCTCCTCGTACGGGAAGCGATCGGCGAAGGCCGGGTAGCTGCCCGAGTCCGGCTCGGCGATATCGGCGGGGCGAAGCGCGCGTTCGGCGGCCGTCTTGATGAGCTCGTGCGCGATCTCGCGGATGCGCTCCTTCATCGCAGCCTTGCGTCGCTGCCAGGCCTCGCCGCCCAGCTTGTCGAGGCTCACGCCCTCGCTCTCGCTGCCGTAGCGGGAGAGGACTTCCAGGTTCTCGACCGGCACATACAGCTTGTCGCCGCCCGAATAGGACACCGCGACGCAATCGTGCGGCGTCTTGGCGACCGGAACCTGGGTGAGCCCCTCGTAGCGGCCGATGCCGTGATCGACGTGCACGACGAGGTCGCCCGGACTGAGCGTCGCGAGTTCGTTCAGGAAGGCGTCGGCCTGCTTGCGGCGCTTGCGCCGGCGGACAAGCCGGTCCCCCAGCATGTCCTGCTCGGTCAGCAGCGCGACGTCGGGCGTGGTGAAGCCATGGTCCAGCGGCAGGACGATCAGCGCCGCAGACGCGCTCTGCGGCTGGCCTAGGGCCTCCTGCCAGGTCTCGGCCGGCTTGGCCGCATTCAAGCCGTGATCGCCCAGGAGATTGCCGAGACGCTCGCGCGCACCGCCGGAATAGCTCGCCAGGATCACCTTGCGGCCATCCTTCCTCAGCCGGCCGATATGCTTGACGACGGCTTCGTAGACATTGGCGTTCTGCGCCCGCTCAGGCGCGAAGTCGCGGGCGCTCTCGACCGTAAAGTCGAGGCTCTTCTCGCTGTCGGGGGCAGCGAAGGGGGTGGCAAGATGCACCGGCTGCGCCTCGATGGCGTCGCGCCATTCGTCGGCAGCCATGTAGAGGCGCAGCGGCTCGATCGGGCGATAGCTGCCCGGCTGCGCCGTCATCGCGCGCTGGCGATTGGCATAGTAATCGTCGATGGCCTCGAAGCGCTGGTCGGCCGCCGCGCTGGAGCCGAAGTCGCGCACGATCACCGCGTCGCCGTCCAGATGATCGAACAGGGTCGAAAGCTTGTCTTCGAGGAGCGGCAGCCAATGCTCCATGCCGGCCAGGCGCCGGCCGTCCGACACGGCCTCGTAGAGCGGATCGCCAGTCGCGGTGGCGCCGAAGGCTTCGCGGTAGCGGCCCCGGAAGCGCTTAATGCTCTCTTCGTCTAGCAAAGCCTCGGAGGCGGGCATCAGCGTGAAGCCCTCGATCCGGTCGATGGTGCGCTGATCGACCGGATCGAAGCGGCGCACATTCTCGATCTCGTCGCCGAAGAAATCGAGGCGGAGCGCATATTGCTCGCCCGTCGGGAACAGGTCGATCAGCCCGCCGCGGATCGCGAACTCGCCCGCCTCGGCGACCGTGTCGACGCGCTGATAGCCATTGGCGTTGAGCTTGGCGGCGAGCTGGTCCCGATCGATCCTCTCGCCCGGAGCGAGCTTGGCAACCAGCTGGCGGATGCGGAAAGGCGTGAGCGTACGCTGGGTGGCGGCGTTGGCTGTGGTGACCAGCAGCTGCGCCGCACCGGGCTTCTGCTGGAGCCGGTGCAACGCCGCGATCCGCTCCGCCTGGATGCGCAGGGACGGGGAGGCGCGGTCGTAGGGCAGCACGTCCCAGGCGGGGAACGTCAGCACCTCAAGCTCCGGCGCGAAATAGCCGGTCGCGTCGACCAGCGCACGCATCGCAGCCTCGTCCGAGGCGACGAACACGGCGCGCTTCGGGCTCGCGCGCGCCAGGTCGGCCATCAGCCAGGGCAGGAACCCGCCGGGTGCGGACGCCAGGGTGAGCGGCTGAGTGGCGGAAAGGATCTTGTTCAGGTCAGGCATGTGTTCAGACGCACCAGAGCGTGACGGCCGGCCGGGCTGAGCTTGTCGAAGCCCTCCCTTGTTGTTCGGCGGCGGGGAAAGGAAGAAGGGAGGCCTTCGACAAGCTCAGGCCAGCCGGTGAAAACGGGCGGCAAGTCATTCCGGAATATGGATATAGTCAAGCTGCTGGAACTTACGCATCATGTCCCCCTGCCAAGCTCCCGGTGTGGGCTGGGTGCCGAACGCCCAGGCCATGATGTCCACATCCTGCTCGTCCATCAGCCGCTCGAACCAGCCGATCTCCTCATCGTTCCAGCTTTCCGAATAACGATCGAAAAAGCCGCCGATCATGAAGTCGGCCTCCCGGGTGCCGCGGTGCCAGGCGCGGAAGCGCAGGCGCTTGAGGCGGTGGTCGCGATCCATGCGGGCTCCAATGCAGCGCAGCCGGAGGGCGCTGGCGGGCGCTCCGGCGATGTGGTTAGAAGCCTTTAGGCATGCGACCCGAAATCCTCAATCCGCTGTTCGCCGAAGTCGAGGCGCTGAAGGGGATCGGGCCGGGCCTGAAGAAGCCGCTCGAACGGCTGGGCCTCAGGCGCGCGGTGGACCTCGCCTTCCATCTGCCGAGCGGCTGGATCGACCGGAAGCGGGTGGACCGGCTCGACATGGCCGATGTGGGCCGGGTGATCACTGTCGAGCTGACCGCCGTCGACTATCGCCAGTCGGGCAGCGGGCGCGGGCCGATGCGGGTGCACGCGACCGATAGCGGCGGCGACTATGTCAGCCTGGTCTATTTCGGCGGCAATCCGGGCTGGGCGCGGAAGCTGTTCCCGCTCGGCGAGGCGCGGATCGTGTCGGGCAAGCTCGAAAGCTACGGCCAGGACCTGCAGATCGTGCATCCCGACCTGGTGCTGAAGCCCGGCGAGGAACTGCCGTCGGCGCGCGAACCGGTGTATCCGCTTTCCGAAGGGCTCACCTCACGCAAACTACAGGGGCTGGTGGAGCAGGCGCTCACCCGTGCGCCAGTGTTGCCGGAGTGGATCGAGCCGAGCGTGCTGCGGCAGCGCGGCTGGGCGAGCTGGCGTGACAGCCTCGGCGCGGTGCATGCTGACCCCGCTGACGACCGACCGCGTGTGCGGCTGGCCTATGACGAGGTGTTCGCCAATCAACTCGCGCTGATGCTGGTGCGCGCCTCCACGCGCAAGCGGCGGGGGCAGCCGCTGCAGGGCGATGGCCGGCTGCGCGACCAGCTGAAGCTGCCCTACACACCGACGGGCGCGCAGCAAGGGGCGGTGCGAGAGATCGAGGGCGACCTGGCGCAGGGCACGCCGATGCTTCGGCTGCTGCAGGGCGATGTGGGGTCCGGCAAGACGCTGGTGGCGCTGATGTCCCTGCTGGTGGCTATCGAGGCGGGCACGCAGGGCGCGCTGCTGGCGCCGACCGAGATCCTGGCGCGCCAGCATTTCGCCTCGCTGTCGCGTATGCTGGCTGGCCTGCCGGTCAACCTCGCCATCCTCACGGGGCGGGAGAAGGGGCGCGCGCGGGATTCGACGCTGATGGGACTGGCGGACGGCTCGATCGACTTGCTTGTCGGCACGCATGCGATCTTTCAACAGAGTGTGAACTATCGGCGCTTGGGCCTTGCCGTGGTTGACGAACAGCACCGCTTCGGCGTCGCGCAGCGGCTGATGCTGAGCCAGAAGGCGGAGCGGCCGCCGCATTTGCTGGTGATGACGGCGACCCCGATCCCGCGGACGCTGACACTCACCCATTATGGTGAGATGGACGTGAGCCGTTTGGACGAGATGCCGCCAGGGCGTCAGCCGATCGAGACGCGCGTGATCTCGGACGAGCGGCTGGTCGAAGTGGTGGATGGCCTCGGTCGCCATATCGAGGCGGGCGGACAGGCCTATTGGGTGTGCCCGCTGGTCGAGGAAAGCGAGAAGAGCGACCTTGCCGCCGCCGAAGAACGCGCAGCGGCGCTGCGCCTGCGTTTCGGCGATCGGATCGGCCTCGTGCATGGCCGCATGAAGGGGCCGGAGAAAGACGCCGTCATGGCGGCGTTCGCCAGCAACCAGCTGTCCGTTCTGGTCGCGACGACGGTGATCGAAGTGGGCGTCGACGTCCCCAATGCGACGCTGATGATTATCGAGCATGCCGACAGGTTCGGGCTGGCGCAGCTTCACCAGCTACGTGGGCGAGTGGGGCGAGGCGAGGGCAAATCGGTATGCCTGTTGCTGCGCTCGGGCCAGCTGAGCGAGACGGCACGAGCGCGGCTGGCGCTGATGCGGGACACCAATGACGGCTTCCGCATCGCCGAGGAAGATCTGAAGCTGCGCGGCCCTGGCGAGCTGCTGGGCACGCGCCAGTCGGGCGAGCATGCTTTCCGTCTCGCCACGCCCGAACTGCTGAACGAGCTCCTGCCCGTCGCCTCGCAGGATGCGCGGCTGCTGGTCGACCGCGACGGCGGGCTCGACGGGGAGCGCGGCTGCGCCGCGCGGCTCGCGCTCTACCTGTTCGAACGGGACGCGGGCGTGAACCTGCTTAGGGGTGGATGAACTCCACCGGCATTGCGAGCGGAGCGAAGCAATCCAGTGCAGGGCCGAACGCCGCTGGATTGCTTCGTCGCTACGCTCCTCGCAATGACGATTAAGGGTTAGGCCGCCTCCAGGCAGCGCATCGGCTCGTCGCAGGAGACATCGGCCGCGTCGGCGTAGAGGAGGCAGTCCACCTCGCATGCGCGGGCGACGCTGTATCGCTTCTCTACGCGTCCGGTCGGCCGGAAGCCGAGCTTGCGCAGCACGTGACCTGACGCCGGATTGTCGACGAAGTGGCCGGAGGACACGCGCTTCAACTGCAGCGATCCGCGTGCGGCGCGGAGCAGGCCGGCGGCGGCCTCCGTCGCGAAGCCGAGGCCCCAATATGGGCGTGCGATCCAATAGCCGATCTCATGCTGCTCGCCGTCCGGGTGCAGGCCGACCCCTCCCACCAGCCGCGGCGCGGCGGAGGTGCGGGCAAACACCAGCAGGCTCCAGCTGTGCTCCGCATCCTGCTGAGAGCGAAGGTAAGCCTCGGCGTCGGCAAGCGCGTATGGCCAGGGAATGCGGGCGGTGTTGCGGGCGATTGCGGGATCGCTGCTGATCGCGCGCTGCACGGCAGCGGCATCCTCGATCCAGCCGGGCCTCAACAACAAACGCTCGGTACGCACGAACATCTCGCTCTCCTCTTATCGAGCGCGCCTTGACCGTGTTCCGTTACGGCAAGGCGACAGGTGGAGAGGGAGACAAGAAAAAGGGAGACCGGGGCAACCCGTCTCCCTCGTCACCTGCCGCGGCAGGTGTTCGGGTCGCCCCTGAGGCGACCCGCTTTCACGTTCGCCTGATTACTCGGCAGCCGCCGGCATAATCGCCTCGACCGAGACGTATTTGCGGCCAAGCTTGCCCTCATGGAAGCGCACGCGGCCTTCCGCGGTCGCGAAGAGGGTGTGGTCCTTGCCGAGGCCGACATTGCGGCCCGGATAGGTCTTGGTGCCGCGCTGCCGCACGATGATGTTGCCGGCGAGGACTTCCTCACCGCCGAACTTCTTCACGCCGAGGCGGCGGCCAGCGGAGTCGCGACCGTTGCGCGAGGAGCCGCCTGCTTTCTTGTGCGCCATGACTGATTACTCCTTGAACTCTTGGCGATCGCTCAGGCGGCGGCTTCGGCCGGCGCGGCGTCGGTGGTTTCGGTCTTGGCCTTGGCCTTCTTCGCCTTCGGCTGCTCGCCGCCAATCGACAGGATCTTGAGGATCGTGTGCTGCTGGCGGTGGCCGTTGCGGCGACGATAGTTATGGCGACGACGCTTCTTGAAGACGATGACCTTCTCGCCCTTCGCCTGCGCGACGATCTCGGCAGCGACGGTCAGGCCCTCGGTCGGCTTGAGCTCGGAGCCTTCGCCCGCGAGCAGCACGTCACCGAGCGTCACCTGAGCTCCGGCTTCGCCGTCGAGCTTCTCGACGACGATCTTGTCTCCCGCGGCAACGCGATACTGCTTGCCGCCCGTGCGCACGACTGCGAACATGGTCCTCATCATTCCATCAAAGCTGATCGCCGCTCGAAAAACACTCCCGAGCGGGGAAGCGGGGCAGCTAAGTGAGCACGGCGCGCTTGTCAACTGTAACCGCGCCCGATCACCCCTTGTTCTTAACCCGAAAATTCCGACGAACCGCGCTCGGGCTGCGTTGACCTGCTCCCCAAGTCATCGCACACCCTCCCCCAACGACAAAGCAGGGAGGGATTCCATGAGAGTTATCGCGTACGCGGCGTTCGCCGCGGCGCTGGGCTTGTCCGGCGCGGCCTCGGCCCAGAAGGAGCCCACCGCGGACGAGCTGCTCGCCAAGCATGTTCAGGCGCTCGGCGGCCAGGCGGCGATCGACGCCATAAAGTCCGTCCAGTTCGAAGGCGAGATGCGCTTCCCGGGCGACTTCAAGCTTAGCTTCAAGGATGTGCGCGATGCTTCCTCCGGCGCGGGCCGCGCGGAAGCCACGCTGCAGGGCCTCACGCTGGTTCAGGCCTATGACGGGAAGACCGGTTGGAAGATCAACCCGTTCCAAGGCCGCAAGGACGCCGAGGCAATGTCCGCCGATGAGGCGCGCGCGATCGCCGACCAGGAGTCCGTCGCGGGCGCGCTCGCCAATGCCAAGCGGGATGGTTCCACTGTCACCTATATGGGCCGCGAGGATTTCGACGGCACCGAAACCTACAAGCTCAAGGTCGCGCAGAAGGACGGCGACGAGTTCGTCTACCTGCTCGAGCCCGAGACGATGCTGCCGATCAAGGTGACCGAGACGCGGCGTATCCGCGGCTCGCAGCAGGTGTCCGAGACCGAGCTCGGCGACTATGAGAAGGTTGCGGGCGTCTATTTCCCGATGTCGGTTGAAAGCTGGCAGGATGGGCAGTCGAACCAGCGGCAGCGCATCACCATTGCCAAGGCGACGGCCAATGTGCCGGTGACGCCCGCGCTGTTCGCGCAGCCCGGCGCGCCGAGTTCTTCTTCCACTCCCTCCGCGAAGTGAGCCGCCTCATGCGCCATATGCTTCTTGCCTCCGCCGCGCTTGCTGTCGCGGCACCCGCTTTCGCCGCCGACTCCTCCGCTATTTCTGGCCTCGGCATTCGCAACATCGGCTCGGCCCAGATGTCCGGCCGCATCTCCTCCATTGCCGCCCGCCAGGAGAAAGACGGCAAGACCACTATCTATGCCGGCTCCGCCTCGGGCGGCGTGTGGAAGTCGGAGGATGGCGGCACAACCTTCCGCCCGATCTTCGACAAGCAGCCGGTGCAGTCGATCGGCGCCGTCGCACTCGACCCGAACAATCCGCAGACCGTGTGGGTCGGCACGGGCGAGAGCTGGACACGCAACTCGGTGTCGGTCGGCGACGGCATCTACAAGTCGACCGATGGCGGCGACAGCTGGACCAAGATGGGCCTGCCGACAACCGAGCGGATCGTGAAGATCATGGTTCATCCGAAGGACGGCAACACCGTCTATGTCTGCGCGCCCGGCAAGCTCTGGTCGGACTCGGCCGACCGCGGCGTCTACAAGACGACGGACGGCGGCCGCACCTGGGCGCACATCCTGAAGCCCGCCAACCTCTCGACCGGCTGCTCCGGCCTCGACATGGATCCGTCCAACCCCGAGCGGCTGCTCGCGGGGACCTGGGACTTCCGGCGCAAGGGCTGGACCTTCCGCTCGGGTGGCGACGGTCCCAACGCGCCCTCCGGCAGCCGCATGCTCGAATCGCTCGATGGCGGCCGCACCTGGAGGGAACTGAACGACGGCAACGCCAGCGGGCTGCCCAAGCAGCCCTGGGGCCGTGTCGAAGTGGTGTTCGCGCCGAACAATCCGAAGCGGGTCTACGCCTTCGTCGAGAATGTGAGGTCTGCCCTCTATGTCTCTGAAGATGGGGGCAAGAACTGGCAGGAGCGAGACCGCAGCCAGGGGATGGTCTGGCGGCCCTTCTACTTCGGCAAGCTGGTCGTCGACCCGACCAACGCCGATCGCCTGTTCAAGATGGGCTATTTCGTCATCGTCTCCGAAGATGGCGGCAGGAGCTTCGCCGGTTCGGGCGGTGCGAGCCACGCCGACTGGCACGATGTCTGGATCAACCCGACCAACCCGAAGCACCTGATCGGCGGCGACGATGGCGGCATCTGGATCAGCACGGACGGCGGCTCGAAATGGGAGCATGCCAAGAACCTGCCGCTCAGCCAGTTCTACCATGTCAGTGTCGACGACAAGGACCCGTACCAGGTCTATGGCGGCCTGCAGGACAACTCGTCCTGGGTCGGCGACCAGGAATATCCGGGCGGCGTCAGCAATCACCGCTGGGAGAATCTGTACGGTGGCGACGGCTTCTGGGTGTTCGCCGACCCGAGCGACCCGGACTATGTCTATGCCGAATATCAGGGCGGCAACATCTCACGCATCAACCGCAAGACGCTTCAGGCCAAGCTCATCCAGCCGGCGGCCGGCTATAAGGAAAAGCTGCGCTGGAACTGGAACACGCCCATCCATCTGAGCAGCCACGAGAAGGGCACGCTCTACATGGGCTCCCAATATCTTCATCGGACGCGGGATCAGGGCAAGACCTGGGAGCGCATCTCGCCGGACCTCACCACCAACGACCCGAAGAAGCAGCAGCAGGAGCAGTCGGGCGGCATCACGGTCGACAACTCGGCCGCCGAGATGCACACGACCATCTATTCGATCTCGGAAAGCCCCAAGGCGGCTGGCCAGATCTGGGTGGGCACCGATGACGGCAACGTCCAGCTGACCCGCGACGGCGGCGCCAACTGGACGAACGTCACGAAGAACCTGAAGCTGCCGAAGGATAGCTGGATCAGCTGGGTGGAAGCGAGCCGCCATGATCCGGCCGTCGCCTATGTGGCGGTCGACCGGCACATGAGCGGCGACATGCAGCCTTACCTCTACCGGACGACCGATTATGGCCGCACCTGGAAGCCGCTGATCGGACCCAGGACGAACGATGTGCGCGGCTATGCGCATGTGGTGAAGGAAGATCGGGCCAATCCGAACATCCTGTTCGTCGGTACCGAGTTTGGCCTGTTCGCCTCGACCGACGCCGGCGCGAGCTGGGCACAGTTCAAGCCGAACAACTTCCCGAATGTGGCCGTCCGCGACATCGCGGTGCAGGACCGGGAAGACGATCTGGTGCTCGCCACCCATGGCCGCGGTATTTGGGTGATCGACGATGTGAGCCCCTTGCGGTCGCTATCGTCCGACAAGCTCGCATCCAACGCGGTGCTGTTGCCCAGCGCCCATCAGGTGCAACAGCGCATCCTCGGTAATGGCGGCTGGTCCGAAGGCAATGGCGTCTACACGGGCGAGAACCCGCCCTCGGGCGCGATCATCAGCTACTATCAGAAGCAGCGCCATGTGATCGGGCGGATGAAGCTCGAGGTGCTGGACGACAAGGGCAATGTCGTCGAGGAGCTGCCGGCGTCCAAGCGCAAGGGCCTCAACCGTGTGGTCTGGTCGATGCGCACAAAGCCGCCGGTTGTGCCGCCCGCCGCGTCGCTCGCGTTCAACTCGACGCAAGGCCAGCGCATCATGCCGGGCAACTATACCGTGCGGCTGACCAAGGGCGGCGAGGTCTCGACCATGCCGCTGGTGATCGGACCCGACCGGCGCGCGACCTTCACCATGGAGGACCGTGCGGCGCAGTTCGCCGCGGCCGAGCGGGTGAAGACGCTGTTCGGGCGCATGACGAAGACGGTCATGCAGATCAACGGCGCGCGCGGAATGGCAGCGCAGATCGCGGCCAAGCCGGACGCGACGGCGGCGCAGAAGGCGGAAGCGCAGGCCTTCTCCGACAAGGCGAACGCGATCCGCAGGAAGCTGGTGGCGACCACGGAAGGCGGCGCCATCACCGGCGAGGAGCGGCTCCGCGAGAATATGGACACAGCCTATGGCCTGGTCACCTCGACCGAGGAGCGGCCTACCGCCTATGCGCTCGCCCGCATCGACGCGCTCGAAAAGGAGCTGGTTGAAGTCGAAACCGAATGGGCCGCGCTCGCCGGCGAGGCGATGAAGCGGATGCAGTCAGCTGCCCTGGCGGTCGGCGTCGAGCCGTTTGAGCTCGCGTCCGTGAAGCTGCCCGAGCCGACGGGGGCGGGCTCGCCCGAGGCCGTGGGTGAAGGCCTGGTGGGCCTGCGCTTCATCGGCAGCACCAAGGCGCTCATTCGCAGCAAGAAGAGCGACCGGACGGAGTAACTTGCCCTCCGCCCGACTCTCGCCCATATGGCGCGCGGGAGTCGGGCGGACGGTGCCGTCGCCAACTTGGTCAGGTCCGGAAGGAAGCAGCCACAACGATTTCGTGTCGGGTCGTTCCGGCTCCCACCGCGCAGCGCGCACGCGCGTAGCAGAGCTACGCACGAGACGCGCAAGCGCGGCCGGCGGCCAGGAGCCGACCGACGACGCGGCTTAGCCGAGGCGCCTTTACCTTCTCACCAGCGTATCTCGACTTCGCTCGATACGAACGGGTAGAGAACGGAACACATGTCCGAATCCGCCGCCTATCGCGTTCTCGCCCGCAAATACCGCCCGCAGCGCTTTTCCGAGCTGATCGGCCAGGACGCGATGGTGCAGACGCTCGGCAACGCGATCCGACGCGGGCGGCTGGCGCATGCGTTTCTGCTGACGGGCGTGCGAGGCGTCGGCAAGACCTCGACGGCCCGCCTGATCGCAAAGGCGCTCAACTGCATCGGCGCGGACGGGCAGGGCGGGCCCACGATCGACCCGTGCGGCCAGTGTGAACCCTGTGTGGCGATCGCTGAGGGCCGGCACATCGATGTGGTCGAGATGGACGCGGCCTCTCACACCGGCGTCGACGATGTGCGCGAGATCATCGAGGCGGTGCGCTACTCTGCCGTTTCGGCGCGCTACAAGGTCTACATCATCGACGAAGTGCACATGCTGTCGAAGAACGCGTTCAACGCGCTTCTGAAGACGCTCGAAGAGCCGCCGGCACATGTAAAATTCCTGTTCGCGACGACCGAGGTCAACAAGGTGCCGGTGACGGTGCTGTCCCGCTGCCAGCGCTTCGATCTGCGACGGATCGGCGCCGACAAGCTCGCGGCGCACTTCGGCAAGGTGGTGGCGGCGGAAGGTGCCCAGGCGGAGGAGGAGGCGCTGGCGCTGATTGCGCGGGCCGCAGAGGGCTCCGCGCGCGACGGGCTGTCGATTCTGGATCAGGCGATCGCCCATGCCGACATGGAAGGCGGCGGCGTCTCGGCCGCGCAGGTCCGCGAAATGCTCGGCCTGTCCGATCGGGGCGCGATCCGCCGGCTGCTCGGGCACTTACTGGAGGGCGACGCGGCAACGTCGCTCAGCGCCTTGCGCGATCAATATGATCTCGGCGTCGATCCGGTGGGCGTGCTACGCGGCCTGCTGGAGACGGTGCACGGCGTCACCATGGCCAAAATGGGCGGCAGCGCCGATCCGGCGCAATCGGCCGAGGAGCGGGAGGCGCTTGCCGGCTGGGCCGCGCGCCTGTCCTTCTCGCAGCTGCATCGGCTCTGGCAGCTGCTGCTTAAGGGACATGACGAGGCGGCGCGAGCGGTGATGCCGCTCGAAGCCGCCGAGATGGCGCTGCTGCGGGTGGTGCATGCGGCGGAGTTGCCGGATCCGGCCGAACTGCTGCGACGGGTCAGCAATGGCGAGGCGTCGCCGCCCGCTCAGGGTCGCGCTCCGACACCCGCCGCGGCGCCGTCTCAGCCGCACTATCCGGAAAGCTTCGCCGCGATGGTCGAACTGGTGGGGAAGGGCGGCAAGCCGTTGCTCGCCCAGCAGCTCCACGACTTTGTCGGCCTGCAGCGCTACGCGCCGCCGGAGCTGGCGGTAAAGCCGCTCAAGCCGATGGGCAGCGACTTCTTCCGCGATCTTGCCACCGCGCTCAAGACCTTGACCGGGACCGCCTGGACGGTCAGCGCAGACGACGGCGAGGCACAACCCTCGCTGCTGCAGCAGGAACAGGCGCGCGAAGAGGCGGCGAAACAGGCGATTCTCGACACGCCTTTGATCAAGGCCGCATTCGAAGCGTTTCCCGAAGCCGAGCTGGTCAGCTACGGCCCGGCCGAACAACGGAGTGCCTCATGAAGAATCTTGACGACATCCTCGCCATGGCCGGCAAGGTCCAGGAGGAACTGACCAAGGCCCAGTCCAATCTCGACAAGATCGAAGTGGACGGCGCGTCGGGCGGCGGACTAGTTAAGGTCCGCGCGACGGCCAAGGGCCGTATCGTCTCCGTCGACATCGACGAGTCGCTGTTGCAACCGTCCGAGAAGCAGATGCTGGAGGACCTGGTCGCGGCCGCTTTCAACGACGCCCGCGCCAAGGCCGATGCCGCCTCCAGCCAGGAAATGGGCAAGATGACAAGCGGGCTGCCGCTGCCCCCGGGCTTCAAGCTCCCTTTCTGATTGCCGCTAGCGCGCGGCGCGCCAGTCGCCCGACTTGCCGCCGCTCTTGCTGACCAGCCGGACCGTCTCGATCGTCATGCCTTTGTCGAGCGCCTTGCCCATGTCGTAGAGGGTGAGGAGGGCGACGGACGCGGCTGTGAGTGCCTCCATTTCGACACCGGTCTTGCCCTCGGTTGCAACGATCGCCGTCGCTGACAGCCCGCACTCCTCGAACCCGATGTCCACCGCCGCGCGGGTGATCGGGAGGGGGTGGCACAGCGGTATCAACTCGCTGGTGCGTTTCGCGGCCATGATTCCGGCGACCCGCGCGACAGCCAGCGCATCGCCCTTGGCCAACGTGCCGGCCTTGACCGCAGCGAGCGCCTCGGGGCTCATGCGGAGAAAGCCCTCCGCTACGGCCTCGCGCGCTGTGACCGACTTGCCCGAGACATCGACCATGTGCGCGGCGCCGGTCTCGTCGAGATGCGTGAGGCCGCTCATGGGCCCAGCAGCGCCCGCGTGGCCGCCTCGACATCCGGCTGGCGCATCAGCGCTTCGCCGACGAGGAAAGAGCGCACGCCGTGTTCGGCCATCGCTGCCAAGTCCGCGTGCGTCGTGAGGCCGCTTTCCGCGACGAAGGTGCAGCCCGGTGGGGCACGGCCGACCAGTTCGTAGGTGCGGGCGAAGTCGACCGAAAAGTCGCGCAGGTCGCGATTGTTGACGCCGATCAGCCGGGAGCGGAGGCGCAGCGCGCGCTCGAGTTCGTTCGCGTCGTGCACCTCGATGAGCGCATCCATGCCATGCTCAACCGCCGCCGCTTCGATGTCCGCCATCTGCGCGTCGGAGAGCGCCGCGACGATAATCAGGATCGCGTCGGCTCCCAACGCTCTTGCCTCCGCGACCTGCCAGGGATCCACCATGAAGTCCTTGCGCAGCACCGGCAGGTCACATGCCGCACGCGCCGCGACGAGGTAATCGTCATGACCCTGGAAGTAGCGCTCGTCCGTCAGCACCGAAAGGCAGGCGGCGCCACCGGCCTCATAGGCGCGCGCGTGCGCCGGTGGATCGAAGTCCGCGCGGATCAGGCCCTTGGAGGGGCTCGCCTTCTTGATCTCGGCGATCAGGCCGAAGGCGGGCGCTTCGTCGAGCGCCCGCCGGAAGCCTCTCGGCGCCGACTGCGCTGCGGCCTGCGCCTGAAGATCGGCGAGGCTGGTTCGCGCCTTTCGTGCGGCAACCTCCTCGCGCTTATGGGCGCAAATCTCTTCGAGCTTGTTCACCGATAATCGATCCAGCAACGGAGCAGGGTATTGGCAAGGCCATTGTCGATCGCCTCGCTCGCCTCCTCGACGCCCTCAGGCAGCGTGTGGGCGCGGCCTGCGACCATCAGCGCGGCGGCGCTGTTCAGCAGCACGGCGTCCCGATACGCGCCTGGCTCACCCTGAAGCAATCGCAGGAGAGCAGCTGCGTTGTAGGCCGCGTCGTCGCCCCGCAGCGCTTCCAGCGGATGGCTGGGCAGTCCGGCGTCCGATGGCTCGATCCGCAGCGTGCCTTCGCCGCAGCGGCCGATGCGGACGATTGTGCTCGGGCCGGCGATCGACAGTTCATCGAGCGGCTCGTCGCCGGCCACGAGCATCGCCGCGTCCGTGCCGAGCAGCTCGAGCGCGCCGGCATAGACCGGCATGAAGTCAGGCCGGGCGATGCCGATCAACTGGCGCGTGACGCGCGCCGGATTGCAGATCGGGCCGACCAGGTTGAACACCGTGCGGCGGCCGATCCTCCGGCGGATCGGTGCCAGCGCCGCTAGCGTCGGATGATGCTTCTGCGCGAACAGGAAGGCGATGCCGATATCGGCAAGGCTGCGCTCAGCGGTGGCGGCGGCGACTTGAAGGTCGAGCCCCAATGCCTCCAATGTGTCAGCCGCACCCGCTTTCGAGGAGGCGGCGCGATTGCCATGCTTTGCGACCGGGACCCCGCACGCAGCGACGACGATAGCCACGGCCGTGGAGATGTTGAGGCTGTGCTGACCGTCGGCGCCGGTACCGCACACATCGATGGCACCCTCCGGAGCCGTCACCTCGATCATCCGTGCGCGCATCGCCCGAGCGCAGGCGGCGATCTCGACGCTGGTCTCGTCGCGCAGGCTCATGTCCGTCAGAAAGCGGGCCACGTCATCCGGGTCGCAGCGCCAGTCGAGAATGTCGGCGAACGCCGCCTCCGCCGTCGCATGCTCGAGCGGCGAGGTCGCGTCGGGCAGCAGGGCGACGCTGGTCACGCGCGCTCCCTCACCGGCAGCCCGGTCGCCCGCATGAAGTTGGCGAGCATCGCGTGGCCATGCTCGGTGGCGATGCTTTCCGGGTGGAATTGGACACCGTGGATCGGCAGCTCCCGGTGCATGAAGCCCATCACGCTGCCGTCCGGCGCGCGGGCGTTGATGCGGAGCGCGGACGGCAGACCGTCCTCCGGCACGATCAGCGAATGGTAGCGCGTGGCTGTGAACGGCGAAGGAAGGTCCTGGAACAGTCCCGTCCCATCATGCTCGATCGGCGAAGTCTTGCCGTGCATCAGCCCGCCGCGCACCACCTGCCCGCCGAAATGCTGCCCGATCGCCTGATGACCAAGGCAGACGCCGAGCAGCGGACGACGCGCCTCGGCACAGGCGGCGACCAGCTCCAGCGACACGCCTGCCTCGTTCGGTGTGCAGGGGCCAGGCGAGATCAGGAACGCCCTTGCCCCCGATGAAAGCGCCTGCCCGGCGGAGATCGCATCGTTGCGCACGACCTCGACCTCGGCCCCCAGCTCCATCAGGTAGTGGACGAGGTTCCAGGTGAAGCTGTCATAATTGTCGATGACGAGGATCATGTGTTTGGAAACCGGCTTGGCTGAGCTTGTCGAAGCCCTGTTTTGGGTCTGCGGCCGTAAAGGGAAAGGCAGGGCTTCGACAAGCTCAGCCTGATCGGTGTTTAGGGCGTCTCGCTGCGCTTCAGCAAATCGACGAGCTCGCCTTTCCAGAACTTCGCCCAGGTGTGCGTGCCGTGCCCCTTCGTTTCGGCCGTTTGCGGGATGAGGACGAACCTGCCCTTCGGCAGGCGCTTGGCCTCGCGCTCGGCAATGCCCAGGCCTGGCGGATTGATGAAGTCGTCGGCCGAGTTGATCCAGGTCACCGGCATGGTCATGCGGTCGAGCATCGGCGCAGGATTGTAGGTGCGCGAGGATTCGAGCTGGTAGATCAGGTCGTCCGCGTCCCGCCCCCGCAGCGCGGCTTCATAGCGCGTGGAGAGCGCCGCCTCGGCCTGAGCGCGCGTCGGCGCCTCGGCCTGCATCGCCAGGGGGTTGAGGCCGGCGAGGATCAGCAGGTTCGCCGCTGTGCGCATCCCCTTGACCGGATCATCGCGCAAGGCGTCGACCGCCATCTTGCGCCACATCCGGTTCATGCCGGCAATCTCGACCGGCTGGCAGGCGAGCGGCATCATGGCCTGCACGCGCTCGGGCCGGGTGGTGCCCCAGACGAAGCCGTGCATGCAGCCCATCGACGTTCCGATCAGCAGGCGCAGCTTCTTAACGCCGAGATGATCCAGCAGCCGCGCCTGCGCGTCGACCATGTCGGCATAGTCGTAAGCGGGGAAGCGGGTGCGCAGCCCGTCGCTCGGCTTGGACGAGGCGCCATGGCCGATATTGTCGGGCAGGATGATATAGTGGCGGGTGACGTCGAGCGGCTGGCCGGGACCGTAGAGCTCGCTCGCGAACTGCGGGCTCAGGAACTGCTTGCCCGAGCCGCCGGTGCCGTGGAGCACCATCACGGCATTGTCGATCTCGCCGCGCGCATTGCGGCGCGGCGTACCGAGGGTGGTGTAGTGCAGCCGCAGCTCCGGCAGCCGCTCTCCCGTTGCGAACCGGAAGTCCTTGAGCGTGAGGTCCGCTTCCTTGGTCGGCCAGGCCGGTGTGGGCGGGGTCTGCGGCGCCGCGATCGGCGCGGACTGGAGGAGGAGGGCGAGGAGGGTGGGCAGCATGGCTACCCCTTATCCGTTCGCTTCGAGCGAAGTCGAGAAGCACGTATGACGTCTGGCCCGTTTCTCGACTTCGCTCGAAACGAACGGACGACTACTGACCATATCCCGGTTCTGAAGCCCGTCGCAGCGCCTCTCGTGCCGCCACGAACAAGGCGCTCGCCTTGGCTTCGCACTCGCGCTGCTCATAGGCCGGATCGCTGTCGGCGACGATGCCGGCGCCGGCCTGGACGTGCATGACGCCGTCCCTCACCACGGCCGTCCGGAGCACGATGCAGCTGTCCATCGATCCGTCCGGCGAGAAATAGCCGACGCCGCCAGCGTAGGCGCCGCGCGTCTCGGGCTCCAGTTCGGCGATGATCTCGCAAGCGCGGACCTTGGGCGCGCCGGAGACGGTGCCGGCGGGAAAGCCTGCGAACAGCGCGTCGAGCGCGTCGCGATCGGGTCGAAGGTGGCCGACCACGTTCGAGACGATGTGCATGACATGGCTGTAGAGCTCGACCGTGTAGCTGTCGGTGACTCGGACGGTGCCTGCCTCCGCCACGCGCCCGACATCGTTGCGACCGAGATCGAGCAGCATCAGATGTTCGGCGCGCTCCTTGGGGTCGGCGAGCAGGCTGTCGCGGTTCTCTGCATCTTCGGCGGCGGTTTTGCCGCGCGGGCGGGTGCCGGCGATGGGGCGGATCGTGACCTCACCGTCACGGGCGCGGACCAGGATCTCGGGGCTCGACCCGATCAGCGCAAAGCCGGGCAGGTCGAGGAAGTAGAGGAAGGGCGAGGGGTTGATGCGGCGAAGCGCGCGGTAGAGGTCGAGCGGCGGCAGCGGAAAGGGCGCGGTGAAGCGCTGGGCGAGCACGACCTGAAAAATGTCGCCCGCCGCGATATACTCCTTCGCGCGGGCGACCATTGCTCCGTACCGATCGCCGACCAATACAGGAGTGTGCTCCGGCGAAGGCCGGAGCGCTGCGAGCAGAGCTCCGGCCTGAGCCGGAGCACGCTGAGCTAGGCGCGCCGACGCCGCATCGATCCGGTCCCAGGCGTCCGAAACACGGCCCGCGGCCTCGCCATCCTCCGGCCAAAGCGGCGCGATCAGGAACAGTTCGTCCGCCAGTCGGTCGAAGATCAGGATAAGGCTTGGCCGCACGAACAGCATGTCCGGCAGGCCGATCGGGTTGGCGGGCGGGCGCGGCAGGTCTTCCACCAGGCCCACCGTCTCATAGCCGAAGAAGCCGACCAGGCAGGCGAGCGCGCGCGGCAACTCGGGCGGCACCTCGGCGCGGCAGGCTGCGACCAGACCACGGAGTGCGGCAATCGCGCCACCTTCGACGGGATCGCCGTTGATTTCGGCCGCATCCCCATCGGCGCGGAAGATGAGGTCGGGGGCGAGACCGATCAGGCTGTGCCGGCCCCGGGTCTGCCCGCCTTCCACCGACTCCAGCAGGAAGTCGCCGCGGCCGGCTTCGATCAGCGCCAGTGCGGCGGAGACCGGCGTGTCGATGTCGGCGATCTGGCGGCGCCAGACGAACGCCGGCCGCCCCGCCTTCAGAGCGTCAACGCAGGCGGCATCGTCGCTGCGGTCGCGCGTCACTGGGCCGGTGCTTGGCCGAGCAGTTCGCTCTTGAGGCGCGCAACTGCGGCGGCGTTGATGTCCACGCCAACAGCCGCGCGCGCGGCAGCGGCGAGTTGCTGGCCATATTCTTGGGCGAGCACCGGCGCAAACTGGCCGCGCGTGGCGGCGATCAGCTGCGGCTGGGTGCGCGCGTCGCCAGCAATCGAGGTTTCCAGCGCGACCACATACCAGCCGGAGCGGTCGGGCGCGGGGGCGATCCGAGCCTTGCCACGGGGAAGTGCGAACAGAGCGTCGAGTTGCGGCGTGCGCGGGCGGTCGCGTTGCAGCAACTCGCCGCGGCGCGCGCTGATAGGTTGCGGCGCAGGCAGGGAGACGCCGGCCGCCCTTGCGGCGTCGGAAAGCGCCGTGCCGGCGTTGACTCTTGCGACGATCGCTTCGGCAGCGCGCCGGGCACTGGCGAGCGCCCGGTTGGCGAGGAAGTCGGCGGCCACGCGGTCGCGGATCTGCGCGAGCGGCGGGGCCGCGGGCGGGATCACCCGCTCGGGCTTGACGACGGCATAGGCCTGGCCAGTGCCGAGCGCTTCGACGGTGGGGTCGTCGTTCGGGTCGGCAGCGAAGGCAGCTTTCAGGATGGGGGCGAGTTCGGGTGAGGGCGCAGCATCGGGCGTCTCCGGGTTGCGGCCATTTTCCAGCAGGGGCGGCGTGGCCTGCGCCTGAAGGCGATTGCCGCTCACCACCTCGTCGAAGGTGGCGCCGTCGGTGATCTCTTCCTCGATCTTCAGCCGTGCTTCCTCGAAGCTGCGCTCGGCTTTCTCCCGGCGCAGCTTCTCGGCGATCTCGCCGCGCGCCTGGTCGAGCGTGCGGCCCGCGATCGTGCTGACCCGGTCCACGCGGACCACATGCCAGCCGAGCCCCGATCGCGCGGGTGCCGCGACCTGGCCCTGGGCGGTCCCGAACACGGCGGCAGCGACAGCCGGCGCGCTCGCCTCCGCATAGGCCTCGCGGGTCTGGTCGTTGAGCGTGAGGCTTTCCAGGCCGATCGCGCGTGCCGCATCGGCGATCGGTGTGCCGCCGGACACCTTGGCCGCAAGGTCGCGGGCCGCCTGTTCGGACGGCACGATCACCTGGCTGAGTGTCCGCGTCTCGCGTCCCGCATACTCCGCCTTGTTCGTCTGATAGGCCTGGGAGATCTCCTGCTGGCTCGGCTGAGCGGCCGCTTCGAACGCAGCGCGATTGATGAGCGCGTAGCGGACGACCCGCCGCTCCGGCACCGTGTAGCGTGCGACGTTGCGGCGATAGAAGTCGGCGAGTTCGGCGTCGGTCGGCGCGGCGCCGCGGAACGCCGCTGCCGGCACCAGCTGGACCCGCCCGCTGCGCTGTTCCAGCAGCATCGAGGCATAGGGCAGCGTCAGGCTCTCCGGCGCGAAAGCGCCGCCCGTCGCCGGAATGATGAGCTGATTGACGTACAGGTCCCGTGCGAGATCGCCGCGGAGCTGCTTCTCGGAGATGCGCTGCCGGGCGAGGAACGCTTCGTACTGGCTTTGGTCGAACCGGCCATTTAGCCCGCGGAAGGGCGGCGCGGCCGCGATCTGCGCGTCCTCCATCTTGCGGCTGACGCCGAACTTCTGCGACCGGGCGAACTGCTCGATCGCATAGGCATCCGTCATCTGGCGCAGCGTCTGGTCGACGCCGCCCTCCCGGATGAATTGCTGCAGCGTGAGTTGCGGGTTCTGCTGCCGCGCATTGTCATAGGCGCGCTGGACTCGGTCGCGCGCTTCGCTGGAGGTGATCTCCGCCGATCCGATCTTGGCAATCGTGTCCCCGGTCGCCCCCCCGCCAAGACCCGTGTTCTGCACGTCCGCAGCGACGAACCCGAGGGCGAGAGCGGCAATGAAAAGACCGAAGACAAGGGCGCCGAGCTTGGATTTCGAAAGGCGGCGGAAAAGATCGAGCATCAGGCGTCCGGAAGCTTGGGAAAGCGCTGCTTTAGGGCTGTGCTTGGCAGTGGACAAGGCGCTCCCGCCTTCCTAGTCGCGCCCCCAAACGGAGAAGGTGAGGCAATGACGCGACGCAAGCTGGTGGCGGGCAATTGGAAGATGCACGGCAGTGTCGCGCAGTTGATGGAGCTGACGGAGATCGGTGCCGCGGCGCAAGCCAATGCCGGCGTGGATGTGGCTATCTGCCCCCCCTTCACGCTGATCGGCCCCGCCGCCGCGCGCGCGCAGGTCACGATCGGCGCTCAAGATGTTCACCCGAACGAGAAGGGCGCGCATACGGGAGACGTGTCCGCGGCCATGCTGAAGGAGGCGGGCGCCGCCTATGTGATCGTCGGCCATAGCGAGCGCCGCGCCGACCATGGAGAGAGCAGCGCCCTTGTGCGCGCCAAGGCGGAAGCGGCAATCCGCTGCGGACTGACGGCCATCGTTTGCGTGGGCGAAACCGAGGCAGAGCGCGACGCTGGTTGCGCAGTGCAGATCGTCGAGGAACAGCTCGACGGGTCGGTCCCGCTTGACGCGGCCTCGGCAACCCTTGTTATCGCCTACGAGCCGGTCTGGGCGATCGGCACCGGACGCACGCCGACGCCGGCGGATGTCGCGGAAATGCACGCCGCTATCCGCGCGCGCCTGGCCGGTCTGCTTGGCGGTGAGGCGGAGCAGGTCCGCATCCTGTACGGCGGGTCGGTAAAGCCTTCGAACGCGGCCGAGTTGATGGCCGTGCCGAACGTGGATGGCGCGCTGGTCGGCGGCGCGAGCCTGGCGGCCGCGGATTTCGTGCCGATCATCGAAGCGGCGGCCTAGCCCCACATTCAGTGCACCTGCGCCAGCTTGTCAGGGTTGCGCTGCAGAAACAGGCCCGTGATGCGGGCACCGTCGGTGGCGAGGCCAAGCGTTCCCATCACCTCGCTACCGTCCAGAGCGATCCAGCCGGGCGCGCCGTTCACCATGGCAGGGCGCCAGTCCAACGGACGCTTGGCGGCCACGCCGAGGAAGAAGCGGGCGATCCGGTCCGCGCCGGTGATCACGTTACGCGCCGCCACGCGCTTGCCGCCGCCGTCGCTGACCAGCTGCGCGTCGGGCGCGAACAGGTGCGTGAGCCGGTCTAGGTCTCCGGCCGCGACCGCCCCCTGGAACTGCTCCATCAGCTGCCGCTCCGCTTGCGGGGCGACGGCGAAGCGCTGCCGGTCCTCGGCGATCCTCCGCCGGGCGCGCGACACATGCTGTCGCGCCGCCGCCTCGCTTGAGCCCAGCGCCGCCGCCACATCGGCATAATCCTCGTCGAACACGTCGTGCAGCAGCAGCGCGGCGCGCTCGGCGGGCGAGAGGCGCTCCAGCATCAGCAGGAAGGCAAGGCGGAGTGACTCCGCCAGGGCCGGAGCCTCGGCGGGTTCCTCCTCCAGCAGCGGCTCTGGAAGCCATGGCCCGACATAGGCTTCGCGCTTGCGGCGGCGGAGCAGATCGATCGATGCGCGGGTGCAGGTGCGGACGAGCCAGGCCTCGGGGTTGAGGACCTCGCTCCGATCGGCGGCGAGCCATTTGGCGGCCGTGTCCTGCACGGCGTCGGCGGCATCGGCCTGACTGCCGAGCATGCGATAGGCGAGCGCGCGCAGGCGCGGCGCGACGGTGGTGAAGGGGTCGCTCACAGGTCGTCGTACCGGGTGAGCGCACAGGCTTGGGCATAGCCCATGCCACGCTTGAATGCGGGATAGAAGCGCGCCGAGGCGGCGGCCAGCGCGAGCTCGGTCCGGACTGCCCGGCCACACCGCGCCTCGATCGTGTCGCCGATGGCATCAGCCTCCGGATCGCCGAAGGAGATGGCCTGGCCGAAGCGGTAGGCGAGGGCCGCGTCCCCCGTCAGCGCCTCGCCACCGCGCAGGCCGGCGCGGAGCAGATCGGGATCGACCCCCGCCTGCTTGCCGGCCTTGGCGACGATGCGGGTGCAGGGCCCGCAATCTTCGGCCATGATCGCACCGAGGCGGGCAAGGGTGAGCAGGGTTTCGGGCGCGTTCCGGCGAAAGCGCGCGAACCGGAAGAAGCCGCCGAGCCGCCGGAAGGCCTTAGAGCCGAGTGCCGCCACGTCACGCGCCCAGCTCATGTCTTCGCCCAGCTGCCGTTCGGCGCGGCCGATCACCCAGGCCGCAATCATGCCCGCCTCCATGCGAGCACCGTCAGCGTCAGGCCAAGCAGGGCGGGCAGGGTCACGCCCAGAAAGTCGCGCCCGATCGCATCGGGCCCGCAGATGCCGGCCGCTACTTCCCACAGGTGGAACAGGGCATGGCCCGCCAGCCACACGCTCGAGGCGAGCCAGAGCATCAAGCGCTGCTCCGGCCGCAAGGCACCCGCGACGAAGCCGGCGCCGATCAGCAGATAAGCGAGGCCGATATCGCGGACGAAATGCTGGTTGAACGCGCCGGTTGCCGTCACACCCGGTACGCTCGCATACCAACGCTGCGGCTGAGCCAGCATGAACAGCCCGTTCGCCGCCATGCCAAGGCCGAGCACGGCGCCAAGCGGCGCGGCAATCTTCAGTGTCGTGGACGTCATCTTTGCCACCTCCGCCCTCAAGACGGAGAGGCTAGCCCATCTGTGACAGGTAAGGAGAGACTTCGGTAATCATGACAGCGGCGGATGACGGCCGCTTATGGCGCGCCGTTGTGAGGAGCCCCTGGCGCGGCGCGTGTAAGGGTCGAGCGCAGTCAATATGGGGTCAGCCCTTAACTCAGGCGTTGCGGGCACCACTCGAATGGGCGACTCAATCTGCTCTATAGAGAGTAATCCTCGATGCACCCCGGCTCGCACGTCTTCTGACAGCCGCCCCTGCCAATGCGAAGCCTCCAATCATGAGCGCCCACGATGCCGGCTCAGGGATGTACGTGGGAGCGCCTGAGATTGTGAGAACACCTCGAACCTTGTTATCGTTGAACGAGCCGAAGAACTGACCGTTCGTATCAAGACGAGCAGTCCTGAAAATAACGCCATGATTGATGAGCTCGGACTCGATGGCTCCGACAACCACGTATTCGCCCGTAAATGATCGAACGGCCGAGAGGAAGATATTGGAGCACTGCGATCCGCTTGTCGTACAGGCGACATTGTCACCAGGAACGAACTGATAGTTCTTCAGCTTGGGTGGGTCGGGCTGCACCAGATAGCGCGGTAGTTCTATGCGAGCGGTGCCGATGAAGCCGCCGAACAACTCCGTCTCGACGCTTAGCTCATAGACGACGGCTGCATTTGCTGGCGATGCGAACAGGGCGAGCGCGGCGATGATTGGTGCTTTCATGCTCCGATTCCTCCAGTTCTCCTGCCCTGCAGATCGATTCGACGAGCGCACGATCGGCAACGCTCCGCAGCGGCTGCGGGTTCATTGGCGCAGCGGCCCGCCGCCGCACTCAGATCAGCTACGCCTAAACACCTTCCCGCGTAGCTATATCACGCCCAGTCAGAGAAAACACTGACGTCGCTCACTCTGGGCTTCCCAACCCCAGCCGTCGCTCAAAAGGGCAGGATCGTCTCATATTGCTGGAGCGGCGGCGCGCCCCTTACGTGCGCGCCGTTCCTGAGCAGGAAAGCGTGGCGGACGATCTCGGCCTGTTGCTCCAGGCCGTAGCGGGTCAGCTCCCAGCCGGGCCGGATCGCATAATGGTAGCGGCAGAAGGGATGGCGGGCGAGGGGGAGGTAGACGCCGCGCTGGTGCTGCCAGACATGCGTCATTTCGTGGATGAACAGGCCTTGCGCGCCCAAGCTCTGATCGCAGAAATCGTCGCAGAACAGGCCGCCCTGCGGGTGAAACCAGAGGTGACCGTCCGGCGCCATGGCGACGCGCTTCGGCTGGAACGGCCACCATTTGCGCGCGTGGATACGCACGCGGTCATAGTCGATCGCCGTGCCGAACATGGAAGCCGCGAGATTGCGCTCGGCGCCGGTGAGGGGCCGACCCTCCGGCCTCACTGCTTCTCCGGTGCCGGATCGCCGGCCGCGATCAGGGGCGCGTCGACGCGAAGCCGTTCGCCGTTCGAAAAAGCCAGTTGAAGCGGGATGCGCTTGGGCGGGGCGAGGCCCGGATTGATGTTCCACAGCATGACATGCTTGCCACCTGGCTCGAACTTCACCTCGCTGCCTGCCGGCACCTGAACGCTCGTGACCGGCTTCATCGAGGCCATGCCTGACATGCCGGCCATGGTCTCGTGCATCTCGCTGCGGATCGCGACGTCGCTGGTCACGCCGATCAGGGTCACGTCCTGCGCGCCGCCGCGAATGGTGAAATAGGCGGCGGACGGGTTGCTGCGCACTGGCGCAAATCGGACATAGGCATTCTCCACCCGCAGCCCCTCCTCCTTGTTTCCGCAGGCGGCGAGCACCGGCAGCATCAGGGTCGCGAGCAAGGCGGCACGGAACATCGGCGAACTCCCAGTGGATGCGCGCTTCCCCTACGTCCGCCCGCTCCTTGCGGCAAGAACAAGCCTCCCTATATCGCGGCCGTAACGTGAGGTGGTCGCCGCTTGTTGGGGCCGCCGCTCATGAACTTGAGACTAGGGGCATAAAGAGGAACAATGGCCAAAGTAATCGGGATCGATCTCGGCACCACCAACAGCTGCGTGGCAGTGATGGAGGGCGGCAAGCCCAAGGTGATCGAGAATGCCGAGGGTGCACGCACCACCCCCTCCGTCGTCGCTTTCACCAAGGACGGCGAGCGTCTGATCGGCCAGCCGGCCAAGCGCCAGGCGGTCACGAACCCTGACAACACGATCTTTGCGGTCAAGCGCCTGATCGGCCGCCGCTTCGACGACCCGGTGACCAAGAAGGACACCGAGCTGGTTCCTTACACCATTACCAAGGGCAAGAACGGCGACGCCTGGGTGAAGGCAGGCGGCGAGGATTATTCGCCGAGCCAGATCAGCGCCTTCACGCTGCAGAAGATGAAGGAAACCGCTGAGTCCTACCTCGGCGAGACCGTCACCCAGGCGGTGATCACGGTCCCCGCTTACTTCAACGACGCACAGCGGCAGGCGACCAAGGATGCCGGCCAGATTGCGGGCCTTGAAGTGCTGCGCATCATCAACGAGCCGACCGCGGCTGCGCTCGCCTATGGGCTCGAGAAGCAGGACGGCAAGACGATCGCCGTTTATGACCTCGGCGGCGGCACCTTCGACATCTCGATCCTTGAGATCGGCGACGGCGTGTTCGAGGTGAAGTCGACCAACGGCGACACCTTACTTGGTGGTGAGGACTTCGACGCCAAGCTGGTCGAGTATCTGGCCGACAAGTTCAAGGCGAAGGAGCAGATGGACCTGCGCACCGATCGCTTGGCGCTGCAGCGGCTGAAGGAAGCGGCCGAGAAGGCGAAGATCGAGCTTTCGTCCACGCAGACGACCGAGATCAACCTGCCCTTCATCACCGCGCGCATGGAAGGCGGCGCAACCACGCCGCTGCACCTGGTCGAGACGATCACGCGCGCGGACCTGGAAAAGCTCGTCGAGCCGCTCATTCAGCGCTCGATTGAGCCGGTCAAGAAGGCGCTCGCCGATGCTGGCCTCAAGGCTTCGGACATTGCCGAGGTCGTGATGGTGGGCGGCATGACCCGCATGCCGAAGGTGCGCGAGGTCGTAAAGAGCTTCTTCGGCAAGGATCCGCACACGGGCGTCAATCCGGACGAGGTCGTTGCGATGGGTGCCGCCATTCAGGCCGGCGTGCTGCAGGGCGACGTCAAGGACGTGCTGCTGCTCGACGTGACGCCGCTGTCGCTGGGCATCGAAACGCTGGGTGGCGTGTTCACCCGCATGATCGACCGCAACACGACGATCCCGACCAAGAAGAGCCAGGTCTATTCGACTGCCGACGACAATCAGCAGGCCGTGACCATTCGCGTATTCCAGGGCGAGCGCGAGATGGCGGCCGATAACAAGATGCTGGGACAGTTTGATTTGGTCGGCATCCCGCCGGCCCCCCGCGGCGTACCGCAGATCGAGGTCACGTTCGACATCGACGCGAACGGCATCGTCAATGTGTCGGCGCGCGATAAGGGCACCGGCAAGGAGCAGCAGATTCGCATTCAGGCTTCGGGTGGCCTCAGCGACTCGGACATCGAGCAGATGGTCCGTGATGCCGAGCAGTTTGCCGAAGAGGACAAGAAGCGGCGCGCCGCGGCCGAAGCCAAGAACAATGCCGAGTCGCTGATCCACACCACGGAGCGGCAGCTCGCGGAGCATGGCGACAAGGTGGACGAGTCGGTGAAGTCCGAGATCGAGACGGCGTTGGCGTCGGCCAAGTCTGCGGTCGAGAGCGGCGACGCCGACCGCATGACGCAGGAAACTCAGGCGCTCGCTCAGGCCGCCATGAAGCTCGGTCAGGCGATCTACGAGAAGGAGCAGGCCGCGGCGGCTTCGCCGGGCGCGGAGGCTCCGCAGGGCGGCGCCAATGACGATGTCGTCGACGCCGAGTTCTCGGAAGTGGACGAAAACAAAGGCTGACGATTGTGAAACGCTTCTCGACTTCGCTCGGAGCGACCGGAAGGGGTTCTGAAACTCCGTTCTTACCCAGCGAAGTCGAGACACGACTGGGGTCAGCATGAGCACCGAAATCGATTATTACGAGCTGCTCGAAGTTGAGCGCGGCGCGGATGACGCGACGATCAAGTCCGCTTATCGCAAGCTCGCGATGAAGTACCACCCGGACAAGAATGGCGGGTGCAAGGAGAACGAAGCCAAATTCAAGGCTGTGAACGAGGCCTATGACTGCCTGAAGGACCCGCAGAAGCGGGCCGCTTATGACCGGTTCGGCAAGGCGGCGTTCCAGAATGGTGGCATGGGCGGCGGTTTTCGCGGCGATCCGGGCTTCGAGGGCTTTTCGGACATCTTCGAGAGCATTTTCGGCATGGGCCGTCAGGGCCCGCGCGGACCCCAACGCGGCGCCGATTTGCGCTACGATCTCGAAATCACACTCGAAGATGCGTTCCACGGCAAGCAGACCGAAGTCACGATCGACGTTTCGGCCCAATGCGGCTCCTGCGCGGGCACCGGCGCCAAGGCAGGGGCGGGGGCACGCGCCTGCAACACCTGCGGCGGCATGGGCAAGGTCCGCGCGCAGCAGGGCTTTTTCGTGGTCGAGCGGACCTGCCCGACCTGCCATGGCGCGGGCGAACTCATCTCCGATCCGTGCGGCGTCTGCTATGGCGAAGGCCGCGTCGACAAGCAAAAGACGCTGAGCGTCAACATCCCGCCCGGAGTGGACGAGGGCACGCGCATTCGTCTGTCCGGCGAGGGCGAATGCGGGCCTCGCGGAGCGCCCTGCGGCGACCTTTACATCTTTCTCCACATCGGCCGTCACGCGATCTTCGAGCGGGAAGGCACCACGTTGTTCGCCCGATGCCCGATCAGTTTCACGACTGCAGCGTTGGGTGGCACCATCGAGGTGCCGGGCCTCGACAAGCAGACTCACGAGATCCGCATCCCCGCGGGCATTCAGTCAGGCAAGCAGCTCCGGCAGCGCGGCGCGGGCATGCCCGTGCTGAACGGACGCGGCACCGGCGATCTCGTCATTCAGGTCGAAGTCGAGACGCCCACCAAGCTCTCAGCCAAGCAGAAGGCGCTGCTCGAGGAGTTCCGCGCCACGGAAACGGGCGACGAATGTCCGCAGAGTCGTGGCTTCTTCGACAAGCTTAAGGCAGCGATCGGCGGGTGATCGCCTATTTGGGGCAGAGCCCCGGATCGAAGCACCGGCCCATATTCTCGTAGGCCATCTTGCGCGCTTCTTCGTTCCCATCCCGCGCCAGCTTGTCCCATTCGGCCGCAGTCATGCACATCTTGCGCCGCGCGATGAGCGAGCCGATCGGGGTTTCGCGGCGGCAAATCAGCCGGTCCTTTGCCGGCTGTGGGGCGGCCGGTTCACCCGCTGCGAGCAGCAAGGCCATGGTCGTCAGGATCATCTAGTTTCTCCATGTTGAAGACGGCCGTTTTCCGCCTGCAGCAATCAATTTCCGTCGCCCTCGAGGTCAGGTATCGAAAGGAGGCTCGTGCAGATGCCGCCATTCACGCACGCGGTGTTGCCCATCAGCTCGTAGATGGAGCGGCGCGAGGCCTCGCTCTCGATCCGGTCGCGTTCGAGCCATTGCTCGTCGGTCAGGCAGAGCTTGCGGCGGGAGACGAGGCGGCTGATCGGCGTTTCGAAGCGGCACTGAAGCCGGGGCGCAGCATCAACCTCCGGACCTTGTCCGCTTGCGAGCAGCAGGAACAATGCTTGCCAAGCCATCGCCGCCTCCCTCTTTCGGCCGAATGGGCCTTTTCGGTCAGCGTAACATCAGCCGACAGGGCTTGGCGAGTCAGGCTTTTCCGAACACCCGCTCGAAGATCGTGTCGACGTGCTTCAGGTGATAGCCGAGGTCGAACTTGTCGGCGATTTCCGCGTGGGAGAGCAGGGCAGTGACCTCGGGATCGGCTTGGAGCAGCTCTTGCAGGGAGAGCGCGCCGTCTGAGTCCCACACCTTCATCGCGTTGCGCTGCACCAGGCGGTAGGCATCCTCGCGGCTGGCGCCCGCCTGGGTGAGCGCGAGCAGCACGCGCTGCGAATGGATGAGGCCGCCCATCCGGTCCATGTTGCGCATCATCCGCTCCGGATAGACGAGCAACTTGTCGATCACGCCGGTGAGCCGAGCCAGCGCGAAGTCGAGCGTGATCGTTGCGTCGGGCCCGATATAGCGCTCGACTGACGAGTGACTGATGTCCCGCTCGTGCCACAGCGCGACATTTTCGAGCGCGGGGGTCACATAGCCGCGCACCATTCGGGCGAGGCCGGTGAGGTTTTCGGTCAGCACCGGATTGCGCTTGTGGGGCATCGCCGAGGAGCCCTTCTGGCCTGGCGAGAAATACTCCTCCGCCTCAAGCACTTCGGTGCGCTGCAAATGGCGGATCTCGACCGCCAGCCGCTCGATGGACGAGGCGATCACGCCCAAGGTCGCGAAGAACATGGCGTGTCGGTCGCGCGGAATCACCTGAGTGGAGACGGGTTCAACCGTCAGGCCGAGCTTATCGGCGACATATTGCTCCACCCGTGGATCGATGTTCGCGAAGGTGCCGACCGCGCCGGAGATGGCGCAGGTCGCGATGTCGAGCCGTGCCGCTATCAGCCGCGCCTTGTTGCGGGTGAACTCGGCATAGGCTTCGGCGAGCTTCAGGCCGAACGTAACCGGCTCGGCATGGATGCCGTGACTGCGCCCGATCGTCGGTGTGAGCTTGTGCTCGAAGGCACGGCGCTTCAGCACCTCCAGCAGTGCGTCCAGATCGGCGAGCAACAGGTCGGCGGCGCGGGCGAGTTGCACGGCAAGGCATGTGTCGAGCACGTCGGAACTCGTCATTCCCTGGTGCAGGAAGCGCGCCTCGGCTCCGGTCCGCTCGGCGACATGAGTCAGGAAGGCGATGACGTCATGCTTGGTCTCGGCCTCGATCGCGTCGATGCGGGCTATGTCGAAGGGAGGGGCTGTCTTGTGCGCCTCCCAAACCCGCGCCGCTGCCTCGCGCGGCACGGTGCCGAGCTCCGCCATGGCGTTGAGCGCATGGGCCTCGATCTCGAACCAGATCTGGAAGCGAGTCTCGGGGGCCCAGACGGCGACCATCTCGGGGCGGGAATAGCGGGGGATCATGCGGGTTCTCTTGGCAGGGCTGTCGCGACGAGGCGCGCACTAGCAGGGGTGGGACGAAGGGCAAAGGGCAAGCCGGGCGGAACGACCAAAGCCGGGCCGCATTCAACCCCTGCTGCCGACCGCAGTTCAAAGGAGATCGCATGATGGAACGCTTGTTGGTGCTGAGCGCCGTCGCGCTGGCCGCTCCGGCCGCGGCGCAGACCGCAAACGCCCCTGCTTCGACCAATGCCGCCCAACCTGCCACTCCAGCGACGCCGGCCCAGGCGCCCCAGCCCGTGACGGATGCTCCCGGCGCTCAGTCAGCCACTCCCGCGACGCCGGCGACTCCGGCTCAGCCGGCCAATTCGTCGGACGCGGTGGCGCAGGTGGTGTCTACAGACTGGAGCAAATACGACGCGGACACCAACGACGGCCTGTCGAAGGCTGAATTCGGCAAGTGGATGACGGCGTTGCAGGAGCAGGCGCCGAAGCAGTCGGGCAAGGCCAAGCCTGCGGGCTGGACCGACGCCGCATTCGCGCAGGCCGACAAGGACAAGAACGGCACCGTCTCGAAGGCTGAGCTGCAGGGCTTCTTGAAAGGCTGATCCGATAGCGAGCGGGCTAAAGCCGAAGCCCGCTCGTCTCCTCGAGGCCGAGCATCAGGTTCAGGCTCTGGACGGCCGCCCCGGCTGCGCCCTTGCCGAGATTGTCGAGTACGGCGACCAGGCGGGCCTGTCCGCGCTGAGCATTCCCCAGCACGAAGAGCTCCAGCCGGTCGGTCCCGGCCTGCCGCTCGACCGTGATCAGCGAGACGGTCTCGCACGTGTCCGCATCGACGACCCTGACCAGCGGTTCGCCCTCATAGGCCTCGTGCAGAGTTTCGCGGATCGTGTCGAGAGCGGGCGCCCGCGGCAGCGGCACCTCCACGATCATCCCGCGATAGCTGCGGGTCACGGCCGGAGCGAACAGGGGCGGCAGCGTCAATCCGGCGTGCGCCTGCATCTCGGCCACATGTTTATGGGCCAGCGACAGCCCATACAGGCGAAAGGCGGTGTCGGTGGCTTCCGGCGTATCGACGGCTTCGAACTCCGCGATCATCGCCTTCCCGCCGCCCGAATAGCCGGAGATCGCGTTCACCGTCAGGGGCGTGGCGGGATCGACCAAGCCGGCCCGGACGAGCGGGCGAACGAGCGCAAGGAACCCCGTCGGGTAGCAGCCAGGGTTCGAGACGCGCGTCGCGCTGGCGACACGATCCCGGGCGCCGGGTTCCAACTCCGGGAAACCGTAGGTCCAGCCCTCTGCCACACGGTGGGCGGTCGACGCGTCAATAATGCGAGTGCGCCCGTTGCCGATCTGCGCCACTGCCTCTCGCGCCGCGTCGTCCGGCAAGCAGAGGATCACCGCATCGGCATCGTTCAGCGCCTCGCGCCTGGCAGCCGGATCCTTCCGGCGATCCTCGGGCAAGCGGATCACCGTCAAATCGGCTCGGCCGGCCAGCCTGTCGGCGATTTCGAGCCCGGTCGTGCCCGCAGCTCCGTCGATGAAAACCGATGCGGTCACGGTGCCTGCCTGGCCAGCAGAAGGCCATCGGCCCGGACATAGCCGACCCGACGGTCCGCCTCGCGAAAGCCCCACGCCCAGTCGCCGCTGATTTCCAGAACGGAGAAGGTTTCTCGCGCAGCCAGTTCAGCCAACACTGCGCCATCAGCTATCGGAGTCTCGTACAGGGGCACGCGCTGTTTGGTCGTCCAGCGCTCCGGCTCGGCATAGTGCGGAGCGAACCAGCGGCCCGCGAGGCGCACGTCGGCGAGATCCCGCCGCGCGGCATTGTGGGTCAGATCGAGCGGGCGAGACGGTCCTGAAAGGCCGAACCGCGGTCGGTCAGGCGTGGACGGCTTCGCGAGCCTCGGCGCGTTGGCTGCCCCGCTTCTCGCCGCCGCCATGTCCGTTGCCGCCGCCGCCGATGAGCGATTTGAAGTGCTCAAGAAAATCCGCCCCTTCCCGCGTGGGCGCGACGAAGATGTTGCGGCGGTCCGCATCGTCGCGCTGGCGGCGCAGATAGCCGAGCGCACCTAGCCTGTTCAAGGCGCGGGTGACGACGGGCTTCGACACGTTGAGTGCCTTGGCAAGTCCGCGCACGGTGTGCGGCCCAGGCTTCAGATACACCAGCAACAGCAGCGCCATCTGCCGGTTGGTCAGGTCGGGATCGCCAGAGCGAACGTAGCTGAGCAGTGTTCGCATCCAGGATTGCAGGCCGGTTTCCGCCACGAGACAGTCTCCTCCGCCATCCCCGCCGCTGGAGGCGATACCGGATGGCTTCACGTCTTGGGGGTCGAACGCGTGGGGTTAATGTCGGTTTCGCGACGGTATCGAAAATTCCCCTATGTTCGTGGAGGGTAGCGCTTTTTGAGCAAAGCCCAGGTGGCGCGGAGGCCCAGCGCCTCGCCGCCCTTCGGCCGGCCTGGCTTGGCGGACGGGCGCCAGGCGAAGGTGTCGAGGTGTGCCCAGAGGGTGCCAGGATCGACGAAGCGCTGCAGGAACAGGGCCGCCGTGATCGCGCCTGCCATGCCTCCTTCGGGCGCATTGTCGAGGTCGGCTATGTCCGACCGAAGCATCTCGTCATAGCCGGACCAAAGCGGAAGGCGCCACAGCGGGTCGTTCTCTGCCTCGCCGGCCGCGAGAAGATCTGCCGCAAGCTCGTCATCATTGGCGAAGGTGGCGGGCAGGTCCGGGCCCAACGCGACGCGCGCGGCGCCGGTCAGCGTGGCGAAGTCGAGAACTAGGTCCGGCTTGCCCTCGAGCGCGCGGGTGAGGGCGTCGGCTAGGATCAGCCGTCCCTCTGCGTCGGTGTTGCTGACTTCGACTGTCAGGCCCTTGCGGCTGCGCAGCACGTCCCCCGGCCGCATGGCATCGCCCGAAATGGCGTTCTCGACCGCGGGGATCAGTAAATGCAACCTGACCGGCAGCCGTGCGCGCATCACGAGTTGCGCCAGAGCAAGCGCGTGCGCGGCGCCGCCCATATCCTTCTTCATCAGCCGCATGCCGGAGCCCGGCTTGATGTCGAGCCCGCCGGTGTCGAAGCACACGCCCTTGCCGACGATCGCCACCCGGGGATGGCTGGGATCGCCCCATTCCAGCTCGATCAGCCTCGGCGCCCGGTCCGGAGCGGCAGCGCGGCCGACGGCGTGGATAAGCGGGTAGCCCTGGAGGAGGGCGTCACCGACCGTGACTGTGAGAGGCACGCCCGCCTGTTGCGCGACGGCGCGAGCCGCCGCCTCGAGCTGCGCGGGCCCCAGGTCCTCGGTCGGCGTATTCACCAGATCGCGCACCAGCGCGGTCGCCTCGGCCACGCGCACCGCCTCCTCGATCCGCGCGATCTCGGGCGTGACCAGGACCCTCGGGCCGATCACCTGCTCCGGCTTGCGGTAGCGTTCGAAACGATGCTGGGCGAGCAGCCAGCCGAGCAGGGCAGGGCTAGCCTCTTCTTCCAACCGGTAGCTGCCTTCTGGGAGCGTCTCGGCTGCCTTGGCGAGATCCCAGGGTCCGAGCCTTGCGCGCGACGCTATGCCGATCGCGGCCGTCCAGCGCTCCGCATCTTCGCCTGGCAGGATCACCATCTCACCCGGCTTGGCGGCGAACCGGTGCGCGCCTGCCGCGGCGCGCGCGCGGGGCTGGAGGGCCTTCAGCCAGCCCTCGAGCTCTCCCGTCTCGACCAGTTGGATGGGACGGGCGTCCTGCCCGCGATCGGGCTGCAGAAAGTCGCTGAAACCGTTCACTAACTCTGTTCCGAAACCAAGATGTCAGGCCTCTCGCATACAGAGGCAGCAGTCGCCAAGTGCGGCGACGGTGAGAGTAGCGTATGCGTTTCCTGTTGGCGGCAATCGTGATTTCCTCGGCCGCGCCCGCGCTGGCCGGCCCAGCCCTGCTGGTGCCGCTGACGAGTGGGGATCAGTTGGGCGTGGCCGTTCGCGGCAAGGCCAAGGCGAGCGGAGGGGTCGCCGCTCTGGTCGGCATGTGGAGCGACGACGGCGCCCTCGAACTTGGGGGCTTCCATGATCGCAGCCGCAGAGTCGATCCCGGCGTCGCGCGGGCAGCCGAGATCATGTCTGGCAGGGTGATGCAGTCGCAGGGTGTGCGGCTGACGGGCAGCCTCTACCGTGCGCGGGGCGCCGACCGGCGGGGTTGGAGCCTGTCGGTCGACGCCCGGCGTCAACGGGTCAGCGATCTCGGCGCGGCGCTCAGCGGCCGCTGGCGCACCGTCGGCGACTCACGGCTGACCCTTGGCGGAAAGCTCGCCTTTTAGGCGGTGGTGCCCTCGAGCGCGTGCTTCAGGTCCCGCACGCGATCGTGACCGCGACGAACCGACTCATAAGCCTGCTGCACAACCTGCCGCGCCTCGGCCGAGAGCGCGCCGTCGTTGAGCGCGGCCTCATATTTGTGCTTGATGTGATCTTCGCCGCGCTCGACCTCGTTGATCACCGCCTTGTCGTCACGCCCTGTGATGGCGGACTTCAGGTCGACAAAGGTGCGGTGCGCGGCCGCAAGGGTGGTGCCGTCATCCTCTGGCGCGCCGCCAAGTTGAGCGACTGCCGACTGAAGCTGCGGCAGAGCCTGCTGGCGATCACGCGCCAGTTCCTGGAAGAGCTCGCGGAACTGGGCATTCTCGACCGCGTCGGCGGACTCCTGATAGCCGTTGATGCTGTCGATGGTAGTCGCAATGAGCGAGTTGAGTGTGGTCACGTCATTATTCGAGCCGATCATCAGTGCCTCCTTGGATGTGCGGTTCGGAAACGCATCGGGGGCGGAATGGGTGCGCCGTTTCGGGCGGGCGCCCCTCTTTCCAAAAGCACAAGTCCAGCGCATGATGCGGCCATGGGCCGCCGCGCGGCTCGACGAGGAGGTTCGAATGGGGAAAGTGCTGATATTGGGCGCCCTGGCGGTGATGGCTGGTGCGGCCCCCGCCCAGGCGGATGGGGGAGCTCCAGGTGAGGCAGCCGCCCAACTGGGCAAGTGCATCGTCAAGGTTGATCGCGCGGCCGCGATCGGCTTGCTGAAGTCGCTGCCGCTCGCGGGCGGTCAGGTCGATTGGTCGAGCGCGACGCTCGGGGCAGCCGGGCGCTGCCGCGACGCGGCGAGCAGCACGGTAACCGTCAGCGCGTTGCGCGGTGGGATCGCCCAGGAGCTGTTCAAGCGCGATTTCGTCGAGTTCGGCGTCCAGCCGCAGCGGGCGACCTATGAGCTCGCGAACTTCTCGCTGCCCGTCGAAAAGGACCTGATGGGCGCCGAAGATCCGACCAAGACCTTGTTCCTGACGGCAGATTGCGTGGCGCGTTCGAACCCGAACGGCACCCAGAAGCTGATCAAGAGCACGCCGGGCTCCGACCAGGAGTCGAAGATTTTCGAGTCGCTCGCCCCTTGGCTCTCCGCATGCCAGGGGGCGTCGCGCATGGCCTATGGCAAGACCGAGTTGCGCAGCGCCATCGTGCAGGCGGCCTACCATGTCTCCGCGCGCTACTGGAACGGGCAGATGACCTATGCGGGTCCGGCCTTCCGCCCCGAGGGGGTGCGCTAAAGCCTTACACGAGGCTGTAACCTGCCCTTGCGCGGCGGCCTTGTCGAAGGCTAGAGGCCGCCGCGATGCCTACAGTTAAAGTCGACGGGATCGAGGTCGAGGTCCCCCAGGGCGCGACCGTCCTCCAGGCCTGCGAAGCCGCAGGCAAGGAGATTCCGCGTTTCTGCTATCACGAGCGTCTCGCCATTGCCGGCAACTGCCGCATGTGCCTGGTCGAGGTGAAGCCGGGGCCGCCCAAGCCCCAGGCCAGTTGCGCGCTGCCGGCCACGGACGGGCAGGAGATCCGCACCGACAGCCTGATGGTCAAAAAGGCGCGGGAAGGGGTGATGGAGTTCCTCCTCATCAACCACCCGCTCGACTGCCCGATCTGCGACCAGGGCGGCGAGTGCGACCTGCAGGACCAGAGCCTTGCCTATGGCCGCGGGTTTTCGCGCTTCGACGAGAACAAGCGCGCGGTCACCGACAAATATATGGGCCCGATCATCAAGACGTCGATGAACCGGTGCATCCAGTGCACGCGCTGCGTGCGTTTCGCCGAGCAGGTCGCCGGGGTCGAGGAGATCGGCGCGATCGGCCGCGGCGAGAACATGCAGATCACGACCTATCTCGAAAAGACGCTCACCTCCGAGCTGTCCGGGAACGTCGCCGATCTCTGCCCCGTGGGCGCGCTGCTGCAGAAGCCGTACAGTTTCGAGGCGCGGCCTTGGGAGCTCAAGAAGACTCCGTCCATCGACGTGCATGACGCCGTCGGCTCGAACGTGCGGCTGGACGCGCGCGGCCGGCAGGTGATGCGGGTGCTGCCGCGCATCAACGAGGATGTGAACGAGGAGTGGCTGTCGGACAAATCACGCCACGCGATCGACGGCATGGTCCGCCGCCGTCTCGACCGCGTGTTCATCCGCCGCGAGGGCAAGCTCCAGCCGTCGAGCTGGCCTGAAGCTTTTGCCGAGATCGCCAGGCACGCTGATGGCGGCATGGCGGCGATTGCCGGTGACCTGGTCGACTGCGAGACCATGTTTGCGGCCAAGGCACTGTTGCGGTCGTTCGGTTCGTCTCTGCTCGAGGGCCGGCAGACGGGCATGACGTACGACACGTCGAGCCTCGCGGCGGTCAACTTCAACACGACGATCGCCGGCATTGAAGAGGCCGACGCAATCCTGCTGATCGGTACCAATCCGCGCGTCGAAGCGCCGCTCGTTAACACCCGCATCCGCAAGGCCGTGCGCCGCGGCGCACCGGTGTTCGCCGTAGGACCGGAGGTCGATCTCACCTACAGGGCTCGCTGGTTAGGCAACGATCTGGCGCTGCTCGCTAATCGTCCGGCCGAAGTCGCGGACGTGTTCAAGGGCGCGGCCAAGCCCGCGATCATCGTCGGCGCGGGCGCGCTCAAGGCCGGTGCGCTGGGCGCATCCCTAGCGCTGGTCGGTCCGCTCAACCTCGTCCGCGAAGGCTGGAACGGCTTCAACGTTCTGCACCTGGCGGCCAGCCGCATGGGTTCGCTGATGCTCGGCTATGCGCAACCGGGCGGCATCGGCGCGATCTTCGAGGCAGCGCCCAAGCTCACCTTCCTGCTCGGCGCCGACGAGGTGGACTTCAGCCGGCTGGCGAACAGCTTCAAGGTCTATATCGGCCATCACGGCGACAAGGGCGCGCATCATGCCGACCTCGTACTGCCGGCAGCTTCCTATGTGGAAAAGCCCGGTACCTTCGTGAACCTGGAAGGCCGCGTGCAGGTGGCCGAGAAGGCGACCTTCCCGCCGGGTGAGGCACGCGAGGATTGGAAGATCTTCCGGGCGCTGTCCGACGTGCTCGGCAAGCCGCTGCCGTTCGACACGTTCGAAGGACTGCGCGCCGCGATGATCGCCGAAGTGCCCGAGCTCGGCCTGGACGGCGCGATCGTGCCGATGGATTGGAATCCGCCGTCTCTGCCTGCCGCGGCATCCGGCCCGGTCGGCTACCCGATTGCGGACTTCTACATGACCAACGCCATCTGCCGCGCGAGCCCGACCATGCAGCGCTGCTCGACCGAGATCACCCACGGGCAGGAATTTGCGGAGGCGGCGGAGTGACTGATTTTTTCGCGTCGTACCTCGGCTATGAGGGTGGCTGGTTCGTCGCCACTCTGATCGGCATCCTGCTAATCGCCTTCCCGCTGATGCTGGCCGTCGCGATGATCATCTATGTCGATCGCAAGGTCTGGGCGGCGATGGCGCTGCGGCGGGGGCCGAACGTGGTGGGCCCGTTCGGCCTGTTGCAGAGCTTCGCCGACGGGTTGAAGGTCTTCCTGCAGGAAACGATTATCCCGGCTGCGGCCAATCGCGGCCTGTTCCTCCTGGCGCCGATCATCACCTTCACGGTGGCGCTGATCGCCTGGGCGGTGATCCCGTTCGGGCCAGGCATGGTGCTCGCCGACATCAATGTCGGGCTGCTCTATATCCTCGCGGCTTCCTCGCTTGGCGTCTACGGCGTGATCATCGCCGGCTGGTCGTCCAACTCGAAATATCCGTTTTACAGTGCCTTGCGCGCCGCCGCTCAGATGGTGTCGTATGAGGTCTCGATCGGCTTCGTGCTCATCTCGGTCGTGCTCTGGGCTGGCACCTTCAACCTGCAGGGCATCATCGATGCGCAGCGAGGCCAGTTCGGCTTCTTCAACGGCTTCGGCATCAACCCGCTGCTGTTCCCGATGTGGGTCGTCTTCCTGATCTCTTCGATGGCCGAGACGGCGCGCACGCCCTTTGACCTGACTGAGGCGGAATCGGAGCTCGTCGCGGGCTACCAGACTGAATATTCGTCGATGGCGTTCGCGCTGTTCTGGCTGGGCGAATATGCGAACGTGCTGCTGATGTGCGCATTGAACGCCATCCTGTTCTGGGGCGGCTGGCTGCCCCCGATCGACTGGGCGCCGCTGTACGCCGTTCCGGGCATCATCTGGCTGTTCCTGAAGATCTTCCTGTTCTTCTTCATCTTCAGCTGGGTGCGCGCCACCGTCCCGCGGTACCGCTACGACCAGGTCATGCGGCTGGGCTGGAAGATCTTCCTGCCGCTGTCGATCCTGTGGGTGTTCATCGTGTCCGGCTTCCTGATGCTGACCCGCTACCAAGGTGTTTCATGAGCCTCGCCCAACACATCAAGGCGTTCACGCTGTGGGAGTTTCTGAAGGCGCATGCGCTGACGCTGCGCTACTTCTTCAAGCCCAAGGCGACGATCAACTACCCGTATGAGCGCAACCCGCTCAGCCCGCGCTTCCGTGGCGAGCACGCGCTGCGCCGCTATCCGAACGGCGAAGAGCGCTGCATCGCGTGCAAGCTGTGCGAAGCGATCTGCCCGGCGATGTGCATCACGATCGAGTCCGAACCGCGCGAGGACGGCAGCCGCCGCACGACGCGCTACGACATCGACATGACCAAGTGCATCTATTGCGGCCTGTGCCAGGAGGCTTGTCCGGTCGATGCCATCGTCGAGGGGCCAAACCTCGAATTCTCGACCGAGACGCGCGAGGAGCTGATCTACACCAAGGAGAAGCTGCTCGAGAATGGCGACCGCTGGGAGCGTTCGATCGCGGCGAACCTTGCCGCCGATGCGCCCTATCGTTAAGCGGCCCGCCAACTCATGATCCAGGCCTTCGCCTTCTACCTTTTTTCGGGCGTCATGATCCTGTCGGCCTTGCTGACGATCACCGCGCGCAACCCGGTGCACAGCGTGCTGTGGCTCATCCTGGCGTTCTTCAACGCGGCCGGGCTGATGCTGCTGCTGGGCGCCGAGTTCATCGCGATGCTGCTCGTCATCGTCTATGTGGGCGCGGTCGCGGTGCTGTTCCTGTTCGTAGTCATGATGCTCGACATCGACTTTGCCGAGCTACGCGCCGGCTTCACCCGCTATCTGGGCTTTGGCAGCGTCGTCGCATTGGCGCTCCTGGCCGAGATCATCATCGCGGTGACAGTCCGCGGATCGGGCGCCATTGCGCTCGCCGGCCGCGCGGCGACACCGGTCGGCATGTCGAACATCCAGGCGCTCGGCCAGCTGCTCTACACGCGCTATCTCTACATCTTCGAGGCGGCCGGTCTGGTGCTGCTCGTCGCCATGATCGGTGCGATCGTGCTGACCCATCGCGACCGCAAGGACTATAAGGCGCAGAACCCAAGCCGCCAGGTTCGCCGCCGCCCGCAGGATGCCACCCGCAACGTCAACCAGCCCGTGGGCGTGGGAGTGGAGCTATGATCGGCCTCAACCATTACCTGACAGTCTCGGCAATCCTGTTCGTGCTGGGCGTGCTCGGCATCTTCCTCAACCGGAAGAACGTGATCGTTATTCTAATGGCGATCGAGCTAATCCTGCTCGCCGTGAACATCAACCTTGTCGCGTTCAGCGCCTATCTGGGCGACCTGGTGGGCCAGGTGTTCGCCATGTTCGTGCTGACGGTGGCAGCGGGTGAGGCGGCGATCGGTCTGGCCATCCTTGTCATCTACTTCCGCAACCGCGGCACCATTGCCGTCGACGACGCGAACAGGATGCACGGGTGATCCAGCTCATCGTCTTCCTGCCGCTTGTTGCGGCTCTCGTTGCTGGGCTCGGCAATCGCGCCATCGGCAACACGGCCGCCAAGGCGATCACGACCGGCGCGCTGTTCATTTCGTGCGCGCTTAGCTGGCCGATCTTCATCGGCTTCTTGACCCATGCCGAGCACGCGCATGTCGCGCCGGTGCTCAAGTGGATCAGCTCCGGCGACTTCCAGGTCGCTTGGGCGCTCCGGGTCGACACGCTGACGGCGGTGATGCTGGTGGTGATCACGACCGTGTCGGCGCTCGTCCACCTTTATAGCTGGGGCTATATGGCGGAGGACGACAGCCAGCCGCGCTTCTTCGCCTATCTGTCACTGTTCACCTTCGCGATGCTGATGCTGGTGACGGCCGACAACCTCGTCCAGATGTTCTTCGGCTGGGAAGGGGTGGGCCTTGCCTCCTATCTGCTGATCGGCTTCTGGTACTATAAGCCGACGGCAAACGCCGCCGCGATCAAGGCCTTCGTCGTCAATCGCGTCGGCGATTTCGGCTTCATGCTCGGCATCTTCGGCATCTTCTGGGTCTTCGGCACCGTCTCCATCCCGGAGATCCTGGAGCGGGCGCCGACCATGGCGGGCGCGACCGTCGGTTTCCTGGGCCAGAGCGTCGATGTCATAACCTTGCTCTGTCTGCTGCTGTTCATCGGCGCGATGGGCAAGTCAGCCCAGCTGGGCCTCCACACCTGGCTGCCCGACGCGATGGAAGGCCCGACGCCCGTTTCCGCGCTGATCCATGCCGCGACGATGGTGACGGCGGGCGTGTTCATGGTCTGCCGCATGTCGCCCTTGTTCGAGACCAGCGACACGGCCTTGACCGTGGTCACGATCGTGGGCGCCGCGACCGCGCTGTTCGCGGCGACGGTCGGCACCACCCAGACCGACATCAAGCGTGTGATCGCCTATTCGACCTGCTCGCAACTGGGCTATATGTTCTTCGCGGCGGGCGTGGGCGCGTATGGCGCGGCCATGTTCCACCTCTTCACGCACGCCTTCTTCAAGGCGCTGCTGTTCCTGGGTGCAGGCTCAGTCATTCACGCGATGCACCATGAGCAGGACATGCGCTTCTATGGCGGCCTGCGTAAGTCGATCCCGATTACCTTCGTCGCCATGACGCTGGGCACGCTGGCGATCACCGGGGTGGGCATCGCGGGCGTGTTCGGTTTCGCGGGCTTCTACTCGAAGGACGCGATCCTGGAGGCGGCCTTCGCCAACGGGTCGGAGATCGGCCGCGTCGCCTTTGCGATTGGCGTGTTCGCCGCGCTGCTGACCAGCTTCTATTCCTGGCGCCTCGTGTTCCTGACCTTCTTCGGCACGCCCCGCTGGGCCGGCTCAGAGCATATTCAGCATGCGGTGCACGACGCACACGGCCACCACGACCACAATGAGCCTGATCAGGAGCATGCCGGTCACGAGCCTTCCTCGCACAACACGGCGCCTGACGACGTCGCTCACGGTACGGCGGGCTACCACCCGCATGAGAGCCCCTGGTCGATGCTGACGCCTTTGGTGCTGCTGTCGGTGGGCGCGGTGTTCGCCGGCTGGGCGTTCCACCATGCGTTCTTTGATGCCGAACACGGTGCGGAGTTCTGGGCTGGCAGCCTGGCCTTCGATGCGCACCTCATGCACGAGATGCACGAAGTGCCGCTGTGGGTGAAACTTTCGGCCACGGTTGCGATGGTGCTTGGCCTCGCGGTCGCATGGTGGGCCTATATCCGCGACACCTCGGTGCCGCAGCGCTTCACCTCGACCTTCCGCGGCCTCTACGCCTTCTTCCTGCACAAATGGTATTGGGACGAGCTGTACCACCTTATCTTCCTTCGCCCGGCGTTCGCGATCGGCCGCTTCTTCTGGAAGAAGGGCGATGAAGGCACGATCGACCGGTTCGGTCCGAACGGCGCCGCCGCGCTCGTCGCCGGCACGAGTCGGGTCAGCGGCCGTCTCCAATCGGGTTATGTCTATACCTATGCGTTCGTCATGCTGATCGGCCTGGCCGGCCTCGCCACCTGGGCGATCACGGTATGACTGTCCTAAATGTCACCCCGGCGAAGGCCGGGGCCCAGACCCTTTTCTGTACTCCGGAGGTTGGACCCGTCTGGGCCCCGGCCTGCGCCGGGGTGACGGTGAATTTGTGAACCAGCTCGGCTTTCCCATGCTGTCGATCATGCTGGCAGTACCGACGCTGGCGGCGATCGCCTGTCTGTATCTGAGCGCGGACAATGCGCGGCGCCTGGCGCTCGCCGCGACCTTGGTCGACTTCGCGCTGGGCATCCTGCTCTGGGTGACGTTCGATCAGGGGCAGGGCGCGCCGCAATGGCAGTTCCAGGAGCAGGTGCCGGTGTTCGGCCGCTTCGCCTGGGCGCTCGGCATCGACGGCATTGCTCTGATGCTGATCATGCTCAGCGTCTTCCTGATGCCGATCTGCATCCTCGCGAGCTGGACGTCGGTCGAAAAGCGTGTGCCCGAATATATGGCCGCTTTCCTGATGGTCGAAGTGCTGATGATCGGCACCTTCGCGGCGCAGGACCTGTTCCTGTTCTACATCTTCTTCGAAGCCGGCCTCATCCCGATGTACCTGATCATCGGCATCTGGGGCGGCGCGAACCGCATCTACGCCTCGTACAAGTTCTTCCTCTACACGCTGCTCGGCTCGGTGCTGATGCTGATCGCGATGCTGTGGATGTCGAACTATGCCGGCACTACCGACATCCCGACGCTGATGGCGACCGACTTCCCGGTCGAGGCGCAGACTTGGCTCTGGCTCGCCTTCTTTGCGAGCTTCGCCGTCAAGGTGCCGATGTGGCCGGTCCATACCTGGCTGCCGGACGCGCACGTGCAGGCGCCGACTGCCGGTTCGGTGATCCTGGCGGGCGTGCTGCTGAAACTGGGCGGTTATGGCTTCATCCGATTCTCCATCCCGATGTTCCCCGAGGCATCGGGTGCGCTGATCTGGCTGGTGCTGATCCTGTCAGGCATCGCCGTCGTCTACACCTCGCTCGTCGCGCTGGTGCAGGCCGACATGAAGAAGCTGATCGCCTATTCCTCCGTCGCGCACATGGCGATCGTGACCATCGGCCTGTTCGCCTTCAACCGGCAGGGCCTCGAAGGCGCGATGATCGTGATGCTCAGCCACGGCCTCGTCTCCGGCGCGCTCTTCCTGTGCGTCGGCGTGATCTACGACCGGCTGCACACCCGCGAGATCGCGGCCTATGGCGGTGTTTCCAACAACATGCCCCGCTATGCGCTGCTGTTCCTGCTCTTCACCATGGCGTCGATTGGCCTGCCGGGGACGAGCGGGTTCGTGGGCGAGTTCCTCTCGCTGATGGGCGCTTGGCAGGTCTCCACCTGGGCAACGGCGGTCTGCACGACGGGCATCATCCTGGGCGCGGCCTATGCACTGTACCTCTACTGGCGCATCGCCTTCGGCGTGGCGCGCACGCCCGAGGCCGCGACCATGCCGGACCTGAATGGCCGCGAGATCGTCAGCCTGGGCGCGATCGCGGCGGTGGTGTTGTGGATGGGCGTGTATCCGGAAAGCTTCCTCGCACCGATGCGCAACGACATCGGCGCCCTGGTCGCCCGCGTCGACCGGGCCAAGCCGAGCTTCGATCCGGCGTTCGCAGCAGGCGCTGGCGCGCATGCATCGCCGGCCAAGGCTGAGGCACACCGCTGATGGCGACCTCCTCCGTCACCCTGGCGAAGGCCGGGGTCCAGGCCTCTTCTTCTTTCTCGAGCTGCCGGCCCGGCTGGGCCCCGGCCTGCGCCGGGGTGACGAACTGATATGGACTACGGACACAATCTTCTCGTTGCCCTGCCGGAGGTGATCCTGTCGCTCGGCGCAATCGCGCTGATGATGTGCGCGGCCTATGCCGGCGACAAGGCGACGCGCTGGATCGGCTGGTCGGCCGTCATCTTCCTCATCGTCGCCGTAGTCGCGTCCTTGAACCCCGCGGGCAGCGCCTTTGGGGGGCTGTACAAGGCGGACGACTTCTCTGCCTTTGCCAAGGTCTTGATCTATGGCGGCGCGGCCATCGCGATCATCCTTGCGCCGGACTTTTTCGAGCGCAACGGTGGCCAGCTGCGCGCCGAGTATCCGGTCCTAATCGTGCTCTCGTCCGTCGGCGCGGGAATGATGGTGTCCGCCGCCGACCTGCTGACCCTCTATGTCGGCCTCGAGCTGCAGAGCCTGTCCTCCTACGTCCTTGCCAGCTTCATGCGCCGCGACGCGCGTTCGGCCGAGGCGGGACTGAAATATTTCGTGCTCGGTGCGCTCGCCTCGGGCATCCTGCTGTACGGCATCACGCTGCTCTACGGTTTCACCGGCACGACCCAGTTCGACGGGATTGCACGCGCGTTCGGCAGCGAGGTCTCGACCGGCCTGCTGTTCGGCCTGGTCTTCGTGCTGGCAGGCGTGGCCTTCAAGATCGCGGCGGTGCCGTTCCACATGTGGACGCCGGACGTGTACGAGGGCGCACCGACGCCGGTCACCACGCTGTTCGCCTCCACCCAGAAGGTGGCGGCCGTGGCGTTGATGGTGCGGCTGACGGTCGAGGCAATGGGCCCGGCCTATGAGAGCTGGCGCCAGATCGTCATCTTCTCGGCGCTCGCCTCGATCGTGCTCGGCGCGGTCGCGGCGATCGGGCAGAGCAACATCAAGCGGCTGCTCGCTTATTCGTCGATCAACAATGTCGGCTTCGCGCTGATCGGCCTGGCCGCCGTGCAACCCGGCCAGCCGGACGGCGTGGCCGCGGTCATGACCTACATGGCCATCTATATCGTCATGACGCTCGGCGCGTTCCTGGTCGTGTTGCAGATGCGCGACGGACAGGGCAACAATGTCGAGACGATCGCCAGCCTCTCCGGCCTGTCGCGGACGAGCCCGGGCCTGGCGCTGGCGCTGGCCATCTTCATGTTCTCGCTGGCGGGCATTCCGCCGCTGCTCGGCTTCTGGTCGAAGTTCGTCGTGTTCGACGCGGCGGTGCGCGCAGGCCTCTGGCCGCTCGCCGCCATCGGCATCGCCGCATCGGTGATCGGCGCCTTCTATTATCTGAAGATCGTCAAGACGATGTACTTCGACGATCCGGCGCCCGCCTTCCGTCCGGTCGAGAACAGGGTTGAAGGCGGTCTGATCGCGATTTCGGCCTTGGCGATGAGCCCGCTTGGCTATTTCCTGATCCCGGCACTGGGTGTGGTCAGCGTCAACGCGGCGCGGGCGCTGTTCTGATCGAGCTCCGTACGGTCGCGAAGACCGGCTCGACCAACGCCGATCTGCTTGCTCTCGCGGCGCAGGGCGCGGCCGAAGGCCTGTGGCTGCGCGCGGTCGAGCAGGAAGCAGGCCGAGGTCGGTTGGGCCGCGCCTGGGTGTCGCCGCCGGGCAACCTCTATGCGAGCACGATCGTGCGGCTGCGGGCTCATGACCCGGCTCCGGCGACGCTGGCCCTGGTCGCAGCGGTTGCCCTTGATGAGACGCTCCGCGCCTATGGGACCGAGCCGTGGATCAAGTGGCCGAACGACCTGTATCTGGGCCGAGGCAAGCTCACGGGCATCCTGCTGGAGCGCAGCGGTAACGCCGTGGTGGTCGGGATCGGCGTCAACCTTGCCCATCATCCGGAGGCGCTGGACCGGCTCGCCTCCAGCTTGCCGGCCCATGGCGTTGCTGCGCCTGACCCGGACCAGTTCCTCCGCGACCTTGCGACCGCCTTCGAACGATGGCTGGCCACATGGCGGACGAGCCTCGAGCCAGTGCGCCGTCGCTGGCTTGAGCGAGCCCATCCGGTCGGCACTGCGCTCTCGGTGCGTCTGCCAGAGCAGCCACCGATCGACGGGCTGTTCGATGGCCTTACCGAGGACGGCGCGCTGCGCTTGCGCTTGGCCTCGGGCGATTGCCAAGTCATCCACGCCGGCGACGTGTTCACGATCTGAGGGGAACGCCCATGCTGCTCGCGATCGATGCGGGAAATACCAATGTCGTCTTCGCCCTGTTCGACGGTGGCGAGCCGCGTGCCCGGTGGCGGATCGCGACGGATCCGCGCCGGACGGGTGACGAATACGCGGTGTGGATCACGCAGCTTCTGACCCTGGAGGGGCTCGAGCGCACGGCCGTGGATCGGGTGATCATCTCCACGGTGGTGCCCCGGGCGCTCCACAATCTCGAGGTGCTCTCGACCAAGTATTTCGGGGTCGAGCCGCTCATTGCAGGCCGCGCTCCGGTCGAGTGGGGCATGGATCTCGATGTCGACGAGCCGCAGAACCTGGGGGCGGACCGGGCTGTCAACGCGATCGCTGCCCACAAGCTGCACGAGGGCGATCTGATCGTCGTCGATTTCGGCACGGCCACCACCATCGACTGGATCGACTATCGTGGTGCCTATAAGGGCGGGATCATCGCGCCGGGCATCAACCTGTCCCTTGACGCTCTGGTGAACGCCGCGGCCAAGTTGCCGCGCATCGCCATCGAAGCACCAGCCACCAATTCCGTCGTCGGCCGCAACACGGTCGATCAGATGAACATCGGCATCTATTGGGGCTATGTCGCCCTGATCGAGGGACTGATCTCCCGCATGCGCGCCGAGATTGGTCGCCCCGCGCGGGTCATCGCCACCGGCGGCCTGGCGGTGCTGTTCGAGCAGCAGACGGATGTGTTCGACACGATCGAGCCCGACCTGACGCTGCGGGGTTTGGCGATGTTGGCGGAACGTGCAAAGGGCTGAGCGGCTCCTATATAGGCCTTCAGGCCGACCTGGTTCGGCCCGCTTTTAGCGCTCCACCCAGTTCGCGTTTTTCGAAACAAGTTCGGCGTGGCGGAGTTGGCGCGCAAACAAGGAACATCATGACTCCCGGCAAAGAACTCCTTTTCCTCGCGCTCGGCGGCTCGGGCGAGATCGGCATGAACGTCAACCTATACGGGTGCGACGGAAAATGGGTGATGGTCGATTGCGGCATCACCTTCGCGGACTCCGCCTATCCGGGCGTGGACCTGATCCTGCCCGACCTGAGCTTTATCGAGGAACGGGCGGACGACCTGCTCGGCATCGTCCTCACGCACGGCCATGAGGACCATATCGGCGCGCTGCCCTATCTCGCCGCCGATCTCGGCGTGCCGCTCTATGCGACGCCGTTCACGGCCGGCCTCATCCGCGGCAAGCTCGAAGAGGAGGGTGTTGCCGATCAGGTCGAACTGAAGATTATCGACCGCGAGCATGGCCGCTTTCAGCTGGGGTCGTTCGGCTTCGAATATGTGCCGCTCGCCCACTCGATCCCCGAAGGCAATGCGGTGCTGATCGACACGCCGTACGGCCGCATCTTCCACACCGGCGACTGGAAGCTCGACGACGATCCGGTGCTCGGCACACCGTTCACCGCTGCCGAGCTGACCGAGATCGGCGACAAGGGTGTGCTCGCGCTCGTCTGCGACTCAACCAATGTGTTCAACGAGGAAGCGTCCGGCTCCGAGTCAGGGGTGCGCGAGGGCCTCGACCGGGTGATCGGGGAGGCGAAGGGCCGCGTGCTCGTCACCACCTTCGCCTCCAACGCGGCGCGGCTGCAGACGCTGGGCCAGGTGGCGCGCGATACCGGACGTCAGATCTGCGTGGCGGGCCGTTCGCTCGATCGCATCCTGAAGGTCGCGCGCAGCGTCGGCTATTTGACCGACTTCCCCGAGCCGATCGACTTCGATCGCGCAATGAGCCTGCCGCCGCGCGAGGTGCTCATCGTCGCCACGGGCGGGCAGGGCGAGGCCCGCGCCGCGCTCGGCCGTATCGCCTTCGATCAGCACCCGCTGAAGCTGGGCGAGGGCGATCTGGTGGTCTTTTCGTCGAAGCAGATCCCCGGGAATGAGATCGCGATCGGGCGCATCCAGAATGCCTTGGCGATGAAGAGCATTCGCATGATCACCGATCGCCAGGCACATGTCCACGTCTCGGGGCATCCGGGCCGGCCCGAGCTGAAGGCGATGTACGAATGGATCCGGCCGGAGATCATCCTGCCGGTGCATGGCGAGATGCGGCACATCGTCGAGCAGGCGCGGTTCGCGAAAGGCCTCGGTGTGCCCCAGGCCGTTGTGCAGGAGAACGGTACTGTCGTCCGTCTGGCTCCTGGCGAGCCGACGACAATCGGTCGCGAGCGGGCGGGGCGCCTTGTCGTGGATGGCGACGTGATCCTTCCAGCCGATGGCACGACCATCAACGAACGCCGGCGCGTCGCTGCCTATGGCCAGATCTCCGTCGCGATTGCGCTGGACAAGAGCGGGCGGGTCAAGGGCGAGCCCGAGGTTCGTCTGCAGGGCATCCCCGTCGAAGAGGACAAGGATGAATTCATCGCCGAGGCATGCGAAGCCGCCGCTGCAGCAGCGCGAAAGGGCGACAAGGACCAGGAAAAGCTCCGCGAGGCCATCCGCCTGGCGGTGCGGCGAAAGGCGGTGGAATGGACGGGCAAGAAGCCCATCGTCGATGTGCTGCTGATTAGGGTCTAGTCCGTTCGTGTCGAGGGAAGCCGAGACACGGCTTCTCGACTTCGCTCGAAGCGAACGGGTAAGAGACGTGCATGCGCTGGACCTCGATACTCGCCATCTATCTGCTGTTCTGGGCCATCAGCGTGTTCCTCGTGCTGCCCTTCGGCGTCCGCACGCATGAGGAGGCAGGAGTGGAGCGCGTACCTGGTCAAGCCGACAGCGCACCGCATGGCTTCAGCCCGGGCAAGCTCGCGCTGCGCACGACCTTGGTCTCAGCCCTGCTGTTCGGCCTCTACTATCTCAATTACGTGAACGGCTGGATCAGCCCCGCCGATGTGGACCTGTTCTCGCCGGATTAAGTGCGCAGCCGCTCGATAGCCTGTGCCAAGGCGACATAGAGCTTGCCCATGTCGGACGAGAGCAGGGTCACCGCCACTTGGGATCCATCGCGCGTGGCGAGCACGTTGCGCAGCATTGCCTCGAAATCGTGGATGTAGCGGCCGACTTGCTCGCGGAACTCCGGGTCTTCGTCATAGTGGGTCAGGATGGTCCGGCTCTCGCCCGCTTCCAGCAGCCGCACCGCGCGGCGGGTGAACACGCCCCGATCGCCCTTTAGATAGGCCGCCCAGGCGCTGTCGGTCACGTCATTGGAAAGGATCTTGGCGACGTCGATAGCCGTCGAGTTGAGCGACTCCATCAGCAACGAGGCGCGCCGGGCAAAGCTCTCGCGATTGGCCTCGTCCGCCCGCTCGCGTGCCGCCTCGACCCGTGTTTCGAGCGCGGTGGCGCCATCCTCTACCTGGCGGAGCTGGTCGTGCAGCATGGCAGCTGCGGCGTTGGCGGCGGCAACCGCGCGCTCGGCCGCCTCGGCAACGCCCAGAACCTGCTTTTCGAGGCGGGCGCCCACTACAGTCTCGATCGCTTGATCGGCCGCATGGCCGATCGAAGCGGCCGCCTGAGGCACGATCCGCTCGAACGTCTCGCGGGCCCGTTCCGCCGCCTGGGCTGCCGCATCGCGGACCCGGAGCATGACGTCGATCAGCTGCGGCGCCGAATGGTCAGCAACGGCCATCATCTGTCCTTCGGCCGAGTGCAGCGCCTCGGTCAGTTCCTCCGCACCGCGGCGGCCTGCCTGCAGCTGCCGCTCGGTTGCCTGGCCGAACAGCTCGATCGCGTCCCGCTGCTGCTGAAGCAGCTTCTCGGTCTGCGCGAGCCGATCGAGGGCGGCGGTGGCGTTGGCCTCGATCTCGCCGATCGCCGGCTGCATGGCAGCGATCCGCTCGCGGCTGGTGCTGGCCAACGTGTCGAGCCGGGCAAGAGCTGCCGGCAGCGTCTCGTCGATCTCGCGCGCGCTGGCGTCGAGCGCGGTTAGCAGCGCCTCGCTGCGTTCGACAAAGCCATCCGCCGCCGTGCCCGCACCGGCGAGCGATCCGGACAGCCGGTCGGCATGCTCGCTTAGTGCCGCAACTGCGCTCGCGAGCCGCTCGGTCCGCGCGCCGCCCTCCTGATCGACCCGGGTCAGCCGCTCCTCGACATCTGCCAGCCCGGTCGAAAGGCGCTGCACCAGCGCCAATCCGGTCGTGTCGTGCTTGGCAATCGCGGCGCCGATCGTGTCGATCTCCCGCCCAATAGCTTCGAGGCGAGCGGCGAGCGAGGCCATGACCTCATTGCCGGTCGTGTCCAGTGCCGCCCGGGACTGATCGACCAGTCCAAGCATCGCCGCGCCCTGCGCCTCAACGCTCCGCCGTGCTTCCTCCAGCGCCTCGGCGGCACGGGCAAGCGCGGACTGGGTCGCCTCGGCCATCTGCGCGGCAACGGCATCCAACTGGGTACGCGCCACCTCGGTCGTACCCTCGATCTTCGCGAGTTGCACGGCCAGCCGCTCGGCCGCTCCACCTGCCACCTCGTCCGCTTCCCGGCTCCGCGCCACAAGCAGCGACACCTGCGTCTCGAGCGCGCCCGCCTGAGTGAGTGCTGCGGCTCCGGCGGCCGCGAGCGATCCGGCAAGCGCCGCCGTCTGTTCCTCGGCCCGGGGCAACGCCTTTAGAACGAGGTCGAGCTCTCCACCTGCCTTGCTTGCGGATGCGACAAGCGTCTCGGCATGCCGATCCAGCGCTTCGCCCTCATGGCGGATGTTGGACGTGATGCTCGCCAGCCGCGCCGCTGCTTCCTCGCCGATCTGAGTCAGCTGGACGGCCTGGTCGGCAAGAGCGCCCCGGTTGGCGTCGATGCGCGCGGTGAGTTGCGCGACGCGAGCCTCCAGGCGGGCAGACTCGGATCGCATGCCTCGCGCGGTCGCTAGAAAGCGCAGCGACTCGCGGCGGCTGGTGCGCAGCGCGAGGAGGCCGAGCACGCCAAGCAGCGCCAATGGCGCGCAGGCAGCACCGATCGTCAGCGGGAGGTCGGTGGTGCGGCCGGTCGCCACGCTCCAGCCCACAAAGCCAATCCAGGCGAGCGCTATGATCACCAGCGCGGCCGTCAGAAGGCGCGCTCCGGTGTCGCTCGGCAAATCGGGTTCGGGCAGCGGCTCGGCAGCGACGGGCGTCACGTCGTCCTCGGTCGGTTCCTGATGGTGCTCGGGCCGCAGCCCAACGATGTTGCCCCCGGTCATACGCCGACCATACCAGCTTTTGACCTCAAGAGAACAAGCGCGGGTTACCGGCCCTTAAGCTTTTCGGGGGATAAGCTTCAGTCATGTCGTTCGAACAAGCCCTCGATGCCTCGCTCGCCGCCGCCCTCGGCGACGATCAGGCCCTTGTCGCGGAACTGCGCGGCGTCTTTCTGGACAGCGCACGCAAGCATTTCGTGGCTTTGACCAACGCGGCGACCGACGCGGAGTGGCGGGATGCGGCGCTGCGCCTCAAGGGCCTGGCTGCGAGCTTCGGCGCCGAGAGCCTGATGGACGCCGCTGCGCGTGCGGCGGAAAGCCGCCATGTCGATAAGGACCGGCTGGACGCCATCGAGCGCGCCCTGGTCGTGCTCGCGCTCTGATCCGGCCTTTTGCGCACGAAGATTAGCGCCTAACACGCCCCCAATGCGGGGCCGATCATGCTGACTGGGATGCTTGTCGCCGCCGAGGAGACGGCCGGCGCGCTGCGCGCCGAGCTGACGGTCGGCGGGCAGACGGTGCTGGAGCACCAGGCCCGGCTGCTCGCGGATGCGGGGGCCGCGCGGGTGATCGTCATCGCCGAGCAGCTTTCCATGTCGCTCGCGGCCGCCGTGGCTCGACTGCGCCGAGACGCGATCGCCGTTGAAGTGGTTCGCCAGGTCGACGAGGTGGCGCAGCGGGTCCAACCCGACGAGCGGCTGCTGTTGCTCGCTGACAGCGTGATCGCGGACAATGGTCTCCTCGAACGAATGCTCGCGCGGCCAGCGCCTGCCATCCTGATTCTGCCAGAGGCTGCAGAGACCCGCGGTTGGGAGTTGATCGACGCCACCTCGCGTTGGGGCGGAGTCATGCTGGCAGATGGCGAACTGGTCCGCCGCACGGCGCGAATGCTGGGCGAGTGGGAGCTGCAGTCGACGCTGCTCCGCAATGCCATCCAGGCAGGCGCGGAGCGCGTGCCGGCCGAAATGGTGGCCGTGCTGGCACGGGTCGAGGATACGGCCTCGGCACAGGCGGCGGAGCAGGCGATCGGGCGGGCGTCCGCGCGACGGCACACGACCTTGCTCGACCGCTACCTGTTCAGTCCGCTTGCGCAGCTGATAGCCCCGCGGGCCATGGCGGCGATGATCGACCCCGGCTGGATGCGGAGCGGGGCCGCCGGCCTGTTGATCCTGGCCGCGCTGCTATTCCTGACGGGCTGGCGCGGGCTGGGGCTCGGCACCGCCCTGCTGTCGGGTCCGCTCGATGCGCTCGGCCGACACATCGCCAGCCTCAGCATGCGGCTGCGGCGGGAGAGCGGCTATTGGCGGCGCATGCGGCAGGCCGCCGGGGCGCTCGCTTTGGTCGCATTAGGCTGGAACCTGCGTGAGTTCGGCTGGGGCACCTTGGCCCTTGTCGCCAGCACGCTCGGCCTGGCCGCTGCGGCGTCAGAGCATGAACGCTGGATCGGGAAGCCTTCGCCGCGGCCCTTATGGCTCGCGGACCCGGACGCGCTGGTCTGGCTGTTGCTCCCGTTCGCGCTCGCGGGCTGGTGGACCGCCGGGCTGGCGGCGCAGTCAGCTTACGCGTTCGCTTCGCTGCTCGCGCTCCAGAGGCTGACTCGCCGTCAATCCTGAATCGCGCGCGCTTCGCCGACGGCTTCCTCGCCCGCGAACAGACGATCGAGGCGGGCCTTGAGGTTGGTGCGAAACTGATCGTGCGGGATCGACTTCGGACGAGTCAGGCAAATCTCCTTGGCGATCGAGTCCTTGATCCGGTCGACCGCCGCTTCGTCGAGCACACCCGCGCGGCGCAACTCGATCGAAAGCTGCACCAGCCCCACGGTCGTCGCCTGCGCGCGCATGCCGACCAGGTCGATCAGGTCGTGCAGCCTCTTGTCCTCGACATAGCCCATCGGACATCCCCTTCCGGGGAGAGGATAGACGGCTGTTGGCGGCTCGCAAGCGTCAGAGGATGATGCGGAAGCGCGCGCCCCCGAGCGGGCTCTCCTCCACGCCGATCGTGCCGTCATGCGCCAGGATGATCTGCCGCGCCAGCGACAGGCCGACACCCGTGCCCTTGGCCTTGGTCGTAAAAAAGGGAAGGAATATCTCCGCCTGCTTGGCCTCGGGCACGCCCGGGCCGTTGTCGTCGATGAGGATGGTCGCGCCGTCGCCGCGGGCTGCCTCGAAGCTCAGCGAGAGGCGCGCTTCCGTGCCATGCGCCTCGGCGGCTTCCGCGCCATTCCGCAGCAGATTGATCAGGACCTGGGCAAGCAGGTCCGGGTCGGCGTTCAGCATCATAGACTTCGGCGCGACCGCCAGCTCGAAGGCGACGCGCGACGCTGGCCAATCGGCCCGGAACAGCCGCTCCAGTTCCTCGGCAAAGGCCAGGGCGACGAAGGTCTGGCGGTTGACCTGCGGCGTGCGGCTGATCTGCCGGTAGCTTTCGACGAAGTGCATCACCCCGTCCGCGCGCCTGGCCAGCGTCTCCACGGCGGCCCGCGCATCGGCCACCGTCTCGTCGTCGCCGCGATCGACACTCTTCATCAGGTCCGCGGCCGTGCGAGCGAGCGAGGTGACCGGCGTCATCGAATTCATGATCTCGTGGGTGAGTACGCGCACCAGGTCGCTCTGAGTCGCGATCTCCACGGCGTTGAGCGCGTCCTGGATCGGCTGAACGGTGATCACCCGGTGCGATCCGCCCAGCCGATGCACCGCCGCAGCCCGCAGCAATGCCCGCTGCGCCTGGCCGCTTTCGTGCGCAAGCGTCACCAGCTGGCGTTGGCCCGGCTGCAGACGTCGCAGCACCTGCGCGAAATTCTGCCCATATTCGGCATAATCGTCGATCCGAACCCCATCGAGCGCGCCGAACATTCGCCGCGCAGTCTTGCCCACCGGCTCCACCCGCTCTTCGGGGTCTATCAGGAGCAGGGCGACGGGCAGATCGTCGACGATCGCCTGGTAGAAGCGGCTCTCGTCCGCCAGGCGTGAGCGTTCCTCGCGGAGCGCGCGAATGCCCGCATCCAGCGCGTCGCCGAGTGCCTCGAACCCCGAACCAGCCTCCGGCCGGGCGAAGCTTGCCGACATGTCGCCGAACCGGATCGCCTCGATGAAACGGGCGACTTCATGGTTGGTGCGCTGGATGAAGTTCCACAGCATCACCGCAGCACCGATCACCAGCCCGCCGGCGATGATGCGGGCGGCGGCAAGGTCCGGATTGGCCATGGCACCGGCGAAAGCCGCGAGCATCGCCAGCAGGATCAGCATACGCCCCGCCAGGCCCAGCGCGAACCGGCCTTTGAAGCTCAGGCTTTCAAAGCCCATGCTTTTCCATGCGGCGGTAGAGCGAGGCGCGGGTGAGCCCCAGTTCGTTCGCGGCAAGCGAGATGTTGTAGGCGTGCTTCTGGAGCGCGCGCTCGATCATCTGCTTTTCCGCACGCTCCAGATTGAGGTCGGCACCGCCGGTGCTGGCGGCAACGACCGGGATGTGCTCGGCCTGCCTCCGTATGGAGAAGTCGTCAATGGAGAGCGGGCCGCCGTCTGACAGGATCACCGCCCGCTCCGCCGCATGCCGGAGCGCGCGGACATTGCCCGGCCAGTCATAGGCGGTCAGCGCGCCAAGGACGTCGCTGCCGAGCGGCCGGACGGGCTTGTCATATTTACGGGCGTACAGGCCTAGATAATGATCGAGGAGGACGGGGATGTCCTCGCGCCGCTGGCGGAGCGCGGGCAGCTCGATCTCGACGGTGTTGAGGCGGAACAGCAGATCGGGCCGAAACCGCGTTTCGTCGCCCAGCGCTTCAGGTGCCAAATTCGTTGCTGCGACCACGCGCACGTCGATCGGCACGGACTTGTTCGAGCCCACCGGCGTCACCCGCCGCTGTTCCAGCGCCGTCAGAAGCTTCGGCTGCAGATGCAGCGGGAGGTTGCCGATCTCGTCCAGAAAGAGCGTGCCGCCATCGGCTGCCTGGAGGCGCCCGACCCGGTCCGAGCGTGCATCGGTGAAGGCGCCTTTCACATGCCCGAACAGTTCGGAGTCGAACAGGCTTTCCGCCACGGCGCCAAGGTCGACCGAGAGCATGACGCGATCGGCGCGGCGCGATCGGCGGTGCAGCTCGCGCGCGACAAGCTCCTTGCCCGTGCCATTCTCACCCAGGATGAGCACGTTCGCGTCCGTGGGCGCGGCGCGCTCGATCAGCTGCATGACCCGGTGCATCGCGGGCGAGCGGCCGAGCAGGGGAGTCTCGCCGCCAGCGACGGGCGAGGCAGCGGCGACCACCTTCTGCCGTTCGGTACTGACCGCCTTGCGCGACTGGCGCAGCGCTGCGGCGGTGCGGACGGTCGCCAGCAATCGCTCGTTTGACCAGGGCTTCGACACGAAGTCGGTCGCGCCGCGCTTCATGGCTTCGACGGCGATCTGGACGCCGCCATGCGCGGTGATCATGACGACCACCGCCTCGGGATCGCGCTCGATGAAGCGGGCGAGCGCCTCGAATCCTTCGGCCGCGTTGGTGGCGCCACGCGCAAAGTTCGCGTCGAGCAGGATGACATCGGGGCTGCGGCCGCTCGTCTTGGCGAGCGCTTCATCGGGCTGTTCGGCGACGATCACCTCGGCGAACAGGTCGCGCAGCAAGAGCCGCGCCGCGAGCAGGATGTCCGGATCGTCATCGACGATCAAGGCAAGGTCGAAGGGCTTGGCGCTCACCGCGTCCGGCTCCGCACAGTTCGTGTTCGAAACCGGACATAGGCCAGGGTGGGGCTGGACGCGAGCGCTCCGGAAGCTTTTCCGCATATTTCAGAGGAATGGCAGATTTCTGCGGCTTTGCGGCGCTTGGCACGGGTTTCGCTGATGTGAGTGCGACCGGACAAGCCGTCCGGTGACCCACTCTTAAGGAGCCGAGGAATGTTCAAGATCCGCCTTTCCTTCGCATTCGCGGCCACACTTGCTGCGGCGATGACTACATTTGTCACCGTCGCCCCGCAACCAGCGAGCGCAGGCACGGTCGCCTGTCTCGAACTGCCTCAGCCGGTCATGGCCTGATCATGGTTGCGGCGCTTCTGTACGGAAACGAACATGCGTGTCCGCTTCCGAACAGGATCGGGGCCGCCGCGCTGCGCACTTCCTCTCGACTACAACTGTTTTCATGCTTGGCACAAAGATTGCTGAACTTGAGCTGGAGACTCGTGAATGAGCGTCGTTCGAATGAATTCTGAGGCCCGATCCCCGCGCGAGCCGGTCAGCGGCGGCGCGATGGACAAGGTCGTGGAACGGCGTGGCCTGTCGAACAAGCTGAAAGCTGGGATTGCGGCCGGCGCGCTCGCCGTCGCTGCGCTCGGCTTCTATTCCTACGCGCCCAGCAGCAACTCGCAGACGGTCGCGGCCGAGCGCCTGACCATCTCGACGGTCGAGCGCGGCACGTTCGACGACTTCCTGCCGCTCCGCGCGCGGGTCGAACCGCTGCTCACCGTGTACCTCGATTCTATCGAGGGCGGCCGGATCGAGCAGGTGCTGGTGGAGGACGGCGCCAACGTCCAGAAGGGCCAACTGCTGGCCATCCTGTCGAATGCCGAGCTGCAGCTGTCGGTTCTTGCCCGCCAGACCGAAGTCACCCAGCAGATCAACTCGCTTCGCAGCCAGGAACTAGCGCTGTCGCAGACTCGCCTGGCCGACGAGCGCGGGCTGTACGAGACCAAGGCAGCGCTCGACAAAACCGAGCGGCAGTTCGCGCGCGAGAAGGCGTTGGCCGATCGCGGCTTCATTGCGCGTCGACAGTATGAGGATACGGCTGCCGACCTCGAACAGAATCGTGGCCGCTATGCGGTCCAGCGCCGGACGGCCTCGACCAACGAGCGGCTGCAATCCAGCCAGCTCTCCCAGCTGCGAGAGGCGGCCCAATCGATGAACGCCGGCCTCGCGCTTGCCCGTGCGAACCTCGACACCCTCAACCTGCGTGCGCCGGTTTCGGGCCAGCTTTCGGGCTTCTCGATTCAGGTCGGCCAGTCGGTCAACCGCGGCGAGCGGATCGGTCAGATCGACTCGCCCGGCTCGAATAAGCTGATCGCCGGCGTCGACGAATTCTATCTCGGCCGCGTCCAGGTCGGCCAGAAGGCGACGATCGACCAGGGCGGCAAGACCTTCCAGATGAAGGTCACCAAAATCTATCCGCAGGTCCGCAATGGGCAGTTCGAGGTCGATCTCCAGTTCGTCGGCCCGCAGCCGGACGGTATCCAGCGCGGCCAGACGCTGCAGGCGAAGCTGACGCTCGGCGATCCCGCGCCCGCGCTGCTGATCCCGAACGGCAGCTTCTACAACGATACGGGCGGCGCCTGGGTGTTCGTGGTGACTGCGGACGGATCGGAAGCGGTCAAGCGCCCGGTCCGGCTCGGCCGCCGCAACGCCGATTACATCGAAGTGCTCGACGGGCTGCAGCCCGGCGAGAAAGTCCTCACCTCTCCCTACACCGGCTTTACCGACAAAGACCGGCTCGATCTCCAGAAGCAGTGAAAGGAAGCGTCACATGCTGAGCATGCGTGAACTCTCGCGGGTCTACCGCACCGACACCGTCGAGACGACCGCGCTCGACCGGATCGATCTCGAGATCGGCGACGGCGAGTTCGTCGCGATCATGGGTCCGTCCGGTTGCGGCAAGTCGACCCTTCTGAACGTGATCGGCATGCTCGACAGTCCGTCGAGCGGCTCCTACGTCTTCAACGGCCAGGAAGTCGCGGGCCTCGCTGAGAGCCAGCTCGCCGACATCCGGAAAAAGCATATCGGCTTCATCTTCCAGAGCTTCAACCTGATCGACGAGCTCTCGGTGCGCGAGAATGTCGAGCTGGCGCTGCTCTATCACGACATTCCTTCGTCCGAGCGCAAGAGCCGGGTGGACGCCGTCATGGACAAGGTGGGCATCGCCCACCGTGCCAAGCACCGGCCGAGCCAGCTTTCGGGCGGTCAGCAGCAGCGCGTCGCCGTTGCCCGTGCAGTGGTGGGCGAGCCCAAGCTGATCCTGGCCGACGAGCCGACCGGCAACCTCGACACCCAGCACGGCGAGGAAGTGATGCGGATGCTCCAGAAGCTGAACTCGGAAGGGTCGACCATCGTGATGGTCACCCACTCGCCGGCTCATGCCGACTACGCAGGCCGCGTCGTCAACATGCTCGACGGTCGTGTTCTGGTGGAGCGGCGGCGGGCGGCATGATCGGAGCACCGATCCTGCTGCTCATGGGGCTTACCGGCCCCTTTGAAGCCGATGGCAACATGATCGCTCAGGTAATGCCCCAGGCTCGTCCCGCCCCCGCCGCCTCTGGTCTCCCGGCGGCGATCGAGAAGGCCAAGACACGGCGGCGTGCCGTTCGGCGCGCTCAGCGCAACGACATAACGGAAACACTGCGAGCGATGAACATGATGCAGTTCGGGATGGAACCGCCCGCTCAGCGGACGACGCCAAACCAATAAAAGGAGGGAAGGGGATGTGGGGGAACTATCTGACGCTCGGCTTCCGATCGTTGATGAAGAACGGCACCTACGCCTTCATCAACATCTTCGGCCTGGCGCTCGGTCTCGCCGCCTGCCTCCTCCTGCTCCTCTATGTCCGCTACGAGACCAGCTATGACAGCTGGCTGCCGAACGCCGATCGCGTCTTCCAGGTTCAGTCGGTCAACACTGATCCCGAGACTGGGCGCGTCACCGTCAACCAAGGCACGCACGGCGTTGTAGCGGGGCCGCTGAAGAAGGACTTTCCGCAGATCGATGCTGCGGTCCGCGCGGATCAGATGCGGATGGTGCTGGCCCGGGGCGCCGAGCCGGTTTTCGCCGATGTCTGGATGACCGGGCCGGATTTCTTCCGCATCCTTCAGCTCAAGTTTTTGGCCGGCAACCCGCTCACGGCGCTGGATGGAGCGGACAATCTCGTGCTCAGCCGCAGCGAGGCGATCCGGCTGTTCGGCTCTCTCGATGTCGTCGGTCGCAGCATCACCAACATCCGGCGGGGCAAGAAGGTCGAGAAGCGCATTACAGGCGTGTTCGAAGATCTGCCGAACAACTCTCACCTGAACGTCAAGAATGTCGGCCGCATCAGCGAGGAGGATGCCGCGGGCTGCAGCTGGGGCTGCATCAACGGCTCTGTCTATGTGAAGCTGCGCCCCGGCGCGACCGTCGAGCCGATCCACGCCGGCCTGCCCGCCTGGGAGAAGCGCAACATCCCGCCCCAGGATGTCGGCGGCCAGCAGGTTAGCGAAGGCGACCGGTTCGACTGGAAGCTCGTCAACGTTCAGGACGTGCATCTGAGCGGCGCGGAAAGGGAGCCCGAGAAGCCGACCAACGACCGCACGACGATCATCACTTTCACGGTCATCGCACTGCTGATCCTGGGCATCGCGTCGGCAAACTTCGTGAACTTGGCGACGGCACGGGCGGGGCAGCGGGCGAGGGAGGTTGCGCTACGCAAGGTACTGGGCGCCAGCCGCAAACAGCTGGTCGTGCAGTTCCTGGGCGAGTCGCTGCTGCTGACGGCGATCTCGATGCTGATCGCGCTGTCGTTGGCCGAGCTCGTCATGCCGTGGCTCTCGGCCTTTCTGAACGCCGACCTGAAGCTCGCCTATATGGGGGCCGAAGGGGTGCTGGCGACGGTGATCGGCCTTTGGCTTGTCGTTGGGCTGGCCGGCGGTCTCTACCCGGCTTTCTTTCTGTCGCGCTTTCAGCCCGGCGCGGTGCTCAAGGCCAATCGCTCCAACGCCGAGCCGCCGGGCACTGGCCGCATCCGCAGCGCGCTGGTCGTTGCGCAGTTCGCGGTTTCGATCGGGCTCATCGCCTGCACCATCGTCATCTATGCGCAGACCCAGTTCGTGCGGACTACGGATGCGGGCTATCGGCGGGAGGGGCTCTTCACCGTCGCGAATATGGACCGGGCGGCTGTCGTTCCCGTGAGCGAGACCCTGATTCGCGAAGCCCAGCGCATCCCGGGTGTGCAGGCGGCCGCGGGTGCCGCGATCTTCCCGGCGAGCGGCACCACGCTCAACTCGAGCGTGATCATTCCGGGCCGGACGAAGCCCGCCACGATCGGCTGGTACAGCGTTTCGCCGGAGTTCTTCGAGACGGTCGGCACTAAGCTGCTTGCCGGTCGAGTTCTCTCGGCGCGGTTCGCCAATGACAGTCTCCGCATTGCCGACGTCGTCATGGAGAGTCCGGAGGCGCTGGCGGCCCGCCAGGCGCAATACGCTGCACGCGGCGCGAACGTCGTCGTCAACCGCACGGCCGCCAGGCAGATGGGCTTTGCCGATCCGGGTCAAGCAATCGGCAAGACCGTCCGCGTGGATACGTTCGAGGAAAAGGTCGGCCTCTTGCCCGCCACGATCGTCGGCGTGGTCGAGGACAGCCGCTTCCGCTCGATGCGCGAGCCGCCCGAGCCGATGATGTTCTACAATGACGGTCTCTATCTGCGCCTGATCGCCCGTTACGAGGCGAATGACCCGGAGGCGGTGCGCCAAGCCGTCGGCAGAGTGTGGAAGCGGCTGGCGCCCGACGTGCCCTACGAGGCCGATTACGCCGAAGCCGAACTGGCCGAGCTTTACCGCACAGACCGTGCACGCGGCATCAGCTTTGCTGGCTTTTCGGTGCTGGCGGTGGTGATCGCGGCCCTCGGCCTTTTCGGCCTGGCCGCCTTCACTGCGGACCGGCGCACCAAGGAGATCGGCATCCGCAAGGTGTTCGGCGCCAGCGTTGCCGACATCGTCAAGCTTCTGGCTTGGCAGTTTTCGAAGCCCGTCATCCTCGCCAACCTGATTGCCTGGCCCGTCGCCTGGTGGATCATGCGCGACTGGCTGAACCAATTCGATGCTCGCATCGCTTTGACTCCCGGCCCGTTCGTCGTGGCAGGCCTGCTGGCGCTCGCCATCGCGATCGGCACCGTGTCGAGCCACGCCATCCGCATCGCCCGCACCAATCCCATCCACGCGCTCCGCTACGAGTAGGACAGACCCATGTGGCGCAACTATCTGACCGTCGGCATCCGTTCGCTAATGAAGAACCGAACCTATGCCTTCATCAACATCCTGGGCCTGGCGATCGGCATGGCCGCCTGCCTGATGATCCTGCTCTTCGTGCGCTATGAGCTCAGCTACGACCAGTGGCTGCCCGACGCGGAGAACACCTACCAGTTCCAGACCTCGTTCAAGAATCCGGACACGGGCGAGGAGAATTTCGGGCAGATGGCCGCGTATCGCGCCGGCGAGATGCTGAAGAAGGATTTCCCGCAGATCCAGAGCAAGGTTTACGGGCTGTCGACTGAGCCGGTCTTCATCAAGGATGGTCAGGCCGCGACGATGGACGACTTCGTCTATGTCGATAGCAACTTCCTCGACGTCGTGAACCTGCCGATGGTGGCAGGCGACAAGTCGGCGCTTGGAAAGATCAACAGCGCCGTGATCACCCGGTCGGAGGCGATCAAGCGCTACGGCACCGATCAGGTGATGGGCCGGACCATGAGCCTGATCAGCCGCGGCAAGACGCGCGACTTCACCATTACCGGCGTGCTCGAAGACCTGCCCAAGAACTCGCACCTGAAGATTGCCGCAATGGCTCGCGTCGACTTCAATGCCTTTTTTGCCGACACACCCGACTTCCTGACCTGCTGGGGCTGCCATAGTGGTTGGGTGTGGGTGAAGCTGAAGCCCGGCACCGATCCGAACACGATCAACAGCCAGTTCCAGGCCTGGGAAAAGCGCAACATCCCGGACGAGAATGCCGGCGAGGCGCGCTTCAACCAGGGCGACTTCGCCGAATACTCGATCGTGAACGTGTCTGACGTGCACTTGGGCAAGGCGCAGGATGCGGCCATGTCGCCCGGCAATGATCGCGGCACGATCATCACCTTCGGCGTGATCGCGATCCTGATCCTGGGCATGGCGGTGGTGAACTTCACCAACCTCGCCACCGCCCGTGCCAGCCAGCGCGCCCGCGAAGTGGCGCTGCGCAAGGTGCTCGGCGCCAATCGTCAGCAGCTGATCGTGCAGTTCATCGGCGAGTCGATGCTGATCGCCACGATCGCCATGCTGATCGCGCTGACGCTGACCGAGCTGCTGATGCCGAGCTTCGCGACCTTCCTCGATGCCGGCCTGAAGGTCACTTATTTCGGGCTCGACGGCATCCTGCTGCCGGTCATCCTGCTGGTGCTGATCGTCGGGATTCTGGGTGGACTCTATCCCGCCTTCTTCCTGTCGCGCTTCCAGCCGGCTTCGGTGCTCAAGGCCAACAAGTCTTCGGCCGAGACGCCGGGCAGCGGCCGCCTGCGGCAGGTGCTGGTGGTCGGCCAGTTCGCGGTGTCGATCGGGCTGATCATCTGCACGGGCGTGATCTATGCCCAGACGGTCCACGCCCGCACCGTCGACCCGGGCTATAAGCGCGACCACATCCTTCAGGTCGACGAGCTCAGCCGCTACCAGCTCATGGACAAGGGCGAGATGATCGTCGAGCGCACGCGCCGCATCCCGGGCGTACAGGCGGTCGGCCGCACCGGCATCGGTGTCGCCACTCAGAACCAGAATGGCACGGGGGTGATGATTCCCGGCCGGTCGGAGCCGGTGCCGATCGACAACTACCAGGTCGATGAAGGCTTTTTCGACGCGATGGGCCTGAACCTGATCGCCGGCCGCTGGTTCGATGCCGCGCGGCCGATGGACGACATGTCGCTGCCTTACCCGCCGGAGCCTGAGAGCCAGCGGGCGCTGGCGGCGCGCGGCGGCAACATCGTCATAAACGAGCTCGCCTCCAAGCGCCTGGGCTTCCGCTCGCCCGCCGATGCGGTCGGAAAGACGGTGCGTGCCGCCATTGTCGATAACGAGATCGGGCTCGTGCCCGTCACCATCGTCGGCGTGGTCAAGGACAGCCGCTTCCGGTCCGTCCGCGACCCGATCGCGCCGATGATGTTCCTCAACACGAACAACGGCCACACCCACATGATCGTCCGCTTCAACGGCGATCCGTCGGCCGTCCGCAACTCGGTCGAGAACATGTGGAAGTCGATCACCGCCGAAGTGCCGTTCGACGCCAAGTTCAGCGACGACATCATCGGCGAGCTGTACGAGGCCGAGGATGCGCGGGCCGCGACCTTTGCCGCCTTTGCGGTGCTCGCCGTGATCGTCGGTTGCCTGGGCCTATTCGGATTGGCCGCCTTCACCGCTGATCGTCGCACCAAGGAGATCGGTATCCGGAAGGTGCTGGGCGCCCGCACGCGGGACATCGTGCGGCTGCTCGTTTGGCAGTTCACGCGCCCGGTCATCATCGCCAACCTGATCGCCTGGCCGGTCGCCTGGTGGCTGATGCGCGACTGGCTGAACACCTTCGACGACCGGATCGCGCTCGGGCCCACGCCCTTCGTGGCCGCCGGCCTGCTGGCCCTGATCATCGCGGTCGGCACCATCGCCGCGCACTCGATCAAGGTCGCGTCCGCCAACCCCATTCGCGCGCTGCGCTACGAATAAGGAGCCCAACCCTATGTGGCGCAACTATCTGACCGTCGGCCTGCGTTCGCTGCTGAAAAACCGGGTCTATGCCGGGATCAACATCCTCGGGCTCGCCATCGGCATGGCCGCGTGCCTGATGATCCTGCTCTTCGTCCGCTACGAGCTGAGCCACGACAAGTGGCTGCCGAACAACGAGAATGTGTACCAGTTCCAGAGCTGGTACGCGGACAAGGAGACGGGCGAGCGCAACCCGCTGCAGATGACGGCCTGGATCGCCGGCAAACGTGCGGCGAAGGATTTCCCGCAGATCGAGAAGGAGGTTTACGCCTTTTCGGCCGAGCCTGTGATGCTCGAAAAGGGCACCGCGATCACGATCGAGGACTTCATCTACACCGACGGCAATCTGCTTGAGGTCCTGGAGTTCCCGCTGCTCTCCGGCAACCGCGCCGATCTGAACGCCCCCGGCACTGCGGCGGTGTCGCGGTCGCAGGCGTTGACTCGCTTCGGGACGGAGAACGCTGTCGGCCGCACGCTCACCGTGATCAGCCGGGGCAAGAGCCGCGACTTCCGGGTCGTCGCCGTGTTCAAGGATGTGCCTAAGAACTCGCACATGGAGGCGAATGCGATTGCCCGGATCGACTTCACGGTCTGGAATTCGGACACGCCGGATGCGCTCGATTGCTGGGGATGCCAGAATGGGTATGTGTACCTGAAGCTGAAGCCCGGCACTGATCCGAAGTCGATCGAAGCTGGCCTGCCCGCGTGGGAGAAGCGCAACATCCCCATCCAGCGCACCGGCGACGCGGCGTTCGACCCCGGTGAGGAGCAGGACTGGCATGTCGTCAATGTGAAGAACATTCACCTGGGCGAGGGCCAGTCGGGCGCCATGAAGCCCGGCAATGATCGCGGCACCATCACGACCTTCGCGATCATTGCCCTGCTGATCCTGGGCATGGCGGTCGTCAACTTCACCAACCTGGCCACCGCCCGGGCGAGCCAAAGGGCCCGTGAGGTCGCGTTGCGCAAGGTGCTGGGTGCGGATCGCCGGCAGCTGATCGTCCAATTTATCGGCGAGTCCCTGCTGGTCGCCTTCATCGCAATGCTGATCGCGCTGGCGCTGGCCGAATTGCTGACGCCGGCGTTCTCGACCTTCCTCGATGCCGACCTGAAGGTCAGCTATTTCGGCGAGGGCGGGATCATTCTGCCGGTTGTCGGCCTCGTGCTCGTCGTGGGTGTGCTGGGGGGGCTCTATCCGGCCTTCTTCCTCTCGCGCTTCCAGCCTGCCTCGGTGCTCAAGGCTAACAAGTCCTCGGCGGAGACGCCGGGGACCGGGCGGCTGCGCCAGGCGCTTGTGGTCGCGCAATTTGCAGTGTCGATCGGCCTCATCATCTGCACCGGCGTGGTCTATGCGCAGACCGTCTACGCCCGCACGGTCGACCCAGGCTACAAGCGCGACCACATCCTGCAAGTCGATGAGCTGAGCCGTTACCAGCTGCTGGGCAAGGGCCAGGCGATCGCCGACGGCGCCAAGCGGGTGCCAGGCGTGGTCGCGGTCGGGCGCACGTCCATCGGCGTGGCAACGACCAACAACAGCAACACCGGCATGATGGTCCCAGGCCGCAAGGATCCGGTCGAGATCGGCATCTACAGTGTGGACCATGGCTTCAAGGACGCGATGGGCATGGATCTGGTGGCCGGCCGTTGGTACCGCACCGACGCGCCGATGGACGAGATCAACGGGCCGTATCCGCCTGATGTCGCCGTCGAAAAGCAGCTGACCGCCCGCGGTGGCAACCTCGTCATCAACGAACTTGCGGCCAAGCGCCTCGGCTACAGCGATCCCAGGGCGATCGTCGGCAAGACCTTCCGCGTAGCCATGTTCAGCGAAGAGGCGGGGCTGATGCCGGTGACCATCATCGGCGTGGTCAAGGATGCCCGCTTCCGCTCCATCCGCGAGCCGCTCGGCCCGATGATGTTCCCGAACTCCTCGACCGGCGGGCACACCCACATGATCGTGCGCTTCAACGGCGATCCGGCAGCCGTTCGTGCGGGCGTCGAGCGCGCCTGGAAGGCGGCGGCGCCCGAGGTGCCGTTCGACGCCAAGTTCAGCGATGACGTGATCCAGGAGCTGTATGACGCGGAAGAGGCGAGGGCGCAGATCTTCGCGGCGTTCGCGGTGCTCGCTGTGATCGTCGGTTGCCTAGGCCTGTTCGGTCTCGCAGCCTTCACCGCCGATCGCCGCACCAAGGAGATCGGCATCCGCAAGGTACTGGGCGCCCGCACGCGGGACATCGTGCGGCTGCTCGTGTGGCAGTTCACGCGCCCGGTCATCATCGCCAATCTGATCGCCTGGCCCGTCGCCTGGTGGCTGATGCGCGACTGGCTGAACACCTTCGACGATCGGATCGCGCTGACGCCGACGCCGTTCCTGCTGGCCGGCGCCCTCGCGCTCGTCATCGCGATCGGCACCATCGCCGCTCACTCGATCCGAGTGGCCAGCGCCAACCCGATCCGCGCCCTGCGTTACGAGTAGGCCAACTGCTCCGCCCCGGCATTGCAAGCGCCGGGGCGGAGTCTTTCTCGATCAAGCCTGGTGCGCCAGCCAGTCAGTCGCGAACTCGTCTCGCAAACTTCCCTGTATAAGAGGGACTCTACAGGGATTTCGGCTTTCGCAACAGCAGCTGAGCTCGACCACAGGCTGTCCTGTACGAGAGCAAATCCCCGTCTGATTCTCCGTTTTCCCTGTGATAAGAACAGGGAAGACGAAATTGCATGAACTGTTATCCCCCTTGTGATCAGGCTGCTATTTTGGACGCATGACGTTTCAGCCCGACCTGCTCGATGAGCCTCCCATTGTTCTCTTGGATCAAGTCGCAAGCTTGCTGGGCTTGGATGCCGAGCAGAGGACCAAGCTCGATGAGACCGCCGCAAGAGCCTGGGTGAGATACCGCGACGCGTGCGCCTTTCAGGAAAGGTGGGGCAGTGCCAAGCTACAGAAGGACCAAGCTGCCAAGGTCATGATGCATCTAGCTGAAGCAGTAGAAGCCTTAGAGGCACTCGCTCCTGACTGTGTTGACGCCATTGCAGATGTTGCGAGAGCCATGGAGCCAAAGATAAAACATGATCTGGATATCGAAGCCTTCGTTGATCATTGTTGGCACTTGAGCCTTGCGAGTATGCATTTTCTAGACAGACTCGATGCAGGTCGCGGCCGACCAACCAACTTCGCTCTCCAAGAGGCAGTTCGGTGTTTTGTCTCACTCTTCGAGGAGAAGTTCGCTTGCGCAATCAAGATACGGTGGAACAAGAACACGGATCAGCCACCTGCTCCCCTCAGTAAGGGTGCGAAAGCTCTGGTCGCCCTGCTTCGAGCGTTTCCGGCGCGGCCCACCCAGACCTCCATTTTGAACATGGTTGAAAGAGTACGCCGCGGAGCACCTCGCCGAGACCCGCGAATATCGGTTCGGGACACCCGTCCATGGCATGCTCGAGAAGACGGGCGCCTTTTCAACCCGTGGCCGGATGATGAAGACTAAGAACAGGTAAGTTTTCGACGATTTAATGGTTTCGACAACAGGCCTCCTGAGGATCATTCCGTGCCCCGTCCACAGGGGGGCGTCATGGAACAGCAGTTTTCACATCCGAAGGTCGAGATGCTGCCGACAGCATCACTACGGCCTGACCCGCGCAACGCGCGCACGCACACCGACAAGCAGGTTCGGCAGATAGCTGCGAGCATCGATCGGTTTGGCTGGCTTGTGCCGATTGTGATCGACGACGCGACCGGGCTGATCGCCGCAGGTCACGCGCGGTGGCGAGCAGCTAAACTCAACAAGAAATCTGAAGTCCCGGTCATCCGAGCACGCTTCCTCACAGACGAGGATCGCCGTGCGTTTGCCCTTGGCGAGAGCCGGTTGGCGCAGCTCGCAGGCTGGGATGACAAGCTGCTCAACGAAGAGCTTACGGCCCTGTTTGGGAGCGGGTACAACATCGAGGTCACCGGCTTCACGACGGCTGACCTCGACTTTTCTGTACCGGAGCAGAAGTGCTCAGATGAGCCTGACAACGTAGAGCTGCCCGACCTGGCAGCTGCCGCCGTAAGCAGGGTTGGCGATCTCTGGCATATTGGATTTCACCGGCTTCTGTGCGGCGATGCGCGCTCGGTCGCGAGCTACGAGCATCTGCTCGGTGACGAGCGCGCCGCGATAATCTTCGCGGACTTTCCGTATAATATCCCGATCAGCGGGTTTGTGTCTGGAGGCACTCACCACCGCGAGTTTGTGATGGGCGTTGGCGAGTGGTCACGCTCCGAGTTCACCGCCTTCATGCGAACCGTGTTCCGCAATCTTGTTCGATTTAGCACCCAGGGATCAATCCATTATGCGACGATGGATTGGCGCCATATGGGCGAAGTCCTCGACGCGGCTGATGGCGTCTATTCGCCGCTCAAGCAGCTCATCGTGTGGGACAAAGGCGTGGGTGGGCAGGGCTCATTCTACCGCAGCCAGCACGAGCTCGTCTTCGTGTTCAAGTCGGGAAAGGGACCCCACACGAACAACTTCGGGCTTGGCGAGACCGGCCGCTACCGCACCAACGTCGTGAAATACGCGGGTGCAAACAGCTTCCGCAAAGGTCGCGCGCGTGACCTTGCCGATCACAGCACCGTGAAGCCTACCGCCTTGATAGCGGACTTTCTCCTCGATTGTTCGCACCGTGGGGACCTTGTCCTGGACCCCACAGTCGGCTCGGGCTCAACTCTGATCGCTGCGCACAAGACCGCCCGTAGGGGCGCCGGCATCGAGCTTGACCCGCACTACGTAGACACGGCGCTTAAGCGGCTCGCCGATGCGACTGGCCTTGTTCCCATCCTGGACGGCGACGGCCGCAGCTTTGCGGACATCGCCGACGAGCGCCGTAAGCAGGTGGAGAGCTGACCGTGGACGACGAGCAGTCTGAAGCCAGCCGCCTTGATGAATCCAGCGAAAGTGGGGGCGGAGACGACAATGATGGATATCAGGTGGGATACGGCAAGCCGCCTCGCCATACGCGCTTCAAGCCGGGCCGATCTGGTAATCCACGCGGGCGGCCGAGCGGTGCTCGCGGGCTCAAGACCGATCTGAGCCGAGCACTTTCGGGACGGCACGTCATCCAGATCAACGGCAAGCCGCTGAAGGGAAATCGCCAGGAGTTGATGATGCTCACACTGGCGACGCGGGCTGCATCGGGCGATCTAAGGGCGCAGGCCCTGCTCATACCACTGATCCTGCAGGTCCTCGGCGCAAATGCCGGCGAGGAGTCTGGTCAGCAGCTCTCGGCTCAAGATCAGGCGCTGCTTGACCGGATGCTAAGTCAGTTCGCCAGCGCAGCACCCGCCGCAGACACGGATCGGATTGAAGTACAGGCCGATCAGGCTCGACCCGAAACGGAAGAAACGCCGTGACGCCCGATAATCCTGTCCTGTTTCAACAGGCTTTGGTCCGTCGAAGCTTCGAGGCCTTCATTGCGAAGGCCTGGCCGTGGATCACCGGCGGTGAGCCGATCAAGTGGAACTGGCATATCGAGGCGATTGCATGGCAACTTGAAAACGTTGCTTCAGGTGAGCTTCGCCGGCTGATCGCAGCAATACCGCCTCGCTACGGCAAGTCCAAGATCGTGTCGGTAATCTGGGTCGCATGGATGCTCGGCCAGGATCCAAGCCAGAACTTCGTTTGCGTCAGCTACTCGAACGAGCTGTCAGGAAAGCTTGCACGCGACTGCCTCGCGATCATGCAGGCACCTTGGTACCGTGAGGTGTTTCCTAAGACACTCATCTCTTCAAAGCGCTCGGCGTCCGGCGATTTCGAGACGACGGCTGGGGGAGGGCGGCTGGCAACCTCCGTCACTGGCACACTGACCGGCCGCGGCGGCGACATCATCATTCTCGATGACGTGATCAAACCATCCGACGCTAACTCTGAGACAGCGCGGAACTCAGTGAATAACTGGTACCAGTCGACCCTTGAGTCTCGGCTCAACGACAAGGGCGCCGGCGCGATCATCCTGGTGATGCAGCGCCTCCACGAGAACGACATCGCCGGCATGCTCATCGATGCAGGCGGCTGGCACCTTCTAAAGCTGCCTGCGATCGCTACAGAAGATGAGATTATCCCCCTCACTCGAGGTCGCCTTCATCAGCGAAAGGTAGGGGACCTGCTCCATCCAGAGCGCGAGCCCGCTGACGTTCTCGACCGACTGAAGGAGGCGATCGGGTCGGCTACCTTTGCGGCACAGTATCAACAGGAGCCGGTCCCCGCCTCGGGCAACACGTTCAAGCGACAATGGTTCAAATCATTTGATCTATCGAAAGCCGCTCCCAGGCGCGGCACCATCGTTCAGTCTTGGGATACCGCGAGCAAGGATAACCCCCATAATGACTGGTCTGTCTGCGTCACGGCAAGAGTGCTCGGGAAAGACATCTACATCCTCGATGTCCAGCGAGGCAGGCTTCAGATTCCCGACCTGAAAGACAGGGCCATCGCTATCGCACGTCAGCATATGGCGGATGTGCTGCTGATCGAAGATCACGCGTCCGGAACGCAGTTGCTCCAGATCCTTGCGTCAGAAAGCCCCCGCGGAGTGCCTTCGCCGATCTCCTGCCGTCCTGAAAGTGACAAGATCTCCCGCGCGCTTGGCGTCGCGGCCATGATTGAAGGTGGCCGTGTCCATCTTCCGATCGAGGCACCCTGGCTGGCGGATTTCCTACGGGAGTTGCTCGGCTTCCCCAACAGCCGGTTTGATGACCAAGTAGACGCGCTCTCTCAACTTCTTGGCTGGGCGCGTACCCAGGACGCTTTTCTGATCGCCCCGCGTGTAATGCAGATCTCTCGCGATGATAGCGACTTCCCGGCAGAAGACTTCGATGAAGAAGAAGGACCAAATTCTTACTTCGCGCGGATGATACTCTTCTGATCGCCGGGTCTCTGTGCTGAGCGCCAGTGTATCATTTTTTCCACTCGCCTTTGCTCAATATCAGAGCAACCAGGTGTCATGCGGACAAGTCAGACACACCCTCTTCAGATAGCCGAGATTACCGCTGGGGCCGGCCTGGGCGTAATCGGCATCACCTTCTGCCCCGGCAAGAAGCAGCCTTACGCCGCCACCGGCGCTTGGAATCGTGACCTCGACCTCGATCTCGATGCTGTGGCGAGGTGGGGCGCAGCGGCAGTCCTGACCCTTGTTGAGCAGCATGAGCTTGAAAGCTTGCAGGTGACGCGTTTAGGCGAGGCGGTCCGCGCAAGGTACATGAGCTGGTTTCACCTGCCCATTGCCGACGTGTCTACGCCTTGCACCATGTTCGAGGAGCAATGGCGCGTTGCTGGTGAGCAGCTCCGCTCGCTGCTGCGCAGCGGGTCCAATGTGCTGGTCCACTGCAAAGGCGGACTCGGCCGAGCAGGGATGATTGGCGCGCGCCTGATGGTAGAGCTTGGCCAGGAGCCGAGGAGCGCGGTCGCAGCGGTACGCCGGGTGCGGCCGGGTGCATTGGAAACCGCGGCACAAGAGCGCGCGGTGCTCTCGCTCGCTCCCGTCATTGAACCTCAGCCGTCCCGCTCTGAACATGCGGTTCAAGACCGGGCGCTGGGCGCTATGCTCGGCCTTGCCGTCGGTGACGCGCTCGGGACCACGTTGGAGTTTGCAGCGCGGGACAGTCAGCCCCGGCTCACCGATATTGTGGGTGGCGGACCATTTCGCCTGAAGCCGGGTGAGTGGACCGACGACACCTCCATGGCGCTGGCGCTTGCCGACAGCCTGGCCGTCCATCCGAACCTTGACGAGCGCGACTTGATGCAGCGCTTCCTCGATTGGTACCGCCGCGGCACCTACGCTTGCACAGGTAAGTGCTTCGACATCGGCATTACCACGCGCCAGGCACTCGCACGCTTCGAAACCTCTGGTGATCCGGTTGCTGGCTCAACGGACCCGCAGTCAGCCGGCAATGGCTCGCTCATGCGGTTGGCCCCTGTCGCCCTGCGGCACTGGCAAGATCGAGCGAAGCTCGCCGATGTCGCTGCTCGCCAGAGCCGAACCACGCATGCGGCACCTGAAGCTGTGGAGGCGTGCATGGCCTTTGCAGAGCTGCTGGCTGACGCCATCGCCGGCGAGCCTCGCTCAAAGGTGCTGGCGCCTCGTTCCGGCTGGCGGGGCAGGGTGGGAGAGGTGCTCGCCGGGAGCTGGCGGGGCAAGCGACGCGATGAAATTCGATCGAGCGGATATGTGATCCATTCGCTTGAGGCGGCGCTTTGGTGTGTGGGACGGACGTCGAGCTTCGCTGAAGCGGTGCTGCTCGCAGCCAACCTCGCAGATGATGCCGACACAGTAGCGGCAATCACCGGGCAACTGGCAGGCGCGCTGTATGGAGCCGGGGCGAGCCCAAGCGAGTGGTTAGCGAAGATCGCGTGGCGCGATCGCCTTGTGGACGTTTCTACGGCTCTGACGGCTTAAACGGTGTGCGGCTGCAGAGCTAACGCTCAGGCCGTACACCTCTCCTTAGTATCCGGTGCCGTTCGTAAGCATCTCGTTCGCCGAATAGGTCGGGTCTGGAGTCAAGCTAGAGTTATAGCTGCTGCGGGTGGCTGCAGTATCCGAGACATTGGTGTCGTCCCCGTTTTCACCGTCTTCTGACGAGGCGCTCGTATTTGAGGCACTTTCCAGCGCACCAAGCCTGGATGCCAGGGCTTCGCGGCGAGATTGCGTCTGACCTGCATACAGGATCACGCCGAGCCCAAGACTTGCAAGAACGCCAGCGATGACCACGCCCTTACCGCGTGCTCCTGGCTTCTTTTCCGTTCCCCCCTCGGGTGCGTTCTGAAGCTGGTCACTTAGAACGAACAAGGCGGATGATACGCCGACGAGTGCTATCAGGCCCACAAAGAAGGGCATCGAGGCAATGATGCCGTCTGAGCCGATCATGAAAGTTAGCGCTGCCAGACCACCAGTGAAGACGAGCGGCAAGCTGCTGCGAAAAAGCTCTGCGAATGTGCGGTGCAATGTGTTCCCCCTGGCTCCCCCCCGTCAGACGTTTTGTCGACGATCGGTGACAAAGAACGCCTTGGAGCGGCACACAAGTCAACGCGAATGTCACTGATCGTCTGTAGATCGATCGGCGACAGACGCGTTGTTGAGCTGCCGTGGATATACGGCAGCGCCTGGCGAAGAACTTGCGGCGACTACGCGAAGCTAAAGGGCTGAGCCAGGAGGCCTTCGCGCACGAGGCCGGCATCCACCGGACGTACATCTCTGACTTGGAGCGGGGAGCGAGGAATCCGACGATTATGGTTGTCGAGAAGTTGACACTGGCGCTTCAGGTTCGAAGCGGCGAGCTGCTCGACTGAGAGGTGTTCTAAAGCATGGGCTGGGCGTCTGTTGAGTGCCCATAACCGACGGTGCGCGCTGCTCGCGCGAAGATCCGCTTTCGACCCATTGCGGACTTTGCAGATGCGGACCATCGTTGCTGCGTGAGAACTCGTCGCCTCTTATGGTCCATCGGAGTATGTCTCGGTCTTCTCTGGTTCTGCATATGCCTACCCGGAATGATCCTAGGTGCGCTTTGGAGCGGTGAAATGCCTTTGTGGCCGCCGGTTCAATCAGATACGCAGACCGAGTATGAGCATTGGCTGCTGAGGTTCGCGCTCGGCTACGGGCTTCCACTCGTTTCACTCGGGATGATGCTTTTGGGTCGGGCTGCGCGACGGAGGTAACGTCCTCTAACCACCCTTTACGGACATCTCGAAGACGGCAAGCCTCTGGACAATCTCGCCGATCGCCGCTCGGGATCCCGGTTCAACCAGAAAACGGGAACGGCAACCATGATCGGAACGTCAGCCGAGCACTTAGCAAGTCATGATGCCGTTCGGGTCACAGTGATCAGTGACACCCACATGCAGCACGAGAGGCTCAGGCTCCCGGAAGGAGACTTGCTGATCCACTGCGGCGACATGTTCGATCTCTACTCAAAGAATGCAGCCGACCTTAGGAGCGTGGACGACTGGTTCGCGAGGCAGCCGTTCGACAAGATCGTTTGCACCGGCGGAAACCATGATCACCTACTGGAGCATACGAGAGGCTACCTCGCGAAACCGTTTAGGCATGCCCACTACCTTGAGGATGAAGCACTGCAGTACAGGGGACTGACCATCTATGGGGCGCCCTGGCTACCCGGCTTGCCCACCCATGCCTTTCATAAGAATCGCTGGGACTTGGCGGATGCCTGGGCGCGCATACCTTCAGGTGTCGACATCCTTGCGACACATACTCCACCGAAAAACGTGCTTGATCTTTCAAGCCGCGGGATGTCGTTTGGCTGCCCAGACCTCGCGCATCAGCTCCAGCGAACTTCGCCCAGGGTCCATTGCTTTGGGCATGTTCATGCGAGTGCCGGCAAAACCAAGATTGGCGAAACCCTTTTCATTAACGCTGCGTCGTTGGCGAGCGGCGGCGCGGCCATGCGAACGCCGATAAGCTTCTCGCTCTGGCCGAAGTCGTAGCGGGCAGGAACACGGAGCGGAGGTCCGCTAACCACCCATTGCCGACATGCCAGTTAGTTGCGCTAAGTGGGCAATGGCACAGAAAACATCGTTTGCTGAACAGATCGGAGAGAATCTTTCCAAGGTAGAAGCGCGGTCGGAGTTTGTGGGGGATCGCGTCTGGCTCACCTTCTACCTGAGCGGCCCCCCGGAACGGCTGGCGCAGCTTGCGGTCGCGCTACGCGACCGTGGCTGTGTAAACCTTGATGGCGGTGAAGGCGGCTTCATCTATGCGAAGGTTGAGGCAGAAAGGTCGCTTGCCGTCATAGTCGAGGCCGCCGAAGCGACCGACATGCTGTGCGTCGAACACGGCATCGACATCGACCTGATTACCGCTGACACTTCACCTGACCTTGAGCAGTGCCAGTTCGAAATCTTGTATCGCGACCGCCGAGAGCCGGGACTTTACCCTGCTAGGGACATCAGGGTTCCGTGAACCACGAACTTCAGCTTTCCACCGATTGCTGCCTCTGAGCGGCGTCTTCATACGTCTCGGATGAATGTTTTAGATTGGCTCCTGATCTTTGGCTCAGTCATAGCCGTGGCACTCCCGCTGATGGGCTTTGTGACAGGTCGCATGCCGGACTTTTGGGGTGGAGCGTCTCGCCGATCCTCTGAGAAAGTGTCAGAGCGTGATCGATTTTGGTTCGCGGCCTTTCTGCTGACCTTTACCGCGTTTGCCGTGGTCCGTTTCACTATGAGCCGCTTGTAGCGGCGGAGGCTCGCTACGGAGCGTCTACTTTCCACCCATTGCGGACTTTCGCCGGTCGGCCGGTGCGAAGGTCCGCTTTCGACCCGTTGTGGGCATTGGAAGCACTGACCGCGATGCAGACTGGGCTCTTGATCTGCGGGAAGTCGAAGGGCAGCGCGGCAGCGCTGGCCGATCCATGCTTGGCTCAGATCGGGACATTGCCTCGGCCAAATGGGTGAGCTTCAGATTTGTCCTAGTGGTGGCATGTGGAGCCAGTTAACGACTCGTTAGCGACTCAATCGGTCGTCTCTTCAGGGGGTTATATGCGTAAAATAAGTATAGCTCTGGCTATCGCCAGTGTGCCTGCCGAAATGGCAGTTGCCAGCCAGCCATTATCCTTTTTCTCGACCAGCAGCTCGCGCATCGAGCAGGTTGCGACCTTTGTTCCTCAGCCAGAGCCGGAGCCCGAGCCCGGAGAAGAGCCCGGCGATTGGCCGACGCCTGACCCCTACGAGCCCTTCCGGGTCCGCCAAGACTTCTACGGCAGCAAGGCGGAGAACGTCGTTCGCTTGAACGACCTCGTTGTCGCGAAGGCTAGAACTGACCATAAAATAGCGAAGGCGGCGACCTTCGTTACGGTCCCTGACAGCAACACTCGCTTTGTAGATGCGAAAGCTACTGCTGAGACTGTGTCTTTTGTAACTCCGAGCTTCAGCGGTTTCGCAACTGTCAACGTCTTCCTTGATCGGCAGATTGGAGTTTTTGATCCATTCACCAAGGAACAGCATCTGCAGCGGGCAGCTGAGAGCGGATCAGGCCTTTCTGACGGCTCCGTGCTGTATGCAGCTTACAGCTCCGTCGCTTTGGGACTTGGGATTTCAGATGGATGGACAGCTCAGGGCGTATTTGTTCAGGAGCACGCTCAAAGCGAGTTTAGGCCCAAGAAGGTCTTCCCGTATGGTGATCCTTATTACTTTGAATATGATGGCGTCTTCGACAAACACACCACGAGCCGTACCGTTGATGTAGCAAGCGGAAGTGAGCTGTTTACGAAAGAGGCGGGTCGGCAATCGATCGGAGGTTCGGCGAACTATACCTTCGAGTTCCGGTTCGAGGCCGGGAAAACTTATCGTGTCTCCACGTTTTCAGATTGCTATTCCCGCCTGAACAGCGGCGGGCAGTTTCTCTCCTTGTCAGATGCCACTCTCGCCTACTGTGAAGCCGACAGATCGGCATATTGGAACGGGCTTACCAACATTCGCGGTCTAAACGGAGAAGCACTTTCAGGCTTCAAGCTGATGGGTAGCGACGGCTTAGATTATGCCTTCGCCAGCCCTCTCTCTCCCGATCCGCGCGGAGGCGCGGCAGTGGTTCCCGAACCTTCCACATGGGCGATGATGCTGGGCGGCTTCGGCCTGCTCGGCGCTGCCGCTCGCCGCCGCACCCGCACTGCGATTGCCTATGCCTGAGGTCCTCCAGAGCTAAAGCGGAAGGGAATGCCGCTAGGGGAAACTCTGGCGGCATTTCTATGTCCGCTTTCCACCCTTTCCAGACATCAGCAGCGGCGCAAAGGCTCCGCACTTCGTTGGCCAGCATGCGTTTGGCGTTATAGCACCGTCTCTTGCTGCACGGATGGATAGAGACATGATCACACGTCGGGACTTCGTTGGAGCGGCCTGTGCCATGATCGCAGCTCCGGCGCTCGCCTCCCGTGAGGTGCCGCAAGGTCGTATCGAAACGCTCGGCAAGGTTGATCCTACCAATCCGTCCGAACCTCGGGTTCGCATGTGGCTGCCCGCGGGGTACGACAGCACCAAGCGAACTTATCCCACCCTGTACATGCTCGACGGTCAGTACGCCTTCGCATCCGACAGCGACGGAGTGAACTTCGCCGCGGATCGCCGGATGGCGCGGCTGGTCATAGCCGGCCGCGTGCGGCCCACGCTTATCGTCGCGATTGATAATCTCGAGGAGTATCGCTTCCTCCAGTACATGCCGCAAACGATTTATGACCGTGCCGAACCCGCCGTACGCGAAGGTGTCGAGCGTGAGATCGCTCGAACCGGCGGGCGACCGCTCGTCTCCGCGGAGTTCCTGAATTTCGTCACAGGGCGACTAAAACCTCTCGTTGACTCCAAGTACCGCACCGCGCCGGGTCGTCTCGACACGGCGATCTTCGGCGCAAGCATGGCGGGGGTCATGGCCGGTGCGATCTTCGTCGAGGGGCAGCAGTCATTCGGTCGCGGCGCCTGTATGTCGCCGAACTGGCCCATCTACGATCAGCGTATGATCGACCATCCGCGCCTCCCGGCGCTGTGGGCTGATTACTTCTCCCAGCTCGGTGCGCCTGACGGACGGCGCTTATGGCTGGATCATGGTACCAAGATGATGGACGCCGGCATGGCGCCGCACCAGGCAGCGATCGCGGGGCGCTTGGCCACACTCGGATGGCGGCCTCGCCGCAACCTAGAGGCCCGGGTGTACCACGGGGCAGGCCACGCGTTCGCAGAAACGGCGGCGCAGATGGACGAGCTTCTAACTTGGCTGCTCGCCTGAGCGCCGTCGCCGCTGCTCCTGTCTTATGCCTGCTCCACCCTTGGTGGAAAATAGCGAGGGTCGGCCAACTGCATCGTTGCGAGCTTTGGCGGCCCCGCTCATTGGCTGCGGCATGACCGTCATTCGAGCTTCCCGCCCTGCAGATGGTGACCGTGTTCTTGAGATCTGGCGTGCTGCAGTCGACGCAACTCATCACTTCCTGCGCCCAGATGACCGAGCTGACCTGGATGAACTTGTGAGCGGCTTTCTTCCAAACGCTGCCTTGTTGTTAGCGGTGAATGACCAGGACCATCCGCTTGGTTTTATGCTTGTTCAGGACAATCATATGGACGCGCTGTTCGTCGATCCTGCCGTTCATGGTCGAGGTGTCGGCGCAACTCTCGTTCGGCATGGCTTAAGCCTGCACTCCGAAATGACCACCGACGTCAACGAGCAGAATGTGGAAGCGCTCGCGTTCTACAAGCGGATGGGGTTCACGCCGACCGGCCGAAGCGCAGTTGATGGCCAGGGTCGCCGCTACCCACTGATCCATCTTGCTTTCCACGCTGACGATAAGTCCCGACCACCGATACAAGCCTAAGTCAGCAATCAGCTTGATGTGGACATGAAATCCCTCGCGTGTCGAAGCGGGAGCTTTCCATGAATCTCTCGGCCAGTGCGTAGCTTCTGCTGGGCCGCTCCGGTGAACCAACATAGCTCAGAATGTGCACCCGTTTGGCCCGCCAATCGGGTCAGATTACAAGGACACTCGCCTAGAATCGGCGAGGTGCATTACCTCTGACAACATGCCTGGCGAGCTGCGAGGAGCGGCCTTCGATGAGTTCACCGGCGAAGATGCGGCGTTCGGCCGGGAGATCGATGTTCTCGATGCGCTCGAGGAGCATCTCGACGGCAGCGTTAGTCATGCGGCGGACGGGCTGGCGCACGGTCGTAACCTGGTAGGACGCCCAGGTCGCGGGCCCGATTCCGTCGAAGCCTGTGATGGAGAGCCGCTCCGGAACGGCGAATTCAAACGCATGCCGTGCACAATCGATAGCGCCGATCGCCATGGTGTCATTGGCGCAGATAACGGCATCGAGCCTGCCGTCCGACATCAGCATCAGCTTGCGCAGTCCGCGATCCCCACTGAGATAATCGAAGTGGCCGCGCACCAGCAGGGGCTCCAGCCCGTGAAGCTGCAGTTGCTCCATTGAGGCGCGCAACCGCTCTTCGCCAACGAAGCTTGTCTCGGGTCCGCCTATGATGCCAAACCGGCGGTGTCCGGCACCAATCAACGCGCCGACGATCTGCTGGGCAGCATCGGACGAATCGAAACAGACGCTGGAGACCGGCTCACCCTCGCCGGAGCGGTTATACAGCACGACGGGTATTTCGCGCTGTGCAAACTGGCGAAGCTGCTGGGGCTCAAGCAAGGCGGCGACGATCGCGCCGTCAACCTGATACCGCCAGACCTGATCGAGAACGAGGTCCGAGTCATTCTCCAGCGCAAACAGCAGAACGCGAATGCCCCGGCTGGACAGGCGTCTCGAAAGCTCTGCCAGCACCTCCGGATAGTGCAGGTTCACAAGGTTGGAGATGATCACCGCGACCATGTTGGAGCGGCGGGTGATCAGTCCTTGCGCGATGGCATTGGGCTGGTAACCAAGCTCCTCCGCTGCCGCCATGATCTTGGCGCGGGTCGCAGGGGCCACGCTGGCACCGGGCCGGAAGCAGCGCGACACCGCGGATTGCGACACGCCCGCGCGACGCGCGACGTCATAAGAGGTGGCGCTCCCGCGCGCGACCAGATTGCCTTTGGCCATGCTACTCCGCTGCGAAGGCGACCGGCTCCGCCCGGCCGGCATAGGGTATATTCCTGCCGCCGTAACGGCGCACCCGAATGTTGGCCTGCTCCCCGTGACCGGCAAAGCCCTCAAGCGCGCAAAGGCGCGAGCAATATTCACCGACCAGGGTGCTCGCCTCGTCGGTCATCACCTTCTGATAGGTGCAGGTCTTGAGGAACTTACCGACCCACAGGCCACCGGTGTAACGCGCTGCCTTGCGGGTCGGCAGGGTGTGGTTGGTGCCGATCACCTTGTCGCCATAGCTGACATTGGTGCGGGCACCGAGAAACAGCGCGCCGTAATTGGTCATGTTGGCAAGGAAATAGTCCGGATCGCGGGTCATCACCTGCACGTGCTCCGATGCGATCTCTTCGGCGATCCGCACCATCTCCTCGTCGGACTCGGCCACGATGACCTGCCCGTATTTCTCCCAAGCTCGGCGCGCAATGTCGGCTGTGGGCAGAATCTGCAGGAGCCGTTCCACCTCCCGCATCGTGTCACGAGCGAGCGCTTCGGACGTGGTCAGCAGAATAGCGGGGCTGTCGGGCCCGTGCTCGGCCTGGCCTAGCAGGTCGGTCGCGCAGAGTTCCCCGTCAGTGCTGTCGTCGGCAATGACCAGCGTCTCCGTGGGGCCAGCAAACAGGTCGATGCCCACTCGGCCGAACAGCTGCCGCTTGGCCTCGGCGACATAGGCGTTGCCGGGCCCGACGAGGATGTCGACCGGAGAGACCGTCTCGGTGCCGATCGCCATTGCCCCGACTGCCTGAATCCCACCGAGGCAGTAGATCTCATCGGCACCAGCCAGATGCTGTGCGGCGACAATCGCGGGAGCGGGAGCGCCCTCGAACGGCGGCGCGCAGGTCACGACCCGGGGCACGCCCGCGACCTTGGCCGTGATCACGCTCATATGGGCGGAGGCGAGCAGCGGGTATTTGCCACCCGGGACGTAGCATCCGGCCGCGTTCACGGGGATGTGCTTGTGGCCAAGGATCACGCCGGGAAGGGTCTCCCGCTCGACATCGAGCATCGAGTCACGCTGGATCTGAGCGAAGTTCCGGACCTGCTCCTGCGCGAAGGCGATATCGTCCAGGTCGCGGCGGGTCAGCTTGGACAGGCAGGACTCGATGTCTCGGTCCGAGAGCCTGAAGCTGTCGGGCTCCCACCGGTCGAACTTCGCCGAAAGCTCCCGAACCGCCGCGTCACCGCGTTGGCCAATATCGGCCAGGATCGCTTCAACCGTGGAGCGAACCTGCGCATCGGCAGCTGCCGCGAAGCCTTCTTCGATTCCTTCCTTCAGCCATTTCGCCATACTGGACCTCCCTTTCGACCCAAGTCGTATTCGCGAATGACTGCGAATGCAAAAAACTTTGTGTGAGGGTTGACCAGACCTTGCCCGCGGTGTCGTTGTTCCGGCAACGTGTAGCGCTTGCAACGTTGCCACCTTAGGTGAGGTCGGTCCCATCCGCAGTGGGATAAGGCTGGTGTTGGGACGGCTTGCGGGCAGGGGTTGGCACTGATGAAAAAGCAGGACGTCAAACAAGAGGCTGCCCCGAGTCCGCGACGTGGGGATCGAACCCGCCAGCAGATCAAGAAGGCGATCGCCAAGCTCGCAAACAATAAGGATTTGTCTCAGATCACTCTGGCAGAGATTTGCGAGACTGCCCAACTGACGACTGGAGCCCTTTACTTCCACTTCGCTGGTCGTGAGGAAGCCATTGAAGAAATGGTGATCGATCAAGTAGCTAGCCTATATGGCGCCCAATTGCGTGAGCCCTCGGACAGCTTTCGAACCTTCGTTGCGAAAATAGTTGACGCCAACACCGAGTTCTGCATCAGAAATAAGCAGATGCCGCGAGTGATCGCGACATCTATATTTACCCGGCCAAAGGTCTATGCGGCCTGGCTTGAGGCGCGTGACCCAGTGGTTCACGCCTTGCGGGCCCTGATTGCCGAGGAGAGGGCAAGCCATTCGCTTTCCATGGAAGAGGCGCCGTATCTGGCGCTGTTCATTCTGAACTCGATCGAGGATCTCGCAATCGACGTTTTCCAGTGGGGCAACCCGGCTCTCGCGCCATTTGCCGAGCAGCCGGAGCTATGGCGCGATCGACAGACGGAACTGTGGGCGTGGACGATCTTGACGCCCTTTGCCGACCGATCGGTCCGGTGAGCGGACCCAACGCTGCAGGGCGTGGCGTCCTGATGTGGATCGTCCCTGCCAAGGCAAGTCGAAGCACTTGCCCTGCACCCCGCGAGAGCTAGGGTCGCGCGCCATGACAAGCGAGCGCACCAGGAGTGTAACTGCCCGTCGCCGGCCAACGTCCTACGACGTGGCGCAGCTTGCCGGGGTCTCACAGTCGGCCGTTTCGCGGTGCTTTCGTGCGGGAAGCAGCCTGTCCGACAGTAAGCGCAAAGCCATCCTGAAGGCCGCTGCCAAGCTGGGCTATGAGCCGAATGTCTTTGCCTCCAGTTTGATCACCAAACGATCCAACCTTGTTGCGGTGCTGATATCCAGCCTCACCAACCTTTATTACCCACAAGTCTTGGCTGAACTCACCCAGCGCTTGGACGCGGAGGGCATCCGAGTCCTGTTGTTCGCACTTCAAAATGAAGGCGATGCAGCAAAAGTGCTTCCGCAGTTGTGGCGTTATCGCGTGGACGGCGCGATCGCTGCCGCTCGGCTGTCGGCGAAAGAGCTCGGCCAGTTCGCGCGCCACCAGGTGCCTGTGGTGCTCTACAACCGATCAGCCGAAAATGACGCGGTACCGAGCGTATTCTGCGACTCGATCGGAGGTGAGCGGCTACTGGTCGACGGGTTGCTCGCCGCCGGCCATCGGCGGTTCATGATCCTGTCGGGGCCCGAAGACAGTTATGTCGGCAATCAACGGGTAGAAGGCGCCCTCGCCAGGTTGGCGGGCCAAGGGCTCAGTGCGGATGTGTTCACCGGGCATTTCGATCATGAAAGTGGCGCGGAGGGACTGCGCCAGGCTATGGCCAAGCCCCAGCGGCCGGATGCCTTGATCTGTGCCAATGACTTGATGGCCATCGGCGCCGTGGATGCAGCCCGGGATGAGTTCGGGCTCTCCATTCCTAACGATCTTTCCATCGTCGGCTTCGATGGAGTGGGGCCAGCGGCTTGGCCAAGCTACCGACTGACAACGATACGGCAGCCGGTGCGCCGAATGACCGAGGCCGCTGTGAGCATGCTGGTCGAGCGCATAGCCAATCCAAAGCTTCCGCCCGAAGTGAGAAGCTTTACAGGCGAGCTCATCGAAGGGCGCTCGGCTCGCTTGCGGGCATAGCTTGCTTTTCACGGCCGCTGGCGCCCGGCAGGCTGCGCAGCTCAGCTCGCGATTTTCCGAACTCGCACCGCGCGTGAGGTCAGGTGCCTAGCGCTGAGCGCCACGTCGGGCGAACGCGAGAAACCAGTCATTCCTGTAAGTTTTGATTTTGAATGCACAGCTTTTCTTCGGAAAAGCGGGTTAGGAAGTTGAGCAGAAACAGTATGTTAGCCTGACACATCAAAAATAACATAATCAGTTTATGGCAGCGCCTTGCACGCGGAACCACTTTCTGTCACCGTTTCATGGACGCCAGACTCGAATGCGAGCGGCTGGAGGGAGGGTTTCGAAATGGCAGCGTTCAAACCGCGGGCACTGGCACATCTCCGTGCAGCTCTGTGCTTCTCTACTGCGTTTATCTTTGCACCGAGCGCGGGCTGGTCGCAGGTCGCCGCAACCGAAACGGCGGCCGACGATGTGGGCATCGCAGATATCGTTGTCACTGCCCAACGGCGCGAGGAAAACCTCCAGGACGTCCCGCTTTCGATCACTGCGATCACTGGCGAGGAGCTTCGGAATAACGATATCCGCGATATCACCCGCCTAGAGCAGACGGTACCTGGTCTTCGCATCGCCCGCTCGGGCGCCGCGGCACGCCCGGCTATTCGCGGCATTTACACTGAAGCCATCCAGGCGAATGCCGATCCTCGCATTGGCTTCTACATCGACGAAATTTATCAGTCGCGGCTGCAACAGACGACGGGCGCGTTCGTCGATCTCGAGCGGGTCGAAGTGCAGAAGGGGCCGCAGGGCACCCTGTTCGGCCGCAACAGCCTAGGCGGCAACATCGCCTTGTCGAGCGCACGGCCGACCAACGAGCTCGATTTCGGCGTCGCCGGCATTTACGGCAATTACGACAGGTTCAAGCTGGAAGGCTTCGTCAACGTTCCGATCGCCGATGGCCTGGCATTCCGCCTGGCTGGCGCGATGGACAAGCACGACCCCTATTATAAGAGTCTCGTTAGCCGCCGTGGCGACATCGGCGATCTCGATTACCAGTTCATCCGGGGAAGCCTCCGCTTCGCTCCTCCAGGCATGGATGATCGCCTCGAAGTCATCGTCCGCGGGTCCTATTTTCACGAAGACGATCGTGGCCTAAGCTCGTTCAACGCCAAGAATATCGGTGCGATCGTCGACCCGAGCTTGATCCGCCAACCGGGCCAGAGCGTGACCTTCAATGGCGTCACCTATCCGTTCCCGGCCGGCTATAATGGCGGAAACTATGCCACGGGGGTGCTGGTCCCCTTCAGTCCGGTGTTCCGCGACGGCATTCCGGATATCGGCGGCGCGGATATCGGCATCCCGATCGGCGGGAAGTACAACGTTCTTTTCGACTTCGAGGCAGAGAATAAGGTCAAGGCAAAAAACGCTTCGGCGACGATAAGTTATGAGTTGAATGACGATCTTCGGTTCCGGTCTATCACCGGCTACACGGATTTCTTCTTTTCAAACCGAAGCGATGGTGATGGTGGCCCGATCCCTATCCGGGAATTCTACTTCATCACGGAAGCTGAAACCTTTACTCAGGAACTGCAGCTTCAGTCGGCCGACGCGACCAATCCACTGCAGTTTACGATTGGCGCCTATTACATGGACGACAAGATCGGCGAGGGCAGCGGCTCCGTCTTTTCGAACGCGAACTACACCACATTGACCGCAGCGGCGAACGGCTTCCCCGTCCTTTTTGCTGACGGCGGTGGCTGCGGCTACTCCTTTTCGCCCCTCAACCCCATTGGGGGTGCGGGTGCCTGCAACCTCAACAATACGGTCGCGAACGACTCCGCAAGCCCGGTGAGCGCGCGCACCAAATCCTATGCCGGCTACGGCCAGATATCCTACAAGATCGGCGACAAGCTAACGCTTACGGCCGGCGGCCGTTACACGATCGACAACAAGGACTATCGGCAGGTTGCGCAGCCAGGCGGCGCATTCACGACCTCGGTCGCCGGTTTCGTAGCGGCCCGGAACGCGGCCGCGGTCGCCGCTGGCCAACCCATTCCATTCCCGAACGCCGGTGGCTACCGCGCGGTCCTCCCGTTCAACAATGACCGTGCGAACTTCGCGAACTTCGATTGCGGCGGCCTGACTCCGGGCGACTTCGCGCCGGCCGGCAGCAACGCAGTCGCCGGAACCGTGCCGAACTTCTTCATCACGCGGTGCGGCAAGCGGAAGTTCAAATACTTCACCTACCGTCTCGCGGCCGATTACCAGATCACGCCCGACAACATGGTTTATGTCAGCTACTCGACGGGCAAGCACTCGGGCGGCTTCGGCGCTGCATTCACTCCGACGACGGTGCCGCAGGGCACGTTCACAACGTTCGACACCGAGGGCGTGCGCGCCTTCGAAATCGGCACGAAGAACAGCTTTTTCGATCGGCGGCTGCAGGTCAACGCGGCGGTGTTCTACAACAAGTACACCGACAACCAGGTCCAGGGCACGCAGTTCGTCTCGACGGGGCCCAACCTGGGCGTGAACGTCGCGACGATTGCGAACGTTGGCGACACGATCGCCCCGGGCGCAGAGCTGAGCATCCTTGCCAAGCCCACGAGTCAGCTGAGCATACGTGCCGCGGTTAACTACCTGCATGCCCGGAATACGGTGGCGCCGCTCGGCATCTTCAACAGCGGCTTGTGCGTGATCTCGACCGGACCGACGAGCCCCTGCGGTGCTGCCGGCTCCCCTGAGCGGATCATGAGCCAAGCGGGCTTAGGCAGCGGCTTCTTCCCCAATCCGCGGACGAACCCCGAGCTGTTCGTGCCGCTCACGAACAGCGCGGGTGCCATTGTGGGCTACGACTCGCTGTTCTTCGGCAAGCGAACCCGGGTTCAGAACGCGCCCGATTGGTCCGCTACCTTCGGTGCGTCGTACGAAATCCCGATCGGCGAGATGGCGACGCTGACACCGGAGTTCGACGTGCTGTATAGCGGCGACTATCTGCTCAGCGCCTCGGCGCCGAACGTGATCCAGGAAGCGTATGCCAAGGTTGATATGCGGGTTACATTGCGGCACGACAATGGCTTATCCGTGCAGGCCTTTGTTCAGAACCTGACCAACAAGGCGACCCTGGGCCGCATCACGACCGGCACCCTCTCCGCTCAGGGTACCTACGCGGACCCGCGGACCTACGGCGTCCGGGTCGGCTACCGCTTCTAATCGAATGACTGCTCCCGGCCCTGCATAACGCTGTGGCCGGGAGCGGCTCGCCGGAGAATGTTCATGCTGACGCGGTCGGACGCGGGCGCTCGCACTTGGGATGCAGCCGCGCTGGAAGCGAGGGTCGTCCGTTATCGCGATCTCGTCCCGTGCCGAAATGCCTTCATCGACAGCCGTACTCCCGGGTCCGACGCGAAGGAGAACTTCACGATCATCGGGCCTGGCGTGGCCGAGAACCCGGAGCAACACGTCCATATTGCCGAGCCGCACGGGTTCAACATCGGTGGCGCCCGTCAGCCGCCTGGCTGCACCAACTCACAGCATAGCCACGAAACCGCAGAAGTATTCGTGGTCCACTCGGGACGCTGGCGGTTCATGTTCGGCGAGCATGGTGAAGACGCCCAGATCGAGGCTGATGTGGGTGACATCGTGTCCTTCCCCACGCATGCGTTTCGTGGGTTCGAGAATATCGGCGAGGAGACCGGTTTTCTCTGGTCCGTCTTGGGCGGTGATGATCCCGGACGCGTTCTCTGGGCGCCTCAAGTGTTCGAAATGGCAGCGCGGTACGGCCTCATCTTGCTGGAGACTGGGGCCCTTGTAGACACGACTCTGGGCCAAACCGTGCCGGCCGGCGCGAAACCGATGCCTGTCACCAGCAAGGAAGTCATCGCAGACCTGCGCAGGATAGGTCCGCATCACGAGCGCGAGATCATCGCGCGGGCACCGCAGCCGCGGACCCCGGATGAGGTCTTGGTGATCGGACAAGGCGGCCAGCTTCCTGCTGCGGAGGGGTTCACGGTTTCTAGGGTCACTCTCTCGAACTTGGAGGCGACCGCCGCTTCGACTAGCCTCCAGCCGGAGGTGGTGTTCGTGCAGCAAGGCGAGGCTCAGTTCTGCACTGGCGAGGAGCGTGTCACGCTGGGCGAAGGCGACACGATGACGGTGCCCTGCGGACTCGAGCGGTCCTATCGAGCGCTCGGACAAGGGGCCGAGTTGATCCTGGTGCGCGGCACCGGCTGAGCCTGCTTTTAGAGGCGCGGAGTCCAGTCGCGCGAGACCTGATCGTCGCAGACGATCCGCGGTGCCTCGTCGCCGCGCAGGCCGAGCACTGCATAGCTGAACGATGCAGAGCGGCGCACTCCGTTGCCGAGCGTGAACAGCGACAGGAGCGCGACGCTCCTCTCCCCGCCACCGAACGCGCGCACGACGAAGCCACGAACCCGCAGCGTCCCGTTCTTCCGCATCTGATCGACCAACACTCGGGCCGCCGTTAGCAGCCGTTCGGCAATTGCTGGATCAAGGGACGGATGGTCTTCGGGACGGAAGCAGATATCTCCGCGCTCCTGGCGCAGGTCCGCGTCGAACGCTACGTCGATCGCCTGCTCCGGCGCCTGTGCGATCCCGCTCCCCACGCGCCACAAGCGTCCGATCCGGCCCTGGTAGAGGTCGGCCACCATAGCGCGGTCTTCCCCGATCAGCGCCGCACCTTGCGGAGTCTCGACGGCGAAAACCTCTCCCTGAAGATCGAACGGGCGTGCCGCGAAGGCGGCAAGGATCGACTCCTCGCTCAGGATCTCGCTGCCGCCCCAAGCACAGCGTGTGTTGCCGAGCAGGCCATCTTCAGAAGGACGGATGCCGGCCGCGACCTCACGGAGGTGATCGAGCCCGCTCACGCTCCCAAGCCCCCTGCGATCTGCCTCAGCACTGCCACTTCGTCGAACACCGTCGCATCCTCGATCACCAGGCCGCCGCGCAGCCGATAGTGGGACACAGCGAGCAACCACAGCTCCCGGCCGCTTGGTGCGCCCCAAACCCCTGCGCCCCTGTGGGTGCCGGCCACCGACCAGCGCAGCGCGACCGCTATGTCGCCGTGAGGCAGTGGGCGCGCTGCGACATGCTCGCAGCGGAAGGTCCGGTCATGCAGCGCATTGCCAAGCTGCATCAGGCAGCCGATCCAGAACCCGCGGCCGAAGCCGTGCCGGCGCGAGGGCCAACGTACCTCGGCGCAAGGGGAAAGCAGCGCTGACGCATCGCCGTACAGATCGTCCTGAAACGCGGTTCGCAGCATCGCCGCAAGCGGCGCAGCCGGGTGGCCGTCTTCGATCTCCACATCGCCGTCGCTACGGGTGGCAGCGATCGCCTCGGCCCGCCAGCTGTGCCTCGCTTGATCGCCCTCCCGGTCGGCCGCGGCGGCGGCGGCAGCGACCGTCCTCGGGTCCGCCCCGACCTGCCAGAGCGCCGTCGCGTTATCGCGGACCAGCCACTCCTCGACAATGCGGTTGGCGATGACCTTGCAGTCGGCGATCGTTGTCACGCCGGTGCCGCGCATCGTGGCCGGGCCGATGAGCGGCTCGTCGCCGGAATGCGTCGCGCGGCTCGAAATGCGATGCGAACTGTACAGTTCGCCCGGCGCATCCTCGCTCCAGATCACATCTTCGGCCAGCACCACTCGGTCGGCATAGCTGGCGAGCGCACCAACCGTGTTTTGGGTGACGACCTCCATGCCGACCGACGGACCGGCGAGCGTGTGCATGACGCAGTCGTCGCTGTAATGCGTGCGGCACAAGCCGACGTTCTTTTCCTCCCAGATGCGATGGGTGCAGCGGACGATATAGTCGACGATGTCGCGATAGACCGGCTCGAACCCGTCGAGCGGCTGACGCCGCGGCCCTTCGGCGAGTTGCTCGCGCATCGGCCGGCCGACGGGCGACAGAACTCCGGGATATTGGTCCCAGCGCATCAGCGGTAGGTCTGCGCCAGCACGCCGATTTCGTCGAACAGCATCCATTCCTCCACGATCTTGCCGCCCGACAGGCGCAGATGGCTCATCCCCATCATGAATACCGACTTGCTTGGCGGGCATTCGCCGAGCACGCCGCCCGGCGCGCTCCGCCCTTCGAGCATCCAGCGCACCGCGACGATCACCCCGTCTGCCTCCTCGCTCCAGCAGACATGCTCGACGCGCATGACTCCGTCCGGGATCGCGGCAAGCACATGGAGAACAAGCGATTGGTAATTGCGCAGCCCCTGCGCCGTGCGTCCGCCGCCGGCATGGGCGATCACATCCTCGGCATAGGCGCGAGAGAGCCAGTCGAGACGCCGCAGATTCCAGACGTCGTGGAAGAGGGCCTGCGCCCAACCCTCGACCGTTGTCTCATCGACCTGAAGCCGGGCGCGCGGCGCCTGCCCGTCGAGCCGGGTCGGCGGAGACACGACGAAAGTTTCCGCGGCACCCGTTTCCGCAGCTGCGCGGGCAACCACATGGGGATCGTAGCCGAGCTGGCGTACGGCGGCACCATTGTCGCGCACGAGCCATTCGGTGTGGATGCGATTCTCCCGGCTGATGCAATCGGCAACGAAGCGGATCGAGGTGCGACGCCCGGTTCCCGGACCCCACGCGGTGCGTCCGACGTTCGTCGAGCGGCTATGGCCGAGATGAGAGGTGTAGAAACCCCGCTCCTCGTCACCGCTCCAGGCCACCGCCAGATGATGGATTTCGCCATCGGGATAGGAGTTCAGCGTCGATACGGTCGAAGCGATCACCTCCTCGACCGAACGCACCATCCCGTACGAGGAGTAGACGGTGCAGCTGGTATCGTAGGTGTCGTAAATGTAGCCAACCGCACGATCGAGCCAGATCTCGTCCGTTATCCGAACGATATAATCGACGATGTCCGAAAAGCGGTCCTCGAACCCACAGAGCGGCTGGGTGCGCTCGCCCGCCCTCGGCTGACGGAGCGTGCGCGCATCCTGTTGACGGAGCAAAGTAACCTGGGGCCGGTTAGGCAGGCGGAACGGCAGGGTGTCGGTCAATGGACGCTCCCTTCGATCGGCGAAAAGCAGACGGTCTGGCCAGGGGTTACGCCCAGCAACCGTGCGCAATCCTCGTCCAGTCTGACGCCGTCCTGGTCTAGGCCAATACTGCCGCGCACGAGACGAAACTCGCCGCCAAGGCCTGTCGCGACAAGCGCCGGCACGCCACCCACCTGTTCACCGACGACTGTCGCCGTCTTGGAGGCCGAGATCGTGCGAACCGAGTCGATCTCCGCCAACAGTGTCGGGCCGCCATCGAATATGTCGACATAGCCTTCGTCGCGAAAACCTTCGGCGAGAAGCATGGCGTGTGCAGGGCGGCCGTCGTCATGCGGACGGCCTAGCGCCGCTTGCGCCGCCTGCGGAAGCATCGAGATATAGATCGGATAGCGCGCCCCGAGGTCTGCGATGAACTGATTACCGTAAATGGCGCCAGTGCGATCCGCCTCGTCGAACTCCATGTCGTAGAAGTGGCGCCCGATAGCATCCCAAACCGGCGACCGTCCTTCGGCATCCTGATAGCCGCGGAGCTCCGCGATGACGCACCTGCCGAACCAGCTGCGATGGGATGCCATGAACATGTAGCGCGACCGTGCCATGACCTGACCCAGCGCCATGCCGCGCATCGTCGGGTCGACGAACAGGCCCCCAACCTCCGTTTCCCCGTCGAAGTCGTTCACGAGGTTGAGCAATCTCTGAGCCTTGGACCGCGCCAGAGCCCGCGAACGTGCGGCCTGCCGTGTGATCCTGTAGCTATAGAACGGCCATTCCACGCCGATCCGAGCGAAAATCATCCCGGTCGCAACGACGCGGTCGCCCACCTCCGTGACCAGCATCACGGCAGCGCCGTTCGCGCGCGCCTGGTCGTCCTCAAGCGCACGCACCGCTGCGGATATCCGTTGCTCGATCGCGTCACGATCCGGTGGCAGGCTGGTCAGGCCATTGCCGCCACGGCGGGCGAGTTCCAATACGGCCTCGAGATCGGCCGTGCGAACCGGCCGAACAATGGCGTGCTCCCCTCGCATAACATAATTCTATAATGTATTTGCATGCGCAGTCAACGCGACCGAAAAGATTGATCAGGTCAGCACTTGCTTGACGGCCTTCGCTCCGCCTTCGGCCGAGCCCAGCCAATCCGCGCTTGATCCAAAGGCGATGCTGCCCACCGGATGGTCGTAGACGTTGGCGGGTGCAATCTGTCCTGCCGGTGCGAAGTAGAAGCCCGGCGGAGGGGCTACGAAGGCATGGCCCCAGCGATTGAGCACGATCCCGGCGATGTCGCGCCGCGCGTCAAAACCGCCAGGACCGAACATCTGCTGCAACTGCTGGACGATGCGGCGCTCATAGGTGACATACGGAGTCGAGTAGAGTTCGGTCCGCGCGTCGGGCCCCTGTGCTTCGAGCGGCAGGTCGGGCCTCGGGAACGGCGCATACAGGGTCATGACGATCGGCTTGTCGGGATGAAAGGGCGGCGACCGTCCGTCAGCTCCCAGCATCGGCCTTCTGATGTTGGCATAGAAGCCAGTCCCGTCGAACCAGCGAGCCGCCGAGAACCCGAGCTTATCAAGAAACCGCCAGTTCCGCAGGGCGATGTTGACCATCAGCATCGGAGAATAAAGGTATCGGTCGAAAGCGGCGCGGTGGGCGTCCGGCAAGTCCTGCACGATATGCTTTGCGACCCAGGCGCCGATCCCCAAGACAGCTGCCTTCGCACGGGCGCGATGGAGTTGCCCGCCCTTCTCATACACGATGTCGACGCCTCCGCCGCGGTTCGCGACCTTCACCACGGTCGCACGAGATCGGATGCGGCACGTGCTGCCCGCCCGATCAAGGGCTGACGGGATCAGTTTTCCTAGGTTGCCGCTCTCTGCCACGTCCGCTCGGATCGCCTCGGGGATGGCCGCCTTGACCAGAGCGCGAGCCAGCACCGCATTGCCTTCCGGGTAGCTCACGAAGCGTTCGGCCAACTCCGCTTCGGTTGTGCCGTCGGCGTATCGCTCCAGGCCAGGAAAGGAGCGGGCTCCGTATGCCGAAACATGCGGTCCCGTGATGCACATCCCCTGCGTGATGTACTTCAGGGCCTCCGGCGTAGCCTTCAGCTCGCGCGTGGCAAAGTCGGCGAAGGTCATGCTGTCGAGCCGCGCCGCCTCACCATCGGAGACTGGGCCCTTGCGCCGCCGTTCCCGCATCGCGAGCAGCGCTTCTTTCATGGCAGCGGGGAAGGGGGCGCGGCGGAGATCGTCCTGCCACATGTCTTTGACCCAACCCGCATCACCGAAGAAATAGCCGGTCGTGGCACTCTGCTCGCCGAAGTAGAGGGGGCCCGATGAAGAGGCAGCAAACTTGAAGCTGCTCTTGCCGTCTTCTCGCGGGGCAAACCGTGGGGCATCCGGGAGCCCCAGCTCAGCCCAGAGTGCGCCCCCGCGATCCTCGCGGTTTTTTGGCAGGACGAAGTTGAGCGAAGCTTGCGCGCCGGCAATGCGGTGCCCGTCGACTTCGAACTCATTGGCTTTGGCATAGCCGCCGAACACTTCCTGATTGTCCAGAAGCAGGCACGTTCCGCGCGGATGCTTCTTTCGGAAGGCGTGGAGCGCGCCCAGGCCGGAGAAGCCGCCGCCGACGATGATCAGGTCATAATGCTCGCCTGTGTCTCGAATCTTGGCAGCATCGGCGAACGCTCCGTCGCGGATGCGATGCCCCGCTTCCATGGTCTGCCACGTCGTGCCATTCGACCCGCGATAGTCGCCGATACCGCTGGGGCCGTTCCATTCGGCGCCTGGACCTGCCGCGGCTGTCTCACCCCCGGAACTGGCGCCGCCGCACCCGTGAAGCAACGCCGCTCCCGCACCCAGAAGTGACGCGTTCAGGATGTCTCGGCGTGTTATGCCGGGATCGAGCTCCACAGCCGTTTGATCATCCCGGTTCACTGGCGACCGGAGGCAGGCGCCTGCAGCCTGGTTGCGAAACAGTAGAACAGGCCGTCGCCTCCAGTGGCTTTCAGCTGAGGGAGACCACATCCGGTGGTCTGATGAGCCGAGTTCCAGGAGATGCTGAGGCCGATCGTGTCCCGATCGGAGTGACCGATCTGGGCGCTGCCCTCAGGCCCGGAAAAGGTCCAATTGCGGCACGTGCGGTCGTATCGATTGTCATAGGCCCGTCCATCGAGCCGGGAACCGGTCAGAATGTCGTGACGCAGAACCGGATCACCCTTTCCGCCGATGCGCTCCCCGCGCTCAGTGAGCGCCGAGCCTTGACTGACGAGATTGCCAGCCCGCGCGTGCTCGAGCGTGTCACCATGCAGGTGGGCGAGATCGGTGGCGATGCGGACCCTCTCGACGTTGAACCAGGGGCCTTTGCCGATCCGGTCGCGGGCATGGATGGCGCGATCTTTCCCGATTGCCTGCGTACTCAGGTAGGCGCGCCACGGACCGGCGGAGAGGCCGGCTTCGCGTGCCAGCCGGGCGCAATGGGCATCGGCACCGGCGAGTCCGCCGAGATCACCTCCCTGGAGGCCCCGGCTTGTCACGAAAAAGCTCGGCTCGCCCTTGGGCACTTTCTCGAAGGGAGGAATGCGGCTCGGCTGTTGTGGCGCCGCAGGCGCAGCCGCGACGACCAGCGGAAGCGCTGCCGCAGCGCGGAGCAGGAGCCGGGTGAAACTCGTTGGGCGGAGAAAGGGCAGGTTGATCAGCATGTCCTTCTGCCGTTCGACAAAGCGACTTGTCCGGCGAGAAGTAGAAGCTATGCATTCAAAGTCAAATATTTGCTGGACGGATGTTTATCGCCGAGGCGCCGATCTTTGTTGACGATGCGACCGCGGGTGAGCTGTTGCCCCCGTCAGACGTGCTTTCGATAATCAAGCACGCCTTCCTCGATCCCGTCGCCGCTCCACAGCGTATTGCCGCCGAATGCCAGCAAGGCGGCACCACGATCCGCACTTTGCTCGTCATGCCGGCTCTCAGGTCGGGAGGCCTCGCGGTCGTTAAAGTCGTGACTGCTCTAAGGGGGGAGACATCCGGTCTGAGCAGCCACCTGATGGCCTTTGACCAAAGCGGCGGCCTGACTGCGGTGATGGAGGCGCATCAAATCACCGCGCGCCGCACCGCAGCTGCCTCGGTGCTCGCCGCACAAGCTCTGGGCGCAGGCGGTGCTCGGCGGCTCGCGGTGCTCGGCGCCGGTCGCCAGGCGCGTGCCCAGATCGAAGCGTTCTCGAGCGCGATGGCGTTGGAAAGCATCACGATTTGGGCACGGCGCGGAGGGGCTGCCGAAAACCTCGCCGCGATGTGCGTCGACAAGGCAGGGATGGTCCGGGTCGCTTCGACACCGGCGGAAGCAGTGCGGCAGGCTGAGATCGTCAGCTGCGTGACGGCGTCGGAGACGCCGCTCGTGATGGGCGCCGATCTGTCGCCGGGAACTCACATGGACTTGGTCGGGGGCTTCCGCCCCACCATGCGCGAGGCCGACGATGCCCTCATGCGGCGAAGCACCATCGTGGCTGATACACCAGCCGCCCTGACTGAGGCGGGCGATCTCGTCCAGCCGCTGGCCTCCGGGGTGATCAGTCGAGACGATATCGTTCTGCTGACGGATGTTCTCGCGGGCCATCCGTTCAAGCGGCGGGGCGATGTCACCGTGTTCAAATCGGTTGGGCACGCCGCCGAGGACCTCGTGGTGGCCGAGCTGATGCTACGCCGGCTCGTTCTTGTTCGGCACCAGGAGAAGGGCGGCTCATGACGCTCTCCGCTCGCTGATAAGGAGCCTTCCTCGATGACTGAAGCCGCGGTCCGCACACGCGCCGAGGACATTCCGCTCAGCCGCCGGACCATCGCATTTATCCTGCTGATGGTCTTCGAGTTCTTCTACGGCTGGTCCTGGAACACGGTGGACGTGCTGCGGCCGCAGATCAGGGAGGAGCTGGGGCTTTCCCTGACCCAGGCTGGCTCCGCTTACACGGCGCAGAGCCTTGGCGCATTGATCGGGGCGGTGGCGTTCGGCGCGCTTGCCGACTCGGTGGGGCGCCGGCCGATCCTTTTCGTCATCGTGCTCGGAACAGCCGCGGCCGCCGCTGCCGGGGCGTATGTGGACTCATATGCCATGCTGCTCGCGCAGAGATTCACCTTGGGGTTGTTCTTGGGCGCCAACTTCCCGGTGCTGATCGCCACCTATATGGGCCTGTTCCCGAGTGGCATGCGCGGCAAGCTCGCGAGCATCGGGCAGGGCACCTATAACGTTTCCGTCATCGCCCTCGGGATGGCCTATGGCTCGTTCGCGGAACGTAGCGATTGGCACATCTTGCTGCTGATCGGATCGATGCCGGCGCTGATCCTTTCGCCGCTCATCTTGCTGCTGATCCCGGACGATCGGAAAATGACCGCTTGGGGCGCGGATCCTGATGAACCGAAAAGCGAGCAAATGCCGCTGCTCGAGCTATTCTCGCCGCAACTGCGGCGGCAGACCTGGTTGCTGTTCTTTCTCGTGGCGCTGAACTTCTTTGCCTATCAAGCCTTTGCGGGCTGGACGACGACGTACCTCAAAGACGAGCGCGGCCTTTCGCCAGAGTCGATCGGCTGGATCATCTCGACGCAATTCACCGGCGCCTTGATCGGCGGTTTTTTCTGGGGCTGGTTCAGCGACCGCTATGGCCGCCGGCCCACTGGCATCGGCTTCGCGCTGGGCGGCTTGGCGGTGCTGGCCTATGTAACGATAGCTCAATCGCCCGCCGCATTCGCCGCCGCTGGCTTCTGCTGGGGCTTCGCCATCACAGCATCAGTCGCCTGGGCCCCGTGGATGTCGGAGCTTTACCCGGCGCGGGTCCGCTCATCGGCCATGTCGATCTTCAACTGGGGCCGGATAATCTCCATGACGGCGCCGCTCATCACCGGCCAGATCGCCGCGAGCTTCGGGCTCAAGGCCGCGATGTTGCTCGCGGTGGCCGGCTTCGGACTTGGCGCAGTGGTCTGGTTCATGCTCCCGGAAACCGTCTCACGCCGTCGCTAAACAACACGAAACCTGGCTGCGCAGTCACGAGTACCACCGGTCACTGCTCCAAACTTCGCTTTCTGGCAAATATGTTCCTTGCTGCCGGGATGATTATCGAGCAGCATCCGCAGTCAAGGAGAGAGCCTTGGCTAGCCTGAACCACTATCAAGCCGGTGACGGCGTCGCCCCTCCGCTCAGGATCAAGGACAAAGTCGCATATGGCCTCGGCAGCACAGCCGAGGCGCTGGTATTTACCGCGACCTCGAGCTTCACGCTGCTGTTCTACAATCAGGTGCGCGGCCTCGACGCGGGCCTGGTCGGAACGGCGCTGGCGATCGGGCTGCTCGTCAACGCCTTCGTCGACCCGATGGTGGGCTCCTGGTCCGACCGGACCCGCAGCAGGTGGGGCAGACGCCATCCCTTCATGTTCGGTGCGATCCTGCCGGCCGCACTGCTGTTCTTCGCGCTCTATAACCCGCCTGACCTGTCGCCTACGTGGCAGCTTATTTGGCTCGGGGTCATGAACACGCTGCTGCTGCAGGTGATGACGGTCTACCACACGCCGCACTTGGCCCTGGGGGGCGAGATGTCCTCCGACTATCTGGGTCGAACCAGCGTGATGGCCTACAACACGTTCTGCCTGTGGCTAGGCGACACGATTGGCTGGCTGCTCGCCTTCCGGGTGATTTTCGCGGCGAGTGACGCGTTTCCCAACGGCGCGCTCGATCCCTCCCGCTACCCGATGTTCGCGATCACTGTGGCGGTGCTGATCGTGCTCATCCTCGGCTATTCGAGCTGGTCGACGATGAACCGCATTCCGTATTTGCCGCAACCGAGCAAGGACCAGAAGAGTTTCGGGCCGCGCGAACTGCTCAGGGATGTCAAACAGGCGCTCACGAATCGCAACTATGTGGTGCTGCTCATCGGCCTGTTCTTCCTGTCGATGATGACTGGGGTGCGGATCGGTCTCTGGCTCTACACCGCCACCTATTTCTGGGAACTGGACAACAACCAGATCAGCTTCTTCGTGATCGGCAGCTTCAGCGGCTATCTCTTCGCTGCGTTCGTCGTGAAGCGATTGCACGCGAAGCTGGACAAGCGCTGGACCGGCGCTCTGGCGCTGGCGCTGTACAGCATCGGACCTGCGATTCCGCTCGCCTTGGGCTATTTTGGCGTGTTGAGTGCCGAGACGAACGGCATCCTCTGGATCCTGATTGCGTTCTCGATCTTGCAGCACGCGCCGTACAGCCTGATGACCACGACGGTCACCTCTGCGCTGGCCGACATCGCCGACGAGAACGAGCTGAAATACGGGGTGCGTCAGGAAGGCGTCCTCTATGCCACGCGCACCTTCTTCCAGCGTGTCGATCAAGCGCTCGGCACGGCGCTCGCCGGCTGGGTGCTGAGCACGATTGCGTTCCCGACCAACGCCAAGCCGGGTGAAGTCTCGAACGAAATCCTGATGGCGCTCGCGGCGGCTTTTGCGTTGTCGGCCATTCCGGGCCTGATCGCGGGAGTCTTCTACGCCATGCTCCGCGTGACCCGCGAAAGCTATGACGGAACCCGTGCCGCACTGGACGAGCGGGCTGCGGCGTTGAAGGCGGCAACTTAGCCTCTCTTAAACAATCGCCGCAGGACATTGGCGGCCGATCAGCCGCCGCCGGCCTGGACCGCCTCCATGCGCTTGAGCACGTCGAGGCCCTGCATGTTGAGGAAGTGCAGGATGTCGATGAAGATCCAGTTCTCGGCGAGCTTGCCGTCTTCGACGCGGTACATGTCGATCACCCGCATGTCCGCGGTGCCTGGGCCGGCTGTCATCCCCAGATAGCCGCCCGCGTTGCGGAGGGTGAGGTTCGCCCATCCGAAGAAGCCCCCAAAGTCGTGCTCGGCAATTTTGGCGATGTGTCCATTGAACTTGTAGTCGACCAGCGCATCGCGGAACGGGAAGCTGTGCTGCCGCAGATAACGTTCGATCGTGTACGTCGCGCCGATCCCGGCGGGACCCCACCAGATCATATCGTCCTGCCAGTCCATCTTAAGGCGCATCACGGGATCCTCCTCCCGGGTGCGCTCCTTCATGCCGTTTAGCATGCCGTTGATCACCGCCAGCGTGGCTTCCCCACGCGCCGAATCCTGCGCGTCGTAGCAAAGCCCGTCATGAGTGCGCGGGCCGGGCTGTACCAGCATTGCTCCGGTCTGCGGGGGAAACGGATTTTGGCCCGCCTGCATCATCAGATGAGGGATGTCGCAGAACATCGCCGTCTCGACGATCTTGCCCCCCTCGACGCGATTGAACTCGCAGTAGCGCAGCATCGCGATGCGTTGCGTCGGACGGATGCCGAGCCAGGGCTGATCGAACAGGCCCATCAGATGGCCCATCTCCACGACCCACCTGCTTTCGAAGCCGTCAATGGCATTCAAACCTGCGATGAAAATGTCGGGGCGGCGTTGCATGCGGGAGATGGCATGGCGCAACGGACGCCAGAATATGTCTGCCACCGCGCCGGGACCGACCTGTTCGTTGAACGGGTGCATGCCGCGCCACTGCCAATCGGCAGCGACATGCCGCGCGAGCACGTCGGCGACTTCGCTTTCGCTCGCCTGATCCAGGTCTCGATGGAACGCTCGGACGAGCGCCTTTTCCTGCTGAAAATCGGTCATCATCACCCCTTATGCAATCCGGCCAACGTATATGCATGCGCAGTCAACAATTCACGTTATTTATGCGAGCGGCTGGGTACAAGAGGGCGTCGCTGGAGCGACTGGCGTCGGAGCCTGATGCTCGTGATCAGGCGCGCGCGAGGGATGGGGACAAAAGGCGCGTGCGACTAAAGGATTTTCTTGTTCTGATGTTCGTCTGCCTGATCTGGGCCGCGAGCAACGTGCTCGGAAAACTGGTGGTCGGCGACTGGGCCATTCCTCCGCTCTATTTCGTCGCGTTGCGGTTCCTGATTGTGGCTGCCGTTACCCTCCCGTGGCTGCTCCCCATCCCACAACCTCTTTGGCGCATCATTTTGATCGGCCTCTTCATGGGCGGCGCCAACTTTGCGCTGCTGTTCATGGGGTTACAGACGGCCGCCCCGTCGGCAGCCGGAGTCGTGCTTCAGCTCGGCTTACCTCTCACCACGCTCCTGTCCGTTCTCGTTCTAGGTGAGCGGATCGGCAGCCGGCGCGCCCTTGGCATCGCGCTCACCTTCATCGGCGTCATGGTGGTCATCTGGGACCCTGAGAGCTTGTCGTTCTCCGCCGGCTTATGGCTTGTTGCAGCCTCGGCGGCTGCGGGTTCGGTCGGCACGATCATGATGAAGCAGATGGATGTCATCGAGCCGCTACGCTTCCAGGCGTGGGCGGGCGTGACATCGGTGGCACCGCTCGCCTTGGCTTCAGCGCTGCTGGAGACTGGGCAGATCCATCTGAGCCTGGAGGCTGGCTGGAAGCTGGTCGCGGCCCTGCTGTTCTCGGCTTTGGTGGTGTCTGTGGTGGCGCACACCATCTTCTACGGCTTGATCCAGCGATACGAGGCGAACCTGCTGGCTCCACTGACGCTGATGACTCCGCTTGCGACGATCGGCCTTGGAACGTGGCTGACCGGCGATAGCTTCGATACACGGATGATCCTCGGGTCGGCCCTAGCGCTTACGGGAGCCCTTATCGTCGCACTACGGCGAAGGCGCATCTCGTCTGAACAGTCGTAGGGCTCGTAACTGCCGAGTTCAGGCGACCTAAACATCGTAGGCAAACCATACCCCTTCCGAGTGATCATAGAGTTGCACAAGCCGCTCGATGACGTTTGCTGAAGTGCGTGGACGAGCTCCGATCGGGCATGTCAGAGCAAATGCACCGGCTGTTGAGCGGGAGGGCAGGGGGGGCGCATGCCCCGCCGTAAGCTGCCTTTGAGCCCGTTTCGCTACTATCGGATCGGCCGGGCCGTGTTTGCGCTGCGGCTTTGGAGCGACCGGGATGATTGATGTTCCGGCGACGAAGTGGCCGCGTCAGCCTCCGGGAGCCTGCGGCGGTGCGACGAGCATCTACGGAGCGGTGGAGTTGGCTCCGGCGCGGGCCCTGGTGGCCTCGCTGGCGATCGACATCCTGCTCGGTCGGGCCGCGGCTCCCGTGTGTCGTGCATGGTTGGCGCCGGCGTCCACGCTGGAGCATGGCGGAGGCTATTGGCACCCGGCATGGATCGAGGCTTACGGGGATCAGTCTTAAGGGGCCATCTCACCGCAACGCCTTGGCTGGAAGGGCCAAATTGTCCATGCGTCTACCGACCGCCGATCTGCTTTACACCATCTCGGGAGGGTGCCCTCGTCTCCTAGTTCGGCAGGCGGTTCTCGCCCATGTCGGGCGCTACCGAATGGCAGCTTTGGAGATCGCCTCTCGACCCTTCGGCTGTCCCGAAACTGAGGCGAAGCTGACGTTCGGCTGGGATCCCCCAATGGCGACAATGGGCGCTTAACTGCCGAGATCAGGCAAGGGTCTGAGTTGCGCCCATAGCTGCCCTTTCGTCCTGCATCCGCGAACGTCAGCTGACAATCGAGGTGGCAGGCCCCCAACTGCCAATCGCTTAATCAGTAGCTTAAGCGTAGGTAGGTGGGATGCGAGCGCCTCGCCGAACTGCGCTACCAACCAGGGCGAACCCAGCAATCATCATGGCCCACGTGGCAGGTTCTGGGACCGGCGTGGAGCCTGAGCCCACCGGTAGTTGCGAAAGGCCGCGGCTCACACTGTCCACCATAGAGCGATAGGCTTGATCGCGACCTCTTGCTTCAAACGAAGCGGTGATGAAGTCCAGATCGAGTTTGTTCAGCTTTGATGGGAGAACTCCCTGCTGAACGTTTCCGTCATTGTCGCCGATTGCGAAGTAAGCGCCAGTCAAGAAGTGATTAAAGCCAAACTGCTCCTTCTTCTCCACGGCCAGGATGAGGTAAGTGTAGGAGCCAGCCTGTTGGAAGTAGAGGCTAGGGGACCAACCCGCAAATTCTGTGATCCCACCAGCGTTTCCGCTGATCAGGCTGACGGCGTATCGACCATCGCTCCCCAGAGGCGCTCCCGTGTCGTACTGGAAGGTGAAGTCGTACGATGCTCCGGCTTGTCCAGCTTGCGCAGGATACATCGCAGCGATGAACGCCTTTTGGTGGTTGAGCAGATTGAAGTCCGAACCGCTCCCAAAGAATGAGTTAGTCCCCGGTATGCTGCCTTGGAAGCGTACTTTGACGACCTCAGCGCTCGCTGGCACCGCCACCGCTAGACCGACTACACCAAGCAGAACTTTTCGCATCTTGCCCCCCGATTACTGCGCAGGCTTCAACCAATATGATCGTGATGAATCCTTTGATAGGACAATTCCGATGCCACCATCTCGGCGTCCTGTTTTGGCACTGAGCCCATCCCACTCATATTCCGATGGTGAGAAGCAGGACGGCCAATCCGAGGAAGGCGCGCACGTCCGGACTCGCATCAAGGCTGCGCCGTGCGCTTGTACACCATCTTCAAAGGTTATTGGCCGCGCCCAGAGGCGCAGGTCGGATCAGACAGCAACTGAGTAGCGGCTGCACGTCCCGATATCGGACAGTCGAGACAGCCGCCTTGCACGTTTGCAAATCGTCATTGTAACAGTGGCTTGGGGGGGCGCTCAGGAAGGGGTTCTGATGCGTCCTATTGGGGTATTCGCTTTTGCGGCAATGATGCTTGCGAGCACCTCGGCTTCTGCCGCACTGCTCATCGATACTGGTGTGGGTTCGTTTATGCCAAACGGCCCCTTGGGAGCGATCAAAGGCCAACAGCAGATTGGGTTTGTGGTCGGTCCGCAGCTCCGTACTCACGCGCAGTTTACGCTTCCGAGCCTGCCGGGCATTTCGCACTACAACATCAACGGCCTGCAGTTCTACGGAACGGTTCAGGTGGCGGGAACGATGAACTTCTCGCTCGCCACTGATGACGTTGGCGGCAATCAGCCTGGCATCTTCATCGCCAATCAGCTCCGCTACGTCGAAGCGCAAGGCCCTGGCTGGCTTGGTGTTGGTGGGGAAATTGCGAGCCTGCTGCCCGGCACGTATTGGGTCGGCTTCGGCTCTGACGGCGGACCGCTAGTGGCCCGTCACTTCGGCAATGCTCCCTCGCCGCTTGGACAAGAGAGCTACTATCTGCCGGCGCCATTCCCGCTCAGCTCGTATGTCGACAATGATGGAGCAAACCTAAGCTGGCGAGTCTTCGGTGACGCCATCCCGGTTGAGGCGCCCGTTCCGGAGCCTGCAAGCTGGGCTTTGATGATTGCAGGGTTTGCCACAGCCGGCATCGGCATGCGCCGCCGTGCTCGCGTTTCCATTGCCTGAACCGATCTTGAGAGGATTTTCCATGCGCAAAGTTCTATTTGCGGCCGCTGTCGCCACACTTCTGTCGAGCGCTCCTGCAAGCGCCGTAGGCCTTCCAACCGGAAACTTCTTCACCGATGTTCGGTTCGGCTCTAAAACAGACGACTTCCTCGACGGTGTTGCGCTTAACGCGAACGACGTCAAAGGACCGGCTTTCACCGTCACGGCCGGCAACACCCTGCTCTTTGGTGCAAGCGTGTTCGGACCGGTTCAGGACACGCTTACCAGCACGTTTGCAGGCGTTCCTGGGCTTTCGCTCGAAGATCTTCCAGGTGCGACAAGTATCTGCTCGTACTTTCAGGCGCCCGGTGGCGTAAACTGCACCCAGCGGGTCCGCTTCGATCAGGTCGGTTCATACAGCGGCACGATAGCTGTGAACCTTCTTCTATCTGCGCCTGATTACCGGCCGGTATCAACCGGCGCTTTCGCAGGCGATGGAGCGACCTTCGCGTTCCGAGTTAGTGTCGTCGCTGCTCCAGTTCCCGAACCGTCTAACTGGGCTCTGATGATCGGCGGCTTCGGTGTGGTTGGCGCTGCCGCCCGCCGGCGCTCCCGCACCACAGTTACCTACGCCTGAGGTCCGCAAGAGCTAAGGCGTATGAGAGTGCCGCCAGGGGAAACTCTGGCGGCATTTTCATGTCCGCTAACGACCCTTAGCGGACCTTCGAGTCCTGGTGCGCGAACGTCAGCTTCGGATGGAAAGCGGACGAGCTTCGTGTAACCGGGGAATGATGTTAATTCTTGCCGCCGCATTGGCGGCTGCCTCGCCAATCGCCGACCAGGAGGCCGTGCGAAGCGCCATCGTAGCAGGTGCCGAAGCTTGCGGCGCGGGAAACCCGGCAGGCTCGATAGCCTCCGTCGATCGTGGTCTCGTCCTGAGCTATCCGGATGCTCGCGATCGGACCTTTGATGGCCTGGCCGCAGGATACGCGCGTCTGTGCAGAGGCGAGGGCGAGAACACCGTTGTCTCAACCACGCCTGAGTTCGAAGAAGTGGCGGTGACAGGTGACGTGGCAATCGCTCGACTTATCTGGACCACGCGGCTCCGCGGCATGCCAGAGGGCGCCTATCGAAAGATGCGCGACTTTCAAGTGTGGCGCCGCACGCCGGAAGGCTGGCGCTTTTGGCGTGGCGTCCACTGGCCCTACTCGGATGAACGCCCGCGCTGAGCGCCACCTTTTCCACAGGAACGCGGTCGCTGGATAACGCTCTGCGTCCACAAGCGACAACGCACAAAGCTGTCCACAAGTTCCTTTTCGCGAGCAGAGATGGAAGGCTGATCGAGCCACGCTCTGACAGCAGGCTGTGATCGGGAGCTCTACCAGCGTCGTTTGCCATAGGCGCAGAAGGAAGCACTCTCGCGCGAGGTTGCTGCGGTAACCTATCGACGGCTGTTCCGGTCGTAAGCCACAATTGCTCCAAACAAGACAGCCGAGAGCAGGACATGGGCGAGAACCTCAGCCACGCTCTCGTCTTTCAAGGGTGTCGAACGACCTGAGCAACATCAACTTCAGAAACGTGGTGAGATCGTTAGCACGGCTAAAATAGCGCCAAGCGTGAGCAGAAGCGGATACTCTGTACCCCTTTTGATCTCACTTACTTTACTAAAGAAGCCCATCGTTCCATTCTCTCTCCTGAACAGCGATCTCTGCCAGACGCCTCTCTCCGTCCAACTAGGAACGTCGATCACATAGATCGGACATGGCCTAAAAGCCGCTTGGTGATCAGCGCACGACCGGACCCAGTCGAATCGGAGCTTCGCGCGAGAGCCAACTATCACGGTCCGACAATCCAAGTCGCCTCACACCGTCGGGCGTCAGCCGATTGGAACAACGAAAGGTTGCCCGGGTTAGGAGCCGATGAGTAGGATCGACGATGCGCCCGAGTGATCAGTTCCTCTTGGTGACGGTTCGAATGCTCCAGGCCATTCGTAGGCAGGGGAAGCTCGACCACTCATTAGTCCAGCTTCTGGACGAGGGTACTGTCACCTTCCGCTTCTCAGGCGAGCAAGAATCTGAGTACCGATCCGAGTTGGCAAAGTCCCTAGTTGAACATCGAACCCTTGCGGAACGGATGGAGCGGGAGTTGCCAAGCGAGAAGCTTTGCGAGCTCCTGCAGATGGTCGAGCCGAACAGCAGGGACGCGCATGCTATCCGATCTGAGCTCGCCTACCGAGAGTCACGCGCGTGAACCCGCGGTCTGGTCTCGTTGGGGATGTTTTAAGCTGCCTTGGCTAGTAGCTTCGTCAAAGGCGCCCAGGCTCGAGCAGAATCAGTCTCCGCCTACGCTCCTTGGTCATGCAGCAATTTTAGGCGGCAATGTTGTTCTCTATCTCGACAGAACCTTCGAAGAAGCTGGTCCGGATTGAAGTCGCGGGCATGCTGACGGTGGCTGACATAGCTGAGCTCTACCGGCAGGAGCAGGCCGCCATTCGCGAGATGGGTTGCGAACTTGGAGCTCAGGTAGCGCTGGTCGATGTGAGAGAATGCCCACTGCAGCTGCAAGAGATCGTAGCTGCATTCCAAAGCACCATGTCGCATCCCACCCGAGCTCGGAAGGTGGCGATGGTCGCGGGAGGGGCGCTGTCACGCCTGCAGGCTAAGCGCATTCTGCAACGTGATGATGCAGCCATTTTTGTTGATGTTGGAGAAGCTGAGAGCTGGCTCTTCTCCTGAGCCCTGGTGCCGGCATTCTGATGCGCGACCGACGCGGCGCGTTGCGGTTCGACAACCAACTAGTCGGCGAGGTTCGTTTCTTCATGCTACCTGCTGGAACGGCCTAGCCGATCCGGGCGCTACTGCGCTCATGTTCGACAGCGAAGATCTGAAGAAGCAGGCGGAACTCGCACGTCGCCTTGCGGACCAAGCCTACTCCGAACGTGGGCGGGAGGAGTTTGTGAAACTCGCTCAGGAGATCGAAGAAGAGGCGGGACGGCTTGAGCGCAAACCGAAACCGATACGGCCTTCTCTAGATCGCCGACGCGCAAACGACTGAGCGTGCACCAAGTCCCGACTATGCGCACAGCAGAGCGGACCAACCGCGCAACATCTGCGAAAACTTGAAGAGTGGGCATGAGAACGCCGCCAGAGTCTCCCCTGACGGCACCCTTACGTGACTTGCGAATTTAGGCGTAAGTGACGACCGTGCGGTTCCGCCGCCGCGCCATTGCGCCGAGGAAACCGAAGCCGCCGAGCATCATCGCCCAGGTGGTTGGTTCTGGTACCGCCGTGAAGCTCGCGATGCCGATCCCATCAAGGTCGAAGCCCGCCGATCCGTTGATCGAGCCTGTGCTGGTTCCGTCGACCCGAATGTAGCGGAATCCCCACTGCTTTGACTGGGCGACCGCACCGGCAACATCAAACGAGCGACGGTCGAGAGGGTCTGAGGAGGTGCCATCGGCGGCCAGGTTGAGCGCAGCACCAGCAGTCGCATCGAGGTTAAAGAAGGTGACGCCGTCAGCACTCACGAGAATGTCGACCAGGTTGTACTCTGGCAGGTTCGACGGAATGCCAAGTTCGTAGACGTTGAAGTCGCCGCCAGGACGGTTCACCAAGCGGTAGCGGCCAAGGTCATACTGAACCCATGCGGAGCCAAGGCCCGTGTAGGCGTTATCAGGACGGCCCAGGAACGATGCCAGTTCAGCTGGGGTGGCAGTCCGGTCGGACGTGGAAAGCTCCGTGCTGCTCGTCAGGTACAGGGCGGTGATCTCACCCGTTCCCCCTTTCACAACTTGAGCAGCTTGAGCGGTGACAGGCAGGAGCGCCACACCAAGCGCAGCAACGAACGACAGTCTCATGGTAAGCCCCAGCAACAGAACGATAAAGGATGCGGCGCGTTACTCCAGGCGTCCACCGATAGCCACTGCTAAGTCAATGGATTCACTAGCACTCTCTGATCGTATTTGCCTCTCAGACGAACATCTCAAGCGAGGCGGAGCATATCCGCTTTGCGCACCGACACTTTCCGTCAATCGCTTGCGAGGTTAGGAGCTCGCCCGGAAGGTCGCTCTTCTGCAGCGACCCGCTATATAACCCATTCTTCTTCCCAGAGAAGTTTAGGGCTCGGCTTGCCAAGAGTAAGCTCCTCATCGATAGGCTATGGGGGACGGGGGGCCGTATTGCTGGAGTAGCTTTGACCGACGCAGGCGTTGCCTCACATCTGGACCTCCCCGCCTTCGCGCGTGACGTCCTCGAAAACATGTCAGAGGCGTTCTTCCTACTCGACCGGGAGTTTCGGCTTCTGGACGTCAACAGAGCTGCCCTTTCTCTCGACGGGCGCTCGAAGGAGGACCTTGTTGGGCGAACGCTGTGGGAGCTGACCCCGGGCTTGGAAGAATCTGAGCTGGGAAAGTTATTCAAGTGGGTGATGCTGCACCGCGAGGAGCGCACCGCGACCCATCATCAGGAATGGCAGGACGGGCACAGTGCCTGGCTCCAGTCGAGGATCGTCCCGGTGCAGGCTGGGCTTGCGGCTTTCTATCGCGACGTTTCCGCCGAGTTGTCTGCTCAGGAGGAGCTGCGGGAGACCAGCCGCCGGCTGGACGCCATTCTCAGTAATACCAGGATGGCGGTCTTCCTGATGGATCATCGGCAACAGTGCGTCTACGCGAATGCAGCCGCCGAGACACTGACCGGTTACACCCTCGAGCAGATGCGTGGTCGGCCGCTGCACGACGTCGTTCACCACACGAAGCCTGACGGATCGCACTACCCCCTAGAGGAGTGCCCGATCGATCGGGCTTTCCCGGAGCGGGCGCACATGCAGGGCGAGGAGCTCTTCGTCGCTCCCGACGGCAGCTTCTACCCCGTGTCGTTCACCGCAAGTCCGCTCCTGGATCAGAGTGGAACTCCCGTGGGCACGGTGATCGAGGCGCGCAACATCGAGAAGGAAAAGGCCAAGCAGGCGCAGTTCGACGTTCTCAACCAGACTGGCCAAGCGCTAGCTGCTGAGCTCGATCTGGATCGGATCGTGCAGATCGTCACCGATGCGGGCGTTCAACTCAGCGGAGCAAAGTTCGGCGCCTTCTTCTACAACGTCATCAACCAGTCTGGAGAGAGCCTCCTTCTCTATACGTTGGCCGGCGCCGAGCGTTCAGACTTCGAGGGCTTCGGACACCCTCGCGCTACTGAGGTGTTCGCTCCCACGTTCAAGGGGGAGGGTGTGGTCCGATCGGACGACATCATGTCAGACCCTCGCTACGGCAAGAACCCGCCGCATACAGGCATGCCGCAGGGCCATCTTCCTGTTCGAAGCTATCTCGCCGTTCCGGTGACCTCCCGATCAGGTGACGTGATTGGCGGCCTCTTCTTCGCGCATCCAGAGCCCGGCGTCTTTGGGGAGGACTCAGAGCGCCTACTTCTCGGTCTCGCAGGGCAGGCAGCGGTTGCAATCGACAACGCTCGCCTCTTCGAGGCTGCACAGCGAGCTAACCAGAACTTGGAGCAGAAGGTTGCGGAGCGAACGCGGGAACTGGAGATCGCGAGCGATGCCCTGCGTCAAAGCCAGAAGATGGAAGCGATCGGACAGCTGACTGGCGGCATCGCGCACGACTTCAACAACCTTCTCACGGTCATCAGGGGCTCGGCCGACGTTCTCCGCCGAAATGGCCTGACTGAGGAGAAGCGCCGGCGATACATCGACGCGATCTCTGATACAGCCGACCGAGCAGCTCGGTTGACAGGTCAGCTCCTAGCCTTTGCGCGCCGGCAAGCGTTACGACCCGAAGTATTCGACGCGGGGCTTCGGATCACGTCTATAGCCGAGATGCTCAGAAGCGTGCTGGGCTCGCGAATACGCCTAGAAATCGATGCTCATTGCCCAGACTGCTTCGTGCAAGCGGACACGGCTCAGTTTGAGACTGCCATTGTGAACATGGCCGTCAATGCACGTGACGCGATGAACGGAGAGGGCGAGCTTCGAATAACCATCAACAGGCTCGCCAAAGAAGAGGGCCAGTTCGTGTGCGTCGAAGTAGCGGACACAGGCCACGGCATCGAAGCGCAGGCTTTAGATCGCATCTTCGAACCGTTCTTTACGACGAAAGAGGTAGGGAAGGGCACTGGCCTAGGCCTGAGCCAAGTCTACGGATTTGCGAAGCAATCTGATGGGGAGATCGAGGTCGACAGCACCGTAGACGTCGGAACCAAGTTTCGACTGCTGCTACCCGCACGTGATGATCGGCCGGCTAAACCTACTGTATCGGAGCAGATCAGCCCGCCGCTTAACGGCGGTAGAGTCCTGATCGTTGAGGACAATGCTGACGTTCGCAGTTTCGCGGTTGATCTCCTCCATGATCTTGGTTTTGAGGCTGATGTTGCAGAGTCTGCCTCTGCGGCACTGGAACGACTTTCGACCGGCGCCGCTTACGACGTCGTCTTTAGCGACGTTGTCATGCCTGGGATGAACGGCGTTCAACTGGCGAAGGCCATTCGAGAACGTCTGCCAACGATCCCGATCGTACTTACGAGCGGCTACAGCCACGTCATCGTAGAGGAAGGGCAGCACGGGTTTCCGCTCTTACAGAAGCCCTACTCTGCTGAGGCTGTAGCACGAGCGCTGCACGATGTGAGGAGCGAGCCGGCGAATGCATCCGGTGCAATCACCCGCGCATAGGCACTTTAGGCAGAACGGAAGGTGCAGGCCGAGACCAACGCGGGCCAAGCGCATCGCGGTGGTGATTGGCTAGTCACTCTCCCGAATGCAGGCCCGGCGCCTCCTTACAGAGCAGCCTGGCAAGGTCTTCGAGACCCTTAAGGATGCCGAGGCTTGGCTCTTTGCTGAGCCGCTCAGCAAGGCTGTTTGATACTGATCATTTCAGGTGGCCGCCGTCAGGCGGGATGTTCGAGATCATCAGCCCTGCAAACAGCATGGAAAGTTCATGTCCGCTATGGGTGATGGGGTGGACGCCCCCCCCCCCCCCCCCGACGGCATCGATGTGCCAAGGTGAGGTGTCGTTACTTCACCTGAGGGAGGCGTCCATGGAGCAGGATATCACGATCGGGCTGGATATCGCCAAGCATGTTTTTCACGCGCACGGTGCTGATGGGCGTGGCGCAAAGCTGTTCAGCAAGCGGATCAGTCGGAGCGGATTGCTGGCGTTTTTTGCCCGGCAGCCGCGCTGTGTGGTGGCGCTGGAGGCGTGCGCCGGTGCGCATCACTGGGGCCGCGAGTTGCAGCGGCTGGGCCATAAGGTCCGGCTGATCCCGCCGGCTTATGTGAAGCCGTTCGTGAAGCGGCAGAAGAACGATGCGGCCGATGCCGAGGCGATCTGCGAGGCGGCGCAGCGGCAGCCTCATGTGTACCGCGGTGATCGGTCGCTCCTGACGGCGTGCTGTCAGCCGAGTGCAAGCCTGCTGGCGGAACAGGACTTCTCCAACGGGCCGGCAACTCCTCAGCCCAAGCGAACCTTGAGTCCGCTGCCTGCTTGGATCACCCATAGCTTTCCTGGGGCCGTGCAAGCGCGAAGGTCTGCTCCCGGCCCTTACCTGCCGATTAACGCGCGAGAGAGGCGCTACCTCAACGACCAAAGTCGCACCAGAAACCCCTTCTATGGACCTGCAGATCCCTCCCTTCGCACTTCCTTGACCTAGCGCTCGGATGGCGTGACCTTCAGGTGTGTTGAGTTCAGCCGCTCCGCCAACCTCCGAAGGCTCTACTGCTCCAGCCTCGTTGCTGGAGGGAGTGGATAAGGCTGTTCAATCTACGTTGTGCATACAGGATCTTCGCCACAAAAGTGCTCTGCGGGCACTGGATGTGAAGGATGGCCTTGATCTCGCCTCGACTATACACGAGGCCATCAGGACAAACTGGATCAGGAGCGCTGCTCACGAGCGGCTCCACATATCGAAACAGAACTGGCGATGGTCTCTTCAGCCACAGATTGGCGAGCAAAACCGCAGTCCTGAGGTTATTTTGGAGCGAGCAATCGCCTCCGCCTGCGCTCGCATGAGTCGCACCAACTGGGCTAATCAGGTTCCGGTGGCCTCTGGTTTAGTTGCAGGTGCTCGCGATGGCCGTCGCGCCATCGATCTCATTCAGCGGCGAGGGGAGGGGCATTACGAGCTAATTGAGCTTAAGGTAGGGAGCGACAATCCCCTCTATGCCGCAGTAGAGGCACTATCGTATGCCTCGATTTGGCTGCACACGCGCATGGCCCCGCATAGATCAACAACTCCCCTCCTTGAGGCGACTCGCATGGACGTCCGCGTGCTTGCGCCGAAGAAGTTCTATGAGCCGTTCCGGCTAGGTAAGCTCACACTGACCGTCCACAGATCGCTCAAGAAGCTCGCGGCGACTGCCAACGTTCAAATGAGTTTTGGCTTTGACGTCTTATCCGACGAATGTCTGCCAGGACCTCATCTTCCTGATGATCAGCTTTTGATGATGCTAGAAGAGCGGGTGGCCGTGACCCCTGATGAGCACTGATGAGCGACATCTTTCTGCCTGGTGTCGATGTAGATTGGGTGACTGCCCGTCTAACTGCGGCCGGAGGTAACGAGCTCGGCTCCGGCAAGCTTCAACATCCGGAGAGCTCTGCCGCTCTAGCAGTAAACACCTTTGGCTTCTTCGTAAGAGACCCTTCGAAGCTGCCAGCGCTTCCGGGATGCGAGAGCTTTGGTAGCGCGAATGTTGTGGACGTGGAGTTCTGCGCCCGCTTCCCTTGGAGAGGCGGAAGACATCCTTGGTTGGATGCGGTAGTTGAAACGGACACTCACCTCGTGGGCGTCGAATCCAAGCGGTTCGAGCCGTTTCGAGACACAAAGCGACCTGCCTTTTCGAGCGCTTACGGCGTGCAAGATTGGGGCTGCTCCATGCAGCGTTACGTCGCGATGCAAGCCCGGCTTATTGTCGAGGACTCGAGCTTCAGATTTCTAGATGCTGCGCAACTTGTTAAGCATGCCTACGGTTTAGCGACCGAAGGTCGCCGTCGCGGCAAGGTGCCCGTTCTTTACTACTTGTTCGCCGAGCCTGCCGTCAGAGCAGGTCAGCTGATCACCGGGGCGGAGCATTCTCAACACCGAGGAGAGGTTGATCGCTTCGCTCAGGAGGTAGCTGGTGACAACGTACAGTTCCTTTCAGCAAGCTACAGGGAGTGGCTGAGCACTTGGCCCGATGACGGCGAGCTTGGGCATCATAAAGTCCGACTGTTGATGCGTTTCAGGCCCTGAACGACAGCAACCGCTTTGCGCCCAAGGCAGCCGCGAGCCGCTATATCGGCAAGAGTCCGTTCCCTGTGATAAGTTGGACGTTCTCACTCCTGCCAGTGCAGCCTGAACCTGCCCATTTTCGTGCGAACTCGGAGACATGTTACCACCGTCCGCGCACTCCCTTCTTACTTCTTGAAGTTGCGCTCCCGAGCGCTTCAGCAAGATCGGCAGACCGGAAGGGCTTGCGCAATATAGTAAGGTCAGGTGCTATACTCTCGACATCTGCGTAGCCCGAAACGATGATCACCCGCAAATCCGGCCTGGTCGCGCGCAAAACACTGGCTAACTCGGTCCCGCTCATCCCAGGCATGAGGTGATCCGTAACGACGAGCTCAGGCTCAAGCCCATCCTCGACAAGGCGCAGCGCGGCCTCGGCTGTGTCGGCCTCCACCACCGAAAATCCCAGTTCGGCCACGATGGCGGCGGAGCTCGTTCGGACGAGATCCTCGTCATCGACCACAAGCGCGGTTCCCGCAAAGGGCTGAGCGCCACTGCCGGCGTTCTTCTGAGCCGGTGTAGGTTGCACGTTGGCGACCGGCAGCCAAAGTTCTACGCTTGTTCCAAGCCCGACTTTGCTCCGGATGGTGAGCGAGCCGCCAAGCTGCGAGGCGAGACCATGCGCCATCGACAAACCAAGCCCTGTCCCGCGCCCCACTCCCTTAGTTGAGAAGAAGGGCTCGATCGCCCTTTGCATCGTCGCCTCATCCATCCCGGTGCCCGTGTCCGACACCGAGAGATGTGCGTATAAACCGGGGCGCAGAGCTGAGCGATGGCCCTCTGTGATCTGTTTCGCGCTGGCGGCGATCGTCAAGCGACCGCCTTCCGGCATCGCGTCCCTCGCGTTCACGCTAAGATTGAGGATGGCCATCTCTAGTTGGTTGGCCTCGGCCAGGACCGGAGGCAGTTCCGGCGCAAGGTCGACCTCCACCTTGATGCGAGGCCCAGACGTGCTGTCGATCAGGTCGGCCATCCCCAGGATGAGTTCGCGCAGGTCGACTGCAACCGGCTGCAATGGCTGGCGCCGAGCGAAGCTCAGCAGTCGCTGCACGAGTACCCGCGCCCGCTCTGCTGCCTGCAAGGCACCGTCGATCAAGCGCGCCGAGCGCTCGTCCCCAATCGGTCTTCGCTGAAGGAGATCGAGGCCGCCGACGATTGGGCTGAGCAGGTTGTTTACGTCATGCGCGACTCCCCCGACCAATGCACCCATCGCCTCAAGCTTTTGGGACTGGCGAAGCTGTTCCTCGGCGGCTAGCTGCGCCGTGAGGTCCCGACTGGATCCAATCAGACGGACGATCCGACCGAAGGCGTCACGCACCGGCACCAGAACTGTGTCCCAGTAGGTGACTCTGCCGTGGAGTTCGAACCGCTCTCGGTACTGGTAGACGCCGTCCGCCGCGATTGCCTGGCGGTAATGGTCTTGCACGGGTTTCAGGAGATCCGATGGTAGTACTTCGTCGATGCGCTTTCCCGCGACTTCCGCAAGCGGCAAACCAATACTCTCTTGATGAGCGGGGTTGAGGTCCTCGATGACGAAGCCGCCGTCGGGCAACACACCGATCACAAACAGCGCTTCAGCCGTGTTCTCGAAATAAGCCCGGTAAAGCGCGTCGGCTTCTCGACGGGCACGTTCTGCAGCCGCAAGGCGCTCCTGCTCGAGCAGTCTGTCAGTGACATCGAACCCGAAGAGATAGGCACCGACAACTTGGCCGCCCGAATCCAGCAACGGGCTGAACCGCATTTGAAAAGCCCGGCGGTCGCGCGCGTCATCACCCCACCAGGCAGTCTCCTCAAACGTTTCACCCGCCAGAGCACGCCGCCAGACTCGCTCGGCAGCATCGCGCTGGTGTGGCACATTCGCGAGGATCTCGGACAGCGATCGCCCGATCGTCGGGCTGACGCCGAACAGGTCCTCGTAGTTGCGTCGGGCCGGCCCATTGATCGCGAGGAACCGGAGGTCGCAATCCACTGCCTGTACCGACGCGTCAGTGGACTCGATGATGTCGGCCAGGATCTTGTAGTCTGCGACCGCCTGCTGAATCCGGCGTTCAAGTGTGTCATTGAGCTCGCGTAACGCGAGCTCTGCCTTCGCGCGCTTGGTTACATCCATGACGACGCCGGTGGTACCGATCGGCAGCCCCGCTTCGTCCCGGCGCACGGAGCCCCGCGATGCCACCCAGCGGATGTCGCCGTTTGGGCGGACGACGCGGTATTCGGACACAAGCTCGTCGCCGGCGTCCATCGCGGCCCGAAGTTCCGACCAAACCCGCTCACGGTCGTCCGGGTGGATGGTCTCATTTCGGCGCTCTACAGTCACCTGCTCACCGTCGGCCACGCCGAGGATCTCCATGGTCCTCGGGGACCAGGTTCCACGCATCGTACGGAGGTCCCAGTCCCAGGTGCCGAGCCTGGCGCCGTCAAGCGCAAGTCGCAGCCGCGTCTCGCTTTGCCGGAGCGCTTCCTCCACATCTTTGCGCTCATCGATGTCGATGACCGAGCCGACATAGCCCAGAAACGTGTCGTCTTCCCCGACTCGCGCAGCGGCGGCGTCGATGACCCAACGATAGGCCCCATCGCGCCGTCGGAGCCTGAAGTCGACACGGTAATCGCGGCGCTCGGAATTCGCATCGACAAAGGCGCGCTCGGCATGGCGGCGGTCGTCCGGATGTACGGCGTCCAGCCAGCCATAGCCTTCGCCGGCCCCGTCCGTCTGACCGGTAAAGTCGTACCAACGCCTGTTCAGATAAGTGCAGTAACCAGTCGGGTCGGTGACCCACATCATGACGGGGGCATGATCGGCCATGTTCCTAAAGCGTGTTTCGCTTTCTCGGACCGCCTGCTCAGCCAGGACAGCGCGGGTGGTCTCAGCCACGGCGCAAAACATGCCGGCAACGCGTCCGACCTCGTCCCGTACTGGAGAATAGGAGAAGGTGAACCAAGTCTGTTCGTCGAACCCCTTCCGGTTCATGACGAGGGGCAAGTTCTCTCGAAAGACGGCCTCTCCGGCCATTGCCGCCTCGATTAGCGGCCAGATGTCGGGCCAGATCTCCGCCCAGATGTCGTGAAAGCGTGCGCCCATCGCGCTGGGGTGCTTGGTGCCGAGGATCTCGGCATAGGCATCGTTGTAGAGGAAGCTGAGCTCGTCGCCCCAGGCCACGAACATCGGGAATTTCGAGCTTAGGAGCAATCCGACTACAGACCGGAGCGGCTGCGGCCATTCGGAAGGAGGACCCAGCGGAGACGAGGTCCAATCGAGCGTGCGCATCAGCGCGCCCGTCTCTCCGCCCCCAATCAAAAAAGTAGATGAAACTGCGGCAGCGTCAGGCGAGAACATTCTGGGCGATTATCTTCATTTGCGCGGCAGGACCCCCGCCCCAAAGCCGCAGGTAAATGCCCCCGCCACAACGTGATAGGAGAATATCGGAGACCAGAAAAGATGGATGTTGATCGTCGCGCCTCGGGTCCGTTGGGCGCCCATGTTTGCCCTTCGTCCAAGCTCTAGAACCCGGCTTCTCGTAGCCGTTAGCGGACACAAGGTCTGGCATCAGCTCACGGGAGATGGGCGCTCTGCTATCGGATAAGTGCTTCTCGTCAGGTCTTATGCGGCAATCTCGCATTTACGGCTAATGCCATCGGCTTGGCTTCGTAGCTGGCGCCGTAAGGAAGGCCACGATTTAACCGCTCTGTTTGGCGTGCGTCATCTTCGAGTGAACCAGCCGAGTTCTCATCTCCATGCTGGATCCAGCTGTGGCGATCCGATAGTCCCCAGGTGACGACGCCTCGAACGTTTCTGTTGGGCAGCACGACGTCGAGAAAAGACGACACGGTTGCTGCGACGTGCCGGTCACGCTCTCCGATTGGCAAACTACGGTCATGTTCCCGCACGTCGAGTTCGGTGATCGTCACCCCAAGACCCAACTCGTCCAAGTTGCGGAGGAACCGGTTCAATGCGGTGAACGTCGTCGTTCGCGACGCGAGGTGGAGGTGAGCTTGAATGCCGATACCGTCAAGCGGCGCGCCCCGCTTCTTTAGTCGTTCGGCAAGACGCAGGAAGGCGCCACGGCGTGCGTCGCCCCATGCTCCGTCGACTTCGAGACCATACTCGTTGAGCATCAGCGCCGCGCCGGGCGCGAGTTCTCGGGCCTGCCACAATGCTCGCTCGATGTAGTCTGGACCAAAGGCAGCGAAGAAGGTGTTCCGTCGCAGACCGCCGATGCCGTGATCTGCGTCGATGGGCTCGTTGATCACATCCCACTCGTCGATCAGTTCGGCGTATCGCGGCATCAGGGCGCCGAAATGCTCTTTGATCGGGGTCCAGTCTCCTTCGCTGATCCTGTCAACGGCCCAGGTGGGCGTCGCGCGGTGCCAGAGCAGGGTGTGGCCCCGCATCCGCATCTTAGACGCGCGGGCAAAGGCGGCGAGCCGATCTGCGCCGGTCCAGCTGCGGCAACCACGCGCCGGCTCGATGCTCGTCCATTTAAGATCGACTTCCGGAGTTAGGCAGCTGCAGTCCGCAACCAAGCGCTCGACGAATGCCGTCTCTTCGAGCAGATGCGGCATAACCGCCGCGCCCCGATAGATCGGCATTGGTTCGGTTGCGGCGGCTGGTGCGCGCCTCGCGAAGGCGAACGGCAGCGCCGTTAATCCAAGCAACAGGTTACGCCTCGAAACCAGGGTGGACATGGGCAAGCGGAGCCTTGTGGGTATGCGCTCCCCTGCATCGACCAGCGCTAACGTTCCTGCCAGCTAATATGGTAAACGGCACCCTACCTTCAGCGGCGGCTCAGAACAAAACACTGAAACCCACCGAAGCGAATGGCCGAGCGTCGCGACCGTCTGGCTTGAGAACACCCGCGGTTACGATTCCCTCAAGGTTCCTGCCGATCCGGCTCGCGAGAAAGGCACCGCCGCTGACAGTCGTGTAGCGCGGATCGCCGTTCACGGCGCCTTCGACGCCAAGGCGAGTCTGGCGCTCGGAGGCGATCACCCGCGCGACACCAAGACGTGCCTGGTAAGGACCATCTATCAAGCCGACCGAGCCATACCAGTTGAGCCGCCAGTTCTGCGCCGCATTAACCGTCCCGTCGCTGGTCACGCCCGCATCCCACCTAGTGCCGCGCCGGTCATTCAGCGGATCGTTAGGCGACAGGCTGGTGTCGGTTACGCGGGGTCCAGCACCGAAGTTCGCATAACCCCATTGGCCCGAGGTCTGATAAACCAGCGCGACTTCCGCGCCGGCATAGTCGGCCTCAATCCGCTGGCCACCGGTCTGATAGCGGTAGCGACCGCCATTCACCGTACCGCGAAGGGCGAGTCCGCGGCCGAGGCGAGCGCCGGGCAGAGCCACTACCGCTCCTGCATAGCCTGACGCACCATCGCCCACCGTTCCCCCGACGAATCCAACGCCTCGATAATCCTGGGCCGGAGCGGGTGCGGCAAGACAGCCAATCATGGCGGCGCCGATCATCAGAACGCGATACACTTCAAACCTCCCTCACCACACGCCTTGGCAGCGCCATGTCCTAAATATCGCCGGACAAATGTTTCGGAGGTCGTTAGCGGAGAACCAAGTCACCACAAGGACTTTTGATCCAGAGCGCAGCACATGCTTGATCTCGCCCCCAACCTCTCCGTCAGCGACGAACGCAGCGCGTTGCGGCTTCTGCAGGTGCTGGTCGCGGAAGACGATCCTCTAATTGGCGATTATCTCAGCCTGACCATCGAGCGGCTCGGTTGCGCTGTGGTCGTTGTTCCGGATGGAGTGGCAGCGCTGGAGGCGCTCGCGTCAGGCGACTTCGACGTGCTGATCACCGATTGGATGATGCCGCACATTGACGGCATGGAGTTGATCCGCCGCGTTCGTGCCGAGCATGAGGAATACTTGCACGTTATCATGATGACCGCGCGGCGGGAGGAACAGTCGATCCGGCAGGCGCTTGAGGTCGGTGCCGACGATTTCCTCTATAAGCCTGTGAACGATATCCAGATCGAGCTCGGCTTGGCTTCGGCCCGGCGCGTGGTAGGACTCCAACGCCGGCTGAAAAGGCACAATCAGAAGCTGGCTGCCGCCCACGAACGCGTGCGTACCGCCTATCAGCAGCTGAAGGCGGACCTAGCCGCCGCGGCTGAACTGCAGCGCCGGCTGCTGCCGAAGCCGAAGCTGGGCGGAGCACTTCGCTATGTGGTCTCTTTCCAGCCCTCGCTGGACATCGGCGGTGACAGCTTGGGAGCAATCCCGCTCGACAACGGAAGAACCTTATTCTTCAATCTAGACGTGTCAGGGCATGGCGTACCGGCCGCCCTGAACAGCTTTGCGCTGCATAGTCGACTAGCTCAACTCGCGCCCAAGGAGCCCGCGGAGCTGCTGGAGTGCGCCCGATTGCTCAATAAGGAACTCGCGTCGCAACCTAGCGATGCATATATGACGATGGTCGCCGGCTTGGCAGAAGCCGATGCTAGCCGGGTATGGCTGCTTCGAGCCGGCCACCCCATGCCCCTGGTAATCCGCAAAAACTCGGCGCCGCTTTTTCTGGAGACAGGCTGCCTACCCTTAGGCTTGATTCCAGCTGCCGAGTTCGAGGTTTCAGAAATCGCGCTACACCCAGGTGACCGGCTGCTTGTCTATTCCGATGGCGTCACAGATGGCGGCTTGGGCGAAGAGGGCCTGATTGATGCGTGCGGCCGTCAACATGGGACTGACATAGAGACGTTCGTCGGAGTCCTGGAATGGCGGCTTTTGCAGTTACGAAATGGGGCTCCACCTGCCGACGATGTCTCCCTGCTTCTGCTGGAGTGCGCGCCGACCAATCTGTTGTGAGGTTTTGGAATGACGAAGTTCGACAAGCAAGATGAGCTGCTGGTGGTCACAGTCGAGGTGGCGCGGCTCGATGCGGCGGCGGCACCCGCCTTCAAAACGGCGCTGCAAGAGAACATCGTCGGCCACCCAAGGTACGTGGTGGTGGACCTGTCTGCCGTCGAGTTCCTCGACTCTACGGGCTTGGGCACGTTGGTTTCTCTTATGAAGATGATGGGAGAGCACGGCACCCTCGCGCTTGCCGGGCCGCAGCCGCCGGTCAGGCGCCTGCTCCAGATAACACAGCTCGACCGGGTGTTCCGCCTGTTCGACACCCAGCCCGAAGCGGAATCCGCGCTGCGTGGCCGCTGATCGACCGATCCGCATCTGCGCTGCAAACCTGGACACGGCGCGCGAGCTCGCACATGCCCTTCGTGAGGCAGGTGCCCTGGCGGAACTTGGACGGGAAGCGCTGATCGACCTCGAACTGGCTGTCGTCGAGGCAATAAACAACATCGTCATTCATGGCTATGGAGCCGAGACAGGCGAGATCGAGATGCATTTGACTGTTGACGGGGGTCTCAAGGTAGAGCTGTGGGATCGCGGCCGGCCCATTCCAGCTGATAAGCTGACAGGGGAAGGGCAAGCTTCGTTGATGAGCGAGAATGGGCGCGGTCTCGCCATCATCCGCGCGTGCGTAGACAGGCTCGACTATCGCTCGGATGCAGGCGGCAACCGCCTCATGCTCTTCAAGGCTGTGCGCTAGAAGGCTGCACCAGTGTGCAGCTTTTGCCCGCTGCCCGGATGACTGTGCACAGCCGCTCGCCGAGGCGCCGGCTTGAGACCGGTCCCACCTGCAATCTCATGCGATCATCGGCCGGGGTGAGATGAACACCGACGGCGCCGAAGTCGGACAATCTGCCGCGGATCGCGTCCCACTCTCGTCCTGCTTCCTCCGCGCTGCCGAAGGTTCCGAGCACGGCGTACCAACCATCGCCTCGAGCAAGCGACTCTTGCCGCGTCGAGCCGGAATCAGGCGCCGACTGGGACACTTGCGGTGCGATACTTGGAACCCCACGCCCGCGCTCGACCCAGAGGATGTAAGCGGCGGCGGCGAGCAGACCAATGATGAAGATGATATGGCTGCGCGCCCGCGCCAGATTGCTCGGCCCGCTCATCGCGTTTTCTCCTCTTCGGGTGCCGGATGCCAGAAGGCGGCGCGGACCATGATCGACATTGCCAGCATGTTGTTCAGTCCCCAAAGGCCGTTCGCCAGTACGCCCTCAAACGTGTAGTTTTCTCGGCCTAGCGCCACGCTCAGGGCTCCCCAGAGGATGCCCAGTGCCGTCAGCATCATGATCGCCGCTTGAGGCCAGACGAGGTTTAGAAAGTTGCCTTCCTGCCGATCCTTAGGCGTGACGTGGAATTTGATCTTCTGCTTGCGCAGCACCGCCCAGAAAGCCTGAAGCGAAAGCGGAAACGACGCCAAAAAGGTGACCTTGCTTTTATAGCCGGCGAGCCCCCAAGTGCCGAACATCATCGCAAGTTCCAGGCAGATCAAGAATGGCAGGATCCGCATGAAAAAATCTAGCGTGTAAGCGGCGACCGGCGGAATGGCGGTGAAGAGGTAGATGATCGGCGCGAGCAGAAACACGACGTTCCAGAGCCCGCCCAAGTACGACCAGAAGGTATTTAGATACATCAGACGCTGGCCGAGCGAGAGGCCCGGCCGAATGACCGGATTGTCGTGGAAGAGGATGTCTAGGCTGCCACCAGCATATTTGTAGCGCTGAATGGTCCAGGTCAGCAGGTCTTGGGGCGACAGCATCCGCGTTTCGACGTCGGGGTGGAGCACGCTTTTCCAACGCCGATGCCGATCCTGATGCAGGACGATGGAGGAGTAGATGTCCTCAGAGACATGGAACTTGTACGGTGTCAGTTCCTGCTCCTGTGCGGCCTGCCAGCGCGCCAGCGCTCGCTTTTCCGGGTCGACCGAGCGGCGCGTCAGGCGGTCGATCAGCCCTCGCTGTTCTTCGGATGCGCCATCGATCGCCTGTGCGAAGGCGCGTAGGGCGACAAACATGACGGCCTCGCGGCGGTGCACGGACGCAGCGCCGCAGCAGAATGGCGCGGCGACGCGGTTCCGGCGACGCTGAATGATGTCGAAGAACATCTTCGGGTCGTTGTTGAACGGGTCCTCGCCAACCCGCAGTTCACCGACGACAGCCTCCACCGCTCTGCCGATGGCACGTCCGAAGGAGCCCAGCTTGCGTCCCAGCAGGTCGCCGAGCCGCTCGCCCTCCGGCAAGTCGTAGAACCATTGTGGTGACTGGACGAAGGCCACGTCCGGGTCGCGGAAATAGCCGAGGATGTTCTCGAGGAAGCTCGGGAAGGGGCGGCTGTCCGCGTCCAAAATGACGATGAAGTCGCCGCTGGTTTGCTCCATAGCATTGCGCAGATTGCCGGCCTTGAAGCCTGCATTGTTATCGCGTGTGATGTAGTTAGCGCGTTCCTCCTCAGTCACGCGGCGCATCACATCGCGGCGCCCGTCATCGAGGACATGAACCTTGATATCGATCGGATGTGGGTACCGGATGCTCATCGCGTCGCGGATGCTCAACCGGACCAACTCCTCGTCCTCATTGTAGGTGGCGATGAATACATCGACGCTGGGCGGCCGGTTTGGGTCGGGCGCCGACGGATCGCATTCGCCGATTTTCTCAGGCGGCGGCCGCTTCGGAAAATCCTCTACACGCCAAAGATTGTAGACGAAGAGGATCAGGCCGACAAAGGCGAGCGTCTCGGCAAGAGCGAGTGGAACCGCGAACCAGAGCGCTTCGCGGTTAAGAGATGCAGTCCAGCGCCACCATATATACCAGCCGCCGAGCACAAGAGAGACCGTGGCGAAGAACTGCCACAAAGCTTCGATACTAGCGTTCGGCGGCAGCGGGGGCGGCGGCTGGCGATGTTCGAAGCGCCGAAAATAGAAGCTGTCCGTACTCATCCCCGCTCCGCAAACTGTCCCCGCAGTAGGGGCATCGGCTTCCGTTATCATGGTTGGACCGGCTTCAGCTCTCGCGAGGCGTGTCCACAGCCTCTAGTTCGCTCAGCAGAGCTAAGGCTTTGTGATCACCCGGCTCGCCGCGGTCCAGCGCGCCCTCCAGCGCCGACGCTGCTGTTGAGAGGGTCGGGTAGCCGAAAACCCCACCGGCACCGGCCAAGCCATGTGCCAGACGTCTTAACTCATCATTATCACCGTTCGCCAGCGCCCGCTGAAGCGCTACGCGATCTAAGCGGCTTCGCGCGCAAAAGCGCTCTCGCATCCGCTCCATACGATCATCTTTAATGCTCATCCGAACACCATCTCCCGAACCTCGTCCGCCAGACGCATCGGGTCGAACGGTTTCGCGATCACTCCGGCTGCTCCGAGTGCCTTGAGCTTTTCCATTTCCTGCTGCTGCGCGCGCGCCGTTACGAAAACTACAGGGGTCGCCTGTGTCTCCGCCCGGGCACGCAGCTGTGCCAGAGTGGTTGGCCCGTCCATGGCCGGCATCATGACGTCGAGCAGGATGACGTCAGGCTCCCAAGTCCGGCTCTTCTCGATCGCCTCCGCTCCCGAAGCCGCCGTCGCGATCTCAAACCGGGGCTCAAGTTCCAATGACATGGCCGCCACTTCCCGGATATCGGCATCATCGTCGACGTAGAGCACCCTCCAAGTCATGTCGCGCCTTCTTCCAGGAGGCGCTCCGCCGTTTCCACGAGCTGATCCAGATTGGCGCGCGACTTGATAAGTACGGCGTCGGCGCGAGCCAGCATCGCGTCGTCGCTGTCCTGCGCGGTGAAAATGATCGTTTTGGCTGGCTGGGGAAGCAGGTCGAGACCGGACCCCTCCGCCAGACCAATATCGACGATCATCAGGTCGATCGAGTTTTCCTCGATCACACGCCGAGCCTCAGGTAGATTGCTTGCGCCGTAAATCACGGCTTTGCCGCGGAAAGCGCTGGCAACGACCTGCAGCACGTCTGGATCGTCGTCCAAGTGCAAAAGCGTAGGAAGCCCTTCCTCTTCCGGCTGAGGGCATAGCGCTTCCTGCCGCGCTGTACTCGGCAGGTCGACGTGGAAGACGGTGCCGAGCCCGTCGGCTGTGTCGAAGCTTACGTCCCCTCCCAATCGCGTGACGATCTCCCGAACGATGCTGAGGCCGAGGCCGGTGCCGCCCTTGGCACGTGTGTCTGAGGAGTCAGCTTGAGCAAACTTTTCGAACACTCGCTTGCGAAAAGGCTCTGGGATACCGCCGCCCTGATCCGCAACGTCGATGCGCCAGCGGCGATCCAGTGGATGGACGCTCACGCGGACGCACTCGCCTGCAGGTGAAAACTTTGCGGCATTGGAGAGGAGATTAGTGATCACCTGCATCAGCCGATCGCTATCGGCCATGACGGCCGCTCCGTGGGGCACGTTGTCAAGCTCCAGCTCCACGGAATGCTCTTCGGCAAAGCCCTGGTTGGCCGCGATGGCCTGCTCTAGGAACGGCTGCAGCAGCACTTCCCGCAACTCGAAGCGCATCTTGCCGCTCTCAATTTTCTCGATGTCGAGAATATCGTTGATTAGGCGCACCAGGCGTTTCGAATTGTCTAGCGCGATGTTCACCAGCCGCGACGCGCGATCGGAGAGCTGTCCTCCGACCCCACCGGCAATGAGCCCAAGCGACCCCGCGATTGAGGTGAGCGGCGTACGGAGCTCGTGACTAACGGTGGAAACAAACTCGATCTTCATCTGCTCGATCTGCTTGCGCTCGCTAACGTCCCGAACCACCGCGACATAGAAGGTGCCCGTGGCCAGCTCCATGGGACTAATAGCGACCTCGCACGGCATCCGACTGCCGTCACGTCGCCGCGCCATGAACTCATCAATCCGCCCCTCCGCCGACCGCAATCGTAGGCGCTTTAGGAATGTTTCAACCGCGCCGCGATCCGGGGCCATCTCGAAGAGCAGCCCAACATCCCGGCGCGTGAGTTCGCCCGGCTCGTAACCGAACATCCGCGACGCCGCGACGTTCATGCTCTCGATCGTGCCGCTCGGGTTTAAGCTGATGATGCCGTCTTTGGCACTTTCGAGGATAGCGAGGTATCGAGCGCTAGCATCCCGCGCACGTTCGGACTCGCGCCGCCGCGCTTGCATGGTACGCAAGGCCACCGAACCGGATAACAGCAGCAGCAAGGCAAGGCTCACCAGGAGGCCGATGGTCAGTTGCTGAGACCTTTGCCGCGCAGCGTCAGCGCGAGCGGTCAGCTGCGCGAGTTTTTGCGTTTCACGATGTTCCAAACGCGCGACGGAGCGGCGCAGGGCGTCCATGATCTCCTTGCCACGTCCTTCGATCACCAGACGGGTCGCCTGATCCCCTCGGCCTTTGCGCCGCTCCTCGATAGTGGCTGCGGCAAAACGGACCTTGGCCGTCGAAAGCCGCTCAACGCGCTCAACATCTTCGGTCTGCTGAGGATCAACGCCAATCTCTTTGCGCAACACGAGTAGTTCTCGCGTTAAACGCGACCTGCCTGCAACATAGGGTTCCAAGAACCGGGTATCACCGGTGATCAGAAACCCCCGTTGTCCGGTCTCCACATCCTGGTGCGTGGACAGAATGCGCTGCAGCTGCACCCGCCTCTCGTAGGTTCGATCAACCGCCGAGCGTATGGCCACGCTGCGTGCGAACTCGTTTTCCACGAGGATCGCTGTGGAGCCTAGAAGAACTAGAACCGCTGAGGCGGCGCCCAGCAGGAGCCAGCTACGCCCATTCCACGCCGGCCCGAGAAGCTTCACTACGTTAGCCACGCCGCCAGTCTGATGATCGCGTGTGAGAGTGGCAACCCTGATCCACGTTCGCCTTGTGGGCCAACGGCCTCGTGACCGGGATCTGCCGCGAAACGACAGCAACGGCGTAGAGCCGATCGGCATCGCTCAAGCGGCGGAGTAGTGGTCGCCGCGGCTACAGCAATCCCACGCTCCACCATCGGTGGCCCATTGGCACTGCGCATCTAAGGCCGATGTGGCAGGTCCCACGCACTGCCGGTACTCGCCTGACGCCGACCGCTAGTGCCTTCAATCCGGTCATTCCTGCACTCTAGCGGGAACGGCAAGGATGGGCGCTAAGCCGACATCAGGCCAGTTGTGGGAGACTGAAAGCTGGTGGTCGACTTCTGAGCTATTCAGAGCGTCAACGCGGTCCGGAGGACCGCACATGACCGCTCAAGAACTCGTTGCGCTTGCAGAGCAGCTGCTCGTGATTTGTGCTGAGCTGGTTGAGGAGGTGCACCCGGAGCTGGTCGCGGGCGGAGAACGCGCCGAGTTGGCAAAGGCAAGGGTGAATGCGGTAGTCATGTGTAGCGAGCGGCTGAACGCCCTTGCACGATGTGCTGCGGTCCTGCTCGAGTTTGCTGCAGCGGAGGAGATCGCCGCTTGAACCGCCTTCCTCCATCTGCTCTGCGGCTGCGGTGACCGACTCTTCCGACCTCACTGATGTCATTCGAGCAGTGCTCCGTCAGGCGCCGCAGTGGGTTCGTGCTGATCTCGCATCCAAGGATGCAGCGCTCAACGAGCGAGCCGAAGACGCGCTCGCCGCCATGATCGCGAGTGCAGTGGTAGGTGCCCCGGCCCTCAGCTTCAGCGAGCCCCAGCGCCACTGAGGCATGCTGCTGAGCCGGAAAAAAGAACTCGACTTCATGTCCAAGCCGAGCATTGGTGTGCACGTGAACCGCAGCCGCCGCTGAGCCGGCTGCTGCCCTGACCAGGCGACTGGCGGGGCTGTGAGTGGTGGGAGGCGGCAAGGGTGCCGCTCTCCGACGAGGAGACACTCACATGACGAAGCTCACCGACATCCAGTCCATTCTGCTGACCTTGGGCGCTCAGCGACCCGACGGAAGTCTGCTGCCGCCTTCTGACACGCTTCAGAACAAGCTGAGCCCGGTTCGAAAGGCGATCGGCCAGTTGATCAAGCGCGGCCTGGCTGCTGAGGTCGAAGTCACTGAGACTGCACTCACTTGGCGGGAGGAGGCGGAACTGCGCTTCGGCGCAGTGATCACCGAAGCTGGCAAGAAGGCCATCGACGTGCAGGAGCCGCAGGTGGAGAAGCCTGTCGAACCGCGCGGGAACGAGGCAGCAGCCGTGTCGGCGCCTCGCGCTGAGAGCAAGCAGGGTAAGGTCTTCGATATGCTCAAGCGGGAGCAGGGGGCCTCGCTCGATGAGCTGGTCGGCGCCACCGGCTGGCTCCCGCACACGACCCGCGCAGCTCTGACCGGCATACGCAAGCGGGGCGTCACCCTCACCAAGGAGAAGGTAAGTGGCGTTACCCGCTACAAGGTGGCTACCGCCTGATGACGCTGGCGGAGCAGCTTGAAGCGCTGAACAGGATGAGCCTGGTTCAGCTCAAGGCAGAGTGGCGACGGGTCTACAAGGCTCCGTCGCCATCGGCCTTCACCACCGACCTATTGATCCGCGGCATCGGCTACCGCCTGCAGGAGCAGGCGCTCGGCGGCCTTGCCATCGAGCATAGACGGGAGCTGGAGCAGCTTGCTGCGCAGGTTCTTCCCGGAGCAGAGCGCGCACGCGCAGCAGCGCCTTCTCGCCTCAAGCCGGGCAGCCGTCTGGTCCGACGTTGGCGAGGGGAGACCTACATCGTTGCTGTTACCCGCGACGGCTTCGAGTTCCAGGACCGGCGATATAAGTCGCTCAGCCACATCGCACAGGAGATCACCGGCACGAAATGGTCCGGCCCGCGCTTCTTCGGGTGTGACAAGTGACCAGCTCTGTCCGCTGCGCCATTTACACCCGCAAGTCGACGGAGGAGGGGCTGGAGCAGGAGTTCAACAGCCTCGACGCTCAGCGCGAGGCATGTGCAGCTTACATCCTCAGCCAGCGTCATGAAGGCTGGTCAGCGCTTTCCGACCGCTACGAAGATGGTGGCTTCTCGGGTGGCAACATGAACCGGCCTGGGCTGATCCAGCTGCTGGCCGATGTGAAAGCCGGCAAGGTCGATGTGATCGTCGTCTACAAGGTCGACCGGCTGACCCGCAGCCTCGCTGACTTCGCGAAGATGGTGGAAGTGCTGGACGGGGCAGGGGCCTCATTCGTCAGCGTCACCCAGGCACTCAACACCACCACATCCATGGGACGGCTGACCCTCAATGTTCTGCTCTCATTCGCTCAGTTCGAGCGGGAGGTCACAGGTGAGCGCATCCGCGACAAGATCGCTGCCTCTCGCAAGATGGGCATGTGGATGGGAGGCACGCCACCGCTCGGGTACGACGTCAAGGATCGGCAGCTCGTCATCAACGCGGAAGAGGCGGCGACCGTGCGATCGATCTTCGAGGGCTATCTGGCAGCCGGATCGATTAGAGCTCTTGTTGCTAAGCTGAGAGGGGACGGCGTCCGCACCAAGCGGGTGGGCAGTAGGGGAGCGGTGTGGTTCGGGCGAGGCAGCCTGAACCACCTGCTCAAGAACCCGCTCTACATCGGACAGGTGCGGTACAAAGGTGACTGGTACGCAGGGCAGCATCAGCCGATCGTCGATCAGGCGCTTTGGGACGATGTGCAGGCGGCTCTCCGCTCTCAAACAGCCGAGCAGCCAAAGGAGCCTCGCACACGTGAGCCAAGCTTGCTTGCTGGCCTTCTCTACGATGCTGAAGGACGCCGGCTTGCCCCTACATATGGCGTAAAGAAGGGTGTCCGATACCGCTACTATGTGACCGCCGAAGGCCACGACGGGCGACCGGAGAGGGCGCTGCGGTTCTCGGCACCAGCCCTGGAAAAGCTGGTGGTTGATCGCCTGGTGGAGTGGCTGGAGGCTGCTTCGGAGAGGCTGAGCAACAGCATGGACGCTCAGCTCATCGGAACGCTCCTCCATGACGCTAAAGACGATGTGGAGGCGCTTAGAGCTGGGACGTCGACCGACCAACGCAATAGCATCCGTCAGCTGGTCGGTCGTATCGTAGTGGGAGAGCGGGAGCTCGAACTGCACGTACTGGCCCGGGACGGCTCATCAGCAGACCGTTTGCGAGTTGCGCTTGGCCGCGTCCGGCGCGGCAATGATGTTCGTCTGCTCGTAAAGCCAAGTGGATCGCCCGCGACACCGCTCAACGAGGAGCTGGTGCAGATCCTTGCTGATGCAAAAGCTGCACAGCAGCTCGCGATGGCACGCCCGGAACTCGACCTCCCGGCCTTGGCGAAACTACTCGGCCGCTCTGATCGTGTCTTCAAGCGGCTCCTCAGGTTGAGCTACCTTGCACCAGGCATCGTTGGCGCTGCACTTTCTGGCACCCAGCCGCTGAGCCTGACCTGCCGTGCTCTTCATCGGGTGACCGGGATTCCCGTCAGCTGGGATGAACAGCTGGCCCAATTCGGCTGCTGCTAAAGGTCGGAACGTTGCACTGAGCGCCAGGAAACGGCGCTTAGAGAAACTCGGCTCCAGACCGCCTCCTCCTCGAGCGCTGAGAAGTCTCTGGAGTCCGAGGTGATCCCCCGCTGCCAATAATGTGCGGCTTTTCCGGGGCTTTGCGGCTGCAATACGACAGAACCCGAGAGGTGCCGGGAACTGAAGACTGGCTGGTGCGGACGGCGGGACTCGAACCCGCACTCTCAACGAGAAGCGGATTTTAAGTCCGCTGCGTCTACCGATTTCGCCACGTCCGCGCTTGTCCGGGCGTCCGCTTGATCGGTGCCGTCGTCGGGCGGGTCAAGCCCGTGCTTGCGGCGGGAAGGGCCTTGCCGCTACGTGCTGACCCACATGGACCCGATCATCCGCATCGCCGGCCTCACCAAAACCTATGAGTCCGGGCATCAGGCGCTCAAGTCCGTCGACCTCGAGATCGGCCGCGGCGAGATCTTCGCGCTGCTGGGCCCCAACGGCGCCGGCAAGACGACGCTGATCAGCATCATCTGCGGGATCGTGCGGCCGAGTTCCGGATCGGTGCTGGTCGACGGGCACGATATCGTCGCCGACTTCAGGGGGGCGCGGCGCTCGATCGGTCTGGTGCCGCAGGAGCTCACCACCGACGCGTTCGAGACGGTGTGGGACACGGTGAGCTTCAGCCGCGGGCTGTTCGGCAAGCCGCCCAACCCAGGCCATGTCGAGCAGGTGCTGAAGCAGCTCTCGCTCTGGGACAAGCGCGGCACCAAGATCAAGGAACTGTCCGGCGGCATGAAGCGCCGCGTGATGATCGCCAAGGCGCTCAGCCATGAACCGCGCGTGCTGTTCCTCGACGAGCCCAGCGCGGGCGTCGACGTCGAACTGCGGCGTGGCATGTGGGAAATGGTGCGCGAACTGCGCGCGCAGGGCGTCACCATCATCCTCACCACCCATTATATCGAGGAAGCCGAGGAGATGGCCGACCGGGTGGGCGTGATCAGTCGCGGCGAGCTGATCCTTGTCGAGGAGAAGACCGCGTTGATGGACAAGCTCGGCACGCGCGAGCTGAGCCTCACTCTCGCTGAACCGCTCGTCGCGCTGCCGCCCGAACTCGCCGAGTGGCAGCTGGAGCTGCGCGACGAGGGCAATCAGCTCCTCTACACGTTCGACGCAAAGGCGGAGCGCACCGGCATCGCCTCGCTGATCCGTCGCATGACCGACCTCGGCATCGGCTTCAAGGATCTGGCGACTCGGCAAAGCTCGCTCGAGGACATTTTCGTCAGCCTCGTCCACGATCGGAGCCGGCCATGAACCTGCGCGGCGTGCTCGCCATCTACAAGTTCGAGATGCACCGGTTTAAGCGGACGCTGTGGACGGGCCTCGCGGTCCCCGTGATCACCACTTCGCTCTACTTCATCGTGTTCGGCTCCGCGATCGGCAGCCGCATGACGGAGATCGGGGGCGTGCCCTATGGCGCCTTCATCGTTCCGGGGCTGATGATGCTGTCGCTGTTCACGGAGAGCATCTTCAACGCCTCCTTCGGCATCCACATGCCGCGCTTCACCGGCACCATCTACGAGATCCTCTCGGCGCCACTCTCGGCCTTCGAGACCGTGCTCGGCTATGTGGGCGCGGCGATGACCAAGTCGGTGACGGTCGCACTCGTCATCCTGCTCACCGCCAACTTGTTCGTACCGGTCCGGATCGAGCACCCGCTGGCGATGGTCGCGTTCCTGCTGCTGATCGCTGCCACCTTCTGCCTGTTCGGCTTTATCGTCGGCATATGGGCGAAGGGGTTCGAGCAGTTGCAGATCATCCCGCTCCTGATCGTCACGCCAATGACCTTCCTGGGGGGCGCCTTCTACTCGATCGACATGCTGGCGGAGCCCTGGCGGACGATCACGCTCTTCAACCCCGTCGTCTATCTGATCAGCGCCTTCCGCTGGACCTTTTACGGCACGGCCGACGTCGCGGTCGGCCTGAGCTTTGCGATCACGTTCGGCATCTTCCTGCTGTGTCTTGGGATCGTCGCCTGGATCTTCCGGACGGGCTATCGGCTCAAGGCCTGAGCCGGCCAGTCCGCCGGATCGATCGGGTGCAACCGGTCGAGCGCGGCGCGGTCGATCTTCGCGATCACACGCCCTGGCTCCAGCGCGACCTTGTCCCAGGGGAGCGCGTAAAGAGTCTCGCCAATGCCGCCCAGGCCACCTTTGCCGACGACCAGATAGGCGATCTTCCCATTCTCGCACCCGATCATTGCATCCACCGCTGAGCCGATCGTCTCCCCCTCACGCGTGACGAGCGAGGCAGAGGTGAAGGTGGACACGGGAAAGAGGGTAGGGCCGGGCTGGTCCTCGCTCTTCTCCGAGGCCGCCTTGGCACCGTCGTCGAGCCGCGCCTGCCGCCCCAGCCAGCGCCAGATGCCCACCAAGTTTACCAGCGTCAGGAAGATGTTCTGCCAGACAAGGTTGGTCTGGCCGGTTGTCGCGCCATAGGTCGTCCAGGCGACCGAGCCGATCGTGAACACCACAAAGCCCCAACCGGTCACGCGCGAGCCCAGATTGGCGGCCGTCATGCAGGCGGCGATCGCGGTCGCGATCGGCGCGACCCAGCTCGACAGTTCTTCCATGCCGCGCGAACCCGTGAGGCGAGGGGGCGTTCCAGCGCCCAAAAAGAAGGGCCCGCGACGACCGAAGCCGCGCGAGCCCAGGGACGGAACCTCGTCTAGGCTTAGAAGCGGAAGCCGGCGGCGATGCCGTAGCGGCGGGGCTCCAGCGTGAACACGTTGGTGAACAGGCCGGACGATGCGTCGGTCACATATTGGCCGGTGATCGCATTGTTCTTGGTGATGTTCTGGATGAACGCACGGGCATAGAAGCGCTCGTCCGGGCTGTTGACCTGGACCTGGGCGTTGATGACCTCATAGCCTTCGACCCGATCGACCGGCAGGTTGAAGATCGAGGCGTCGAACGGTCCCGTATAGGTCAGGTCGACGCGGGGAACGATGGTGAAGCCCCCGCCCAGATCGCCCGAATACTGGATGCCAGCAGAGAATTTGGCCCCTGGCGCCTGCGGCAGGCGGTTGCCGCGAAGATTGACCGGCACACCTGACGGATGGACCGTGATGCCGCCAATCGGGGCGGTCGCGGCCGGTGTCGCCGCTGCCTGCAGCGCCGAGCAGATGGAGAAGGCACCGGTTGCGCCACCCAGCCCGGAGTTGGCCGGGAAAGCGGTGGGCGGACGGAGGCCGTTCGCCGCCGTCAGGCCGCGCGAGGCGTTGATGCCATTGTTGACCAGTCCGACGAAACCCTGCGCGGCGGCTCCGCTGCCGACATTCGACGTGACGGCGCAGTTGGCCCCGTTCGTGATGTCCTTGATGATGACGGCATCGCTGCGGCCGCCGGACGGATCGCGCGGATTAGAAAGCAGCAGGTCGCGCGAGACGTTGGTCCGCAGATAGCTCGCGCCGAGGTTGACCGTGAGCCGGCGTGTCGGCCTGAGGATGGCTTCCGCCTCCAGGCCGTAGACATTGGCGTCCACATTGTCGTTGACCGCAGTGCGCGCCACGATGCGGGAGAGCTGCAGGTCCTTATACTGGTAGTAGAAGCCCGTCAGGTTGAAGATGAACCGACCGTTGGCGAAGCTGTTCTTCGAGCCGATCTCGAACGCGTTGATGAATTCCGGTTTGAACGTATCCGGCACCGCGAAGATCGGCTGCAGCGGCGGATTGATACCGCCGGACTTATAGCCGCGCGAATATGACGCATAGAGCAGGTTGTCTTCCGCCAGCTTGAAGTCGGCAACGAAGCGGCCGGTGAACTCGCTGAACTTCGCCCGGCGCTCCTGGATCAGCTGGTTCCCGGCCGTGCCCGGATCGGCGTCGAACGAGCCGACAAAGGGCGACGAGAAGATGTCGGTGGTACCGAACGGCGCCAGGAAGCTCGCGAGCGTGCTGCGCGCCCGAACTCGCTTGCGATCGTTATTGTAGCGGATGCCGCCGGTCAGCTTCAGATTGCCGAGCTCGAGATAAGCCTCGCCGAAGATGCCGTAGGACTTGAGCCGGTAATCGTCCGTGTTGTTGCGGAAATAGGGTGACGCCAGGAAGGACGGGGGCAGCGGCGCCGGTGCACCCGTTACGGGGTTGCGATTGCCCAGCGCCGTGAAGGTTCCCAGCACGCCCGATAGGTAATCGATGTAGAAGCTATTCACATAATAGCTGTTTTCGCGAAGGTGGCTGTTCGAATAGATGCCGCCGACCAGGAAGTTGAACGGCCCGTCCAGATCGCTGCTGATGATGCCTTCGACCGAGTAGGCGCGATTGCGGTTGACCGACCGATCGAAATCCTGCGGCGTGGCCGAGCAAAGCTTGGCGCCGCCAAACGCACCCGACCCGGTCAGTTCCGTCTCAGAGGTGCACAACTGCCCCGTCGGTCCGCTCGGGATCAGCGCGGCGGCGATCGGCTGGAAATAGGCGGCGGGAAGGCCTGGGATCAGCCCGGCGGCCGCAGCGGCGAGCGTATTCAGGCCGGGCTGGGCGACCGAGCGGTCCGCCACCGAGAACAGATAATCCTGGCGCGAGTCCGTGTTCGTGTCCTGGTAGGTGCCGGACAGCGAAAGGTTGAACCGGCCAAGGCCTTGCCGGAGCTTTGCCTGCAGGATCAGTTCGTCGGAGAAGAACTCAGGCCGGAAGTCGGTGTTGATCGACCGAATGTTCTGCGGCTTGACGAAGTTCGCCGTCGTATCCGGTCCGTACAGGCTGCCCAGGCCGAAAGCCTGAGGGATGCCGTTGATGCCGAAAAACTCGCGCGAGGGCAGGGTGCCCGGCGCGAAGGTGGCGTTGGTATTGGACGCCGAGAAGTCGAGCGATCCTGGCAGGCAGCCCAGCACGCCCGTCGGGTCGCGTTGGCAAAGCTGGTTCTGGATGCGGAGCCGGGCGTCGTCTTCGCGGAAATAGGATGCGATCAGGTCAAGAGTCGTGTCGGCGCTCGGCTCGATGCGAATGGTGCCGCGCACGCTGTAGAGGTCGCGATCATCGACGCGCGAGTTGTCGAAGACGTTGCGGGTGAACCCGTCCCGCTTGAGGTAGATGCCGGCCAGGCGAACGCCGATGAACTCGGCCACGGGAACGTTGACCATGCCGCGCACACGGATCGACTCATAGTTGCCATATTCGAACTCGCCCGAGGCGCGGAACGCGTTCAGGTCCGGCCGGGCCGTGGCGATGTTGACGACGCCCGCGGTCGCGTTGCGGCCGAACAGCGTGCCTTGGGGCCCGCGCAGCACCTCGATCCGCTCGACGTCGTAGAACTCTGTCTGGAAGAAGGGAGAGGAGAAGAGCGGTTCGTCGTTGAGGTGGATCGCGGTGGCCGCATCACAGGTGACGCCCACGCAAAGGTCACCGATGCCGCGAATGGTCAGCGACGAAGACGTGGTGAAGTTGCCCTTGGTAAACTGGATGTTCGGGAGGCTGAGCTGCAGGTCGAGCGGGTTGCGAATCTGCTGACGTTCGATCGCTTCCGTGGAGAAGGCGGACACGGCGATCGGCACGTCCTGCAGGCGCTCGGCCTGGCGCTGGGCGGTGACGACGATATCGCCGAGGCCGCCGGCGTCCGTATCCGCTTCCGCGGTGGCGGGCGGCGCGTCGGTCGTCTGCGAAAAGCCGGGCGAGGCGGTGAGCAGGGCCAGCGCCGTCGCGCCAAGCAGATGGACTTTCCGCATGATGAGCATCCTCCCCTATCGAGCGGCTTCACGCCGCGGACGCATTATTGCGCCTCGTCGAACGGGATCATGCGGATTGTTTCACCACGGTCAATAAGCGGTCCATCGTGTCGCGATATTTTGCCGCAGTGTGGCCGCGATGCACCGGTGAGGACATCACCGGTGCATCGCAAACATCAGAAGTTGAAGCGCGCGCTCACGCCATAGGTGCGCGGCGGGCTCGGATAGGCCGAGAGGCTGCCGGCCTGGGCGACCGACGGGAAGATCGTCCCGTTGAACCGCGGCTCGGTCAGGTTGCGGCCCCAGACGGACAGGATGAGTCCGTTCGAGAGTTGCAGACCAAGCGACGCGTTGAGCGACTCCGGCGATGCCGTGAACCGCAGACCCTGGGCGATCGTGAACGCGCTGCTGAACGCATAATCGACGTGGAAGAGGAGCGCGTTGTCGCCGGACAGCCTTTCTGTGTAGTTGGCCCCAACGGCGACCGACCAGTCCGATACGCCTGCATTCTCGCGACCCGAAAGGTCGGTCGGCACGACTCCGTTCGTCGCAGGATTGAAGGCCGAACCGCCCGTGAAACGATCGAACTTGGAGTCGAGGTACGTCACCGACGCGGTAAAGTTCAGATCCTCGACAGGCGTGATGGTCGTGTCGAGTTCGAAGCCTTGCGTCGACTGCTTCTCGGCGTTGCCGAGCACGAAGCCGGTTCCCTGGAAAATGTTGCTCTGGAAACCGGTCAGGATCTGCTTGAACAGGGCAAAGTTGAACGCGAAAGCCCCGAACGTGCCCTTCAGGCCGATTTCATAGACCTCCGCCTCTTCCGGCCCGGCAAAGCGGGTGCCCGTGGTCAGGTTGTTGACCGCCAGCCCCGCGGTGCGGATCGGTGAGGCGGCAGGCGCCGGCACTTGCGCCGGCGATCCGGGGATGAAGTCGCTGGCGAATGGCCGGCTGTCCGTCGAAAGGTTAAACGACGAAGCCTTGAAGCCGGTCGCGTACGTCGCATAGCCGCTCAGATTGGGATTGAACTCATAGGCGAGGCGCAGCGTGTAGGAGAGATCCTCGTCCCTCGTGCGGCCATCCTCAACCGCGTTCGGGAAGTTCAGGAACGGCGGCAGGAACTGCAGGGGGCGGAAGCCGAGGAACGGGTTGCAGGTGCCCGCAGGTGCGCCCGGCGTGCATGGCCGGGTCCGCGGGAAGATCGTTCCAGTCGGCAGCGGGATCGACCCAGGAATGCCGGCATTGGCTGCAGTCTGGACGAGGTCAATGGCGGAGAAGGCGTCGGTGCTGGTGTTCGCGGTCGAGACCCGCTTTCTGTCGTTTGTATAGTTGAAGCCGGCGGTGAATGTCAGGCCTTCCAGAAGTTCGAGATCGACCTGGCCGAAGATCGAGTAGGACGTGTTCTTATAATCGTAGTTCTCGAAACGGCCGAGACCTTGCGACCCGAACGGCGCGACGGTCGCCGGAATCCCGTTCAGCGCGCGCAGGATTGGCTCGTTCGCGGTAAAGGCGCCACCGCTCAGCAGATTGGCATAACCGCGGAAGTCGCGGCCGAAGGTCAGCTGCGCCTCGACATCGATGTCTTCCTTGAAGAAGAACCCGCCGAGCAGGAAGTTGAGCGGCCCGTCGAAGTCAGAGGCGATCCGAAGTTCCTGCGTGAAGGTCTTGATATCGGTGTTGTTGCTGTTGTCGCCGATGATATCGGCACTGGTGAAATCGGAGTCCTGATTGGTGAATATCTCGACCTTGCGGTAGGCCGTGATGCTGGTCAGCGACAGGTTGTCGGTGAAGCTCCAATCCGCCTGTGCCGAACCTCCATAGTTGCTGATCTTGTTGATCGACTCGAAGTTGCCGAAGCTGTCGTACGAGAACGGATTGTTGGAGTTGACCCTCCCGCCCAATGCCCGGATGGCGTTGCCGGTGGGGCCGTCGAAGAGGTTGGCCACGGTGCAGCACACCTCGTCGATCCGATCATAGTCGCCGATCAGGCGCAGCTTGAACGTGTCGCTCGGTTCGAACAGCAGCTGTCCGCGCACGCCCCAGCGGTCACGGTTGTTGGTCCGGGTCCCCAGGTTCAGGTCCCGGCCATAGCCGTCACGCTTGTTGAGGTTGCCGGCGAGGCTGAACGCGATGGTCTCCGTAATCGGTCCGGTGACGTTGCCCTTCAGGACGATCGCGTCATAGTTGCCGTAACTGGCCTCCACCTCGCCGCCGAACTCGAAGGCGGGCTCGGCGGTGACGATGCTGATGATGCCCGCCGACGCGTTCTTGCCGAACAGCGTCGATTGGGGGCCACGTAGCACCTCGACCCGGCGGATGTTCGGAAGATCGCCGATCTGCGCGGCCGAGCGCGAACGATACACGCCGTCGATGAACACGCCGACCGACGGCTCGATGCCCGCATTGTTCGCGCCGTTGCCGAAACCGCGGATCACGAAGTTCGTGTTGGCCGAGCTCTGCAGCTGGTTGACCTTCAGCGACGGCACCAGCGTCTGCAGGTCGAGCAGGTCGCGGACCTGGGCGCGCTCGATCGTCTCCTCAGTGGTCACGGACACCGAGATCGGCGTGTCCTGGAGCGTCGTTTCACGCTTGCTGGCGGTCACGACAATGTCGCCGGCGTTGGCCGTCTCGGCATTCTCGGTCGTCGCGCTGTCCTGGGGCGCCGATGCGCCGGTGTCCTGCGCTGCGGCAGTGGTGGCAAGCAGCAGGCCAAGCGCCGTGGCGCCAAGCAGGTGGCAAGTCCGCATTGTTTCGATCCCTCCCTTGCGCGGCGTCGCCGCGACCGACGCAGTGCGCGTCTTCCAGTCCATGATGCTGTTTGTTGCAACCCTGGTCAACAAACCGAGCCACGGCGGCTCGATTGACCGCGCGAGTGTGGCAGGAAAGCTGCACCTGCCGCTGCTTTGACGATCGCGCCTACGCTCCTATATCGATGCGAAACGAAGCGGGGACCGCGCCTTGGGCGATCATCTGGAAGACGGCGATCTGATCGAAACACCGGGCAAGATTCCCGTGCCCAGGCGCGTGGCCGAGGCGATCGAGACGCTGATCGCCTGGGCGGGTGACGATCCCAGCCGCGAAGGCCTGACCGACACGCCCTTGCGGGTTGCCCGTGCCTGGAAGGAATATTGTCAGGGCTATGGCGAGGATCCCTCGCTACACCTGAGCCGCACCTTCGAGGAGGTGGGCGGCTATGACGAGATCGTGCTGCTGCGCGACATCCCGTTCCAGTCGCATTGCGAGCACCACATGGCGCCGATCATCGGCAAGGCGCACATCGCCTATCTGCCGAAGAACCGCGTGGTGGGTATTTCCAAGCTCGCCCGCGTGCTGCACGGCTTTGCGCGCCGGCTGCAGGTGCAGGAGCGGCTGACAGCCGAGGTGGCGGACTGCATCTGGCACCATCTCCAGCCGCACGGCGTCGCCGTTGTGATCGAGGCGAGCCATAGCTGCATGACCGCGCGGGGCGTTCGCACGCCCGGCGTAGCCATGACGACCAGCCGCATGATGGGCGTGTTTCGCGACGACGATCGGAGCCGCAAGGAAGTGCTTGCCTTGATGGGCTGCTGATTTCGTCGGAACAGGGGGCGGTTTCGTCGCCTGTGTCGATCCGCATGGGTCTTGTGTCGCACTTCACAGGCGCGACCCGGCGAATCGCTTAATGCAGCGTTCATGCTCAAGTCGATCATCCCGCTCGCCGCTTCGCTGACTGCGCTCTTCTCGACTGTGTACATGTACGCAGCCTGAGCCGATGCAACTTGTTGAAGCGCCGCGCATTCTGGCAGGATGATCGCCAAGACCCTGCCGCTCGCCGCCTCGCTGACGACGCTCGCCGCGACCTGCTTCGCGGTCTTCCTCACCTGGTGACATAGAAAAACCGCCGCCGGAGCAGTCCGACGGCGGCTTTATCTTCTGTGCTCCGGCGAAGGCCGGAGCGTCGACCAGGGCTCCGGCCTTCGCCGGAGCGCTGTTTAGGCCTGGCCTTCCTCAGCCGGAGCTGCCGTAGCGGCAGAGATGTCGCCCGGCTCGGCGTTCGGGTCGAACGCTTCGGTGAAGCCCGCCGCGTCCTTTTCGAACATCTCGGTCATCACGTCGACGCCCTGCGCCTGCAGCTCGGCTTCTTCCGGCGAGCGAGCGACGTTGACGGTGATCGTCACCGACACTTCCGGGTGCAGCGCGACCTTGACCGTGTTAACGCCGATCGCCTTGATCGGCTTGTCGAGGATGACCTGGTTCTTCTGAACCTTGACCCCGTCGGCCTCGAGCGCCTCGACGATGTCGCGGACCGAAACCGAACCATAGAGCTGGCCGGTGTTCGACGCCTGGCGGATCAGGGTCACGGACTTGCCGTCCACGTCCTTCGAGGCCTTCTCGGCATCGGAGCGACGCGACGCGTTGTCCGCCTCGATCTGCGCGCGGTTGGCCTCGAAGACCTTCCGGTTCGATTCATTGGCCCTGAGCGCCTTCTTGCGCGGCAGGAGATAGTTGCGTGCAAAGCCCGGCTTGACGGAGACCACGTCCCCGATGCCGCCCAGCTTTTCGACGCGTTCAAGCAGAATGACGTCCATGTGGGCGGTCCTTACTTCACGATATAGGGCAGGAGGCCGAGGTGCCGCGCGCGCTTGATCGCCTGGGCGAGCTCGCGCTGCTTCTTGGCTGAAACGGCAGTGATGCGGCTCGGGACGATCTTGCCACGCTCGGACACGAAGCCCTGCAGCAGCCGCACGTCCTTATAGTCGATGCGCGGGGCGTCCTTGGCGGAAAAGGGGCAGCTCTTGCGGCGGCGGAAGAAGGGGCGTGCCATTGTGATTAAACTCCCATCTCGTCGCGGTCGTCACGGCGCGGGCGGCGCTCGCCACGATCCCCGCGGTCGCCACGCTCCGCGCGGTCCCCACGATCGCCCTTGCGCATCATCACCGACGGGCCGCCCTCATGGGCGTCGACGCGAACGGTCATGTAGCGGATGACGTCTTCATTGATGCCGGTCTGGCGCTCCAGCTCGGCGACGGCGCCCGCGGGCGCGTCGATGTCGAGCATCACGTAATGCGCCTTGCGGTTCTTCGCGATTCGGTAGGCGAGGTTGCGCAGGCCCCAGGTCTCGGTCTTCACGACCTTGCCCTGATTGTCCTCGATGATCTTGGTGGCGGCTTCCGCCAGTGCATCCACTTGCGCCTGTGCCAGATCCTGGCGCGCAAGGAACACATGCTCGTAAAGAGCCATGGGTCTTTCTCACTGTTGGCCGATCGCTGACGCCGCCCCGTGCGGACGCCCCTCCGGCTGTCGTCTCAAATGCTAAGCGGGGCGGAGAGACTGGCTCTCCACCCCGATGAGCGGCCAATGCACGAAATCAGTCTCGAACGCAAGGCCGGTTGGGAAGGCGCGTGAGACTCCTGCCCGCCGAGTCGGTATAGCAGACCTGCCCGCCTGCTCCAACCGGCCGCTATTCCGCCGCTAGCGCCATCGGGAGCCCTTGCGGTCCTCTGATCACCTTGCCCGGTCGGGGCGACTGCACCTCACCGTCGCGGAACGTCACCTGACCCGACTTCACCGTCGCCACATAGCCGCGCGCCTTCTGCAGTAGCCGCCGCCCGCCCGCAGGAAGGTCCCAGGCGAGATACGGCTTCTCCAGCGCGAGTGCGTCGAGGTCGATGACGTTCAGGTCGGCGAGATAGCCGGGCTGGAGCAGGCCGCGATCGTTGAGCCCGTAAAGGAGGGCCGTGTCGCGGCACTGGCGGCGGATCGCCAGCTCCAGCGGGATGCGGCCGCGCGTCCGGTCGCGGACCCAGTGCTGGAGGAGGAAAGTGGGCGAGGCCGCGTCGCAAATGGTGCCGCAATGGGCGCCTCCGTCCGACAGCGAGATCACGACATCGTCGCGGTTCAGGAGCATGTCGTGCAGGAAGTCGAGATTGCCGTCGGCATAGTTCAGCAGCGGCAGGTAGATGAAGCCATTACCCCCGTCCGCCATCAGCAGCTCATAGGCGAACTCTTGCGGCCCACGCCCCTGCGCCGCCGCGAGCGCCGCGATGCTGTCCTCCGGCGCGGGCTCATAGTCCGGCACGTCGCCCAGCGGGAACTGCATGCCCCAGCCTCCGGTCACGATCATCGCGAGCGGCGCCAGGTCCGGATGCTCCGGCGGCAGGTTCGTCTCGCCGAGCAGCTGCGCCTTGAAGGCCGGGTCGGACAGGCGGGCATGTTGCTCCGGCCAGGGCAGGTCCTGGATCGCCTGCCAGCTCGGGCGTTGGCGGAACGGGTGCACAGTCCCGCGCCAGTTCATCAGGATGCCGGTGCCGCGCAACGAGATCTGCGCCACCACGCGCGCGCCATTGTCGTTTGCGGCGCGCGTCGAGGACATCTGGTCCACCCAGTTCATCGCCTTCAACGGCGATTGCAGCATCGCGAAGGTGACGGGCAGGCGGGTCTCCCGCGAGAGCGCCTCCATCCAGCCGAACTCGTTCCAGTCCGGATTAAGGTCCGACGCCATCTCGAACACGCCGTGGCCGACGCGACCCATCGCCCGGCCGATGCCGATCAGCTCCTCGGCGGTTGCCGTGGTCCCCGGCACCAGCTCACCGTCCACGGACTTGTGAATGATCGTGCGGCTGGTCGAAAAGCCGAGTGCGCCGGCGCGGAGGCCGTCCTCGACGATCCGCGCCATTGCCTCGATCTCCGCCTCGGTCGGCGGATCGTTGCGGGCGCCGCGCTCGCCCATCACATAGGCCCGCACCGCGCCATGCGGCACATGGCAGCCGACATCCATAGTGCGCGGCAGCTTCTCGAGCGCATCCAGATATTCGGGAAAGCTCTCCCAGTCCCAGGTCATGCCTTCCGCCAGAGCGGTGCCGGGGATGTCCTCGACGCCTTCCATCAGGCCGATCAGCCATTGGTGCCGGTCCGGCCTGGCGGGCGCGAAGCCGACTCCGCAATTGCCCATCACCACCGTCGTCACGCCGTGCCAGGAGGAGGGCGCCATCTCTGCGTCCCAGGTCGCCTGGCCGTCATAATGAGTGTGGATGTCGACGAAGCCGGGCGTAACGATCTTGCCTCGGGCGTCGATCTCCTCCCGTCCGCGAGCGGCGACGGCTCCCACCGCCGTGATCAGCCCGCCATCCACCGCCACATCGGCCTCGAACGGAGCGCCGCCCGACCCGTCCACCACCAACCCGCCGCGAATCACCAGATCGTGCATGGCGCCTCTTCCTTGTGTTTGACGGAGCGTATCACGAGCGGTTGCGCGTCCAAAATGATCCGAACCGCCTGCGCTCGCGGGCGTTCAGGCGCGATGGCACGCTACTATCTGCACCTGTATAACCGGATCGGCTCCGCGCTCGACGACGAAGGCACCGAAGCCAGGGACCTGGAGGCTGCGCGGACGATCGCTATCCGGTCGGTCCGCGACATTCTGGGCGAGGAGATCAGGAAAGGCCGGATCGACCTGTTCGGTCGAATCGAGATCGCCGACGAAGAAGGAAGCATATTGGCCGTCGTGCCGTTTGCGGATGCAGTTGAACTCCGTTTGGGAGAATAGGGCCGTGATCGAACGCCACCTCATGAAGCTCCGCGCACGCGACGAGGTCAGCGCCGAAGAGGAGGCGGCGATCCGCTCGGCCGTGATTGAGACGCGGACCTACCTGGCGGACCAGGTCTGCATCCGCCGCGGCGAAGAGCTGCATCATTCGACGCTGCTGCTGGAGGGGCTGATGTGCCGCTTCAAGGACCTGCGCAGCGGCCAGCGCCAGATCACCGAGCTTCACGTCGCCGGCGATTTCGTCGACATGCACAGCTTCACGCTCAAGCGCCTCGACCACAATGTCATGACGCTGACCCAATGCTCGGTGGCGCTGGTTCCGCATGAACGCCTCGCCGAGATCACGCGCAACTTCCCCCACCTGACGCGCCTCTATTGGTTCGGCACCAACATGGACGCTGCCATCCACCGCGAGTGGGCGCTTTCCCTGGGACGTCGTTCCGCCCTGTCGCGCATGGCCAACCTGTTCTGCGAGCTGCAGGTGCGGCTCGAGATCGTAGGCCTGGCGACGGCCACCGGCTATGATCTGCGGATCACGCAGGAAGAGCTGGCCGAGTGTCTCGGCCTGACCGCCGTGCATGTGAACCGCACCCTCAAGGAGCTGCGCGAGCGCAACCTGCTGGAGTTCCGGGGCGGCCGCGTGACGCTGATCGACCTGGAAGGTCTTCAGCATGTGGCGGAGTTCGATCCTGCCTATCTGTATCTGGAGCGGCGGCGGCACTGAGACGTTCGCGGGGAGCAGCCCCCCCTGGGGACTCCATTCTACTTGACAAATAGGAGAATGTTGCTGATCTGTTCTCGCCGCATTCGGGGGAGCGGCATGACCATATCAAACGGTGACGGGTACGCACGCGCTTATTCGCACTGGCTGCGAACGGGGAGGTGGCTTCGGCCCTACGCGGCGGACGGACGCGAACTGAAGTTCAACCCGTACCACGACCCTCGCAACGGGCAGTTCACCTTCGCTCCCGGCGGCCCGAGATCGCTCTCCCGCATTCTTGTTGCTGACCGGGCAGGCACACGCACCTGGATCGAAGGTGCGCTGGCCAAGGTCGCGCGGAGGGTGCAGCGGGAGCCCGACGGCTCAGAAGATATGAGGCCCGGTGCTGAGCCGTTGCCCGCAGATGTCCAGCTGGCCCAATGAGGCGTCCGACCTCGCATGTCCCGTGGTGGCAATCGCCCGGAGATCGGACAATGACGGAGCATTATCGAAGCCCATTCGCAAAACTCGAACTCAATATTCCACAAGACTTAAGTGAGATCTGGGACCTCTTGGGCTCGATGGTCCTGAGTGCGCCTACCTTCGAATCGAAGCTCTTTCCTGAACGCAATCTCGAAACGGAATTCTCTACTCTCACGAGCGGTTTCGAGAGGGTTAGGAGCCAGTTCGGAGAGGAGCGCTACGCCTTGCTCCTCAGTTTAGCCAGTCAGGCGAAAGAGCTGTTCGCTGCAGATCCAGACGACGCCAACGGAGAGGCAGATCGAGGCAGGGCAGCACTATTCGAAATCGAGAAGGTCGTTCAAGAGGTTCGCAGGGCGCGCAAGACGAGCCGCGTCAAGGCGAAGCTGAAGGACGAGGAAGGCGAGGTGACCGGCGACTAAGGAGGCCGCATTGGTGTGAACCTACTGTCAACTTTGGCAAGCGCGCGCGTTGCGGTAAGAGCCTCGCATGACCGCAAAAGCCGCCCGCTTCGCTTCCGTCCAGGCCGACCCCGACGACCATCTGTCGCTGCCGGGCTGGCTGTACCACGACGCCGAGTTCTTCGAGGCGGAAGCATCCCGCTTTTTGCGCGCCGCCCCGCAGGTGGTCTGCCATTCGAACGAGCTCGACCGGCCGGGCGCGTGGCGCAGCCTTGAGTATCTTGGCGAGAGCGTGATCGTCGTTCGCGGCGAGGATGGCCAGGTCCGTGCGTTCGCCAATGTCTGCCGGCATCGCGGGTCACGGCTGGTCGATGGTGAGGCCGGGTGCGCGAGGAAGCTCGTCTGCCCCTATCACGCCTGGACCTACGATCTGGACGGGCGGCTGGCCGGCGTGCCGATGAAGTCCGACTATCCGGGCCTGGATCAGACCAGGCTGGGTCTCGTGCCGGTCGCGATGGAGCTGTGGCGCGGATTCGTGTTCGTGACGCTAGAGCCAGGTGCTCCCTCGGTGGCCGATATGATGGCACCCTATGAGCATGAGATCGCGCCGTATCGCTTCGAGGAACTGCAGCCGATCGGCCGCGTCACCCTCCGCCCGCGGGCGCTCAACTGGAAGACGATTGCCGACAATTACTCGGATGGGCTGCACATCCCGGTCGGCCATCCCGGGCTCACGCGTCTGTTCGGCCGCTCATACTCGATCGAAGCGAACGAGCATGTCGATCGGATGACCGGTGAGCTGGTGGAGCGCCCGTCGGCCAACCCCAGCGAGCGCGCCTATCAGCGCCTGTTGCCGCGCGTCGATCACCTGCCCGAGGCGCAGCAGCGGCTTTGGCTCTACTACAAGCTCTGGCCGAACGTCGCGTTCGACATCTACCCCGACCAGATCGACTTCATGCAGTTCCTGCCGACCGGCCCGACCACGACCACGATCCGCGAGATCAGCTATGCGCTGCCAGATGATCGTCGCGAGATGCGGGCCACACGCTACCTCAATTGGCGCATCAACCGGCAGGTCAATGCCGAGGACACCCAGCTGATCGCGCGCGTGCAGGCCGGCATGGCCTCGCCCAGCTATGTCGCCGGACCGCTTGGAACGAGCGAGGTGTGCCTGCGCAGCTTCGCCCGCAAGCTCCGGCAGCTGATCCCCGAAGCGCGGCTGCCGCAAGCACCGGCGGCCGGCTGGAGCAAACGCCCCCCGCTTGCATCGGCGACCTGACCTTTCTACCCGAGCCCGCTTCGACGAAGGGGTCAGACATGCGCGCATTCATCTTTCCGGGACAGGGCAGCCAAGCGGTCGGCATGGGCCAGGCGCTGGCCGATGCGAGCGCCTCCGCCCGCGAGGTCTTCCAGGAAGTGGACGAGGCGCTTGGCCAGAACCTGTTCCGGCTGATGGTCGAGGGCCCGGCTGACGACCTGACGCTGACCGAGAATGCCCAGCCTGCGATCATGGCCAATGCCGTCGCCACCTTGCGGGTGCTGGAGCGGGAAGGGGGCGTGCGCCTTGCCGACGAGGCGGAGTTCGTGGCGGGTCATTCCCTCGGTGAGTACACCGCTCTGTGCGCGGCCGGCGCGCTCGACCTGACCACCACCGCCAGGCTGCTGAAACTGCGCGGCCGCGCGATGCAAGCCGCGGTTCCGGTTGGTGACGGCGCCATGGCGGCGATCCTGAAGCTCGAGTTCGACCAGGTGGCGGAGATCGCCTCGCAGGCGGCTCAGGGAGATGTGTGCAGCGTCGCCAATGACAATGCCCCGGGCCAGGTCGTGCTGTCGGGGCACAGGGCGGCGATGGAGCGCGCCTCGGAGCTGGTCAAGGCTGCCGGTGGTCGCGCCATGCCGCTGCCGGTCTCCGCGCCGTTCCACTGTTCCCTGATGCGACCAGCCGCCGATGCGATGGAGGCGGCGCTCGGGAAGGCCGACCTGCGTGCACCGCTTGTCCCCGTCTTCGCGAACGTCACCGCAGCGCCCGTGGTCGATCCTGATCAGATCCGCCAGCTGCTTGTCGAGCAGGTCACCGGCACCGTGCGCTGGCGCGAAAGCGTGCTCTCAATGCAGGAGGCCGGCGTCCACCATTTCATCGAGCTCGGCGGCAAGGTCCTCGCTCCCATGATCAAGCGCATCGCCCCTGACGCCGAAGCGGTATCGGTGGTGAGCATGGACGACGTCGAATCCCTCGCGAAGAGCCTCTGAGGAGAGCCTATGTTCAGCCTGGAAGGAATGACCGCCCTCGTTACCGGAGCGTCCGGGGGGATCGGCTCGGCCGTTGCAAGCGCGCTGGCTGGGCAGGGCGCGCGGGTGGCGCTTTCGGGCACACGCGAGGAGGCGCTGCGCTCCGTCGCCGCACAGCTCGGCGGCGAGCCGGTGATCCTGCCGTGCAACCTGTCCGATGCAGCCGCGGTCGATGCGCTTGTGCCTCAGGCGGTGGAGACGCTCGGCGGCAAGCTCGATATCCTCGTCAACAATGCCGGCGTGACGCGCGACAATCTCATCCTGCGCATGAAGGACGAGGAGTGGGATCAGGTGATCCGCGTCAATCTGGAGGCCGCTTTCCGCCTCTGCCGCGCGGCGGCCAAGCCGATGATGAAGGCGCGTTTTGGCCGGATCGTCTCGGTCACATCAGTTGTCGGAACAACCGGCAACCCAGGCCAGGCGAACTACGCCGCCTCGAAAGGCGCGCTGACATCCATGTCCAAGGCCCTGGCGCAGGAGCTTGCGAGCCGCGGCATCACGGTCAACTGCGTGGCGCCGGGCTTCATCGCCTCACCGATGACCGACGCGCTGGCCGAGGCGCAGAAGGAGGCGCTCACCGGCCGCATCCCTGCCGGCCGGTTGGGCGAAGGCGCCGATGTGAGCGCCGCAGTGGCCTATCTCGCCAGCCGTGAAGCCAGCTACGTCACGGGCCAGACGCTGCACGTAAATGGCGGCATGGCGATGATCTAGCGGGCGGCAAGCCGCTCCTCGGCAACCAGCGCTGCCACTTCGGCCTGGTCGAGCACGCGGCCGTGCAGGCCGGCCATGGTCCGCACGTCCAGCCGCTTGGCCTTTAGCCAGGCGAGAAAGCTGTGCGACGTCGCATTCAGCGGATACTCGCCCGCATTCACCAGGTCGGCTTGGTAAAGCAGCTTCTGGCGCGGCAGGTACACGATCAGCATCTGCCGTGCGTGCGGGTTGGGGCCGACATCAAAGACCTCGACCCGGTTGGCCGAGTCCTCGAACACGCGCGAGGCGTTGACTGTCTCGATCTTGGCGGCGGGCAGGGCTGGCGCGAGCCCGGCGACGCGCTCGATCAGCGGCTTGGCTTCGCCTGAGGCAACGATCCTCGTGCCTGCCGAGAGATAGCCGCGAATGCCGCCCAGATGGTCCTGATGATGGTGGCTCTGGACCAGATACCGGACCGGCTTGCCCGGCGCGACCTTGGCGATCTCGCCGATCAGCTTTTCGGACAGGGCCGCGTCGATCGGCGCCTCGGCGACCAGCACATGATCGGCAAAGGCGACCGCCAGCACATTGTACGAGAACTGGGCCTTGGTGTCGGTCACGTTCTGGAGCAGCCAGACATTCTCTCCCATCGGCTGCACGTTGAAGGGCGGCCGCCAGCTATAGTCGCTCTTGGCGGCGCTAGGCGGCGGAGCGAGCTCACCCGGCACGGGCCCTAGCTCCTCAGCCTTAGTGAGCGTGATGCGACCGCCGACCGGGCCGAACAAGGCCGTAACCTGTCGTTCGTCCATGCTCGTGGGCACCGCGACGCCGCCGATCCGGCGATAAGGGCCGAAGCGCACGCTGAGGTGCCGGTCTCCGTGCACGCTCGGGCTCGGGCGGGTCTCGAAGCCTGCGAGCAGCTTTGTCTGAGGGTCGAAGAGCAGCTCTCCGCCGCGCCCGTTCGCATAGGAATAGGCGATCCGCTCATAACCATCCCTCGCCGGAACCAGCGTCAGCGTAGTGGCAGTGCGCGCCACACGTGCCAGGGTCTCGTGCGGCAGTGCGGACTCGAGCCCAGGCGAGGCGCCGGGCAACTCGTCCACCGTATTGGTCCGTTCATCATGCGCGAAGCTGCGATCGGCCGTCTTTGCGGCGCGGATGTGGAAACGGAAATCGCCCGAGATCGCCGCGTCGAAATCGGACGCTGCCGCGTCAGCCTGCCCATCGACAGCGACTGTGAAGCGGCGTGGATAAGGTTCGAACCCTTCAGTCACGGCCAGCGATTGCCCCGGATCGATTGACAGGCCCTCATAGGTCAGCCGCGCCTTGAGCCTCTTGGCCGCGGCCGAGCCATGCGCCTGCTGCGCGGCCTCGATCAAGGCCAAGGCCTCGGGCTGCTTCACGCCGGGCTCGGCGCCTGCAAGCGCTAGCGCCATCATCAAAACGGTCATTGCATTCTCCCACACTCGGATGAGGCGCTGGCGCCCGCGGGGGTGCGCCTCAAGCAGCGCTCGACGAGCGTCTGTTTGGCAGCGATCGGGGAGGGGTGACGGGACCGCATAGGCCGTTGGCCAGGAATATCCTCTGACGCCCAAACGTCAGGTGGGGACCATGTGGATCGAGCCAAGGCCCGGCCAGGGACAGCCCCCGAGGATTCGTAATCGGCCCAGGGATAATGCTGAGGCTCGCACCAAGCAGTACCCGTCCACCCTAATCTAGGCAGTCACAGCGCCTCCCTCAAGATGGTCGGCCAGGGTTTCGACCCGCGCCGCGAGTTGCTCAACCGCCACGGCAAGGGCCGCGTCGGTATCGGTCGGGAGCGGCACGGGCGCACCGGACCGCAGGTCCTGCAGTTCGTCCGCCAGGAGGAGGGCCGCCAGCAGCAGCTGCCGCGCTTCGTTGACGCCGCCCACCGCGGCCCGCGCGCGCTGCGCCTTCTCGTCGACCAGCCCGGCGAGCCGTCGCAGCTGTTCCTCTTCGCCATCCCGGCAGGCCACGTCGTAGCGGCGGCCAGCTACTTCGATGGTCACTTCGGCCATGATCCCCCCTTTGAGCCGCGGCTGATCAGGACGCGCCCGTCAGCCGGTCGATCGCGTGGATTGCCTCTTTGGTGCGGGCGCGCAGCCGCTCGTGCCGCTGCAGCAAGCGCCCGAGCTCAGGGTCCGCCCGCGAGGCAACACGCTCGGAGGCCCGCTCGACGCGCGCAAGAGCCTGGTCCAGCCGCCGAAGCGCATCCTGAAGCCGTCCATTTGTCACAAAATCTTAACTAGCAGAGTTAAGCGCCCGCGCCAACGGCGCTTGGCCCCAAGCGGTTGACGCACCGCAGCGAAGGCCGCAAAGCACGCCCGCCCGGACGCGACTCATGCGTCCCCTTCATGTCTCCGGGACCGCCCATGACCGTTCGCCACGACCAGCTTGCCAACGCGATCCGCGCTTTGGCGATGGATGCGGTGGAGGCGGCAAACTCCGGTCATCCCGGCATGCCGATGGGCATGGCCGATGTCGCCACGGTGCTGTTCACAGAATATCTGAAGTTCGATCCTGCCGAACCCGGCTGGCCGGACCGCGATCGCTTCATCCTGTCTGCCGGCCATGGCTCGATGCTGATCTACGCCTTGCTGCACCTGACCGGCTATGCGCGGCCGACGATCGAGGACATCCGCAACTTCCGCCAACTGGGCTCTCCTTGCGCAGGCCACCCGGAGAATTTCGAGCTGCCGGGGGTTGAATGCACCACCGGGCCGCTGGGCCAGGGCTTTGCCATGTCGGTCGGCATGGCCATTGCCGAGCGGCATCTGAACGCCACCTTCGGCGACGACCTGGTCGATCACCGCACTTGGGTGATCGCGGGTGACGGTTGCCTGCAGGAGGGCATCAACCACGAGGCGGTGGGCCTTGCCGGCCATCTCGGGCTCGGGCGGCTCATCGTGCTTTGGGACGACAACCGCATCACAATCGATGGCGGTACCGATCTCTCGACCAGCGAGAATATCGGAGCACGATACGAGGCGTCGGGATGGCAGTTCGTTTGCTGCGACGGACACGATCCGGCAGACATTCGGCGGGCCATCGAAGAGGCGCTCGCCGATCCGCGGCCGTCGCTGATCGGTTGCCGGACCATCATCGGCAAGGGCGCGCCCAACAAGCAGGGCACGTCCAAGACGCACGGCTCTCCGCTGGGCAAGGAAGAGGTGGCAGCCGCGCGCCAGGCGTTGGGCTGGACGGACGAGCCGTTCGTCCTGCCGGAGCCGATCCGGGATGCCTGGCTTCATACGGGCAAGCGCGGCGAAGCGGTGCGGAGCGCGTGGGAGCGGCGGCTAGCCACACACCCGCAGGGCGCCGAGTTCGAGCGACGCATGCGTGGCGATCTGCCGGAGAATGGGGGCGAGGGTGCTGCCTATCTGCAAGGCCTGCTCGACGCGCCGCAGAAAGTCGCGACGCGCAAGGCGTCGGAGATGGTGCTGGAAGTGCTGACCGCTGCGATGCCCGAGCTGATCGGCGGGTCGGCGGACCTGACGGGCTCCAACAACACTAAAACGGCAGCCACCAAGCCGCTGACCAAACACGATTATTCCGGACGCTATCTCTACTACGGCATTCGCGAGTTCGGCATGGCCGCGGCCATGAACGGCATGGCGCTGCACGGGGGCGTGATTCCCTATGGCGGGACTTTCCTTGTCTTTGCCGACTATATGCGCAACGCGATCCGCATGTCGGCGCTGCAGCATGTGCGCGTGATCTATGTGCTGACGCATGACTCCATCGGCTTGGGCGAAGATGGGCCGACCCACCAGCCGGTTGAGCATCTGACCTCCCTGCGGCTGATACCGAACCTCCACATCTACCGGCCCTGCGACGTCGTCGAGACCGCCGAGTGCTGGGCCCTGGCGCTGAAGCGCAAGGACGGGCCGGCCGTGCTGGCGCTCAGCCGCCAGAACCTGCCGCAGCTGCGGGACCAAGGCGGCATGCTCTCGGCACGCGGTGCCTACCGGCTGCAGTCGGCCGGGCAGGCGCGGCGCGTCGTCCTGATCGCGACCGGCTCAGAAGTCGAGATCGCGGTCGGCGTGCGCGAGCGGCTCGAAGCCGAAGGCATCGGCGCGGATGTCGTCTCGATGCCCAGCTGGGAGCTCTTTCAGGCGCAGCCGGCCGAGTACCGTGCCGATCTGCTGCCAGCCGACGCGCTCAACGTCTCCATCGAGGCCGGAACGACTTTGGGCTGGGAGCGGTTTACCGGGCCGGACGGGCTCAGCTTCGGCATCGATAGCTTCGGCGCTTCGGCGCCGGCGGCCGACCTTTACAAGCATTTCGGGCTCACCCCCGACGCGATCGCGCCCAAGATCCTCGCGGCGCTGAACACCTAAAGGAGCAAGCATGACGGTACGTGTCGCCATCAACGGATTCGGCCGGATTGGCCGCCTGGTCGCCCGCGCGATGCTGGAGCGGGGCGGATCGGAGCTGGAGCTGGTCACGATCAACGACCTGGCCGACGCGAAGTCGAATGCCTGGCTGTTCAAGCGTGACTCCGTCCACGGCAAATATCCGGGCGAAGTGGCGGCCGACGGCAATGACCTGGTGATCGACGGCAAGCGCATCCGCGTGACGGCCGAGAAGGACCCGGCGAACCTTCCGCACAAGGACAATGGCGTCGATCTGGTGCTGGAGTGCACCGGCTTCTTCACGGACCGCGCGAGCTGCGAGAAGCACCTCGCGGGCGGCGCCAAGAAGGTGCTGATTTCGGCCCCCGGCAAGGGCGTCGACCTGACCGTCGTGTACGGAGTCAACCATGACAAGCTGGAAGCCGGGCATACGATCGTCTCGAACGCGTCCTGCACCACCAACTGCCTGGCGCCGGTCGCCAAGGTGCTGAACGACAGCGTCGGCATCGAGCGCGGCCTGATGACGACCGTCCACGCCTATACCAACGACCAGAAGATCCTCGACCAGATCCATTCCGACCTGCGCCGCGCCCGCGCCGCAGCCATGTCGATGATCCCGACCACCACCGGCGCGGCACGAGCAGTGGGCGAGGTGCTGCCTGAGCTGAAGGGCAAGCTCGACGGCTCGGCCATTCGCGTGCCGGTGCCGGACGTGAGCCTGGTCGACCTGACCTTCACGCCGAAGCGGGACACATCGAAGGAAGAGATCAACCAGCTGCTGAAGGCCGCGGCCGAGGGCGCCATGAAGGGCGTGCTCGACTATTCGGACGAGCCTTTGGTCTCGATCGACCTGATGCACACGCCCGCATCCTCGACGGTCGACAGCCTTGAGACGGCCGTCATCGACGGCAAGCTGGTTCGCGTCGTCAGCTGGTACGACAATGAGTGGGGTTTCTCCAACCGCATGGTCGATACGGCGACTGCGATGGCGAGGCTCGGCTGAGCGGACGGCTGGCAGGGATCGCGCGACGGGCGTTCCCCGGTGCGCCCATGGAGGTGATCGAGAGCGCCTATCTCTCGATCGCCCTGGGTGTGACGGGCGACGCGCGCGGGATCGTCAAGCCGAACAAGAACAAGCGCCAGGTCTCGCTCATGGAACTGAGCGACTGGAAGGCGGCGACTGCGGAGATCGGGGCCGACGTCGAATGGCAGCGGCGACGCGCCAATCTTCTGGTCGACGGGCTCGATCTGCCGCAGCGTGCCGGCGCTGTGATCCGCATCGGCGAAACGGCACGCATCGAGACGACCATGGAGTGTGATCCGTGCATCCGCATGGAGCAGGTCGCATCCGGTCTGATGGAGGCGCTGCGGCCGGACTGGCGGGGCGGCGTGCTCGGCCGGGTGCTGAGCGAAGGCGAAATCCGGGTCGGCGACCCGATCATCATCGAGGATGAGCAATGACCTACAAGACGCTCGACGACATGGGCGACATCCAGGGCAAGCGCGTGCTGGTCCGCGAGGACCTGAACGTGCCGCTCGCCGAGGGCAAGGTGACTGACGATACGCGCTTGCGTGCCGCTGTTCCGACCGTCAGCGAACTCTCGGATCGGGGCGCGGTCGTCCTGGTGCTCGCCCATATCGGGCGCCCGAAAGTGCCGTCGCCGGAGTTCTCGACGGCGCTCGTCACCAAGCCCTTCGAAACGGTACTCGGCCGCCCGGTCCAGTATATCGATTGGGAGGACGCCCCAGCGGCTGTGGCTTCGCTCAACCCGGGCGACATCGGCCTGCTCGAGAACACCCGTTTCTTCGGCGGCGAGGAGAAGAACGACCCGGCTGTGATCGACCGCTTTGCGGCTCTTGGCGACCTGTACGTGAACGACGCCTTCTCGGCCGCTCACCGCGCGCATGCTTCGACCGAAGGCCTCGCCCGCAAGCTGCCGGCGTTTGCGGGCCGTCAGATGGAGGCCGAACTCGCCGCGCTGGAAAAGGCGCTCGGCAACCCCGAGCACCCGGTCGCGGCGGTAGTCGGGGGCGCAAAGGTCTCCACCAAGCTCGACGTGCTCACGCATCTTGTCACCAAGGTCGATCACCTGATCATCGGCGGCGGCATGGCGAACACCTTCCTCGCGGCGCGCGGGGTGAATGTCGGCAAGTCGTTGTGCGAGCATGACTTGACGGACACCGCCGAGCGTATTCTGGAGGCTGCGGACCGCGCCGGCTGCACCGTGCATCTGCCGTATGACGTGGTCGTCGCGACCGAGTTCAAGCCAAACCCACCGACCCGCACCATCAACGTGCACGAGGTCGGCGCCGACGAGATGATCCTGGACGTCGGGCCCGCCGCGACCGAAGCGCTCGCCGATGTGCTGAAGACCTGCCGTACTTTGGTCTGGAACGGGCCAATGGGCGCGTTCGAAACGCCGCCTTTCGACGCGGCGACGGTGAGCCTTGCGCGGACGGCGGCGGCGTTGACGCGGGAAGGATCGCTGGTCTCGGTCGCCGGCGGCGGCGACACGGTCGCGGCGCTCAACCAGGCCGGTGTGGCGGACGAGTTCAGCTTTGTCTCGACCGCAGGTGGCGCCTTCCTCGAATGGATGGAAGGCAAGGAACTGCCGGGCGTCGCCGCCCTGGCAGGCTGAGCTCAACCGATCAGGCGTCGCACCAGCACGGCCAGCGCAAGCACGAAGGGCGCCGACACGATCACCCAGATCAAGGCGTTGCACGTCTTGGCAATCACCGGCGACTCGTCGAAGTTGACGTCATTCGCGGGCCTGACCGGTCGCGTGAAGCGCTCCTGCTCGGCTTCGAGTCTGGCGAGATGGCGTCTCGCCCGGTCAAGTTCGCGATGGAAGGCAGACGGGGTCGTCATGCCCGGATCGGCAGCGGAAAGCTTTGTCATCCCTCTCCCTTTCATGGTTCTTTTTCTTTTCATAACTCTGCCACAGCAATCTTGCGTCGCAAGGGGCATTATTAAGGTTGTACGAGAATGGATCACGTCGCCCGCGTTTTCACGATCGGCTATGAGGCCGCCACGGTGGACGAGGTTCTGGATGCGCTCCGCGCGGCAGGCGTCGAGCAGGTGGCCGACATTCGTGCGGTCGCCGCGTCGCGAAGGCCCGGCTTCGCCAAGACGGCGCTTGCCGCCAACCTCGCCAGCGCCAACATCCGCTATCGTCATTTCCGCGCGCTGGGCACGCCCAAGGAGGGGCGGGACGCGGCGAAGAAGGGCGACCGGACCACTCTGGAGCGCGTTTATGCGGGCCAGCTCGAACTCCCGCAGGCGCAGGCCGAGGCCGAGATGGTGAAGGCAATGGCGGCGGAGCGCCCGACCGCCTTGCTCTGCTTCGAACGCGACCCGAGCATGTGCCACCGGTCTCTCCTGCTCGCCGCCGCGATGCCCGACGCCGAAGCTGTGCACTTGCTTCCGTAAGGTGGCGACCCGTTGGAGGCAAACGAAGTTAACGCCCTCGTAAGTCGAACCATGTCAAGCTATGCAGCTTTCGTGTTGCCGTAGCGTTGAGTGAGGCTTTGAGATGCGCCGTCTTGCCGTTCTTCTTGCGTCCATGTCCCTTGCCGCGCCACTGAACGCCGCCACGTTGATCAACTTCGCCGGCTGGTCGGGCGCCCTGCCTCAGGGCACGGTGGTGATCGAAGACTTTGAAGACGAAAGCCTCGGCACCGCACTGGGACCGAGGGCATTCCTCTATAGCAAGAATGTTGGCGGAGAGTCGGCCCGGCCGGCCTTTGGCAGCACTGGAAGATTCGCCGCCGTCTGGACTGGGGGCTCATACAGCAAGGACTTTGCCCCCACGCGCCTGTTCGCATTCGCGCTAGGCTCGCTCGACACGTACAACCGCCTGACGCTTCGCTACGAAGATGCCTCGACACTGGTGCTGTCCGGCGGGCAGATCATCAACGGCTTGAGTTTCCCGAACGGCAACCAGATCAGCGGCCTGACCAATGGCGTGGTCAGCTACAAGGTCACATCAGGGCCTCGCATGACTGGTGCCACCTTCAGCTCGTCCGGTAACTCGTTCGAGTTCGACAATCTCGCGACCGCGCCGGTGCCGGAGCCGGAGACCTGGGCGATGATGATCGGCGGCCTGGGGCTCGTCGGCTTCGGGCTGCGTCGTCGCAAGCGCGAGGCTGCCGCCTTCACCTAAGCTTCACCGCAGGGGGTGGGGAGCGCCGCCGGCCCTGAACCGGCGGCGTTTTCATGTCAGTTGTTGCCGCCGATGAAGTCGCCAAGCTCGCCCAGGATCGAGCCTTCGCCGCGGTTCTGTCCGCCGCGTGCCCCCGCTGCCGCGAGCATACGGCCGGCAAGCCGCGAGAAGGGAAGGGACTGGATCCAGACCTTGCCCGGCCCGGTCAGCCGCGCGAAGAAGGCGCCTTCGCCGCCGAAGATCATGCTCTTCACGCCACCCGCGGTGACCAGATCGAACTCGACTCCCGGCGTGTAGGCGGCAAGGCAGCCGGTATCGACGTGCAGTTCCTGGCCGGGTCGCAGCTCGCGTTCAACAAGCGTCCCGCCCATTTGCACGAAGACCCAGCCATCACCCTCCAGCCGCTGCATGATGAAGCCTTCGCCGCCGAACAGCCCGGTCATCACCCGCCGCTGAAAGTGGATGCCGATCGACACGCCCTTGGCCGCCGCCAGAAAGCTGTCCTTCTGGCAAATGAGGCTGCCGCCCACATCGCTGAGCTTGATTGGCAGAATCGAGCCGGGCGTGGGCGAGGCGAACGCGACGCGCGCCTTGCCCGAACCGCGATGGGTGAACACGGTCGTGAACAGGCTCTCGCCCGTTACCAGCCGCTTGCCGGCGCCCAGCAGCTTGCCCATGAAGCCGCCGTCCTGCCCACCGGACCCGTCACCGAACACAGTGGTCATCTCGATGGGCGCGTCCTTCCAGACCATTGCGCCCGCCTCGGCTATGGCGCTTTCGCCGGGATCAAGCTCGATCTCGACGAACTGGAGTTCCTGCCCCTTGATCTCGAAATCGATATCGTCGGCGACGCCGGACTGACGGTGATGCTCCCACGGGCTCTGGAACGGCATGACGGCTCCTCCTCTTGCTCGCTCCGCCCTTAGCGGCGGGCGCGGATCAGAGGAAGCCGAGCAGGGCCAGGACTATCAGCGTCAGTACCACGGAGACGAGAACCGAGCCGAGACAGCCGAGCTTGCTGGAGAAGAGCAGGAACATGAGGGACCGAACGCTGCGGGATCGGCTTGGCTCCCTCGCCCGGAACCGCCATGGCGAGGCTGGTGAGACGCGTCTATCTCTTCCTCGGTCTGCTAGCAGTGGCGCTCGGAGCGATCGGGATCTTTCTGCCGATCCTCCCGACGGTTCCCTTCATGCTGCTCGCTGCCTTCTTCTTTGCGCGCAGCAATCCGGTTTGGGAGCAGCGCATCCTCGATCATCCGCGTTTCGGCCCGCCGATCCGCGCGTGGCGGGAGCGGGGGGCGATCGGGCGCGGCGCGAAGCTGGCCGCGATCTTGGCGATGAGCGGAAGCGCCGCCCTCGGTCTCTGGCTGCTGCCGGAGCCCTCGCGCTACGTTCCGCTCGCCATCGCCGTGATCTGCGGCGGCTGGATCGCCACGCGACCGAGCTAGCCGATCCGCCGTGCGCGGATGATGCGGATACGGTCCTTGATGATCTGGTCCTTAAAGGCGCCGGAGCCGCGCCCGATCCAGGTCGGCGCCGCGAGGATTTTCTTCACGACATCCATGCCCTTCAGCACCCGCCCGAACGCCGCATAGCCGACATTCCCCGGCCGCGCGTCGAGATAGGGGGCGGGGCCGACCGTGATGAAGAACTCTCCCATGGCCGTTCCAGGCAAGTTGCGCGCCATCGAGAGGGTGCCGTCGGTGTGCTTCAGGCCAGTCTTGGTGGTCGGCTCGTGGTCGATCGAGAAAAAGGCGCGGCGATAATCCTTATCGATGCCGCCCTGGACATAGCCGACCTTCGGGTTGGCCTTGTTGCGCGCCGCCCGGTAGAAAGTGGTGCCGTTGAACTTTCCGTTCACGACATAGCGCAGGAAGTTATTGGCCGTGAGCGGCGCCTGCTTGTCATAGAGCTCGGCGATGATCGTGCCGACGCTGGTCTCGATCGCGACCTTCGGTCCCGCAAACGCGGGTGCCGCCGTAAGCAAGGCGAAAGCGGTGAGGACCTGGCGCATCGGCATCGCCAAAGCGAGAACCAGCTTTCCTGTTCCTGAACTAGGCCGTGCCGTCTTCGTCGCCGGCGGCTAGGTCCTCACCCACGATCGCGCCGGGGTCTGGCGCAACGGTGCCGGCCTCCGCGACTTCGGCCTCTTCCTCGTCGCTCTCATCGATGCGGGCGGCGGCGACGACATGTTCGCCGGGTGCCACGTCGAACAACCGGACGCCCGCGGCGTTGCGGCCGATTACGCGCAAATCGCCGACCGTCATGCGGATGAGCTTGGCCTGATCTGTTACCAGCATCAGCTGCTGGCCGTTCGCGGCGGGGAAGCTGGCGACCACCGGGCCGTTTCGCTCCAGATTGTCGATGTTGGTAATCCCCTGGCCGCCTCGGCCGATGCGCCGATACTCGTAGGCGGAGCTGCGCTTGCCATAGCCATTCGCACAGACGGTCAGGATGAACTGCTCTTTCGCGGCCATGTCGGTCATGCGCTCTTCCGACAACTCCGGCGCGCGATCATTCTCCTTCCAGGGCGCCGCGCGCAGATAGGCGTCGCGCTCTTCCTGCGTCGCGCCGGAACGATGCAGGATCGAGAGCGAGATGACCTGATCGCCCGAGCGCAGCGTCATGCCGCGCACACCCGTCGAGTTTCGCGACTGGAACTCGCGCACATCGTCGCCGCGGAACCGGATCGCCTTGCCGTCCCGCGTCGCGAGCAGCACGTCGTCATTCTCGCTCAGCAGCGCGACGCCGATCAGCCGGTCGTCCGCATCCTCACCCTCGAATTTCATCGCGATCTTGCCGCCTGACGGGATGTTCGCGAACGCATCCATGCTGTTGCGGCGGACATTGCCCTTGCAGGTCGCGAACATGACGTGGAGCTGGCCCCATTCGCCCTCGTCCTCCGGCAGCGGCAGCACGTTGGTGATGGTCTCGCCTTCGGAGAGCGGCAGCAGGTTGACCATCGGACGCCCGCGCGTCGCGGGACCGCCCTCTGGCAAACGCCACACCTTCATCCGATAGACGCGGCCGAGGTTGGAGAAGAACAGCACCGGGGAGTGCGTCGAGGTCACGAAAAGATTCGTGATCGCATCCTCGTCCTTGGTCGCCATGCCGGCGCGGCCCTTGCCGCCGCGCTTCTGCGCCCGGAAGGCGTCGAGCGGGGTGCGCTTGATGTAGCCGCCGAGGGTAACGGTGACGACCATGTCCTCGCGCTCGATCAGGTCCTCGTCGTCGATACCCTCGAATGACGCGGCGATCTGGGTCCGGCGCGGCGTTGCGAACTCGGCCGAGACCGCCTCCAACTCCGTGCGCATGACCGCGTAGAGCTTGCGCCGGTCGGCGAGGATCTCGAGGAGCGCGCCGATGCTGGTCGCCAGTTCGCGCAGCTCGTCGCCGATCTCGTCCCGGCCGAGAGCGGTCAGGCGGTGCAGGCGCAGGTCGAGGATTGCGCGCACCTGGGCTTCGGAGAGGCGATAAGTCTCGCCCTCGACCTCATGCTCGATCGCCTCGACGAGGCGGATATAGGGGGCGATCTCCGCCACCGGCCAATCGCGCGACAGCAGGGCAGCACGGGCTTCGGCAGGGCTGGCCGAGCCGCGGATGATGCGAACCACTTCGTCGAGGTTGGTGACTGCGATGACGAGTCCGAGCAACAGGTGCGCACGCTCCCGCGCCTTCGCGAGTTCGAACTTCGAGCGGCGGGTGATCACTTCTTCGCGGAACTTGACGAAGCTCTCGATGATGTCGCGGAGGTTGAGGAGCTCCGGCCGGCCGCCGCGGATGGCGAGCATGTTGGCGGAAAAGCTCTGCTGCGCGGGCGTGTGCCGCCACAACTGGTTCAGCACCACATCGACCTGGGCATTGCGCGCCAGATCCATCACGATCCGCACGCCCAGCCGGTTCGACTCGTCACGAATGTCGGAGACGCCCTCGATCCGCTTGTCCTTGGCCGCCTCGGCGATGCGCTCGACCAGCGCGTTCTTGCCCTGCTGATACGGAATCTCGGTCAACACGATCGAGCGCCTGTCGCTCCGGCCTTCCTCGACCGTGTGGCGGGAGCGAACCAGGATCGAGCCGCGCCCGCCGGTATAGGCCATGCGGGCGCCAGTTTGGCCCAGAATGATCGCGCCGGTCGGAAAGTCCGGCCCTGGCACGAACTGCATCAGCTCCTCGGCGCTGATCGCCGGGTTTTCTATGTACGCGAGACAGGCCTGGATGACCTCGCCGAGATTGTGCGGCGGGATGTTGGTCGCCATGCCGACGGCGATGCCGCCGCTGCCGTTCACCAGCAGGTTGGGGAAGCGGGCGGGGAGCACCTGCGGCTCCCGCTCCGAAGCGTCGTAGTTCGGCTGGAAGTTGACCGTATCCTTGTCCAGGTCTTCCAGCAGCGCATTGGCGACCTTGGCGAGACGTGCCTCGGTGTAGCGCATGGCGGCCGGATCATCCGGGTCCATCGATCCGAAATTGCCCTGGCCGTCGATCAGCATCACCCGCATCGACCAGTCCTGCGCCATGCGGGCGAGGGTCATGTAGATCGCGCTGTCGCCATGGGGGTGATATTTACCCATGACGTCGCCCACGATGCGGCTGCACTTGCGATAGGGCCGACCGGCCACATAGCCGGCTTCCTGGCAGGCATAGAGGATGCGGCGATGCACCGGCTTCAGCCCGTCGCGCACGTCCGGCAGGGCGCGAGCCACGATGACGGACATGGCATAGTCGAGATAGCTCGACTTCATCTCGTCGACGATGTTGATCGGGGCGATGTCGCTGGACGGGAGGGCAGGCGGCGGCGAAGTGGCCAAAGTCTCTTCCAAAGCTCGTGGGTGGCGGCGCGAGGACCGCGCCTGATCCACCCTCCTAGCGAGCCTGTCACAAACTTGCCAGCCCTCGCGCGTACGCGCACGCGCGAGGAACATGTGGAGTTGCGCGCGTCCGGTCGGCGCCCCCATATGGCGCCCGCATGTTGAAGCGCCTTGCCCGCCGCCCGCTAGTCGCTCTCGCGATCTTGTCCCTGCTGGGAGCCTGTGGCGGAGGCGTTCCGGATGAGGCGCCCAGCATCACGGAGGAAGAGCGCGCCTACGGTGCCGAGCAGCACCCGAAGCTGCTTGCCGAGTTCGGCGGCGTCTACAAGGGGTCGGAGTCCCGCTACGTCGCGGCCTTGGGCGAGAAGATCGCGGGCGCAGCCGGGTTGTCAGGCCAGTGCGTCTTCACGCTCGTCAACTCGGATGTGGTCAACGCCTTTGCGGTGCCGGGGTGCTACATCTATGTGACTCGCGGCCTGTTCGGCATCGTCACCAGCGAAGCGGAACTAGCCTCGGTACTAGGCCACGAGATCGGCCATGTCGTAGGGGCGCACGCACAGCGTCAGCAGCGGCGCTCGATCTGGCGCACTCTCGGGGTCATCGCTGTGAGCTTGACCGGGTCGCAGCAGCTCACCCAACTGGCCAGCCAGGCCGCGCAATATTTCACCCTCCGCTACTCGCGAAACCAGGAATATGAGTCGGACGCGCTCGGCATCCGCTACCTGACCGAGGCCGGTTATGATCCGCACGCGGCGGCCGACATGCTGGCGGCGCTCGGGCGGCAGGACGCCTTCATGACCCGCACGAGCGGCCGCGACGAAGCAAGCGCCATTCCGGAATGGGCGCGCAGCCACCCGCTCACGGACAATCGCATCCAGCGGGCGCGCGAGCTTGCGGCGGGCACGACCGCCAACCCGGAGGCGCTACCCGAGAATGAGGCCGCCTATCTGAGCGAGGTCGACGGCCTGCTCTGGGCGGACGATCCCGAGCAAGGTTTCGTGCTCGGCCGCCGGTTCGTGCACCCGGTCATGCGCATTGGCTTTGAGGCTCCCGCGGGGTTCACGCTCACCAACAGTCCCCAGGCCATTCTGCTGAGCGGCCCGGCAGGTCTTCGCGGCGAGTTTGGCGGCGGCCAGATGCCCGATGGCCGGCTGGACCTGTATGTGCAGGCGCTGGTGGAGCAGGTGGTCGGACGGGGGCAGGCGCAGGCGCGCGCAACACCCGGGCGGGTCAACGGCTTGCCGACGCTGTTGGTGGAGGTACAGATCCAGGCTCAGCAGGGCACCGTGCCGCTAAGCGTCGCCGCCTATGATGCCGGCGGCGGCCAGGCTTATCATTTCGTGATGTTGTCGCCGCCCCAGCAACCGAGCCTCGAGCTGATTGGCCGGCTTTTTGAATCCTTTCGCACGCTCTCCGCGGCCGAGGCGGCACAGCTACGGCCGCGCGTGATCCGCACGGTGCAGGTTCAGCCGGGCCAGACGGTGCAGGCGCTCGCCGCCCGGATGGCCGACCCCAACCCGCGCGAACTCTTCCTGCTGCTGAACGGCAAATCTGCCGACGCGGCGCTGCGCCCAGGTGAGCGAGTCAAGATCGTCACCTGGGCTGACCAGCGTTAGGTCAAGCGGAGCTTAGTGGACGCCGCCGGCCATGCGCGCGCGGGTCGAGCTGTGCCCGCCATTGCGGTAGAGGATATCCTCGGCGGCGTCGCGCGAAATGCCGGCATCGGTCGGATCGACCGACACGAAAATGCCGCCCTGCTTGATCCGCTCGCCGTAATAGTCCGAGTCTTCCTTGCTGACGCCGTGCTTGTGCAGTGCTTCGTTCAGGCCGCCGGCAGCCGCGCCGATCGCGGCGCCCACACCCATCGCCTCAGGCACGGCAGATGCTGCAATTGCGCCGATGGCTGCAAGCGGCCCCACGCCCGGGATGGCCAGCGCAGCAACGCCTAGGCCGGCGCCCAGCGCGCCGCCACCGATGAGGCCGCGGATGATGCTGCCATGCTTGTCATGCTCGGTGGTGTGGCCGTCGCTGGTCTCGGTCGTCTTGCCGTCGCGCTGAGCGATCACGGACAGGGCGCTCTCGCGCACCCCGGCGCGGCGCAGTTCGGACAGCGCGCGTTCGGCTTCGTCATAACTGTCAAAGACGGCGGACACGACTGAGTTGTTCATGGATGATCTCCCTAGAAGGGGCTGGTTGCCCGCCGGCAGAACGGTTCGGGAGACTGGCACGTTCCAAGGAACAGCCGTCCGAAATTGACGCGAATGTCGAAAGTTCGTTGCCGACAAACGAGCTTCTCTCGCCACGGGCACGGTGAATATGGCAGAGTGGGATACGAGTGAGCGCCGAGAGAAATTGCGCGTTGCGCCCCTCTCGATCGGATGAGGCCTGCGGTTGTACAACGGGTGAGGTTGCCCGGCTGCCGTGCCTTGGCGCGCCGGCCCGGAAGGGGAGGGACGACAGCGGAAGCGATGCTGCATTCAGCAGTTGCCAGGATGTATCATCACTCTCGCAGTCAAGCTCTGGCAAGGCGGCAAGCGCCCCAAAAGGGCCCCGTCCAGAGGAAGGCGCCACACCTTTGGCAAGAAGCCTACCTCCATGCCGATCGTCGGGCGAGCGAGGCGGAGTTTCAGGTCAAGAAAGTCGACGGGCCGTTCCGCCTTTGGATCATAGGCGACAGGTAGACCCGGCAAACCTCGGAGATCGCCCGCGGATCGCGTCGCGACCAACAGCGCCTGACCTGGTGCATCAGCGCCCTTTGGCAGGCACGACAGCAACTGTTCGCGAAGGAGACGCCCAGGATCGCGAGAAACGATACCCAACCGGAAGTGGTAAAATGCTCGCTCGCCCGAGCGAAACACCTCTACATGGTTCTGGCACCGATCGCGAAGATTTCGCTTCTGAGGCGCATAGCCTGCCTTCAGCGCGGCCAGATGCACCAACCTGTCGCTATCCCATTTATCACTCAGAACCACAGCCGTCGGCGTGGCGCGCGAATATGCCTCGACGGTCTGAATCGTCGTGTTGATGTGTGAGTTCACCGTGTCGAGGTATCGCCACCAGACGAAGCTGGCTGGTACCTGGCCGATGATTGGCCGAAGCCCCTCTTCTGTCCTCCCGACAGGGTAAGCAAATGCTAACGCCAGCAAAGTCGCGAAGCCCAGACCAGGTACTTTCGCGCGCCATGTCGGCGTTCGCCACAGCTCCAGACAATGAAGAAGGCCAAGCGCACCGATGAGAAAAAGGACCGGCAACAAGGGGAGAAGTTGCCGTGAGTTGTAGAATTGAGGGGCGACGATGGCCATGTACAGCAGAATCGGTAAGGCGAGGGTGGCAAGCAGCTTCCAATCGCGTCTGGCTAGAAGGGCCCAGATGCCAACAGCAGCGAGCAGGGCTAGCGCAGGCTGAACGACTACCATTAGCTTGCTCAGGACGTTCACGGCGACGAACGGCCGATCCCATCTCTCGACCATCTCCCTCGAAAGCGCCAAAGCCTCGAGCACCGATGATCCGAACCACCATTGCAGGAGGTTTGGGATGCTGCCGGCGATAGTTGCCGCCACGAGTAGCTTCGGGACTCGTTCGCTCCATGGCGTGGGCTGAAGCATCAGTGCCAAGGCGAAAAAGGCGGCCACAAGCAGGCTATCGAGCCGCAGGCTGATCGCCGATCCCAAGAACAGGGCCGAAAGAACGACCCGAGCCCATCCAGTGCCTCCTGCGAAGATTGCGATTGCGGTGGCCGTAGCCGCACCTGCGGTAAGGCTGTCCGTCGCATAATATGAGGCAAGAAAGGCAGCTTGCCCGAGCGAGACGATCAGAAGACGCCAACCGAGCCTCAGGGGTGTCAGACGCTTCAGTATCGTCAGACTGGCGGCCAGGAACACAGCCAGGCTGATGAGCGCGATTATGCGTGAAGGAAGAAGCGGATCGCGCTCGATCAACCACGCTGTGCTGGCGAGCAACAGGTTGCTCCCCAAGCGACTGAGGAGAAAAAACTGCTGACTGACCGGATCCATTTGATCCGTCATCACCGTCCGTCCGTCCGCCAGGGAGATGGCTATGGCGAGAGCGTTGTACTGGAAGCCCTCCGTTAGGCTGCTCCGCCAAGTCGGCAAGCTCTGTGCCAGAATGAGCAGCGCGCCGAGAGCGAACGCCCCGATCTCAAGCCGCCCCCTCCTCTGGCAGGCATCGGAGCACGTCACAAAATGGTCGCTAATCCAAAGCTTACCCGACATGGTGTCCCCCCGGCTAGATAGTCGCCGCCGCTAACACGGGCCGGGGGACTGGGCAACGGATCGCCTTGACCCCCGGCATGCCGACCCCTAGGGGCCCAGCGCAGATGGCTGGGAGGTTACGATCTACAGTGCGCGCTCTGCGTCCCTTGATGAATCTGTCGAAGCGCTTGCTGCATTTCGGCTTTATCTCCGCGCTCGGCCTGACACTAGATGTGTTGCTGTTCCTGATACTGATTGAAATCAGCTTTTCTCCGGGCGTCGCAAACTTCGTCTCTGCTTCAACTGCGGTTACTTTCGTTTTCTTTGCGTCAGTTTGGAGAGTGTTCTACTATCGTGGCCAGTTCGTACTAGGCTTACTTGTGGCGTATTGGTGCTATCAGGCGATTGCGGTTTTTCTCGCCTCTTGGGCGGTCAGCGCATTGTCGGTCCATCTTCTCGTGCCGCTTGCGGCGAAGTTCGCCATCCTTCCCGTCACGTTCCTTGCCAACTACATATTCATGTCGCACCTGACCGGGCGACGATCCGAACGTCCCGTGAGTGGAGGCTGACGAGTGGGTGGAGGTATTCTGGTCTTCATTCCGATGTACAACTGCGAGCGACAGATTGTCCGAGTGCTGGCTCAACTAAACGAAGAAGTGCGGCAGTTCGTCTCGGGCGTACTCGTCGTAGACAATCGGAGCTCCGATGGCGGACGGGAGGCGGCGCAGGCTGCTTTGGCCGGCTTGGGCATGCGAGCCGAACTGGTTCAGAACGACGCGAACTACGGCCTTGGCGGGTCGCACAAGGTCGCCTTTGAATATGCCTTGCGGGAAGGGTATGATCATGTCGTCGTGCTGCATGGGGACGACCAAGGCAGTATCGCGGACCTTCTTCCCCATCTGCGCAGCGGTGCCCATGAGAGCCATCAGGCCCTGCTAGGTTCGCGCTTCATGCGCGGCTCGCGCCTGAAAGGATATTCGCTGTTTCGCACGATCGGGAATTATGGCTTCAACGCGCTGTATTCGCTCGCCTTGGGTCATGTGGTGAGCGATCTGGGGAGCGGCCTGAACGTTTACGCAACAGCAGCGCTGCGAGATAGATGGTGGCTCAAGAACGCGGACGATCTGACTTTCAACTATCACATGCTTCTGCGCAGCTATGCCGCCGGGTGGCGAATGAAGTTCTTTCCATTGACTTGGCGAGAGGACGACCAAGTTTCGAACGTCAAGCTGTTCCGTCAGGCGAGCAGGGTCGCCAGGCTGCCATTCGCCTATTTCTTGACACGGAAGGCATATCTCACTGCCGATTACTCGAGCGGTGCTGCTTATACGTCGACCACGATTGCGCGATATGATGGCTGATCTGCGCGCAGCCGAATGGTTTCAAGGCTGGCGGCGCGAGCGCGTAGTCGTCGCCGTATTCCTGATCGGGCAGGCACTTCTCCTTGCCGTTGGGCTGCTGATGGTGGCGATGTCGGAGCCGCCGGCCTTGCCGCTGTTCCCCTGGCTCTTGGCCGCAGCCACTTTCTATCTGGCCGGCCATCTTCTGCGAGTTGCTCGATTAGCCTTGCTGACCGGGGATGCGTCGCTCAGCCTTCGTCTCCTCGCCACACTCCACTTCTGGACCGCCACCATCTCGCTCATCATACCGTTCAAGCTGGGCGACGGTGTGCGCGTCCTCGCATTGGCAGGCGTGAAGCGCAGCTACTCTTCCGCTTTGGCACTTGTCTGGCTCGAACGGGTGTTCGACGCGGCAGTTTTCGTTCCGCTGATGATCGCCGCAGCGGTTTTCGCCCCGGCGGTGCTTTCCGACTATGTCGGGCTGCTGCTCATTACGGGCGCGTTTGTGCTCGGCACGGTCGGCTTGATGGTGCTTGCCCCCGACAATCTGCGGCGCATCGGTACATACGTGTTCCGACGTTATGACAACCCTTCGACCGTGCTCGTTCTTCGTCTGATCGCAGTCACACGGGACTTCCTGTCACACATAATCGATCGCGTTGGCGGCCGCGTGGCGCTTCTACTCGCTTATTCCGTATTCATATGGGCAGCCGAAGTTTTTGCCCTGTGGCTCGTCTTACGAGCACTGAGCACTCGGCTCGAACCGGTATCCACATTATTGACCTTCATCTCCTCGGTGGCAGAAGGGCGAACGCTGCCAGCTAGCGTGACCGGTCTCGGCACGGATGTAACCTACGTGTTTGCCACGCAGGTGCCGCTATTTCTGTGTGGGCTCATTGCGAGCTGGTATTTCGGCCGTTGGTCTTTGCGTTGGTCGAAGGGGTGAGGTGAAGCGCATGCCCCTGAAGATCATCTATGACGCGTCACAAGCTGCTCCGCCCAACATCACGGCCTTGCTCGGCGTTAGCAGCTTCCGAAACTTGGTGTTTCGGCGGCGCAACTTGCTTCAGTGGCTCCAGGAGGCTTGCCGGCTAGCCGAGGTCGAAGCTGCGCTGGAAGTCAGTTCGACCTTGGAGTGGCAGGCGCTGGCGATGGAGTTGGACCGGCGACCACCGGACCCGAACGCCCGTTTCTTGGTTTGTCCGTCGCAGTTCGTCGCCCTTTCTCCTCCTGAAGAACTGTCCAACTTCCTGCGGCACACCGTGCATGCGCCCTCATTGTTTCGAGTGCCTCCGCGCAATCGCGATGGGGTCGGAGGTTGGGTGCTGCTCGACGAGGAGTTCTTCAAAGGCTACGTCGCCGCCGCGGTGAATGGAACGCTCCGCCAGTGGACCGGCCGCGCCAACTCTCGACTGATGAAGGTGACCGAGCGGATACAGTTGGCCGACCTCACCGACGAGGTGGCATTGCTGGAATTTCTCGGACGAGGTTACGATGCCCGCTTCTTCAACCAGCTTGAACCTGAGCGTTTCGTCGTCACCAAGAAGTCGAGCGACCGCGAAAAGATCGCGCGGGAGTTCACCTATTTGCAGCTTCTTCCGGCAGAAATGCGGATGTTTTTCCTGAGTCCCTACGCGTTTGAGGATGATGGAACGGCCGCGTCCTACAAGATGGAACGGCTGTTCGTCCCCGACGTTGCGATCCAGTGGATTCATGCGGGCTTCCGCGAGGACGAATTCGCCCGTTTTCTAGAGCTCGTCTTTCGTTTTATCCACATTCGCCAACGACGCCCGGCCGACGCAGCGCATGCCGGCGCTCTCGCCGACAATCTTTTCGTCACCAAGGTCGAGCGTCGCATCGACGAGCTCGAGCGCCTGCCCGAATACCCCCGGGTAGCGCCTTATCTGGAGCTCGCCTTTGGCGGGATACGCCAGCTGCTGCAACGCTATCTCAAGCTGATCGAGCGGCGCCGTCGTGACCTCGCCGCTAACGCGCTGGTGATCGGCCACGGCGATTTGTGCTTCTCGAACATGCTCTACGGAAAGTCCGTACAGATGTTGAAGCTGATCGATCCGCGCGGTGCGCGTACAGAGGACGAGCTGTTCACTCACCCGCTCTACGACCTCGCAAAATTGAGTCATTCGGTGCTCGGCAACTACGACTTCATCAATCACGACATGTTCGACGTCCGGCCGGATGAGGCGCTTCGGCCAGTGCTGCGTCTCGATCGGAGCTCGCCGACCTGGGCGCGCGAGGCGTTTGCGCGGCAGCTTGACGAGGCGGGGTTTGAGCTCAGTCTGGTGAGGTTATGCGAAGCTTCGCTGTTCATCAGCATGCTCCCGCTGCACATCGACCGGCCGCGCAAAGTGCTGGGCTTTGCACTGAACGCCGCCGAAATCATCACCGCGCTTGAGCAGGGAACCGTGAGGGCATGATCCGGCGGGAGCGATGCATTGTTTTCGACATCGACGGCACGATCTGCCCGATCAAGAAGATCGACCAGACCTATGACGATGTGGTGCCGCATCCGGAGGTGCTAGAGAAGTTGAGGGAATATCGCGACCAAGGATTCTATATCATCCTGTCGACCTCGCGGAACATGAACACGCACAGCGGGAACATGGGGCTGCTGATCGCGCGTACGGCCAAGCACCTGCTCGGTTGGCTGGATCTCCATGGCGTACCCTATGACGAACTGTACGTCGGCAAGCCGTGGCCGGGCAAAGGTGGTTTTTACGTAGATGACAAGTCGATCAGACCGGACGAGTTCCTGAAGCTGAACTACCGTGATATACTCAAGCTGGTCGGCGAGGGAGAGGGGCAGTGAGCACCGCCGTTATCACCATGGCTGGCTTCGGCCGCCGTTTCCTTGACGTCGGCTATACGATCCCGAAATATTGCATAGAGGCCCACGGACAGCCGCTCTTTTACTGGTCGATGATGAGTTTGCGCAGCTTCATCGAGGCGGGTTATGAGTTCGTCTTCGTGGTCCGCCGCGCCGACGATGCGACCGACTTCATTAGGGCATCTGCCGCAAGTGCTGGAATTAAGGCGCTCCGCATCGTCGAGCTAGACGCCCCGACAGATGGTCAAGCGACGACCGCGTTGTTGGCGGCGCCGTTGATCGCTGACCGCGGAGCGCCGCTGTTGATTTATAATATCGATACCTTCGTGCATCCTCGCGCGATCGCAGCGAAGGACGTGCGCGGCGACGGCTGGGTTCCCTGCTTCCCGGGCGAGGGCGATCACTGGAGCTTTGCTGCCGTCGATCAAAACGGGCGGGCGCACGAGTTGCGCGAAAAAGAGCGCATCTCTCCGCATGCCACGGTCGGACTCTACTGGTTCAGCTCTTTCGATCTCTATCGACGTGCCTACGAGCGCCATTTTGAAGAGCACCGGCCTCAACCCCTGCCGGAACGCTACATCGCACCGTTGTACAATGAGCTGATCAGCATGGAATATCCGGTCTATATTCACGAGATCCCTGCCCATGCAGTTGTACCGCTTGGAACGCCAATAGAAGTCGAAGCCTTCAAGTCCGCACCCCCGCCGCAGCTTTGATGCATTGCACCGTGGGTTGAAGTTCTTCGTCCCAGCTCCCCTCCTGCTCGGGTTGCAGGGCTGCATGTGAGAGAAGCGGTCGGAGCCGCGCGGCGGAATGCTCCGCGAACCTAGGCTGCGCCAGGGGGTCAAAGACCGGCACAGGTGATTGGCGAGGCACCCCCTAGCCAGCACGCATAGCTTCTGTTGACCGCTGCTCGGCTGGTGAGGGGTGCTGAACAACTTGATTGGCGGAGAGGGTGGGATTCGAACCCACGGTGAGCTTGCACCCACGGCGGTTTTCAAGACCGCTGCCTTAAACCACTCGGCCACCTCTCCGGTGGGCAGCCGCTTATCGTCTTGGGAACGGGACGCAAGAAAAGTCTGTTGCGTGGGTGCCAGCTTGTGGCAGTTTGGGGGACAAGAGGTGACCGGCGATGCGTAGATTTGTTGCCGCCGCTGCGATGATGCTCAGCGTAGGAGCACCGGTCGCAGCCCAGGACGATGCGGGCTTTCAGGCTTTCCTGTCACAGGTGCGACAGCAGGCGCTGCGGGAAGGGGTGAGTGCCCGCACGCTCGACCAAGTGTTGCCGACGCTCACCTTCAATCCGCGCGTGGTGGAGCTCGACCGCGCACAGCCAGGCGGCAACCCCAGCGCGCCGCCATCGGTCAACATTCCGGCGTTCGCGCCTTATCGGATCAAGCATGTCGATCGCGCGCGGATCGATCGCGGGCGCGCCAAATATGCTGCCGTCCGCCCGCTTGCCGCGCGGATAGAAAGCCGCACCGGCGTGCCGGCACCGATCCTCATTGCCATCTGGGGCCATGAGACGAACTACGGCTCCTATACCGGCGACTTCGACCTGCCGCGTTCTCTCGCCAGCCTCGCTTATGACGGCAGGCGGCGCCAGCTCTTCACGACCGAGTTCATCGCCACGCTCAAGATGATGGACCGCGGGATCTCACGCGAGCAGCTTAAGGGAAGCTGGGCGGGGGCGACCGGCTATCCGCAGTTCCTGCCCAGCATCTATCTCCGCCTTGCTCGCGACGGCGATGGGGATGGCCGTGCCAACATCTGGTCGTCCGAGGCAGATACCCTGGCCTCGATCGCGGCCTATCTCGTCGATGCCGGCTGGCGACCGGGCCGGCCCTGGGGAGTCACGGCGAGCGTCGCCCCCTATCTGGATCGGCGCTCCGTCACGGGAAAGGTTAGCTCACCGCGCTGTCCGCGCGTCCACGACCGGCACACGCGCTGGCTGACAGTCGCCGAGTGGCGGACCCGAGGCGTCACGCAGACGGGCGGGCCGCGTCTTCGCGATACCGAGCTCGTTACCCTGCTGGAGCCGGACGGCCCCGGCGCCCCTGCCTATCTGCTCACCAGCAACTATCGCGCGATCCTCGATTATAACTGCTCGAATTTCTACGCGCTTTCGGTAGGGCTGCTCGCCGATGAAGTCGCTCGAACCTCGTGAGTCCTAAATGAAGCCTTCGCTGCTCGGATCCGTTTTCCTCTTCGCGCTCGCCACCCCGACCATTGCCGCCGCGCCTCCGTTCGAAACGCCGGCGCCGGTCGCCTATCTGGTGGATCTTTCTTCGGGCGCCGAACTCTACGCCAAGGATGCGGACCGGCGCATGCCGCCCGCTTCTATGGCGAAGATGATGACGGTCTATGTCGCCTTCGACATGATCAAGAAGGGCGAGCTGAAGGAGGGCCAGGCTTTCCAAGTCCGCCCCGAGACTTGGCAGCGCTGGCACGGTCCGGCGGCGGGATCGACCATGTTCCTCAGCCCCAATGAGCAAGTCTCGGTTGAGAACCTGCTGAACGGCATCGTTGTGCTCTCCGGCAACGATGCGTCGGTGGTACTGGCCGAGGGGATCGCCGGCACGGAACAGGCATTTGCCGAACGAATGAACCAGGCCGCCAAGCGGCTGGGCATGGCGAACAGCCGCTTTTGCAACTCGAACGGCTGGCCAGACGAGGGCTGCACCTATGTGACCGCGCGCGATCTCGCCAAGCTCGCCAAGGCGACGATCCAGGAGCACCCGCAGCTCTACAAGAAATATTATACGAAGACCGAGTTCACCTGGGGCAAGACGCTGGGCGGCGGAGCACCGATTACGCAGGCCAATCGCGACCCGCTCCTGGGCCGCGTCGCGGGTGCCGATGGCCTGAAAACCGGCCACACCGAAGAGGCGGGATACGGCTTCACCGGCTCGGCCGAGCAGAATGGCCGCCGGCTCGTGATGGTCGTCTCGGGCCTGACGAGCTTCAATGAACGCATCAGCGAGTCGGTGCGCTTCATGGAGTGGGGGTTCCGGGCGTGGCAGTCCAAGCCGCTGTTCAAGGCCGGCGCCAAAGTGGAGACCGCCGATGTCCAGCTCGGCGGCGAGGACCAGGTCGGCCTGATTGCGCCGCGCGATCTGGCGGTCACGCTCCCTGGCGGCGCCGCGTCCAACATCCAGGTGAAGGTCGTCTATAACGGACCGTTGAAGGCGCCGATCAAGAAGGGTCAGCATATGGCCGATCTGGTCGTCTCGACACCCGACACGCCGCCGCAGACCATGCCGCTGGTCGCTGAAGCGGATGTGGAGGAAGCAGGATTTTTCGGCCGCGTCTGGGCCGCGCTGATGTCCTTCTTCGCTTGAGCCGGTTCATCTCCCTGGAAGGTGGGGAGGGGGTCGGCAAGTCGACGCAGGCCCGCCGCCTGGCCGAAGCCCTGCGCGCGCGGGGTCATGACGTCGTCCTCACCCGCGAGCCCGGTGGCAGCCCTGGTGCAGAGGCGATCCGCGCGCTGCTGTTGCAGGGTGAAGGGGATCGCTGGGGCATGGGCGCCGAGGCTTTGCTGTTCGCCGCTGCCCGTGCCGATCACGTGGCCAAGACGATCCGCCCGGCACTCGAGGCGGGGCGCTGGGTCATCTGCGATCGTTTCCTCGACAGCTCGCGCGCGTATCAGGGCGAAGCGGGCGGACTGGGCGATCAGGCGATTGTCGACCTGCATGCGCTCGGCAGTGGCGGTTTCCTTCCCGACCGCACCTTGGTGCTCGATCTGCCCGACCATGAGGCTGCCGCGCGTGCCGACGTTCGCGATGGGGGCCAGCCAGACCGGATCGGCGGACGGGATAGCGGCTTTCACCAGGCCGTGGTCGCCGCGTTTCGCCGATTTGCCGAGCAGGAGCCTGAGCGGGTTCGACTGGTCGATGCATCGGGGAGTGAAGAGCGGGTGACCGACCGTCTGCTCGCCGCCTTGGAGGAGCTGTGACCAGGCTGCGTGGCCATGACGCTCAAGTCACCGCCTTCCTGAGCGCCATGCGTGCGCAGCGGCTGCACCATGCCTGGCTGCTGGTCGGCCCTCGCGGAGTCGGCAAGGCAAGCTTCGCCCGGCAGGCTGCTCTGCGCCTCCTTGCCGAGGCGGCGGATCCGGCGCTCGCCGGCGACAAGCTGGAGGTCGACGAGCAGCACCGGATTGCTCGGCTGTTCAATGCTCGAAGCCATCCCGACTTCCGGCTGGTCGAGCGCGAGGTCTGGAAGAAGCCGGACGAAGTGCTGCCGCTCGACGAACGCAAGGGCGACGAAGCGCTCGGTCGTAACATCAAAGTGCTGCAGATCCGCTGGCTCGACCGCATCCTCTCGGTCGCGCCATCTCTGTCTAACCGGCGCGCGATCATCATCGACGCCGCCGACGATATGGAGCGCGGTGCCGCCAACGCGTTGCTGAAAAGTCTTGAAGAGCCGCCCGCCGGCACGGTCTTCTTCCTCGTCAGTCACATGCCCGGCCGCCTCTTGCCGACGATCCGCTCCCGCTGCCGCATGCTCCGCTTCTCGCCTCTTGCGGACGCCGAAATGCGGGCCGTTCTGCGAGAGGAACTGCCGGAGGCGGACGCGACCGAGATCGACGCGCTGGTGCGGGTGGGGGAGGGCGCGCCGGGTCAGGCGTTGCGCTTCGCGGGGCTCGATATTGGTGCCTTGGATGCAGCTCTCGAGCAGATCGCTCGCACGGGCGATCCGAGCAACGCCGCGCGGGTGGCGCTTGCCAGATCGCTGTCCGGCAAGGCCGCACAACCACGCTACGAGGCGTTCCTCGAACGCGCACCCGCCTTTATCGCCACTGCAGCGCAGAGCCGCAGGCATGACGCGCTCGACCAATCAATTGCACTGTGGGGCAAGGCACGCGATCTCGCGGCCAGCGCGACCGGCCTTTCCCTCGATCCACAGGCGACGGTGTTCCAGCTCGGCTCCTATGTGGCTGCGCTTGCCGAGAGTGGCTCAACCGCTAAAGGCTGAGCCATGGCCGAACGCTTCTACATTACCACTGCCATCGCCTATCCCAACGGCCGCCCACATATCGGCCATGCCTATGAAGCGATCGCGACCGACGCGATCGCGCGCTTCCAGCGGATGATGGGCAAGGACGTCTACTTCCTGACGGGCACCGACGAGCATGGTCTGAAGATGGTCCAGACGGCGCGCGATCGCAGCGTGGAGACACGCGCGCTTGCCGACGAGATGTCGAGCTACTTCAAGGAGATGGGGCGCACTCTTAACATCAGCTACGATCGTTTCATCCGGACTACCGAGGCCGATCACCACCAAGCCAGCCAAGCGATCTGGCGGGCGATGGAAGCCAGTGGTGACCTGTATCTCGGCCGCTACGAAGGCTGGTATTCGGTCCGTGACGAAGCCTTTTACGACGAGAGCGAACTCATCGACGGGGAGGGCGGCAAGCTTTCACCCCAGGGCACGCCGGTGGAATGGACGGTCGAGGAGACCTGGTTCTTCCGCCTGTCCAAATACCAGCAGCCCTTGCTCGACCTCTACGCCGCCAATCCCGAGTTCATTCGGCCGGAGAGCCGCCGCAACGAGGTGATGCGGTTCGTGGAAGCAGGGCTTTCGGACCTGTCCGTCTCCCGCACCAGCTTCAACTGGGGCGTGAAGGTGCCGGGCTCGGACGGGCACGTCATGTATGTCTGGGTGGACGCGCTCACCTCCTATA